>Ga0208079_1000003_pt1 | contig 144725 bp, 97 predicted proteins | sample NGESurdeep092012_5_FD_184474 | JGI IMG/M metagenome (GOLD analysis project Ga0208079, IMG submission 184474) | Arctic peat soil microbial communities from Barrow, Alaska - NGEE Surface sample 210-2 deep-092012 (SPAdes) | ecosystem: Environmental > Terrestrial > Soil > Wetlands > Peat ... | reverse complement strand
CCGTTCAATCCGAATTTTCCGCGAGCGTTTTCTTTCCTGAAGTGAGCCGGGCGTCAGCACTGGATTACGGTCAGCCCACTGACTCGTGAAAAATGCTCGCCGCGCGCAAGCAGGGGCAGGCCGGATTCGACAGCCAGTGCTGCAATCCAAACGTCGTTGACCGGAATCTTTACGCCGCGCGTGGTGCAAAACGAACGGCCAGCGTCGCCTGCCGAGCTTCTCATTCAAGTGCATGGCCTCGAATGACGGCCAATCCTTGATCGCGGATTTCCGCGACCGCCAACGCGCCGGCTTCATCGCCACAACGATGGACTGGCTCACGACCGGCGTGAATATTCCTTGTGCCCGCAACATCGTTTTCTTCCGTTACCTCCGTTCGCCGATTCTGTTTCGCCAGATTGTCGGACGTGGCACAGGAAAGAAACCACCGTCTCATGCGTTGCTTGCACTCTGCCGCCAGCTTGGGTCCGACCTCCGTCAGAAAAATTGCGCGGTTAGGCTTCGTGTTCACGAACCCGATTTTTTACAGCCGCGCCAGGTCCACGACCCTCGCCTCGCCCAGCGAAAGCGTCAGGCCGGCAATCGCCTCGACGTAATCCTGCGCCGTCTCCAGCGCGCGGTCGCGGCGCGAATACAAGTTCAACGCATTCGCTTTTGTCAACTGGGGCAGGGGATAGCTTCAGTTCAAAGACATCGCCGTCGGGTGCGCCAGCCGTGTCTCCAAACGGCATCGCGGTTTCGCTGCGAGTCAGACGATGGATTGGGGCGTTGATTTTTTTACCGTTCACCGTGGCTTGCGTGATTGCAGATTGTTTCGGCCAGTTCGCCGGCGAATGAATTCGCAATGTCCACGACCTTTGTTTCAACGCGCCGGGAAAATTTCCATTTGCCGCGTTGATGGTAACCCGGATTTTTTTGCCCGAGTCATCGGCTGAAACAAAAACGGATGTTTTGCAAAATTGTCCGCGCTGATAGGCCGTGGTCGTTGTGTCGTCCTCGTAAAGCGTTGCTGAATTGGTTTCGCCAGCGTGCGGATAAATGTCGAGCGTAATGGGATCCCACGGCAACTGCCCGGTGAATTGCATTTCGGGTGCCAGCGGCAATAGGGTTCCCGACCGGATGAAAAGCGGGATTTGATCCAGCGATGTCTGGTTGGTTACGGTGATTGGTCCGGTCAAAGTTTTGCCATTCCAGGCATTGATCCAATCGCCCGGCGGAATCCACACTGCCCGCGCGGTTGAATTATTCACTGCGGCTTGACGCCATTTGAGGCGCAGGCTGGCGTTGTATTCTAATTCCAGATATTCGATGCGCAACTGGTGTGGTTTGCCGGCGGTCAACACAGCGGAAGCTTCCGTTGTGGCGGAGTTGTGTCCTCCCCAAGTTTCAATCACCTGCTTGCCGTCAATCCAGACGCGCGCGCCGTCGTCCTCAGTTGTCGCCAAAATCACGTCGCCAACTTCCGGCGGCACTTGAATCGTTCCAGTCCAACGCGCGGAAAAATGATCGTTGGGCAGGCGCGGGTCGGGACTGCCCGAACCCCAGTCGAAATCCACGGCGCGATCCGTGCGCGTCACGGTTGGAGAACCGCCCAAGGTTTCGTTGGCGAAAAATTCCGCCGACAAACCAAGTTCACCTTGCGCCGTTTTCAACCAGTCGGCGGGCACGATTTGCAACGGGCCTTGCAGCACGGGCGCGACGAGAATTCCCTTGCCTAGGAGATATTCATCATCGCGGCTGGCTTCGATAAATTGCGGGTAATCCAAGTCGAGGCGGCGCAACAGCGGTTCGCCAGTTTCATAATTTTCATGCGCCGCCGCGTAAAAGACCGGCAACAGCCGATAACGCATGTCCACAAAACGCCGCGCTACTTCTTCGGCTTCCGGCCCGAATGTCCACGGCATCCGGGTCAGATTATGCGTGCAATGCGGCCGGTAAACCGGCGAGAGCGCGCCGTACTCAATCCAGCGGATGTAAGCTTCTGGTGTGGGGTCGGAAACATGCCCGCCTAAATCCTCGCTCATGTAAGGGAACAGCGACTGGACGCCGGCATGAACGGCATTTTCCACGCCGCGCTGCAACGATTCGTAGCTGGGGCTGATGTCACCTGTCCATTGAAACGGAAAACGGTGCGCGGCCACATCCATCGGGCGTTTGCGGAAGCCGTTATCAATGCCGTCCACGTTGGCCATGATGAGCGGGCGTTGTTCAGGCCGGACATTTTGCGTGATGTCGTGGTAAAGCCGCATGCCCCAGACTTCCTTGTTCAGGTTCGGCATGGGTGGCACCAAATGAACCATCCAATTGCGGTCATACCACCAGACGTCCAAACCGTCGTTCAACAAACCAGACAGGCCGTCGTAGCGGAATTTCATTTCCGCCGGGTCAAGCCCATTCACGCCGGTTGGCTGCGGGTGATCGTTGAAAAGCACGCGCACATTTTTGGCGTGAGCCTCGCGGATGAACCGCGCCATGTCGGGAAAAAGATTCGTATTGGGCAGATAACCCGTCGAGGCTCCGGCGCGCCAGCCGGTGTCAACCACCAGCACATCCAGCGGAATTTTTCGCGCCCGATAATCGTCAATCTGTTTCAGCGCCGTGGCCTCGGAATAATCAAACCAGCGGCTGTCGAAGGCGCCGAAGAGAAACCGCGGCGGCATTTCGGTCGGGCCGGTGAGCTTGAGAAAATCTTTGCGCAACTGGCGATAATCGCCGCCGGGCAAAAACACATAAACGTCCGGCGCATCATTTTGCAAATCCCAGCCGCAAGTTGCCGGCAATTTTGCGTTCGCGGGCGCGGGCGTCAATCCCCACGGCGGCGGAATCATTCGGGGCGAATCGGCAAACGACCAGGCTTGAGGATTTTCCGACGGACCCGGGAGCCATTCGCTGTTTTCCAACTTGCCGGTGTAGGTGTAAAGTATTTTTCCTTCGGGCGATTCGACGCGGGCGCCGGCCAGCGACATCGCGTTTTGCGGAACACGGACAGAATAGTCCGGCGTTTTTATGACAATTTCCGCAGCTTCCGCATTGGTGGAGAATTTGATTCCCGGCCAGTTTCGATCTAGAACGTGGAACGTATTCCGGTCTTCAAACCCTGCCGGGCCGCGCAATTCAAGGCGCACCAGCGAACCGGAGAGTAATTGCACGCGCACGTTGCCGACGACAATACTGTTTGGCGCTGCGGTTGCCGCGAACGTTGCGATGAGAAAAAATCCGGCGAAAAATCCAATCCTCTTGCGGCGCGGTTCAATTTTGAAATTCATCAAGTTCATTTGGTCCCATGAGTTAAGAAGTTTATATCCGCCGCCAGGCGCAGCCGCCACCGCATATCCATGCGACGTTCAAAAAGAGTTTCAACCGCGGAGATATTTCACCACGGCCTCGGTGCGCGAATGGACGTGGAGTTTCTCATAAACCGTCCGCACGTAGCTCCGCACGGTGTCAATGCTGATTTTCATGCGGTTAGCGATTTCCTTGTAGGCGTAGCCGTGGGCGAGCTGGTCAAGAAATTCCTTTTCCCCCGGAGTCAGTCGCGCGAGCGAAGATTCGCCCGCCGCGGGTTTGGAAAAAAACTGGACGACGCGGCGCGCGAGCTGCGGCGTCATCGGCGAACCGCCCGCATGCACGTCGCGGATGGCTTCGAGCAGCCGCGCGGAAGCGGTGCGCTTGAGCAGATAACCGCTCGCGCCAGCCTTGAGGGAATTGAAAAGCGAGTCGCTGTCTTCATAAACCGTTAGCATGAGGAATTGCACGGCGGGCAGTTGCGTCTTCAACTGGCGGACACATTCCGGGCCTTTGATTCCCGGCAGGTTGATGTCCATCAGCACCACGTCGGGCGGATTACGTGGGATTTCTATTAGCGCGGTCTCTGCGTCAGGATAGTCGCCGGTCAATTTGACCGCGGCGGCCCGGCGGATCAGGGTCGCGAGGCTGGTGCGGATTCCCTCGTCATCATCCACGATGGCAACTTTAATTTGCATCGCTCAATCTCAAATTTAATCGGGCACGGGCGTGTTGGGAAGCCGAACTGCCAGCTGGATGGTGGTTCCTTTTCCGGGAGAACATTGCCACGTCAATTTTCCGCCCATGTCTTCGGCGCGTCGTTGCATGTTTTTTAATCCGTGCTGCTTGCCTTCGGCCTTCGGCGTCGCCGGGACAAAACCCGTGCCGTCGTCTTGTATGCAGATTTCCAGCAGGTTTGCGGAAATCTTTGCCTGCACGTGAACTTCTTTTGCCGAGGCGTGCTTGAGCGTATTCGTCAGCGCTTCTTTTACGATCAAAAAAATGTTGTGCCGGAAATCCGGCGGCAGCGGCAGCGCGGGCAAATCGTGGGGCAGGTCGAGCCGGCAGCGGGTTGGAGTGCTTTCAAACAATTCGCTGGCAAAATGCGTGATGTAGTCCACCAGACTTTGCAGCGAATCACTGCCGGGTCGCACCGCCCAGACAATTTCTTCGAGCGCGCGGACGGTCTGGTCAGCGGATTGTGAAAGCCTGATCGCGTGCGCTTCCACCTGATCGGGATTGTCCTTGTCCGCGCGGAGCAAGCCGCTCAACAACGAAATGCGCGTCAAGGACGAACCGAGATCATCGTGCAAATCCTGGGCGATGCGCCCCCGTTCCCGTTCCAGCGCGTGTTTCTGTTCGGCCTGTTGCAACTGAAACTGAAATTTTTTCTTTTCAACGAAGCGCACGGTCATACCTACCCCGACCAGCAGGCTCATTGCCGTTAGCGTGATGAACCACCACGTCTGCCAAAAGCGCACCACAATGAAGTCGTTGAACGAGGTCGCAATCGCCATGTCGCTGAAAATCCAGCCGTTGCCGCGGTCGCCGTGGCGAAGGCGGATTTGATCGAAGACCGCGTTGGCCTTGAACTTCGTGGTCAGGCTTTCGGGCTGGTTTTTATCCGTTGCGCCGCGCCCGAGGTCCGGATTCAGCCACACGGTTACGAGATCTTCACCACCGGGAACGTATTGAACTTTGAAGATGATGGTCCGTTCAACGTCGTGGCGCGGCAATTCGTAAGGCCGGAACAAACCCAAATTGGCCGGCTCGGGATGCGAGGATTTCAAGTTGAATTCGCCGGCAACGATGTTCGATGGCCCGGTTTCCGCTATAGCAAACGCAGAGTAGCCCCAGGCTTCTTCCGCGTTGCCCACCCCCAACCGCTCTTCGTCGCCTTCGAACAGTTGAAATCCCGCGAAATATGGCTCCGAGGCCACATCCGAAATCGGGTCAACGTGAAACTTGAAATAGAGCGCGTCGCTGGCTTTGTCATCCCGCTTCACCGCGCCGCCAAGAATGTCTATCCCCGTGCCCGTATTGTGGACGAGCCGTGCGCCCTCATCGTGCCATAGAATGGTGGCGCGCGCCGGAACGACCAACAGGTGCGCGATAACCAAGAGCAACGCAAGGAGTCGGAAGATGGCGGCGATTAGCCGAGGCATGGCGGGAATATGCGACGAGTTGGGCGGAATGACAAGCAGCGGAATTACTTTTCGCCCGGTCGAAAAGGAAAGTCAAGGCAGGCCGCGCGCGCAAGCGCCAATACCACTTATTGTGCGGCTCGTTTGGGCTTCGCTCCATTGGTTGCGGCGCAGGCCGCTCTTTTCAAGTTCTGCCGGGGTGAGTAACGGTTAATCTACATAAAGCATGAGATGATTTCCCCACCCAATACGGCGCAACGCTGGGCGGTCCGTTTGGCGCATGGTAAAAATTTCAGTCGGTCTGTTTTCCGGGAAATTGTCGTCAATTATCTTGCTGAATCTTAAGAGTTGAGCGAACAATTGCCCAAGATATCAAAGCTACAAAAATAAAAGCTTCCGCGCATTTTTGAATCAGAAACTGATTGAAGCGACCACCCAAAAACTCAAAATCCAAGCGTCAGCCGGAGTTCGCCAACCCGCGCGAACCGGCTGGCCATCGTGGGTTTGTTAATCCGCCGACTTCGGGCCGCAAATGGCTTTTTCGCTTCGTCGCGATGGTTGTCATACCACTGGTTTTGCTCGGCGGACTCGAAGCCGCATTACGCTTCGCTGGCTATGGCTATCGCACGAGTCTTTTTAAAGAGATTCAGATCGGCAACGGCCAGTTTCTTGTAAACAATGATGCTTTCGGCCTGCGATTTTTCCCGCCGCAACTGGCGCGCTTTCCAGGGCCGATTCGCATGGCGGCCAGGAAACCCGCCGACACTTACCGCATATTCATTTTGGGCGAGTCCGCCGCGATGGGCGATCCGGAACCGGCCTATGGCGCGAGCCGTTACCTTGAGGCATTGCTGTCCGAGCGTTACCCAAAAACCCATTTTGAGATTGTCAACCTGGGCATCACGGCCATCAACTCGCACGTTATTCTGCCCATCGCCCGCGATTGCGCCCGTCACGACGGCGACCTGTGGATCATTTACATGGGCAACAACGAGATGGTCGGACCTTTCGGTGCCGCAACCGTTTTTGGTGCCAAAGCTCCGCCGCTCGAAATGATCCGGCTCAACCTCGCGATTCAGAAAACGCGGCTGGGTCAATTATTGATAAATGTTGGCCGCAAACTCAAGGGCGGAAACGCGAACGCCCCGTCGTGGGGCGGCATGGAAATGTTTGTCGGGAATCAGCTTCCGGCGGACGATCCGCGCAAGGAAGTGGTGTATCAAAATTTTTCGCGGAACTTGCACGACATCGTGAAGGCGGGTTTGGACTCCGGTGCAAAAATCCTGCTCAACACCGTGGCGGTGAATCTCAAGGACTGCGCGCCTTTTGCTTCGCTGGTTAACAGCAACCTGCCGACGGCGGATCGCGCCCAATTCGACCAGCTTTTTACGGACGGTGTGCGGGCCGAAGACCAGGGTAATTTTGCCGAAGCGGCGCAGAAATTTAAGTCGGCAGCCAAGCTGGATCCGAAGGTTGCCGAATTGCAGTTCCGTTGGGGTGAAAGTTTGTTTGGGCTGACGAATGCCGCAGCCGCCCGCGAACATTTCCAACTCGCTTGCGACGACGACGCGCTGCCGTTTCGCGCGGATTCGCGTATCAACGCCATAATTCGTAATGAGCAGGAAAAAATAAGCGGCGATAATTTGATTTTGTTCGACGCCGCAGCCGCGCTTGCTTCAAACAATCCGGCCAATCTTTGCGGACAGGAAACATTTTACGAACACGTTCATTTCGATTTCGACGGCAGTTACCGTCTGGGCTGCGCTTGGGCAGAGCAGATAGCATCCCAGGTGCCAGCAGCGATCGCGAGTCATGCAGTTGGTGGTTGGGCCACGCAGGAAACCTGTGAGCGCCGGCTGGGTTTGACGGATTGGAACCGCTCTTTGGTCATCCAGCACATGATTGGACGGCTGCAGCAGCCACCGTTGAGCAGCCAGCTTAACAGCGCCGGGCGCCTGAAAGCATTGGAGGACCGCGTAACCCAATTGCGCCCAGGGATGAATGCCGCCGCCGCTGCCAGGGTCAGGGAGGATTTTCTGGAAGCTTTGCAGAGTGCGCCGGATGACTATCTCCTGCGGGAAAACTTTGCACTGTTCCTTCAGTCCATCGGTGATGCGCCGCAAGCGACGGCTGAATGGCGGCGGGCTCATGATTTATTGCCGCAGGATTTCTTCACGGCTTTCCAGCTCGGCCGGTTGCTCGGAATGCAGGGACAATGGGCCGAGGCGGAATCATCGCTCCGGCAAGCCGTGGAATTGCGTCCCAGTCTGACCGCGGGTTGGTATGAACTGGGCAACGTCCACGCTTCCGAAGAAAAATTTGAACTGGCTCTGGCCGACTACAACCGCACGCGCCAGCAACGGCCCCAGGATCCGCAAACTATTTTCAGCATGGGCAAGGTGCTGGCAAAATTGAACCGGCACACCGAGGCAATCCAACTGTACCGCGAGGTCATCAAGCTTAACCCGGGGTTCTGGGAGGCCCATTACGATCTGGGTGGCGAACTGGACTCTGCCAACCAGCTTGCGGAGGCCAGGGCCGAATTTGCGGAGGCTGTCCGGTTGCAGCCCGGCAATTCGCGCGCACATTTCAATTATGGCGTGCTACTGGCGAAACAGGGGCAACTTGACGAGGCCCAGCGCGAGTTTGAAGAAACAATTCGGCTTGAACCGGACTACAAAAAGGCGCAGACATATCTTGCCCAGTTGCAGTCCATGAAAAAAAGCACGCCTTGATTTCCCTTGCCAGCATCGGGACAAATCCTAAATTCACAACATTCCATGTGGTCACTCCTTAAAGAATTTCTAAAATTTTCCAAACAGGAAAAAAAATGGTGGCTCATTCCGCTGATCGTGGTGTTGTTGTTGCTGGGAGCCATTCTGGTTTTCACGGCCAGTTCCGGCATCGCCTGGGCGCTTTACCCGTTTTTGTAAGCCATGCCTCCGCCGCGACATATCCTCGGCATTTCGGCCTACTACCACGATGCCGCCGCCGCTTTGCTGCGCGAGGGTGAAATTATTTGTGCGGCGCAGGAGGAGCGTTTCACCCGAAAAAAAAACGACCCGGATTTTCCCCGTCTGGCCATTCAGTTCTGTCTTCGACACGCTGCGTTGACGCCCGCGCAACTCGACGCGGTGGTTTTTTATGACAAACCAGTCCTGAAATTCACGCGGCTGCTGGAAACGTATCTTGCCGTCGCGCCCGGCGGCTGGCGCACATTCTCCACCGTGCTGTCCAACTGGCTCGGCGAAAAGCTCGATTTGCGCAAAGCCATTCGTGCGGAACTGCCGGAACTGCGACCGGATTGCCAGATTCTTTTCACCGAACATCACCAATCGCATGCGGCCAGCGCGTTTTATCCGTCGCCTTTTGACGAGGCGGCGATTCTCACGATTGACGGCGTTGGTGAATGGGCCACCACGACCATCGGTTGGGGACGCGGACGCGAAATCAAAATACTGAAGGAGTTGCGCTTTCCGCACTCGCTCGGATTGGTCTATTCCGCGTTCACGGACTACTGCGGCTTCCGCATCAATTCCGGTGAATATAAACTCATGGGTCTCGCGCCGTATGGCGAACCGAAATTTGCCGGCGCCATCCGCCGTGAATTGTTCGACATCAAACCCGACGGTTCGTTCTGGTTGAATCTCGATTACTTTAATTTTCTGCGCGGCACGACGATGACGAATGAAAAGTTTCACCGGCTTTTCGGCGGGCCGCCGCGCAGGCCGGAGGAAAAAATCGAGCAACGGCACATGGACGTGGCGCGTTCGATCCAGTTGGTCACGGAGGAAATCATGCTGCTGCTCGCCCGGCACGCCCGCGAAGTGACCGGCTTGAAAAATCTTTGCATGGCTGGCGGCGTCGCGCTCAATTGCGTTGCGAACGGACTTATTCTCAAAGAGAAAATTTTTGAACGCCTTTGGATCCAGCCGGCAGCGGGTGATGCCGGTGGCGCGCTCGGTGCCGGTCTGGCCGCGTGGCATTCGAAAAACACCGACGCTCTGGCTCGTGTGAGTCAAAAACCCAGGGGCGACGCCATGCAGGCATCGTTACTCGGCCCGGCATACCCGGACGACGAAATCGAGGCGGCGCTTCGCTCGTACGGCGCGGTCTATCAAAAGCTCGAATCCGGCGCGCTGGTCGATTTCACCGTTGATTTGCTAAAAGCTGAAAAAGTCGTTGGCTGGTTTCAGGGCCGCATGGAATTTGGCCCGCGCGCTCTCGGCAGCCGGTCAATTCTTGGCGACGCCCGCTCGCCGAAAATGCAGTCGGTGATGAATTTGAAGGTCAAGTTTCGCGAATCGTTCCGGCCTTTTGCGCCCATCGTTCGGCGCGAACGGGTGGCGGATTATTTCGAACTGGACACCGCATCACCCTACATGCTGCTGGTCGCACCGATTAAAAAAGAATTGCGGCGCGAGGTGTCGCCCGAAGTGAAAGGACTCGACCGGCTCAAGGAAATCCGCTCCACGTTGCCCGCCATCACGCATGTGGATTACTCGGCGCGCATTCAAACCGTGGAGCGCGAAGACAACCCGCTGCTCTACGATTTGTTGTTGTGCTTCGAGCGCGCGACCGGTTCCGGCGTGCTGGTGAACACGTCGTTTAATGTGCGCGGCGAGCCGATTGTTTGTACGCCCGACGATGCCTACCGGTGTTTTATGAACACGGAAATGGATTATCTCATTATGGGTAGTTTTGTGATTGAACGCACCGCACAACCACCGCGCCGGGTTGAGCGTCGCATATTACCACACGGGGATTGAAATGAAACTGAACCTCAAAGAAGATCCGAAGGAATGGCGCAAGTCCGTACTGATGACCGCACTGGGACTGGCCATCCTGGGGACGGTGCTGCGCTGGCGGCGCGTTCTGCTTGCGGACACGTGGTATGCCGTTTTGGGTGTGCTCGCAGTCGTGGCGCTGTGCGCCTGTATGCAGCCGTGCTGGTTTCGGGGCTATTACCGGTTTTCCACGCGACTGGGTTTTGCCATCAGCCAGTTTGCCGGTCGCGTGGTGCTGCTGGGTTTTTTTCTGCTGGTCATGACGCCACTGGGTTGGGTGTTGCGGTTGGGAGGTAAAGATCCGTTGCAGCTCAAACGTCCGTCTGAGGCCAGGACTTACTGGCATCAAGCCAAAGATTGCAGCCCGCTGGAGCGTCTTTTTTGAGGGGTGATTTGAAACAACGATCCAACAAACCAAAGACTGCACGGCGCCCCGAACTAAACGCGCCGCCCCGCACGCCGGCCGCTCTGATGACTCCAACCCGCAAATGGGTGTTCCGAATGACTGCGCTGGCGGTCCTGCCGCTGCTGTTGCTCGGTGGGCTCGAAGCCGCGTTGCGTCTTGCCGGCTACGGTTATCCAACGAGTTTCCTTGAAAAAATTCGCGTCGGCCAGAAGGATTTTCTGGTCAACAATGAAAATTTCAGCCTGAGATTCTTTCCGCCGCAACTGGCGCGCTGGCCCGGACCCATCATGATGGCGGCCAGGAAACCCGCCGACACATACCGCATTTTTGTATTGGGAGAGTCGGCCGCGAGAGGAGAGCCTGAGCCGCCCTACGCCGCGTCACGTTATCTGGAAACGCTGTTGAACGAGCGGTTTCCGAACACGCACTTTGAGGTCATTAATCTCGGAATTACGGCCATCAACTCGCATGTCATTCTGCCCATTGCCCGCGATTGCGCCCATGCCGACGGCGATCTGTGGATAATCTACATGGGCAACAACGAAATGGTCGGGCCGTTCGGCGCGGCGACGGTTTTCGGAGCGAAGGCACCGCCGCTCGGATTTGTGCGGCTGAATCTTGCGATCCAGAAAACGCGCGTCGGCCAGTTGTTGGTGGATCTTGGTCGCAAGCTGAAAGGAAGAAGTTCCAACGCTTCCTGGGGCGGGATGAAGATGTTTCTCGGCAACCAGCTTCGGGCGGACGATCCGCGCAAGGAAGTGGTGTATCGAAATTTCGAGCGGAATCTGAATGACATTGTGAAGGTTGGTGTGGGTTCGGGCGCAAAAATTTTGCTCAACACGGTGGCGGTGAATCTCAAGGACTGCCCGCCGTTCGCCTCGCTGGCCAACAGCAACCTGCCCGCAGCGGATCGCGCGCAGTTCGATAAATTTTATGCCGAAGCCGGCTCGGCTGAAGCGCAAAATAATTTTGCCGAAGCGGCGCAGAAATTTGAGCAGGCGTCAAAGCTGGATCCGCAGTTTCCTGAATTACAATTTCATTGGGCAGAATGCCTGGCGCGAATGACTAATTTCACTGCGGCGCGGGAACATTTTCAAAAGGCGTGTGATGACGACGCGCTGCCGTTCCGCGCGGATTCACGGATCAACGGCACGATTCAAAAAATCGGACAGCAATTTGCGGGTGACAAGCTGACATTCTTCGAGGCGGCTTCTGCGTTGGAGAAAAACTTGCCATCGGGCGTCTGCGGTCAGGAAACATTTTACGAGCATGTTCATTTCAATTTTGACGGCAATTTCCGGCTGGGTCGCGCCTGGGCGGAACAAGTTGAAAAAATGCTGCCGGCGGAGATTTCACGCGACGCCGTCACCAACGGCTGGGCGTCGCAGGAATTTTGCGGGCGCCGTCTCGGCCTCACGGACTGGAACCGGTGCGCGGTGACGGAGATGGTGCTTGACCGCCTGCATCATCCGCCGTTGAGCGGCCAGTCTAACAATGCCGCCCGAATGCAATCTCTCCGCGACGAGGCAAAAAGTTTGCGGCAGCAGATGAATCCGACCGCGGCGCAAACGGCGGCGGAAATTTATCTGGCGGCCATCAATCGAACGCCGCAGGACCATTTGCTGCACGAAAACTTCGCGGAATTTCTTGAATCTGTCGGCGACTTGAACCAGGCGGCGGCGCAATGGCAGCAGGTGCGCGAATTGCTGCCACACAGTTGCGAGCCGTATTATCAGGCCGGACGGCTGCTCGCAGAACTGAATCAATGGAATGAAGCGGAGGCGGCGTTGACGAAGGCTGTGACGCTGCGTCCGCGCCTCACCGAGGGCTGGTATGAATTGGGCAATGCCTGTCTCGGAGCCGGCAAATTTGAGCAGGCACTTCGGGATTACGAGCGCGCTTCGCAGTTGGACCTGCTGGAGGCGACGTATTGCGCGTTCATCGGCAAGGCGCTGTCGAAGTTGAACCGCCAGGCCGAGGCGATTCAACGCTACCGGCAGGCGTTGCAAATTCAGCCGGATTTGTGGGAGGCGCATTTTGCGCTGGGTGATGATTTGGCGGCGGTCAATCAAATCGGCGATGCAAAAAATGAATACGCGGAGGTCGTCCGGCTCAAACCAGGCAATGCCCTGGCGCATCTGGATTTGGGAGTGATGCAGGCCAGGCTCCGCCTGTTTGATGACGCGCTTCAACAATTTGAGGAAACGCTTCGCCTGGAACCTGGCAACCAGCAGGCCCAGGAGTATTTCGAACGGGTTAAAGACTGGAAGAATCACCGGCGCTGATTTTTATTTCCCGCCGACGATTTAGCCCGCGGATACTTGGTTATATAGCATTTCATATTCACATTGGCACATATCGTGACCGGCTTGTGGGCATGAAAGCCTATGCACTGGATTTGCGGGAACCGGTGGTCAAATTCATCAACGCCGGCGGTTCCAAAGCCGAGGCCGCCCGCCGCTTTGACCTCGGTCGCCGCACCGTCTGCCGCTATCTGGCCGCCGCCCAAAAGGGAACGCTGACCCCCAAAACCAGCCGGGGTCATTGGCGCAAGCTCGACCCGCAAAACTCCGCGCCCACGTCCAACAACATCCCGACGCCACCCTCAAGGAACTCCAACAGGTGTTTGGCGTCAGCCATCATGCGGGCTGGGTGCGTTTGCGCCAACTGGGCTTCACGCTAAAAAAAACTCGCCCAATATCGCGAACGCAACGAGACGCAGCGGTGGCTCTTCTGGCGCGAACTGGAAAAACTGGCCGGCACCCCCGTCTTTTATCTGGACGAATGCGGCGTGGATCACCGCCGGTATCGTGAGTATGGCCGCGCGCCCCGGGGCGAACGGATTGATCAGGAGGTTTCGGGGGCGCGGCGGGAACGCACCAGCATCATTGCCGCCGGGCAGTGTGATCGTGTTGGACAACACGCGGTTTCATCAATCCCCGACGCCGCTCCAGTTGGTGGAAGCTGCGGGCTGCCAATGGCTGTTTTTACCGCACTGCTCGCCCGACCTCAACCCCATCGAACATCTCTGGGCCGTGTTCAAGACCCGCCTGCGCCAAGAGCTTCCTACCACCACCAACCCCTTTCTTTTTATCGCCAATATGTGCCAATGTTATTGTTAATTGCTTACACAGTCATCCCATAGGAATTCCACAAAAACCCTCGAAAATTGGGCGTTTTTGACGTTTCTTTGTGCTAGGGGATGGGATGAGCCGCTTTTTTTAGCCATGCAATTCAAAACCGCCAATAAAATCAATGGCTTTAAGTCTATTTCCCATGGGATGGCTGTGAATTGCTTATACTTAAGGAGCTTAATTGTACCGCACAAACATGCGGTTGCAGGAAAGAGTAAGTGCCGCTAGCTTTACACCGTTCCACAATACTATTTATTGTAACTAAACCCTCAACCACCCATGAAACCAATGATAATCAAATCAAGAAAATACGCTCTACTGGCCGGGGCGTTGCTTTGCGTCGCCGGAATCGTAACTGCCCAAGCTCAAAGTTCCATCGTCACCTTCAGCGTGGATATGTCCACGAACATCGCTCTTGGAACCTTCAACCCCCCGCCACCGCTTGGAACTGGAACTGATGTTGTCAATGTTCGCGGAACTTATAACGGTTGGGCAGGGACACAAACCCCCTTGGTTGAAGTCGGCAGCAGCACAGTTTATACAAACACCGTGAATGATACAAGCGATGCCAATGGCGCGGTCATGTTTTACATATTTAACATCAATGGCTCCACTTATGAGATAACGGCAGACTTTAAAAACCGGGCGGCGCGGCTTCCCGCAACCAGCGGGGCCAGCTTGGTGCTGTCCACTCCCTTTTTTGGTGATTCGGGTGCCAAAGTGACAAACAACGTGACTTTTCGAGTTGACGTGTCCCAACAGATCAACCTTGGTATATTCACCAATGGGACAAGTTCTGTGGAAGTCAGGGGTAACTTTAATGGCTGGGCTGCCGGGAGTGTGTTAACCAACAATCCGAACATTCTGGTTACTAACCAGTTTGGCTTGGTGACCTCCAATGTCTGGGTGGGGACTTTTCCTGTGGCTGCTTCACCTTGGTCGGCGCAGGACTTCTTGTATGTGATTCAACCGGGCACGATTTATGAGTCTCCGGCTGTCATCAATCAGGATGGCGGCGGCAACCGGTTTTGGGCATCCAATCCCAGTTCAGATCTGACCTTCCCATTGGTGAACTTTTCCGATGCCCCATACGCGCCAATTGGCCAACTCACCTTCAGCGTAGATATGTCGATTGTGGCTCTTACGGACACCAACTACAACTCTGCCAGTGTAGTCGTATGGGGGGGCTTTAACGGTTGGGGTGGCGGCGTCGCAATGACCAACAATCCCAGCGCCCTGAATACCAATATTTACACCAGCCCGCTTATCAGCGTCGGTGAGGGTTCAGCTGTAAATTATCAGTTTAGATATCTCACGCTTAGCACCGGTGACACCGTGTATGATCATCTTAATGGTGCCAATGGTGGAGGCGGCAACCGCTACTATCAGATGCCCATTGTCGCGCTCACCAACCTGCCGCCTGTTATGTTTAATGACGCTTCCTTGAGCGACTACCTATTGGTGCCTACCCCGGTGCTTTTCAGCGTGGACATGAATGGTGCGGTCGGAACAGACGCGCATGCGTTCAATCCAGCCTTGGATACGGTCTATATCAATGGCGCGTTTGCCAACTGGTATGCTTGGGCGATCGGCATAAATCCAACACCTGCTCCAGCGGGGTATCAAATGGTTGAGCAAGGTTTGACCACGATTTATACCAACACCATCATAATGCCCGCCGGAACGCCGGTGTCGGTTGCCTACAAGTATGGCATGGATGCTAATAGTTTGTACAGCGGTCCTGCAGACGATGAGGGTGGTTTTGCTCAAAACCACTATCGGGTGGTTCGGAATACCGCCTTTAACCCCTATGTAATGCCTACGGATACGTTCGGCTATCAGTATAATGAGCCGTTTTTCAGCAGTCTTAACACTGCCGGTGGCCATTTGACTGTCGGTACTCAGTCCGGCGGCAATGTCCCAGTCTCTTGGCTGGGCCGTCCGGGTGCGCGCCTGCAGACCACGACCGACCTTACAAGCGGTGTTTGGCAGACTATAGTGGCCACTGACGGTACCAATTGGACCGCAGGTTACAGTTCGACCAATGGTTTTGTTAGTGTCACGAACTGGCCGGCCAGTGGAAATACGTTTTTCCGTCTGATCAAGCAATGAACATGATGAGATAACTCAAAACCCGCCAAAAAACCCGCCAGTCGGGCATATAATCCGGCTGGCGGGTAATGTTTTAAGATATGTTACAAACTTCTGATCAAAACCGCAATAACATGAAATCTTTGAGGGCGGGATTCACATTGATTGAGTTGCTGGTTGTTATTGCCATTATTGCCATTCTGGCCGCCTTGTTGCTGCCGGCCTTGAATAGGGCCAAACAAAGAGCCATTGCCATTGAGTGCATGGTCAATAACAAACAACTCGATTTGGCTTGGGTTATGTATTCAAATGATAACAGCGAAAATTTAGCGATCAATTCCGACCCGCACGTTTGGAATACAACCTTTTACCCACATACAACGACATCACCATCCTGGATCGCTGGCACTATAGACTGGACCACTGGGCAGAATAATACCAACACGAGTTACCTTACAGACGATAAATGGTCACTTTTTGGAAGCTATCTGGGTCGGTCAGCCAAAGTCTTCGCCTGTCCGGCGGCCAACCTTTTAGCCCCAGTCCAGTCTGGTAAGGGTTGGGATCATCGCATGCGGAGCGTATCCATGAACGGTGCCGTGGGTGATGGGGACAAGTATCAAGAGCCGGCCAACCCCTTTGGTTGGACGTCTTGGTATTTCGCGAAGAAGTCAACGGACTTTCGCACTCCCGGCCCCAGCGACGTATGGGTATTCTCCGATGAGCATCCCGATAGCGTTGACGACGCAATTATGTATACTGCTTCCTATGCCGTGACAAAATTCACGGAACTACCGGGCAGTCAACATGCCGGCGCTTGCGGAATGGCTTTTGCCGACGGTCACGCGGAAATTCACAAGTGGCAGGGACCGATCGCCAATAAACCGGTGACTTATCAACTAGTACAGCAGCAGCCTTGCGCCATCGACGATCCAGATATGCTTTATCTCGCTATGCACACGCCTGCGCAATAATGTGGTTGACGTTCGGCGGATAAAAGGAGGGACTGCCCATATCAGCAATTCATGCGACGCCACACGCGCTAATATTGCCGATCAAACCTGTGGTTGGTCGCCTTAACCCTTCTACCATATCGGAAGCGCACTGGTTATGGTTAACTTTTGCTGACTGCCCCAAGTAGCTCATAAGTGGAAAAGTGCTGCTACCCGCGCTCAAGTTTTCTATACTATGTGTCAGCAGATGAATATGATTGCCGATGTGGATATTGTCCGGATTGCTTGGTGAGATTCCGGTGTCGAATTGTTTTGGTTGGAGCGGGTGGAGTTGCCTGGTAAAGAACGCCTTGGTGGTTTTTAGTAAACGATAATGCTGGAATGACATTGCACTCCTCCATACATTCATGTCGTCTCTGGGGTCAGGGGCTTTGTGTTCTGGCTGGGCTTGGCCTTATGGCGACAGGTTCGCCTGCACAATCCAATAATTTCTGGCGGACACAAAGCATCTACCAGATCATCACCGACCGCTTTTACGATGGAAATCCATCGAATGACAATGTTGAGGGCACTTACAACCCGGCCGGCCCTCGAGCTGTTCACGGCGGTGATTTTCAAGGCATCGAGCAGAAACTTGATTACATCAAAGCACTGGGCGCGACGGCGATTTGGATTTCGCCGGTTGTGTTGAACACGGAGGGACAGTTTCATGGCTACTCCGGTTGGAACTTCAACCAGGTTGCTCCGCATTGGGGCACACTTTCAAATTTACAGCACATGGTTCAGGCGGCGCACGCGCGCGGGTTGCTGGTCATAGACGACATCGTCGTGAATCACGCGGGCGACCTCGTCAAGGGCAGCGGGCCGGGCTATCCAAGCTTTAAATACCCGGCCGGCTATACCCTTAATTATGTGAACAGTTCAAAAACGTATCCGGCGCCATTCAATCTCACAGCCACCAATCCGTCCCTCACCAATTTATTTCATAACTACGGCAACATTGCGGATTACAATAATAGCACGCAGGCTCTTTTGGGTTGGTTGTCCGGGCTGAATGATTTCAGGACGGAAACGCCGTATGTGCAAACTCAGATGGCCGCGATTTACCAATCGTGGATTGGGCAGGCTGGCTTTGATGGGTTCCGGGTTGATACGGCGCTGGAAGTTGACATGGGGTGCTGGCAGAGTTTTTGTCCGGCGATCCATTCGTATGCGGCGACCAATGGCAATACCAACTTCTTCATGTTTGGCGAGGCTTTTAACGGTTCTGAAACCACGGTTGGTTCTTATACCGGGACAAAAGGTGGCGGTCCATTTAAGTTTGATTCCGTTTTGGATTATCCGCTTTATTTCACGATCAACCGCGTATTTGCCACGGCCAGCGGAGCCACGTCACTGATTGAAAATCACTACAACGCGGTCGCGGCCAATTACGATCCTGCCGCGCAGATGCAGTTGGTCACCTTCCTTGATAATCATGATAATCCCCGTTTTCTCAGCACCAGCGAGGCGAACAACAACACCAATCGGCTGGAAGTGGCGCTGGCTTTTCTTTACACCTCGCGCGGCATCCCGTGTCTGTATTACGGCACGGAACAGGGTTTTGATGGTACGACCGACCCGAATGACCGAGAGGATATGTTTGCCGGGGAATTCAAGGATGGCCCGGCGGGTACTGTTTTACAGCTCAGTTCGCCGGGGGTTGATAATTTCAACATGACCCACCCGCTATTCCTGTGGGTGGCTCGATTGAACAATTTTCGCCGGGTGTATCCTGCGCTCACGCTCGGCTCATACGTCAATCAGGCCAACAACTCCACCGGCCCGGGATTGTTTGCCTATTCCCGCGTGCTGAACACGCAGGAAGTGTTTGTCGTTTTCAACACGGCCAGTTCCAGCCAAACATTGCCCGCGCGCACTCTGACTTATACCGCCGGCACCGTGCTGGTGAATTTACTGAACACCAATGAAACCATCACTCTCGCTTCCGGTTCGCAAACTCCCGCCATAACTGTGCCGAGTACTACAGCGAAAATCTTCATCGCGCAATCGCAGTGGCAGCCGCTCGACCCGGTGGTGGTGAACAACTCACCGAGTCATTGGGCTACCAATGTGCCAACCTTTTCGCCAATCGCGCTTCAATTCAGCAAGCCGATGGATGCTAATAGTGTTCAGGCTGCGTTTTCCACCAAGCCATCCGTAAGCGGTTCATTTACCTGGTCGGCAGCGCATGATACGATGACCTTTACGGCGGACGGCGCAGGTCTGCCGGGTTTGACAAACATCACAGTGAATCTGACGAACTCGGCATTCGACGCGGTATCGGGTAAAACCATGTTTGCGCCTTACAACTTGTTGTTCCAGACCGCCGCCGCCCCGCCTTCCGTTTATATTTCCAGTCCGGCGACCGATGGATTGGTGATTCCAATGGGAAGCAATACTACTTATCTGATCCAAGTCTGTTTCACTCCTGCTCTGGATACGAATAATCCCAGTCTTTTTAACCTGACCATCACCGGCGTGTTGCGACCGCAGTCATCCTACATCTTTCGCCCTCCGGGGGCTGTAGCCGGATGCAGTGGGATGCGCTCGTTGCTCTACAACTGGAGCGGCGCTTTACCCGGCTCCAACACGATTCAAGTTGTTTACAGCAACAACACGGTGGTTTTAAGTGATACGCGGACGGTGATTGTGCCGCCGCCGCTGGCGATCTCGGGTTTGGCCAACAATAACCGGTCAGTTGTTTGGAGCAGCACGCCTGGGGTCAACTATACTGTTCTGGCGACTACCAATTTGAGCCAGCCATTCACGCCCATCAGTGGAGTCATTCCGGCAAACAGCCTGTCCACTTCTTATTTGGACATTTACAATTCCCCGCCGGTGCCACAAAAATTCTACGAAATTGAAGTCGTGCCTTAATACAAAATTGACCATGAAAAGTCGGCGGGGAAATAAAATCGTTTTGGCAATCGTATTTAGCCTTTTCCTGCACCTGACAGGGTTGGTGGTGCCGGCTGCGGACGCGCGACCGCCAGTTTCGATTCAGAGTGATATTGGAAATGGTGGTTGGTCGTCGATCGGCGTGATGCCCGCTCCGACCTGGGATGGCCGGGCGCTGTTGTTTCAGAGCGGCCAAGGCACACTCACTATTACACCTTTGTCAGACGATGTCATCCGCGTCCGTTTCACAACCGCAAAATCCTTTGGACGCGATCATTCTTACACCGTCGTCAATCACGATTTAGGCGCGGTGTCGGTAAAAGTTGAAACCGGTTCCAATTCCACCACGCTGGGAACGGCTTCAGTTAAAGTGACCGTGCAACAGTTTCCGTTGCGGATTTCTTTTGCCAATTCCGCCGGTGAAATTCTGGACGCCGACGATCCGGAACGCGGGATTTCCCTTGCCAGCCAGGCGTTCCGCGTCGCCAAACAATTGCGTGATGACGAGCACGTTTATGGCTTCGGCGAAAAAAATGGCAAGCTCGACAAGCGCGGTTGGAAACTGGGCGGCTACAATTATGTCATGTGGAATTCAGACACCTTCGCCTACGATTCGAGCACGGATCCGATTTATGTTTCCGTGCCGTTCTACATGGTCGTCCGCCACGGGCAGGCGCACGGGATTTTTCTGGATGACACCTGGCGCAGCACGTTCGACGTGGGCCGCGAACGGCAGGACTTGCTGACGTTCGGCGCGGAGGGCGGCGATCTGGATTATTATTTTATCAATGGTCCCGATCCGAAAAAAGTCATCGAACATTACACCGCCTTGACCGGACGAATGCCATTGCCGCCACTGTGGTCGCTCGGCTTCAATCAATGTCGTTACAGTTACTATCCCGAATCGCGGGTGCGCCTGCTGGCCGACACGTTTCGCCAAAAAAAAATCCCCGCCGATGTCATCTGGCTGGACATTCATTATCAGGACAACTACAAGCCGTTCACCTGGGATCATGAGCGTTTTCCTGATCCGAAGAAAATGATTGCGGATTTGCGCGCGCAAGGTTTCCACGTCGTATGCATCGTGGATGCGCATCCGAAGGTTGAAAAAGGCTATGCGCCTTACGACGAGGGCATCGCCGGAAATTATTTCGTAAAAACCCCCAACGGCTCGGTGTATGAAGCGCCGGTTTGGCCGTCGCTCGCGGATAAAAATCCCGGCCCAAGCGTGTTCCCGGATTTTAGCAATCCAGCGGCACGCAAATGGTGGGGATCGCTTTACAAAAGTTTCCTGGATATTGGCGTGGCCGGCATCTGGAACGACATGGACGAACCGGCGGTTTTCAACACTCCGAGCGGAACCATGCCTTTGGATGTTGTTTTCGACAACGAGGGTCAGCCGACCACGCACCGCGAAATCCACAACGTGTATGGTCAGTTGATGAGCCGCGCGACGTTTGAAGGACTTTCGCGACTGCGCCCGAACGAACGTCCTTTTGTGCTGACGCGGGCGAGTTTCGCCGGCGGCCAACGCTACGCCGCCGTCTGGCCTGGCGACAACACGTCCGAGTGGTCTTCGCTGCGGCAATCCATTTCCACTCTGCTGGGTTTGGGGCTGTCGGGCTTTTCCTTTGCGGGTTGTGACATCGGCGGCTTTGCCGGTTCACCGTCCGGCGAACTTTATACCCGCTGGCTGCAAGCCGGAGTGTTTTACCCGTTTATGCGGTCGCATTCCACGTGGGGTTCGCCTGACAAGGAACCCTGGTCGTTCGATTACAAGAATGAAGTCATCAACAAACATGCCATCGAACTGCGCTACGAATTGCTGCCCTACATTTACAATGCGATGCAACAGTCCAGCCAGACCGGCGTGCCGGCCCTGCGCCCGTTGTTTCTCGAATTCCCCGATGACGAAAAAGCCGCCGGAATTGATGATGAATTCCTTTTTGGCGACGACCTGCTCGTGGCGCCGATTCTGAATGAAGGCGCGAATGAACGCGAAGTTTACCTGCCCAAAGGTGAATGGTTCGATTACTGGACCGGTCGTCAGTCCGCAGGAGGGCAGACCCTACATCTGCCGGTTACGCTCAATTCCATTCCCCTGTTCGTGCGCGGCGGCGGTTTTATCTTCCGTCAACCAGTTATCCAGAACACTGGTGAAATGCCGGGAAAACCGCTTCGCGTCCTCATCGCTCCCGCGAACGAGTCTGAATTCTCACTCTACGAAGACAATGGAGAAACACTTGATTATCGCAAAGGTGCCTTTATGAAGCGCCGATTTCATCAGACCCGCAACGATCAGAAAATGATCGTTGACGTGTCCGAGCCGGAAGGGACATATCGTCCCGCGGCGCGCGATTTGGTTTTGGAGACGTGGACAGACCATCAGCCTAAAAACATCTTCAGGCAAATCGGTGACGTGGCCGCTGACAGGGTTTTATTGCCGCATTTGGACGCGGATGCGCTGGCACATTCGTCGCAGGGGTGGTCATTCGCCGATGGCTTGCTTACCGTGAAGGATGATGACAGCTTCAAGCCGATGCGATTTGTCATTGAGCTTTGAGTTGTCGCCGGCTTTAAGTCACCCATGACAGTGCGGAAATTCTACTTTTAATGCTCCCTCCAATCGAGGGCAGGTCGCACGACCGCCGATCGTCGCTGGGCCCCATTTCGGAACCGCATGAACATGCGGTAGACGAATCTGCCAGTATCAGCAAGAATCTACTAAATCGGAATTTTAAAACACTAAACACGAAATATTAAAAATATGAAAACCACAGTTACCTCTCTTACTCTTGCTGCCGCTGTTTTGGCATTAATCCCACTGCCTGCGAGAGCCACCAATTACACCGACGCAACCGGGGAAACAATTTCCAGTGCCAACATTGACATCTCATCTGTAGAGGTGACCAATAACGCAACGGATATCTTCTTTACGATCAATCTCAATGGCAGCATCGCAACCCCGAACGACTGGGGTAACTACATGGTGGGCATTGATTCCGTCCCTGGTGGCGACACCACCGGTGATCCGTGGATTCGTTCCATCTCTATGAGTTCTGGGATGGACTATTGGATTGGAAGCTGGGTCAACGGTGGAGGCGGTAGCCAGCTTTGGAACTATTCAGGTTCTTGGTCGCAACTAAACACTGCTGGTGTGACCATAAACGGCACTCAAAGCTTTATGGTTTCAGAATCCCTTTCATCCTTGGGTTTAAGTGCCGGCAATTCCTTCACTTTCGACGTCTATACGAGCGGCACCGGTAGCGGCGACGGAGCCATTGACGCACTGGCCAATCCCAACCAAACCATAGCCAACTGGGGAGACAGCTATAATTCCGGGGCGAATGTAGACACCTACACTGTTACGGCAGTTCCGGAACCGGCGTCACTGGCGCTGTTGGGGCTGGGAAGCCTGTTCGTGTGGGGGCGTATCGCCCGTCGGCGCTCGTAATCGTCAGTAAATTTTGTCAAAAGGCCGTTGTCCCAGACAACGGCCTTTTTATTTGGCTAGTGCCCAATTGACACCCGCTGGAGCGACCCTAGAATCCGCCCAGTGCCGATAACTCATTGTGTCACTCATGGCCGACAAATCAAACCCCGCGCCTCCCGAAAGCCAGCCCGCGCTTTTCCCGCGCAAGCGACTGGTATTTATCTGCATTTTTCTCCTTCTGCCGTTTTGCATGCTTGGGTTGCTGGAAGGTGGTTTGCGAGTCGCTGGTTTCGGCGGCTATCCGCCCATTCTGAGAAAAGCGGGGATGACTGATCAAGGCGCCTTGGTCATCAGCGATCCGGCGGGCGCGGCTTCCTACTTTTTTGCCAATCGCCAGCGGCCCGGCTACAACGAGCAGTATAGTTTCTACCAGCCAAAAGGCGCGAATACCGTGCGGATTTTCATCGTGGGTGAATCCGCTGCCGAAGGTTTTCCAGAGCCGCGAAACTTGGCGGCATCGGCATTTCTGGGCGAGATGTTGCGTGACGCGTGGCCGGACCGAAAGGTCGAAGTCATCAATCTCGGCACGACCGCCGTTGCCAGTTTTCCGGTGCTGGAAATCATGACTGAGACGTTGAACTATGCACCCGACCTCGTTGGCGTTGAACGCGGCGGTGTTGAGCGACGCCTGCCAGTATTGGTTGGCCGAGGTGTTGCTGTAAAAATTCAGGCCGGTGCTGCTCCAATTTGACTGCGTGGAACTTTTGTAAAACAGCGTGCCGCCGGTCTGATTGGCGATCTGCACGCCGCTGTTCCATTTCCAGATGCCGGTGTAAAACGTGACGGTCGTGTTCGTCCCGATGGCGAATTCGGGATTCCTCATGTTGAAGCCGAGGTCGGAAGCATTGTCGGGAATGTGCCACGCCGTGGCGAGCATGGCACCGGCGGGACTGCCCGTGACCAGCCAGAACGCGGACCAGACGAGCGGAAGAAATTGTTTCATGAATTTTTTCTGCGCGTCACGGCAACATCTGGATTTCGTAGAACTTTTGCGCCGCCGGATTCGGGTCGTAAAAAACCGTCGAAGATCCGGAGCCGGGAATCGGGCCGCTGATGACCTGGAACGGCAGGAGTAAATTAGTCGTGGCCAGAACCTGATAATTCACACCGGGCGCGCTGTCCCAGACGACGAGCTGGTTGTTGTTGTCGAGGCCGGAAATCCGCAGCGGCGGCGCGACGATGACCAGACGATCATCGCTGATGACCACGCCGTTGGTGTAAATGACCTGGATGAGATTCGTGCCGAGCGATGGATTGTTCCAGTTGTAAGTCAGGCTTTTCAGGCCGGGACAAACACTCGGGCCAAGCGCGCCGGGGGGACGGACGATGTAGGAAGTCTGCGGTTGGAGCACCCCATTAATGAGGATGTTAAAACTATTCGTGGCGGAAATCAGCGCGGTGCTGAAACATGCTTGCACCAAATAAGTCGAGTTCGTCGCATAGGTCAGCACCGTGCCGTTCGTCGCGGGACTGGAAATCTGCACGACTGAAACCGGTGCCAGCGTTGTCACTGTCGCCGTCAACATCGTGAACCGGTTGGTATAAACGCTGGTGGAATATTCCTTGAGCCGGACATAAATGTTCGCCGTGCCGCTGTTCGGCACATTGGTGTAAACAAACCGGTATTCCTGAGGATAATTCGGGTATTGGGTGCTGATCGTGGCATCGGGAGTCACTGGCTTGGCGCTCACAAACGAAGGCGTTCCGTTGGTCAATCCGTTGCCGTTGGCCTGACCGGTCACGCCGTCGTCATTGCTTGGGTTGCCATCATCAATGTTGAAATCAACACCCGATACCGTGCTGTCGCCCCGGACCACAACGGTGTAAGTGCTGCCGGTGATGGTGCTGTTGTTGGTGGGGTAGGCGATGACACCCGTGGGCAGTGCTCCATCATAATAGAACGTTTGCAGGAAGGTGTTATAGACGCTCGACTGATTGGTGCGCGGCAGAAATGTCCGCGCACGGACGATGTGGAAACCGGACTGCAACCCGATGGTCGTGTTGTTGGTGTTCAGGTCATTGTGCAACCAGACCACGGCGGTGGTCGGATTGAAATTCGTGATGGCGGCCTGCGTCAGGCCGTAGAGTTTTGATCCGGAAGATTCACCGCCAGAAATCGGCAGGATGCTTTGGCCGGCATAAACACTGCCGCCGTAAAACAGCGCGACTTTGTAGCGAACTTGCGTTCCGTTCGACTGCGTGGGGATCGCGCCTTTCCACCAGTCAATATTGTTCGTCACGCTGTCGTGGTTTGCCCAAAATGCCTGCACCACCTGCGTCGTGCCCTTGCCCATGCCGAAGGCCCCTTCCGGATTCGAGCCGTCGGTCGTGTAATAAATGAAACAGGTGTTAATCTGAAACTGAAAGCCGACCTTGACATAAATATCCGCTGACTGACCGTTGGCAGGACTCAATGGCACACGCTGTGTCGCAGAATTATTTGGCGATGCCGCCGAGTTGGTCGCGGTGGGATCGTGACAAACCCAGTTCGCGGTCTGGTTCGTTATGTTCTGGCCGTAGCCCGCGCCAGCAACGACATTGCTCGTCCCGTCCACGGTATAATAATAAGTTTCCGCACCCAGGGAAACGATGTTGTTGCTCAAAATGTTTCGCGCCGCGAATTTTTCCGGGCCGTTGCGGAATTGAAACGCGGTCTGTTCGTAACCGAGAAAAACATCCGTGGCGTAACCCGGTTTGTTGTCGCGCAAATCATAACCGTGCGGGCCGACGCCGCCACTGGTCGGGCCGAGATTCATCTGGCTGTTCAAATCCACACCGCCGTCGAGTTTCACGAGTGTGTTCACGGAGGACGCGTCGCTGCGGACGAGGATGTCGAAATTCGCATTGGTCACGACCGGAATATCAATCGCGTAAGTGCGGTTGGATACATTCACGCCGCCGATGACGTTGCCGAATTGATCCACGCGACCACCCATTTTGAACGGATAAACCGGATTGAAACTCGCGTCGCCGTTCACTCCATCCGTGCGATAAACCTTGATGCGCGGCGCTTCCACGCCTCCTTGACGGAAGACAACCGCGTTGGTCGCCGGATTCGCGCGGCTCGGTTCCGGCCATTGATAACCATACATCACCCAACCGCCGCTCGGAATCAGCAACTCAATTGCACCGCCGCCGGAGGCGGGGCTCTGCCCGCCGGTGTAAATCAAACGGTTTACAGGATTCGGATCATTCGCGGTGGATTGCGCCGCGGCGAGGTCGTTGGTGGCTCTGTGGACAAGTAGTTTTTTAAAGGCCCGGTCTCCACCGACGGTGGAACTGGAAAGCTGGGCCAAAACTGAACCCGGTGGAAAGCCGACGACAAGTCCCACCGTCCGCGAGTTTGAAACGAATGTGGAACCATTCGAAGCCACCCCGTAATAGCCGTCGCTCGTCCGACTCACACCATCATCGAAACTGATGTCGCCTGGGAAATTGTATTTGTCGTTCATCACGAACAGCACCACGTCCTGATCTTTCGGCGTGCCGCTCTCGCGATAATCGTAACGCTCGAAGGCGACGATGTTCAGGTCGCTCCAGCGTGGCCAGGTGCCGCCGCGCGCGAGCTGGTTGTGGACGTAGCAGATGTCGGGCATCTGGTTGTCGTTGAATTCGCCGAGATAATTGGCGTAAGGCGGGTTCGGAAAATAATTCGGCGCGCCCGACTGGTTCCAGCCGTCCGAGTAGATTTCCGGGATGCCTTCGTGCATGAAATAATAGGCGTTTTGCAACTCACGGTGGGTGGCGCAACAGCCCGAAGCATCCTGGCTCTGGGCAAACATCACGCTCTGGACCGGGCTGATTGCACCAAAATCGCGCTGATCCAGGCCCGAGAGTGATCCGCCGCCGAGTGCGGAATTCATCTGGTCGCGCAGCGGCGCGTTGAGCAACCGCATGCCCCGTGTGATGTATTCGCTGAAAGTCGGCGGCTGGCCGAGATGCTCGCCGAAGATTAACGCATCATTGCGCGGAGCCTCGGTGTCATAAGCACTGTTGCGGCTGTCGTCCGATTCGGAATAACCATTGCCCAAAACATTCGTGCCATAGCCGTGAACGTAATCAAACATCGCCTGGATCGCGCCGCAGTAGCCATTCCACGTCACTGTGCTGTCGCCAAAAAATCCCGATGGCACATGCTTCACTGCGTCGAGACGGAAGCCATCGCATTTCGTCTCGTTCAATTCCCAAATCACGGCGCGGATCAAATAAGAGTTCACGTCTTCCACGACCGGCACGCCGTTCGTGCCGTTGAACGGACGCCACGGGCCGCCCTCGATCAACGGTTTGGTGGTGTCCATGTAGTATTCGGGATTGCCCGGCTGGCGGATGAAAGAGATTTTCGGCGTGGTGTTGCCGAGGGACGCGCCAAAATTGTTGTTCGTCGAACCGGGTTCATTGGCGAGGTCAATCAAGCCGCCGAGCGACTCGTATTGGACGTCCCACTGATTGCCGTAATCCTGCACGCTCGGCCAGTTTTGAAAATGTCCTCCACTGACGGTTTGCAAATGAAAATCCTGCGGAATCAATCCCGGATAATAATTCGTCGGCGTATTCGAATTGTAGCCCGGCACCGTGAACGCCCGATGGTTCATCACGTTGTCGAAATAAACCCGGATGCCGAAGCGATGCGCCGTCTGCACCATTTGCAGCAACTGCGCCTTGGTGCCCCACTGTGTGGCGATGGTGCCCTTCTGGTTTTTATCACCCAGATCATACGGGTCGAATAAATCGTAGCCGACCGAGTAGGAACCGCTCTCACCTTTTGCCGGATTCGGCACCCACAAGCTGTCGTAACCGGCCTCGGCCAATTCAGGCATTTTAGCGGTCAAATCCACCCACTTGACGTTGAACAATTCCAGCATCGCCTCACCACGGCTGGTGCTGATACATCCAAACAGTCCGACCCAAAGCAGTGCCGCCAACGACAGCCTGCCAAAAAAAATCGGGACCCAGGCTTTTCGCGAAAGCAACACAGTCGAAGAATGGCAATACATGGAGTTCAATAAATCTTTTAATGGCGCAATTTAGTTGTGGATTAATTACGTCTCTGAAAAAACACGCGGCAACAACAAGTCGCTTGCGCCCTTGTTGAAGCCTGGGTTGCTTTGCAAAATGACTGACATTAGATGTCCATACCATGCTCTTGCCAGAATTGCTACCGCATGATTATGCGGTGGTTTAGGTAGCGTCAGGGAGTTAATTATGACCCAAGCCAAATGAAGTTATTTCGTCGTATTATCCCATGGTGCGTTGTTGCAATATTCCTGCCGGCAGGCGTTCAAGCCGGCACCAACACCAGCGTCCATACGACGTGGCTCTGGCATCTGCACCAGCCGATTTACTGGCCGGATCGCCGCAACTACGGCACCGACCATTACGAAAATGCGTGGGACACGATTCAACAGCAGAACGCCGGACGGCCGCATCCCTCGCCGGAAGTGTTGTCCACCATTTTCGGCGAGACCGACCGCGTGAACGCCTATCAGGGCCAGCCAAGTTCCACCATCAGCGGGCTGCTCGGCTATCCGAACGCCGGCGCGCAGGTGAATTATTCCGGCGCGCTCATGGAAAATGTCCACAGCCTCGCCGCCGCCGGCCAGCTTGGTTATTACAGCGGCTGGACCAACGGCAACCAGACCGCGCGCAGTTGGACGACCAGCGGCGGCAAGCCGCGCATGGACCTGGTGAATTTCACTTATCATCACGCGCTCGCTCCGCTCGTCAGCGATGAGACGCTGGAAATGGAACTGCGAATTCACAAACGGCAGATGGAAATATTTTGGGGCACAAATCCCGCTGACTCGCGCGGCTATTTCCCGGCGGAAACCTGTTTCTCCGAACCCATGATTCCGATCCTGAACCAAGTGGGAATTGCGTGGAGCGTCGTCGCCAACAATCACCTCTCGCGCTCGTGCGCGGATTTTCCGCTCGCGGTCGGCAGCGGCGGCGAAAACTGCGACATCCCAAATCCGGCCGACCAGATCAATCCCGTGCAAGGCACGGGAAATTACCAGCGCATCTCCATCGAACGCGGCTGCGCGCCGAGCGTAGCGATGCCGTTCGCGTTTCAACTTCACTACGCACGCTACGTTGATCCGAATTCCGGCGCGGAATCCAAAATCATCATCGTTCCCGCCGATCAGGTGATGAGCTGGCGCGACAGTTACAGCACCTGGGACTTGGGACTGATTTCGCCGCTCGCCGCGCGCAACAATCCCAGCAAGCCTGCGCTCGTGTTATGCGCGCACGACGGCGACAACGCGTGGAGCGGCGGCTATTCCTACTACAACGAGTGGGTGCCGCAAATGGCCAGCACCGCCGTTTCGGACGGCTACGAACCGACGACGATTGAGCAATTCATTTCCGATTTTCCGCCGGACACGAATGACGTCGTCCACGTCGAGAGCGGTGGCTGGGTTTTTGCCGGCGGCGATTTCGGCTCGCCCATGTTCATCAACTGGCACTGGCCGCCGAGTTACACCGACGGTAGCGGGAACAACGTCGTTGACCCCAGCCTCGGCGTGAGCGACAAGGCCGATAACTGGCGCGTCATCATCGCCTCGGAAAATCGTGTGAAAACCGCGCAACAGATTTCCGGCATCACGCCGAACATTGACCAGGTGCGCGATCCTGGAAGTTTTTCCGGCACGCCCAACGGCATCGAACTTGGCTGGCATTATTATCTCGGGAGTCTCGACAGCGGCTTCGTTTATTACGGCTGCAATGGCGATGAATGTCTCCGCGCCGTCGTCGCGCAATCGAATGCCGTTCGCAACGTGAATTCATATTTGTCGAATCTCGCGAGCGACACCACGCCGCCGACGGTTTTTATCCCGCAGCGCCATCCGTGGAATCCCGGCGGTACGAACTTCGGCGTGCAATACGGCTACAAAGTCACCGTCGCCACGAACTCCGATTTCTGGATTTGGACTTACGCCTACGACGTTTCGGGAATCACGAACGTCAGTTTGCTTTTGCGCGTCAACGGCACGAATCCGCCGGCGAGCGACCAGTTCAAAACTTACACCGGCGGTCCGCTCGCGGGCGCGTGGCAGACCTCGAACATGACGCAGCGCGTCACCGCGCCGGTGAGTGGCGAGACGCCGCAATACATCGCGGATTATTATTACGCCAAGGTCAGCGCCATCTCGAATGCGTTCGTGGACTACTACGTCAGTGCGACCGACGCGCGCGGCAACACTTACAAATCACCCATCCAGCACGTTTATGTTGGTGCCGGTTCGGGCAGTGGTGGCGGTTCCGGCGGTGGTGGCAACAGCGGCCCGGTCACCGTCTCCCCAATTCCACCGGTCGCCGGAAATTCCGTGACGATTCAATACGTCGCCAGTGGACGCGCTATTGCTTCGGCCAATCCGGTTTATCTTCACCTCGGCTGGAACAACTGGAACCCCGTCGTCTCGCCCGATCCGGCGATGACTTTTAACTCCGCTTCGAACTGGTGGCAATACACCGTCACGGTTCCCAATAACGCGACGAATTTGAACTGTGTCTTCAACAACGGCTCCGGCACTTGGGACAACAACGGTGGCGCGAATTGGAACTTCACCATAGGCACCAATAGCAATCCACAGCCGCCGTCACCGCCGCAAAATATCACCGTGATTCCGGTGCAGACGAATCAAATTAATTTAAGCTGGTCAGCTTCGTCGGGCGCAAGCGGCTATCAAGTGAGCCGTGACAGTTCGCTGGTCGCCACGACGACCGCCACAACTTTCTCCGACACCGGGCTCGCGGCAAATTCTTCCCATTGCTATTCCGTCATCGCGTCGAACAGCGTGGGATTTTCCGCCGCGAGCGCGACGGTTTGCGCGAACACGTTCAGCAACGCGCCGGTGGTTTTGCCCGCGTTTGTGATGGACGGCGCTTTTGATTCCGCCGGCTATCTCCTCGCGTCCAACGGCATGGTGCTTTATGGCGCGGTGCGCGGCACGACGCTTTACGTTGCCACCTGGTCAACCGGCACCGGCGGGACGAATGATCATTTTATTTTTGTCAGCGACCGGCTTTTGCCTGCCACGACCGCCGCTGCGCCTTGGGCGAAAGCGGGAACAGCCGCCGTCAGCGCGAACAAGCCGTTTCTTGCCAGTGAAAGCCAGAATAGCTACGTCAGTTGGTTCGTCAACAACACCGCGACCAACTGGCCGTGCGCAAAATCTCCGGCGAATTCCGGCGCGCTCGAAGGCACGCTCGACCTCGCCGCCGCGTTCGGTTCGGTGCCTGCGAACCTTTACCTTTGCACCGCGGCGTATCAGACCGCCGACGGCGGCGCGCTCGTCGCGCAATGTCCCCCCGGCTCCGGCCCGAACATTGACACGAATGAATTTTTGGTGATCCCGGTTGTAGCGTTGCGCGATTCGCTGGGCAACGGCACATTCGATTTGTGCGATCCGGCGCGCGGGTTCAAGATTTTGTCGGCCAATTCATCGACCAATGGCTGCATGTTGAATTGGGCGGCGATGCCGGGCCGCGCGTATCAGGTTCAATTCGCCAGCCGCCTTGGTGGAACGTGGAGCAATCTGCCCGCCGGCTCGAATTATGCCGGGTCGTTGCAAATGCAGTTGAATTACACTGATGCGCCATCAACGACAGCGACACAACGCTTTTATCGCATTGAACTTTTACCCTGACATTCCTGCGAACAAAAACTATAGATGCCGGGGGCCGCACACTGGCTTAAGCATAACTAAAAAAACATGAAAAGCACATTCAAAGCCCGCCGGATTTTTACCTTGTCAGCAGCTGGACTATTGCTCGCCGCGATGCTGGTCCAGGCCGCCGACGTCGCAAAGCAGCCGGCGCGGACCTCGCCAGCCTGGCTGCGCGACGGGGTGATTTACGAAATTTTTCCGCGCGATTTTTCCTCCGCCGGCGACCTCAACGGCGTCACCGCGCAACTCGACCGGTTGAAGAATTTGGGCGTGACGATCCTTTGGACGATGCCGATTCACCCCATCGGCGAAAAAGGTCGCAAGGGCGATTTTGGCAGCCCGTATTCGATCAAGGATTATTACGCCGTTGATCCCAATTATGGCACGCTGGACGATTACAAACGGCTTGTGTCCGAGGCGCACAAACGCGGCCTGAAAGTCATCATGGATGCGGTTCCCAACCATACCGCGTGGGACAGCATGTTGATGAAGCACCCGGAATTTTACAAGCAGGATGCGAACGGAAAAATCATCCCGCCGTTGCCGGAATGGACCGACGTGGCCGGTTTGAATTATGCCAGCCCGCAGTTGCGCGAATACATGATCGCGATGTTCAAATACTGGGTTCAAACCTGTGATGTGGACGGCTTCCGTTGCGACGTGGCCTCCATGGTGCCGACAGATTTTTGGGTGCAGGCGCGAACCGAACTGGAAAAAACCAAGCCGGACATCATGATGCTGGCCGAGGCGAGCAAACCGGAACTGCTCACCAACGCATTTGACATTGATTATTCCTGGCCGCTGTTGAGCACGCTGAATAATGTGCTGCAGCACGGCGCACCGGCCTCAAATCTTCGGGTATCATGGGAAGAAAGTTTCCGGCAATTTCCACAGAATTCTTTGCACATGCGGATCACGGATGACCACGACGAATCCCGGGCGGTTTCACGCTATGGCGTTCGCGGCGCACTGGCGGCATCCGCGCTGATGTTTTCACTCGACGGCGTGCCGCTGATTTACAACGGCATGGAAGTCGGCGACGCGACCGAATCCGGTGATCCGGCGTTGTTCGACAAGCTGCCGATTTTTTGGAGTCCAAAGGAACGTCCGCCCCTGCGCGAGATCTATCACGGACTCATCCAGCTTCGCAAACAATACGCCGCCTTTCGCAACAACCGCGTCATCTGGCTGCATAATTCAGATGAAGCCAACCTCGTGACACTCATGCGCCTCGACGAAAACGACGAGTTTGTGGTCGTGATCAACTTTTCCAACCGGCCAGTCACCGGGCGCGTTGAATTGAAAACCAGCGAAGGTTTCAAACCCGTGCGGATTTCGGGGATGCCGGACGGCGCCGCCGACGGCCTGCCGACCTTTCACCTCAACGGCTTTGAATGGCGGATTTACCATCGCGTGGTGCCGAAATAGAACCGCAATCATTTTGTGCGAAAAATCGAACGTTGTCGTTGTTTTCACCGGTGGCGTTGTGAATCCAATGCCGGTTCGCCCCGGCCTACATTTCTTTTGAATCGAACTTTTTTATGAATAAACCACGTCTTTCTTTCTGGCAAATCTGGAACATGAGCTTTGGCTTTCTCGGCATCCAGTTTGGCTGGGGTTTGCAGATGGCGAACATGAGCGCCATTTACGGCTACCTCGGGGCGAACGCCGATTCCCTGGCCATCTTGTGGCTGGCCGCGCCCGTCACCGGCGTGCTCATCCAACCATTGATTGGGCAATCCAGCGACCGCATCTGGACGCGGCTGGGCCGGCGGCGTCCGTTTATTCTGGGCGGCGCGATTCTCGCGTCGTTTGCTCTGGTCTTGATGCCTAATTGCCCGTCGGTTTGGATGGCGGCGGGATTGCTCTGGGTGCTGGACGGAACCATCAATGCCAGCATGCAGCCTTTCCGGGCCTTGGTGGCGGACAATCTTCCCGAAGAACAGAACGCCCAGGGTTTCGCCATTCAATCCCTGTTCATTGGTCTGGGCGGAACCGTCGCTTCGGCTTTGCCTTGGATGATGACCAACTGGTTCGGCGTCACCTCCGAAGGCGCCGGGCAGGGACATATACCCAATTCCGTCCGGCTCTCGTTTTACATCGGCGCAGCGGCGTTCATGGGCGCAGTGCTCTGGACGGTTTTTAGCACCAAGGAATACCCGCCATCTGATTCCGAACTGGCCGCCATCCGTGCGCGGAAGTTTGATTGGACGCTCGGCTTGGGCGACATCTTCGCGCTGGTATTTCATCTGCCCCGGCGGATGTGGGAACTTGGTCTTGTTCAATTCTTCACCTGGATCGGGATGTTCGCGATGTGGGTCTATTTTCCCCCGGCGGTGGCCAGGAATATTTTCCATGCCGCGCCTGGCTCGGTGGAAATGGAAGCCTCCGGTTCCTGGTCGGGCTTCTGTTTTGCCGCGTATAATGCCGTGTGCTTCATTTTTTCATTCGTGCTGCTGTGGGGTACAAAATACACCGGCCCCAAGCTGATGCACATTCTCTGTCTGGCGGTGGGGGCGCTGGGACTGGCCTCCGTTCCTCTGGCTTCAGACAAACATCACCTGTTGATCGCCATGACCGCGGTCGGCATCGCGTGGGCGAGCATCCTCTCCATGCCCTACGCCATGCTTGCACCCTCACTGCCGAAGGAAAAAGTCGGCGTCATGATGGGGATGTTCAATCTGTTCATCGTGCTGCCGCAGATTGCCGCTTCCAGCCTGCTGGGATACACCCTGAAAAATTATCTCCACAGCGAACCCATGAATGCGCTCGTCCTGGGCGGCGTGAGCATGGGACTGGCCGCCCTGCTGACGCTGTTGGTGGTGACCTTTAAGCAAACCGGCGGGGAAGCTGCTGCGCCCGGCATGACCGGCACGCATTGATGACTGTGGAGAATACCAATTCGATGATGCTCAAAGCCTGCCTGTTTGATCTGGATGGCGTGATAGTGGATACCGCCAGGTATCACTTTGTCGCGTGGCGGGAAATTGCCGAAGAACTGGGATTTGTTTTCACGGAAGAAGACAACGAGAAACTCAAAGGTGTTTCCAGAATACGATCCCTGGAAATACTGCTCGAAATCGGAGGGATTTCTCTGGATGACGAATCAAAAATGCTTTTGGCTCAGAAAAAGAATTCGCTTTATCTGCAGTACGTTTTGAAAATGCGTCCCGACGAAGTGCTGCCGGGAGCAAGGGAATTTCTGACCGATTGCAGGAATAACAATTTGGGGATTGGATTAGGGTCCGCAAGCAAGAATGCAACAACCATCTTGAACCTTTTGCAAATAACGCATTTATTCGATGCGATCATCGACGGCAATAAAGTGACAAAAGCCAAACCCGACCCGGAAGTGTTTCTAACCGGCGCCCGGGAACTTGGCGCTCTTCCGCAGAATTGCGTTGTCTTTGAAGATGCTAAAGCCGGAATTGAAGCCGCCATAGCGGCCAACATGTTCAGCGTCGGCATTGGGGACCCCGTTATTTTGGAAAAAGCGAATTTCGTTACTTCGGGCTTGAAGAATCTTTCCGTAAAAACATTGATCGCAAAGCTGGAGCGTCAATCCAACCGAAAGGCACCTGCTTAAACGCCAATTCTGAATTGCCTTGCCATGAATAAATATCTGACTAGCGACGAATGGTCCGTGATTGAAGAGAGATTTGATCCAGGCAGACAGGAAGTTTCCGAGAGCATTTTCAGCATTGGAAATGGACACATGGGGCAACGCGCAAACTTTGAGGAAAAATATTCCGGCGAAACTCTTCAAGGCAGCTATGTGGCCGGAATTTATTTTCCAGATAAAACACGCGTTGGATGGTGGAAAAACGGGTATCCCGAATATTTCGCAAAAGTGCTGAATTCGCCAAACTGGATCGGCATCGATATCCAGGTAAACGGAAACCATCTGGATTTGGCGGGATGCAAGACGGAAAGCTTCAGACGTGTTTTGAACATGAAGGAGGGCGTCCTTGCGCGAAGCTTCGTCGCAACGATGCCCGCAGGGGAACAAATCCGGGTTGAAGCGCTGCGGTTTGTCAGCATGGCCAATCCTGAAATTGGCGTCATCAAATATTCTGTCACGGCGTTAAAAAACATCAGATTAACTCTTTCTCCTTACATCGACGGCGATGTGAAGAACAAGGATTCCAACTACAACGAACAGTTTTGGAACATCCTGGAGACAGAATCAGGCAAACATGGCGGATTCCTGCTGGCACAAACCCGGAAGCTCGATTTCCGCGTTGGATTTGCGATGAAGTATCGATGTGAAAGGAACGGCGGGATGATCGCAACGGAACCCACCTGTGTAAAAACTCCGAAATATACCGGTAATGTGATCGAGACGGAGCTCAAGGAGGGTGAGGTGGCCACTGTTTACAAGTACGTGGCGGTGGCAACCTCGTTGGATTATGACAAAAATGAATTGAAAGCCAAAGCCTGCGAAAGAGTATCGGCTGCTTATCAAGCTGGCTTCGACGCATTGCTGGAGGCTCATAAAGCGAAATGGGCGGATATCTGGAGCCACAGTGATATCGTGATTCAGGGTGACGTTGAAGCCCAGCAGGGAATCCGGTTTAATATATTCCACCTGAACCAGACCTACACGGGCCAGGACGAACGGTTCAATATTGGCCCGAAAGGATTCACCGGCGAAAAATATGGCGGGAGCACGTACTGGGATACGGAAGCCTATTGCATACCTTTTTTTATTTCCACGGCGCCAAGCCGGGTGACGCGCAATCTGTTGATCTACCGGTACAAACATCTTCAGAAAGCGATAGAAAATGCCGGCAAATTGGGTTTCATCAACGGCGCCGCATTATATCCCATGGTGACCATGAATGGCGAGGAATGTCACAATGAATGGGAGATAACCTTCGAGGAGATTCACCGGAACGGCGCCATTGCGTTTGCGATCTTTAACTACATTCGGCACACGGAAGATGAGAAATATCTGGCGGACTATGGACTCGAAGTCTTGATAGGAATTGCCCGTTTCTGGAGTCAACGAGCCACTTTCTCCAATGACAAAGGGAAATATGTGGTGTTGGGCGTGACCGGACCCAACGAATACGAAAACAACGTCAACAACAACTGGTACACCAATACGATCGCTTGTTGGTGCATGGATTACGCCAGAGAAGCGCTGGCAAAGGTCAGGAGCGCCTGGCCAAAGAGGTATGCCGAGATTGTGGCGAAAACAAATTTTGCTGACAAAGCTGAAACCAGCCGATGGCTGGAAATATGCGCAAACATGCATTTCCCTTACGACGAAAAACTGAAGCTCTTCTTGCAACAAGAGGGCTACATGGACAAGGAACAGACGCTCGCCAAAGATTTGGACGTTTCACAGCGCCCGATCAACCAGCATTGGAGTTGGGATCGCATTCTGCGTTCTCCCTTCATCAAACAGGCGGACACACTTCAGGGGATTTACCTGTTCGAGGAAAAATATGATACGGAGTTCATAAAACGGCATTTCGAATTTTATGAAGCTCGCACGGTGCATGAATCATCATTGTCGCCGTGCATACATTCCATACTGGCGGCAAGAATCGGAAAGATAGATAAAGCCTACGAGCTCTACCTGCGCACATCGCGTCTGGACCTCGACGATTATAATCATGAAGTGGACGAGGGCCTTCACATCACCAGCATGGCCGGGGCGTGGATGGCGATAGTCGAAGGGTTTGGTGGAAAGCGGGTTCGCAATGGCAAGCTCTTTCTCAATCCGCTTATTCACGAGAAATGGCAGAAATATTCGTTTCGCATCCTTCTAAAGGATCATTCCCTGCAGGTGACTGTTACCAAGGAATATGTGAGCCTTTTGTATAAAGGCCCCGAATGGATAGTCGTCAACGTGTATGGCGATGACAAAAAGGTGTTCCCCAATGAAACCTTGAAAATCGAGCGCGTGGCGGCTCCGCCACCGCGTTGATTGGCAGCAGGCGCGACGGATTTTTTATGTTGAATGGTTTCATTTCACGGAGCTGGCAGCAAATCGCAAAACCAAAATCCTTTGGCGCGGCGCGCGCATCATAGCCGAAATGCTGGCCAGCACGACGGAACACCCATCACCTGATCGGCGCGTTGATGGGTCGAGCCGATTTGGTAATCGGCGCTCCACAGGCTCGCCGAAAATGGGCGGCTACAGAGGCGTCGAAACTCTCAGCGAGTGCGGGCATCGCCTGCCCGCGACGTTATTGGAGTTGTTCCGCGCGGAAGAAGCGATACGGAACCACGGTGTTGTTGGTGTAGTGGAATGAGGTGGTTGAATTGGTCATCACAAGGTCGCGGATGAAGTCCCAATTCTGGAAATCAAAGGATCCTTGGATTTCGTTGGTGGAGCCGGTGGTCCCGGATACGACAAACTGGAACTGGTTGTTTCCGAGATAAGTCGGCGTGCCGCCCACGAAGAACGGATGCGAAGCTGGCGCAGCGAGGAACCCGAGCCAGAGTTGTGCATCGACAGGAAGGCCGGAACTGGCACCGAAGAGGTTTTCCACGGTCGGCGCGGGATTGAGCGAAGTCAGCGCGCCGCCGAGGGCGATCCTGCCGCTGCTGTTAGCCAGCGCTGCGCCGAGGAAACTTCCGTTGAGCGGAATGCTCGCGATGAATCCGCTTTCGGAAACGTACACGTTTCGCCCGCCATAGACCGCGCCGCTGCCGAGGTCCGTATAGACGTTGGTGGCTCCGGATGCGCTGTTGGTGAGCACGGTGATGGAGGTGGTGACATCATAGAGCTGGTAGGTTTCAACACCGGACGGACTCACGTTGTTGTACGAATTGACCAGGAGTTCGGCGTCCACGAACTGACTTGAAAGCGCCGGCAGATTGAAGACAAAGAAGTTGCGATAAAAGTTTACGCCGTTGTCTCCCACGAAGTAGTTCGGGTTGCTGGCGGTGTGATTGCCTAAATTATTATACCAACCAAGATTGGCGGAATTGATTATCACGGAAGTGCCGTAGGTCAGGCGCAATTGAACGTCGCCTGGAGCACCGAGGCTGTAGCCAAACAGGTATTGGTTGTGGTTGTTGACCGCGTCGAGGGTGGCGATGGAGCCGCCCAGCGCAATCTGTCCACCACTCGCCGCGGTGGCATCATTGAAGAACTGAACGTTGAGCGGAATGATTGCTGTCTGTAACGCCTCGTTGGTGGCAATGCTGCGGACGGAATAGACCGCGCCGGTGCCGAGATCATTGTAAATGCCGACGTGCCCGGAGCCGACGGCTTCGAGCGTGGCAATGGGCGTCGTTACTTTGCGCAGCAAATAGGTTTCCTGGCCGTTCGGGCTGGAGTTGTAGTAATCGTTGATGAGCAGTTCGGCGTGAATGATCGAATTGCTGGACACCGGCACATTGAATACGAACCAGTTTCGATAGATGTTGGTATTCGAGATTCCACTGTCCTCTCCGGCCGAATAGTTTCTCGTCTCACCGGTTCCCGCGCTGTTATACCAACCCTGACCCACCGCGTTGAGGGTCACGGTGTTGCCCGGCACGCCCCACAACGTGAGGACGACGTCATTGCCCGTGCCGCCTGCGTAGTTGATCCGGAACTTGTAACCGCCGGCGCTGAACAGCGAGCCGTTGGCCATGCCGTTGAACGTGCCGGTGATGGCATCCGACAAGTCATTGTTGATGATGATGAACTGCTGGCCGATGGACGCGGACGTGGTAAACGCGGGAATGACCGTGAGCGTGGCGGTGGCGAGGGACACTGTGCCCCTCACGTTCAATTGATCGTAGCCGCCGACGCCGGGATTCGGGCCTGTGAGTTCAACCGTAAAGTTTCCCGTGGAACTGAAAGTGACATTGCTGCTGGTGAGGATGCCGGGACTGTTGCCTGGGGAAATAATGCCATTGCCATTGGCCGTGATGGTGCCGACGGTGCCGGAGCCGCCGAGCGTGGCGCCGGCATCCACTATCACAGGGCTTTGCGGTTGGGAACCATTGATCACAAGCTTGCCATTGAAAACGTGGGTCGCACCGGCTGTAAAAGTATTGTTGCCGTTCATGGTAAAAGTGCCGGAACCTAATTTGGCAACGGTATAACCACCAAAAGTGTAGCCCGTACCGGACATCACTCCATCATAGGTGCTGCTACCGTTGTTCCCACCAACCACGATCCAGCCGTTGACCCCGAACGTCACCCCGCCGCTGCCGTGTAGCGTATCAATCGTCTCCCAGTTGACGCCGGTATCGAACACGCCGCTGGGATTGATCAGCATGTCGGCAGAATTAGCAATCTGTTCGGCCGCTCCCAAACGCAACGTCCCGTTGATCACGAGATTGCCCGGGATGGTCTGATCGGAGATCGATTTGTTCAGCACCAGCGTGCCGCTGCTGACGGTGGTGAGGCCGCTGTAGGTATTGGCGCTGGAACCGGACAAGGTGAGCGTGCCGGGCCCGATTGTGGTAAAGCCGCCGGATCCGCCAATGGGGCCATTAAGGTTGAGCGCGCAGTTGTTCTCAACGTCTATCGTGCATGCCGAGCCGAGCGTGAAATTGGCCTGCCAGGAGTTGGCGGAAGCAGAATAAACATCGATTGCGCCATATGGATAAGTGCTGTTGACGGTCAGGGACTGGTTGGTGATGTTGACGTTGCCGGAGATGGCAACCCTCGCTTGTCCGTTGAGCGTCATGGCGTTGTTGGTGTTCCCGAGCGCAAGTGAATTGACGAGATTAACAAAACCGCTGCCATTGGCGGTGTAATTACCCGTGTAGGTATTCGCGCTGGTCCAGAAGGTGTGCGAGTCATTTTGCACGATATTGGCTGAACCGCTCACGGTTGCATCCAAGACCACAGTGCCATTCCCTTGAATGGTAAGGGTGCCGGTGCCAATGTTGAGTTTGCCGTAAATATAGCTATAACCGTTGGTTGTCGCGATCATGCTGTTGGCTGACAAAGTCAGTGTGCCGCTGCCGGTTTGAACCGTGCCACCGCTCAACGTAAGGCTCGGGCTGATGACTTCGTTAAAGTAATTCAAATTCAGTAGGCCAGTGAGATTGATGGTGATGGGTGCCGAATCTGAAATCTCGGTGCTTTGAAGGTGTTTAACCGTGGGACTGCCCGTACCTGTGCCGTCTCCGATGACCAGCGGTCCGCCGAAGGCGCTGGCACCGCCCACGTTCAACTGCAAGGTGCCCCCGCTGACCAGCGTGGTACCTGTGTAGGTATTATTGCCTGGGCCTTGATAGGTTAACGTGCCCAAACCAGCCTTGTTCACACCCACGGAACCGCTGAGGGTGCCTTCCAAAGTTAAACTGATGCCGTTGCTGACAACTATCAGGACATTGGCTGTGGCCAGGGTGATGTTGTTTTCAATCGTGTTGGCCCCGGCGGTGTTCGTGGCCACGATGCTGTTGGTCAGGGTGAAGGCGTTGCCGCGAAGGTCAAACGAGCCACCGGGTTCAATGTTGCCAATGAAACGGATCTGTTTCAAGGTAAGGTTGGCAATGTTGTTGGTGTTCACCATATTGTTCGTTGCCGAGCCTTGGAAAACGATCGTGTCTCCGTTACCGGGAATTCCAGCGCCACCCCAGTTGGCGCTGTTGTTCCAATAGGCATTGGCCCCGCCGCCACCCGACCAGGTCAATATCGCGGCGTGCATGGGATCGGAAAGCAGACCCGCACACACCGCAACAATTCTGATCAAGGATGGAACAATTGGGGAAAAGGACGAAAACCGAATCGTACAATTTATTTTTTTCATAGGCACTTTTCTTCGAGCACTTTTCTTCAAGTGAACTAATGAAATGATTTTAGATAACTAATGGAATTAGTGCAAGCTTTTTATGATGTTGGCTGACAAGCCTTTAAACCATTCTTAAAAAGCGTGCCGGCTTCGTACCGAGAGGCAAGGAAAGCGGAAAATTGTTCCGTAACCGCTTCCTGGAGTTCAAGGCCTCGCAACAACAGCAGGCGCTTCCTCTCATATATTCATCCGAACGCCTCAACTCCGAAAGTCTTCGCGAGCAGGCACCCGGGCCACCCACATCCTGTGCTGGTTACTATGGCCGTCCGGGACATGTGGGTGAGTTTGGCGGCTACACCACCGCCGATCCGCAATCGCGCGCCCGGTTTACCGCCGCGTTCCGACACGCGCTCGACGGGCAAAAACTCGGCTGGGCGATGTGGGACTGGAGTGCGGCCTTCCGTTACTGGGACAAGAAAAACAACCAGCCCATGCCCGGTCTGCACGAGGCGTTGTTCGTAAACTCAACCCGGTGAATTCCCGGGATTCTCACGCAAAGACGCAGGGCGCATTGAAAGCGGACGCCGGCCCGAAGGCTACCCGATCCTCAACCACACCGTTTTCAAGTACGCCGGCTCGGCGCGGCTGATGGGGAAATCCGGCGGTTGCGGGATATAATGCCGCTGCAAAATTTTCCGCCGGGATGCATGAATTGCCTTTTCCACGTCCGCGAGAAATTTCTCCGGCGGCCAGCCCGTCGCGTTTGTCGAGGCGAACAAAACCCCGCCCGGCTTGACCAGCGGCAGCGCGGCCGCCACCAGTTTCCCAAAATCCTTTTCCGCGCGAAAAACGCCGTGTTCCTTCGATTGCGAAAACGTCGGCGGGTCGAGCGCCACCGCGTCGAACGCGCGCCCTTTCTTCGCCAGCCGCCGCAGCCAGTCGAACGCGTCGCCGTAAATGAAATCGTGCGCCGCCGGGTCGAGGCCGTTCAACGTGAAGTTGCGCCGCCCCCATTCGAGATATTTTTTCGAGAGATCGAGGCTCGTCGTTTTCGCACCCGCCCGCGCCGCGCAAACTGAGAAGCCGCAGGTGTAGGCAAAGACATTCAGGAGTTCGGAGTTCGGAGTTCGGAGTTCGGGAGACGGAAAATCTGCCGCGATGTGGCCGGTCAAAAATCGCCGCCGATTGTCGCGTTGGTCCAGAAACAACCCAGTCGAGTAGCCTTCGTTGAAACCCAGCTCAAAACGGACGCCGTTCTCGCAAATCTCAAACCGCTCCGGCGCGGCTTCGCCCCATACCGGCTGCGGCGACGCCTCGGTCGCGGTCGCGCGCCGCACCTGCCGCGAAAGGATTTTGTGATACGCCCCGCCCGCAGAGAATATTTTTGCGAGCCGCGCCAGTTCTTCACGTTGTTCGGCGCGCAGCGGTTGTTCGGACTGCGAAAGCAGGAATTTTCCCAACCGCTCGACATACCACCCCGCCCAGCCGTCGCTCGCGCCGTGAACTACGCGGAAAGCGTCCGTTTCCAGCGGGTCAATCAAAGCGGCGCGCAGGGCAACGCGCGGATCGGCGTCAAAATTCGCGGGTGCGTGAAACGTCACCGGCTTGCCCGTCGCCGGATGGGTGAAGGAAATTTCCGCCGCGTGCAAAAACACCCGCGCCGCCGGTGTGCCGCCGTACAGCGTGTCGCCGAGAACCGGAAACCCGCTCTCCGCCGCGTGGACGCGAATCTGGTGTGTTTTTCCTGTCAGCGGTTCGGCTTCGACCGTTTGGAGTCCCGCCTTCAGGCGGTCCGCACCGGCTAAAGCCGGAACTCCAAACCGCGTTTCCGCGATTTCTGCGCCCGCGTGCGGCGGACGGCTCGCGTATTTTTCGCCGACACGCACCAGCGCGGTTTTGACGATGAACCCGCTTTGCGGCACCGGCCGGTCGGTGAGCAGGAGATATTTTTTACGGACGCGGCGTTCCGTGAATTGCGCCGTGAGCGAGCGGTTGGCGGACGGCGTTTTGCCGAAGACCATCACGCCGCTGGTTTCCTTGTCGAGCCGGTGCAGGATGGCGAGCGTGGCCCAGCGCGGTTCGCGATGCCGCAGCCAGTCGTAAATGCCCTCGCCCGCGTACGGGCCGGGCGCGTGCGTGTTCCAACCGGCGGGCTTGTTAACCACCAGCAGATGCTCATCCTCAAAAATCACGCACGGCGTCATGGACAGATGAAAACATTTTCCGACGCCCAAATGAAAGCGTGGAATCAAGAAGCTGCGGCTGGCGATTTAGCGCTGGAGGCGCGACAGACAATAGGCCACGGTGAAACCGTGGGAAAAATGCGGGATGGATTCAAGCCCCGGACGGGGCGAAAGAAGAATCTCCATCATCGCTTGGATCTGTCGCCCCTGCCGGGGCTTTGGGCGTTTTGACGAACGAACCCACGGCTGCCGCCGTGGGCTATTTTCTTCCGCGCCTCCGGCGCTGAAAATTCCGCTTCAAAAAAGAGGAAGTGAAGGCGCGGTTTGAAAGAAATCAGGCGGCGGCTGACGATTTAGATTGGTAAGAACGTTGAAGCTTGCTGCATATCCGCTTGTGATCTATTTACAGGGTATATTTCATGATCAAAATCGCCTATAATAAACGAATTGATGCTGCGGTGATTCGTGATGTTGAACAATATTTCCAATCACTTGGAACGAATACCGAATCCAGAGAACAGAAGGATGGAATCTCCAACGCAATTTGGTGGGCGTTGCCTCCACTTGTGGCAATTTGGATTGGAAAGTCGTTCGTGGATGGATTCCTAAAAGAGCTTGGAAAAGATTCGGCGGGACAATTTAAGAAAGTTCTTCACGCGGTTTATTCAAAAATATGCAATGCTCCGGTTAGAGCCTACAATCGTGATGACTTGGAAAAAATAAATAACGGGGCTGATTCGTCTTCGGTTGGCAACGCCCTCCCCCCTCTTTGTATAAGCTTACAGATTGAAGAAACTGTTAAACGGCGTTGGGCGATGCGTTGTATCTTGCCAGCCGAACTTTCAGAAGATCAAATCACAAAAGCCATTGAAGAAATACAAAGTAATTTGCCAAACATCGTTGAATTGGAGCGCCAACGATTGGCCAGCTTAAAGGAAAATCAAATTCTTCTTGGTTTGCATAGCTATGTTTATGATTTGCAACAAGGATGGGTTTCAGAGGATAAAATACCTTTCCATCTCAAAAAATAGGATCGGTTAATTCTAATCCACACCATTTTCAAACTCGTCGGCTCGTTGCGACTGACGCGAAAAAACTCGCCGCGATTTCTTTTCCAATACATTTTCTCCGCGTGCATCTGGCCCATTTGCGACTCCGGGACTTCCGCAATTACACGCGGTTGGACGCCGACTTTGCATCGGGCTTCCATCTCCTGCTCGGCGACAACGCGCAGGGCAAGACAAACATCCTCGAAGCGGTTTATCTCATGGCCACGCTGCGCTCGTTCCGCGGCGTCGGCGGTGCCCAGATGATCCGGCACGGCCAGAAGGGTTATTTCGTCGGCGGTGCTGTGGTCGGCGGGGCAATTCCGACTCTCTCCCTCGCCTCCCCCAAGGGAGGAGAGGGGCGGGGAGAGGAGGCCAAAATTTCTCAAGCTCAAAACCCCTCACCCCAGCCCTCTCCCCGCTTGGGCGGGGAGAGGGAGATAAAAATCCTCACCAGCCAAGGCTCACGAGAAATCAAAATCTACTGGTCGGCGCGCGAACGCAAACTGGCGCTGGATGGCCAACCGGTTAAACGCCTCGGCGATTATCTCGGCACGCTGCGCGCAGTGGTGTTTTGCACCGAGGATTTGCATCTGGTCAAGGGCGCCGCGCGCGCCCGCCGCCGTTTTCTCGATTTGCTGCTCGCACAAACCCAGCCGGCGTATTTGCCGTTGCTCCAGCGTTACATGCATACCGTCCGCGCCCGCAACGCGCTGCTCAAGCACTCCCGCCAGGGCGGGACCGACGAATCCACGTTGGACAGCTTTTCGCACGAGCTTGTCGAGCTTGGCAATCAACTCATCCGCATGAGAACCGAACTGGCGCCGAAATTTTCACCGCTCGCGCGGCTGGCGTATCGCCGCATCTCCAACGATGCCGAGGAATTGCGCATCGAATATCAGCCGAGCGTCAAAAAGGATTTTGCCGTCGAACTCGCGCAATCGCGCAACCGGGAACGGACGTATCACTCCACGCTCGTCGGGCCGCATCGCGACGATTTGCAATTGCTGCTCAACGAAAAATCCGCCGCGCAGTTCGGCAGCGAAGGCCAGAAGCGCACGCTGGCCATCGCGCTGAAAATGGCGCAGGCGGAATATCTCACCGGCATTCACGGCTCCGCGCCGGTGCTGCTGATTGACGACGTGATGGGCGAACTGGACGTGAAACGTCGCAGCGGTTTTCTGCCGTTGCTGGAGCAGGCGCGCAAGACCAGCGGCCAGGTGTTCATGACCGCCACCGAGGAAAACTGGCCAAGCGAACTGGGAAAGGATTTGCAGCGGTGGGAAGTCAATACGGGAACGCTCAAATCAATTTGACCGCAACGCTTCCTGCGCGCTTGTGCTTCGGAGAAAGGCATGGAAGAATTCAATCGTTCAGCAAAAATTTCCGCCGTGAAGAGCAAATTAAAAGTTTTTTTCGTTTTCCTTGCTTCGATGCTGTTCGTTGCGGCAGTCCAGGCAGCTTACAATGCCGCTGATAACGCCGCCGATCCGGCTTACACCGGTGGCTGGCTGCCGGGCTGCAATGGCGGCACGGGTTTTGGTGTCTGGAGTTTTGACAGGGATTCGAGCCAATACAACATTGGCATTTCGCCGGGAATTGACGTGAGCAACCAATCCTGGGCGGTGACGGCTGAATACGGCACCAGCGCGATCCGTCCGTTCGCCGGCGGGAATCTCGCCGCCGGACAAATGGTGCGGGCCGCCTGGACTTTGCCCGGCACGAACGCCGCCAATTCGCAGATCCGGCTGCTGGATTCCGGCAACAATCCCGTCATCATTGCGCTGCTGAATGGCGGTTATCTGGGCGTGGCCACCAACAATGTCTGGGGGCCGGGCGCGAGTGCCCCGTGGGCCACAAACGGCACAAGCCTGCAAGTGGCTTTTACCCTCACTGGCACCAACACCATCAGCCTGACCGTGGTTTCCGGCGTCAACTCGGCGGGTTTGTCCAACCTGGTGTTCACGGGAAACATCAGCGCGGTGGCCTTTTTTGTGGATGGCGCTAACAATGCAAATCTTCCCAACAAAACAGCGTATTTCAACAGCCTGTCCGTTTCCGGCGGTTTGAACCAAGTGGCCCCGCCGGTATTCAATCCAACCGGCGGCCCGCTGACGAATGGACAGTTGATCTCGATTAGCACAACCACGGCGGGTGCAGCCATCCGTTACACGCTGGATGGGATTCATCCAAATTCGACAACCGGCACCGTTTACAGCGGGCCATTGTCACCCAGCCTCACGCGGCCGCTCACGGTCAACGCCATCGCCTATAAAGCCGGCATGGCCGACAGTCCGGTCACCAGCGCCACCTACAATCCGCCCGCGTCCATGGCCGTCGGCAATAATCTGGATGGCGTGGTGGATTGGTCCACAGCGTGGCCGTTTGCGGATGTGTTCAAGCGAACCCGCACCTGGATGACGCGCAACCTCGACGGTTCCGGTGCATGGGATTCCGGCTACAGTTCGCTGATTCCCGTGGACACGAATGGCTGGCCAACCGGTGTGCCATTCACGGTCAACGGCACCAATCAGATGGTGCATACCATCCTTGTCAATCTGGACGAGCCGGGCACTTACAATCTGATTTACCAGGGCACGGGCAACTTGCTTTTCGGCTGGTCGCCCGGTTCGACGGCGAACCTGACGGCCACCGGCGGCGTGCAAACTTTTTCGTTCACCGTCACTGCCACCAATTCCTCGGCGTGGCTGGAAATCCACGGCTCGGCGGCCAACGATTATTTGCGGAACATTCATCTCGTGCTGACGAATCATCTGGCGACTTACGCGACGCAGCCGTTTCACCCGCAGTTTCTCCAGCGGTTGCAACCATTCCGTTGCCTGCGTTTCATGGATTGGGGCGCGATGAACGGCTCGCCGCTGGTCTCGTGGACAAATCGCACCACGCCCGGTTATTACACTCAGGCTAATCCCTACGGCGTCGCGCTCGAGCACATGATTCAACTCTGCAATACGCTGCAAAAAGACGCGTGGATCTGCATTCCGCATCTGGCCGATGACAATTATGTCCAGCAGACGGCGCAACTGCTGCGCGACAATCTGATTCCCTATTTGAAAATTTACATTGAATACTCGAATGAAACCTGGAACGGCCAGTTCGCGCAGACGGCGTATGTTCAAACGCAGGGCGTGAATCGCAATCTCGATCCCAATGCATACACGGCCGGGCAGAAATACGTCGCGCTGCGCTCGGCGCAAATCTGGAATATTTTCTCGCAGGCGTTTGGCAGCGCCGCGAATTCGCGGCTCGTCAAAGTGTTGTCCACGCAATCCGCCAACACCGGCGTCACGGACATGCGGCTGGCCGGATTGCTCGACACCAACATAAACCCCACGGCGGTCATGCCAGATGCGCTGGCCATCGCGCCGTATTTCGGCCAGGCCTTCACGCCGTCTGATTTGCCGCCGAACGCGCCTTATCCGACCGTGGATTTTGTGCTCACAAATCTAGCGGTGCAATCCATCGCCGCCCAGCAATCCCAGGTGAGCGCGCAAAAGGCGATTGCCGACGCCCACGGCTGGTCGCTCGTTTGTTATGAAGGCGGCCAGACGTTCCAAGGCATCTATGGCGCGGAAAATGACACGAACCTCACCGCCATCCTGACCGCCGCCAACCGCGATCCCCGGATGTTCGACCGTTACACGGAATATCTCAACCTGCTCAAGGCGCAAGGCGTGAGCCTGTTCAACAACTTTTCCTATTGCAGTTCCTGGAGCAAGTGGGGCTTCTGGGGTTCGCTTGAATATCAGGATCAGCCGACCAACCAGGCACCGAAATATGCCGCGCTCGTCCAGTGGATCGCCGCCAATCCGGTTGTCAGTGCGCCGGTCACATTGGCTGCCTTGGTAACGAATAATGTCCTTCAACTGACCTATTCACCGGTGGTTGGCGGCAACAGCTACAGCTTGCTGTCCAACACCAATCTGGCTGGCGGTGTTTGGGCACCGCCCGTCACGCTGGCTGGCTGGCAAACCAACGGCAACCAGGTCAGTGTCACTGACAACGATGCGAACCGGCCGCAAAAGTTTTATCGTTTGCAAATCTCCTCGCCGTAGGCCGGCTCGTTTTTGTTTTCAGTTCGCGCTTTCTACTTCCGGGATTTTTTTATTAAAATCCGGTCATGCGAATTTTGTCAGGCATCCAGCCCAGCGGCGCACTGCACCTCGGAAATTATTTCGGGATGATGAAACCCGCCATTGAGTTGCAGGAAAAGGGCGAGGCGTTTTACTTCATTGCCAACTATCATTCGATGACGTCGCTGTCCGACCCGGCGGAGCGGCGCAAAAACACGCTCGACGTGGCGCTGGATTTTCTCGCGTGCGGTCTCGATCCGAAGAAGACCGTTTTCTTCAAACAATCCGATGTGCCGGAAGTCACCGAACTCACCTGGCTGCTTTCCACCGTCACGCCGATGGGCCTGCTCGAACGCGCGCACAGCTACAAAGACAAGGTTGCGAAGGGCATCGCGGCGAGCCACGGCCTGTTCGCTTATCCGGTGCTCATGGCCGCGGACATTTTGATTTACGACTCGAACGTGGTTCCGGTCGGTCGCGACCAGAAACAGCACGTCGAGATGACGCGCGACATCGCCATCAAGTTCAACGAGCAATACGGCCAGACGTTCGTGATTCCCGAACCGCAAATCCGCGACGAGGTCGCCGTGGTGCCCGGCACGGACGGCCAGAAGATGAGCAAGAGCTATGGGAACACGATTGAAATTTTCGGCGACGAAAAGGCGGCGCGCAAAAAAATCATGGGCATCGTCATGGACAGCCGCACCCCGGCGGAACCCAAGCCCGACGCCGACAAAAACCTCGCCATCCAACTGCTCAAGCTCGTCGCACCGGCGGAGGTGGCCAAGGATTTTGAAAACCGCCTGCGCGCCGGCGGCCTCGGCTACGGCGACTTGAAGAAGGCGTTGTTCGAAAACTACTGGAATTATTTTACCGACGCGCGGAAGAAACGCGCGGAGTTGGCCGCAAACCTGGATTACGTGAACAAAGTTCTTGCCGATGGTGCAACCAAGGCTCGCAAGCTGGCGCAAACCGTTTTGAAGCGCGCGCGGAAGGCGAGCGGGCTGGAGTGATTCGTGCCGGAGCGCGACTGTGTGCAAAGCACCAGTCGCAGCACTCACGCAATGCCACGCGCTGCGGCTGGTCTTTCAAACACAGCCGCGCTCCATTCGCATCCGTCAGGCTCAAGTTACAAATAGCTGATGAAAAATTCGCCTCGCGCCCATGACGCCGCCGCAAACCAATCAGCGGCAACCCGCTTGCGGCTGCGGATCACCGCGGCGGCGGAATCGGCGGTGCGCTCCGGCCATCCGTGGGTTTTTTCCGACAGCATCCTGGATTCGAATCACGCCGGGCAAACCGGCGAATTGGCGGTGATTTACGACCGCAAGGACCGTTTCCTCGCCGTGGGTCTGTTCGATCCTGATTCGCCGATTCGCGTGCGGATTTTGCACGCGGGCAAACCGCAGACAATTGATCGCGCGTGGTGGCAGGCACGGCTGGAGCAATCCCTCGCCCGCCGACGCGGCCTTTTCGACGCGCAGACCACCGGTTACCGTCTCATCCACGGCGAAAGCGACGGCTGGCCCGGCCTCGTACTGGATCGCTACGACACGACGCTGGTGCTGAAACTTTACACGGCGGCGTGGCTGCCGCGACTGGACGAAACGCTCGTGCTGCTCAAGGAAAATGTGTCGGGCGAACGCGTCGTTCTCCGTTTGAGCCGTAACATCCAGTCGGTCGCGGAAAAACAATTCCAGCAATGCGATGGGAAAGTCATTTTCTCGCAACGAGCCGAACCGGAGTTCGGCGCTCCAATTATTTTTCAGGAAAGCGGCCTGCGCTTCGAGGCCGACGTTTTGCGCGGGCAGAAGACCGGCTTCTTCCTCGACCAACGCGAGAATCGCCGCGAGGTGGAAACACTGGCGCGGGGTCGTCGCGTGCTGAATGCGTTCAGTTTTTCCGGCGGTTTCTCGGTTTACGCGGCGCGCGGCGGGGCCGCGGCGGTGACGGACCTCGACATCAGCGCGCACGCGCTGGCCGCCGCCCAACGCAACTTCGCGCTGAACAAAAATTTCCCCGGCGTGGCCGCGTGTCATCACGACACCGCGCAGGGTGATGCGTTTGACTGGCTGGCAGCCAGCACGGCGAAGTTTGATTTGGTGGTGCTTGATCCGCCGTCGCTCGCCAAGCGCGCAACGGAGCGTGAGGGCGCCCTGCGCGCTTATGAACGGCTGGCAACGTTGGGCACCGCACGGCTCGCGCCCGACGGAATTTTGGTGGCCGGTTCGTGTTCCGCGCACGTCCCGGCGAAGGAATTCTTTGAAGTCGTCCGGCGCGCGGCGGCGAAGTCGGGGAGAAAATTCGCGGAACTGAAAACTTTGCGGCATCCGCCGGATCATCCGGCCGGCTTCAAGGAAGCGGAATATCTGAAGGTGATTTATTTGAAGTTTGCGACGTAGCAGCCGGCGTGAGCCGACCCTGACTAAAGAATGAGCGGACTCATCCCACTTTGCGGGACTGCTACATAATCTTGAGCTTCGGCAGGTCTTGCGAATCCACCAGACCGACCGGCTCGTGCTTCGCATTTACCACGATCAATTTTTTGAAACGCGTGCGCAAGGCGAGCGGGCTGGAATAAAAAGGTAGCCGCCGACATCAGTCGGCGCTGATCTTCGCGTCAAAAAGTGCGCGGACTCACGTCCGCGGCTACATGATTTTCAACTTCGGCAGGTCCTGCGAGTCCACCAGGCCCACCGGCTCGCGTTTCGCGTTCACGACGATGAGATCATCAATGTTCCGCTCGTTGAATATTTTCAGCGCCTCGGCGGCCAGCGCATCATTACGAATGCAAATCGGCTTTGGCGTCATCACTTTTTTCAGCGGCTGGTTCAGCAGATTTTCGTCCGTGGCCATGTGCCGGCGGAAGTCGCCGTCGGTGAACACGCCCGTGAGCTTGCCGTGCGCGTTGACGATGCTCAGGCTGCCGGATTTGGCGCGCGTCATCACGAGCAGCGCTTCCTTTACGACCAGGTCTTCGCGCGCGATGGCGTTGCGATCGCCGGTGCGCATGATGTCGCCGACACGCAGCAGCATGGCGCGGCCAATCGCGCCGGACGGATGATATTTGGCGAAATCACTTTGCTTGAAACCGCGCGCCTGCAACACGGCCATCGCCAGCGCGTCGCCCATGACGAGCATCGCCGTCGTGCTGGCCGTGGGCGCAAGATTGAACGGACAGGCTTCCCGGGGCACACGAACGTTCAACACAATGTCGCTGTGCCGCGCGAGTGACGACTTCACACCACCGGTGACGGAAATGATTTTGACCGAAAACCGCTTCAGCGCGGGCAGCAGGTTCAATAATTCCTCCGACTCGCCGGAATAACTCAACGCCAGGATCACGTCGCCGTCGTTGACGATGCCCACGTCGCCGTGCAATGCGTCCACGCTGTTGAGCACGACGCTCGTCGAACCGGTGCTGGTGAGCGTGGCGGAAATTTTTTGTCCGACGTTGCCGGATTTGCCGATGCCGACAATGATGATCTTGCTTCGTCGCTTCACCGCCTCAACAATCATCTCGACTGCACGGGCGAACGAGTTGTCGAGCTGCGCCCGCACGGCTTTGAGCGCAGCAAGCTCGATGTCGAAGACTTTACGAGCATGGACGAGATGCGTCATAGGGCGTAGGTTGCCAGCAACAGACTGGCATATCAACGGAGAATCCTCACGCGCCGGAGCGCCGGGCACCGCTCCCGGCAACCGGCGGCTGTTTGGAGTTCCGCTTTTAAGCGGCGGGCAGGCAAATGGTATTGAACCGCCTGAAGGCGGAACTCCAAACTGAATGCAATTATGAAACAGGACACGGAAACGAAAACCAAGGGACTCACCGGCGCGCAGGTGGCCAAGGCCGCCGAACTGGTCAATTACCAGGACGGCGCCATCGTGAGCCGCGAACTGATCAAGAAACCCACCGGCACGGTGACGATATTTGCCTTTGACGAAGGCCAGGGGTTGAGCGAACACACGGCGCCGTTTGATGCGCTGGTGCAGGTGCTTGAAGGCGAGGTGGAAATTCGGATTTCCGGCCAGCCGCATCGCGTGACCGGTGGCGAACTGATCCTCATGCCCGCCCACCAACCGCACGCGCTCAAGGCGTTCACGCGGTTCAAGATGATGCTGACCATGATCCGGTCCTGACCGGCGGAATCCCGACCAACCAAAACAGCGCGTCACGCGGATGCGCGCACGGCTTTGAGCACGACCGCTTCAACCGTGTTTCATCGGGTGGAAATTCCAGCCAACGTGCCATTTATTTTCACTGGCAATGCAATCGGGAATTTTTTACAGTGGTTTCACCGCCGTCACAAAATCGGTGGAAACGGCGGATGAATCGCGTTTGGCATGCGTCCGGCGGGGCGCGGCGGTCAGTGACCGGATTGATTTAACACAAATTGAACCAGCGGAAAAATTATGAGACTTATATCCAAAATCAAGCATCGCATCATACCATTGTTTGCCCTCTCGGTTCTGGCGGCAGGTTCCGGGAACGCTGGCGCGCAGGAGCGCCCGCTTTATCTTGACGGCACCAAACCAGTCGAGGCCCGTGTCGGAGATTTGCTTTCCCGCCTCACGCTCGAAGAAAAGGTTTCGCTGGTCCATGCCGATACGCGTTTCTCGGTCGCCGGCGTTCCCCGTCTGGGCGTTCCCGGATTACAGATGAGCGACGGTCCCATAGGCGTGCGTCAAGAAGATCGGTCGTCGGATACAAACGTTGATAATTTTTCGACCGCCATGCCGGCGACGCTGGGTCTGGCGGCCACCTGGAACACCGACCTGGCCATGGCTTACGGCGCGGCGATTGGCCAGGAAGCCGTGCAGCGCGGCAAGCACATCATGCTCGCACCGGCACTCAATATCCAACGCACCCCCTTGTGCGGCCGAAATTTTGAGTATATGGGCGAAGACCCGTTCCTGACCTCGCGCATGGCCGTCCATTACATCCAGGGCGAACAGGCCCAGGGCGTCGCTTCCTGCGCCAAACATTTCGCCGCGAACAGCCAGGAATATCAGCGGAATTCGATCAACGTGGAGATGGACGAGCGCACGTTGCGCGAGATTTACCTGCCGGCGTTTCACGCGGCGGTGCAGGAGGCGGGCGTGTTGACCTTCATGGGCGCCTACAACCTGTTCCGCGGCCAGCACTGTTGTGAAAATGATTATCTGCTCAACAAAATTCTCAAGGATGAATGGGGATTCAAAGGCTTAGTCATGTCCGACTGGGGCGGCGTGCATCACACCGATTTGGCCGCGCTCAACGGCATGGACATCGAAATGGGCACGCGCCCGCCTTACGAAAGTAATTATCTGGCCAAGCCTTATCTGGAAGGATTGAAGTCCGGCCAGTTTCCCGTGTCCACCGTGGACGAAAAGGTCCGGCGCAACCTTTACGTGATGTTCAAACTGAACCTGATCCACGATCCGTCCGTGCCGGCGGCCACCAACGCCGCGCCACAAGGTCCGTTGAGCACCAAGGCGCACCAGGAAACATCGCGCCAGGTGGCGGAGGAATCCTTTGTGCTGCTGAAGAATCAGAACCTGCTTCCGCTGAACCCGGCCCGGATCAAATCCGTCGCGATCATCGGCGCCAATGGCACGGCACGGTTCGCCACCGGAGGCGGCTCCTCCATGGTCAAACCGCCTTACGAAATCACCGCGTTACAGGGTATCAGCAACCGGCTCGGCGGTGGCGTGAAGCTTATTTATGCCCAGGGTTACAATGCGCCGGGCGGTTCGGGACGACCGGACCGGCGGGAGACTGAAGAACCGCCGCCGCTCCTGAACACCTCCAATCTGATCGCCGATGCCGTGGCCGCCGCCAAATCAGCCGACGTGGTCATCTATGTTGGCGGCTTGAACCATCGTGGCGGTTACGACACCGAAGGGGCGGACCGCAAGGACATCAAACTGCCCGGGGGACAGGACGAATTGATCCAGAAAATCGTGCAGGCCAACCCCAAGACCGTCGTTGTGCTCATGGGCGGCGGGGCTGTCGAGATGGATGCGTGGCTCGCCAAAGTGCCGACCGTGCTCTACGCGTGGTATCCCGGTTTGGAAGGCGGCAATGCGCTGGCGCACGTCCTGTTCGGCGACGTGAATCCCTCGGGCAAACTGCCCTGCACCTTCCCGAAACATCTGGCGGATTCGCCGGCGCACGCGCTCCATGCCTATCCGGGCACCAACGGCACGGAGATTTACCAGGAAGGACTCCTCGTCGGTTACCGCTGGTTCGACACGAAAAAAATCGAGCCGCTGTTCCCGTTTGGCCACGGCCTTTCTTACACGACGTTCAAATATTCGAATCTCAACCTCGTTCCCGGTCCGGAGGCGCTGGGCGCGCCCGTGACGGTTGAATTCGAGCTCGCCAACACCGGCAGCCGCGCCGGCGCGGAAGTGGCGCAGGTTTATGTGCAGGAAGCCAGCCCCAGCCTGCCGCGGCCGCTCAAGGAACTGAAGGGTCTCAAAAAAGTATTGCTGCAACCCGGGGAAAAACAAAAAGTCTCCGTCATTCTCGACCGGAACGCCTTTGCCCATTATGACCCGGACAAAAAAGGCTGGGTGGCCGACAAGGGCGCCTACAAAATCCTGGTCGGCAGCTCCTCGCGCGACCTCCAGCTCACCGGCAAATTCCATTTGTCAGAGACCACCCTTGCGCTGGACAGCCCGGATCAAAAGGGACAACCCTCCGTCGCGGTGCTGAAATAGAAATCAGGCGCTGGCGCGAAACTGCTGGGTGACCCGGTCGAGGCGCTTATTGTCAGCACGAATCCGCGCGGCGAGGGTCCGGGCCGTGGCCTGCAGGAAGGGCGTCGCGAGGGCGGGCGCTTCCCGGGTGAGCCGGTCAAAAGCAACGTCGGAGATTCTCAGCACGGTGCTGTCCACATTGGCAATGACATCCGCCGAACGCGGACCGTGATCAAACAGCGACATGTCGCCGAAAAAATCTCCGGGGCTGAACGTGGCCAGAATCGTTTCTTTGTCACCGACCATCACCCGCGCGCGCAACTCCCCCTGAAGGATGAGGAACATGCCGTTGCCGGCATCACCCTGTTTCACCACCGCCAGCCATTGCGGCACCTGGTGCAGTTCCATGAATTCAGCCAGGCGATCAAGCTGTGCGTCGTTCAGTTGGGACAGGATTTTGATGCGCCGCAGCGAGCCGGGAGCGATGCCCGCACCCGAAGACGCGGCGGAATCCGGGATGATGGTCTGACTGAAATACGCTTGCAGTCCGGGAATTTCCGCCGCCCGCCGCCAGCTTCCGTCGCGGCGCGCGAAGATCCAGGTGTCGGCCAGGACGCGTTCGTCACTGATCCAGTCAATCAAAACCGGCAGTTCCACAGGGCCATAAGGGGAATCGTCAATCCCCCAAATGAAGAATTCATTCATGTTCTCCTGTAACTCCATGGTGCCATTCTACCACCATCCCTATACTTTTGGAAAGCAAAAAATGACCGGGACCTGTGCTAGGGGCACATCTCGACACTACCACCATTTTTCTCCCTCTCCTCCCCCAAGGGAGGAGAGGGGTGGGGTGAGGAGGTCAATTGTTTCTAAATTCAAATCCCCTCTCCCCGGCCCTCTCCTCCCGCAGAGCGGGACGGGGAGAGGGAGTTGGTGGTGGTGTCAGCTGTGCCCCTGTCCTGGAGGCATCTCACTTTTGAGCAGTCTCCGGAGCATTTCATTCACACCGGGCTTCAGCCCGGTGGGTGGACGCCGAACAGCCGCGCCCAGCCGTTTCAACGGCTTCTTCAACCGCGGAAAACCCGTTAAAACGGGTCAGAGACCCACGATGACCGACTCCACCCGGCTGAAGCCGGGTGCTAATGAGAGGTGTTCAAAAAATAGGATGCGGCTCTGCCTTGGTCAACTTGCGCCTGACGCCGGAGCTATTTCGCCTGCGAAAAGAGCATCAACACGCGCGGTCCCCGGTCGGTCATCAACTGATATTGCTCTTCCTGCGGGCCATGAGGAACGGCCAGCCCATCGCAATGCTTGTCGCGAACCGGCTTGCCATCCACCAGCAGCATGTAGTGATGCATGCGACCGCAATGAAGGTGATGGAGCGTGACATGCCAGGCATCCAATACGCCGTCACGCATCAGCGGCACCTTCTGCCAGTTGGTGAAAGTGCCGATGACTTCAACCGCGGTCGGCTCCTGTGTCTGGCCCTCCGGCAGACGCCAACGGAAGACCTTGCTGTAGGTCTGCCTGCGTTCCGCCGGGTTTTGTGCCGGAGCAACCATGCCGGACGGAATTTTAGGAATGACTGGCCCGCCCTTTCGCGACGGCTTCCCTCCAAAAGCATTGCCGAAACTTTGAACCATACGTCTTTTTCTTCAACCCGAAGTTACACGAGCTTCACGCCCGGCTCAAGTTGCGCGCATCGTTTGAGGGGTTGAAACTATTCCGTGTTTGGATACGAGCCGAGGACTTTGACGAAGTTGCAGTACTCGCCCAGAAGCTGGATGGCTTTGACGACCTTGCGGTCCTGCACGTGGCCGTCGCAATCGATGAAGAAGAAATATTCCCACGCCTTCCGTTTGCTGGGACGCGATTCAATTTTGGTCATGTTGATTTTGTGGCGGCGGAACGCGGCAATCGCCTGATACAACGCGCCGGCCTTGTCGGCGACGCTGACCAGCAGGCTCGTGCGGTCGTCGCCCGTGGGCGGACTGCATTGGCGGCCCAGCACAAGGAAGCGCGTGGCGTTGGCGGCGTTGTCCTGGATGTCCTGTTCCAGCACGCTCAAGCCGTATTTCTCGGCGGCCAGAATGCCGGTGACGGCGGCGTTAACTTTTCCTTTCGCGGCCAGTTCAGCGGAACGGGCGTTCGATGACGTTTCAAAAATTTCGACTTTGGGAAGATGCTGCTGCACCCATTGCCGGCATTGCGCCAGCGCCTGCGGATGCACATGCAATCGCCGGATATCCCGCAACCGGCCATTGCCGGCCAGGCAATACTGAATCGGCAAAACAATTTGCGAAACGATTTTCAAATCGCTGTCCACGAACATGTCGAGTGTGTGCGTGACGACGCCTTCGGTGGTATTTTCGACCGGCACGACGCCGTAATCCGCGCGGTTTTTGCTGACCTCGGTGAACACGTCGGCAATGGTCTTTTGCGACACGTAGCGCAGACTGGAACCGAAACGGCGGATGGCGGCCTGATGCGTGAACGTCGCCTCCGGGCCGAGGTAGGCAATGGACATGGTCTTTTCCAACGCCAGCGCGCTGGACATGATTTCGCGGTAAATCGCGCAGAGTTGGTCGTCGGTTACCGGCCCTTCGTTCGACTGGCAGATGCGTTGCAACACGGCGCGTTCGCGGTGCGGCGCGTAAATTTCCGCGCCGGCCTTGAGCTTCATGTCGCCGATGGCGAGCACGTGCTTCGTGCGCTCGTTGAGCAGCCGCACGATGTGCGCGTCCAACCTGTCAATCGCCTTGCGATGTTCGGGAATGTTCACAACCAAGGCAGAATGCAGAATTAAGGATGAAGAATCAAATCAGTTTCGCGCGATAAAAAGCAGACAAATATGAAATCAATAACGGCTGGCAATGAACAATCCTTGCGGTTTTTTGACTCCGCGCTTGCAAATCCGACGCAATCCGCTTCGATGGACGCATGTTTCCCTACGTGGCATTGACCAAAGACAAAGTCTGGCAGCCCGGCCCTTATGAAAATGTCGAACTGATGGTGCTGCACAAAAATGAAAGCACCGGAGGGGTCGTGGTGCTGCGCAAGTTCAAGGCCGGCTGTACGATCCCGGCCCACACGCATCCCAACGCCAACGAATGGGCCTACGTGCTTTCCGGCGAATGGGAGGAGTCCGACAAGACCTACACCGCCGGCACGCTGTTCTACGCGCCCAAAGGCGTCCGGCACGGCCCGCACGTCGCCAAAACGGAAGTCATCAGCCTGACCATCTTCGACGGCCCATTGACGGTGGCGAAAATAAGGGTCACATCTTAACAATTAACATTTCCTTTACGTTAATTGTTAAATGTTAAGATGTGACCCCAATTCATTTACCGCTGCGGCTTGAGCGTGACCAGCAGGGCATCGTTTTCGCGGAGGTCGAACTGCTGCTCGAATTTCCCGTCGCGGCCAATCTTCACGGTGCGGACTTCCAGCGGTGCGCCGCTGTTTTTGGATTTGATTTCGGCGACTTGCGCCTTGGTGAGTTGGTTGGGCGCACCCAAGTCCCGGTAGGTCGCGTAGGCATCGTTGACGCGGTAGCCGACCTTGTAGGTTTCCATGGTGTAATTTCCCTGGCGCAGGTTCGACAGGTTGAGCGTGACTTTGCCTTTGGGCTGCGACGGCAAATCGCGTTTGTAGAAGACCTGGTTGATCATGTTCGTGCCCGGGAAGGTGTTGGTGAAATCCCAAACCAACGCCTGCACACCGCCGTCTTTGTCGGCGCAAATCCACGAGGACGGATCGCTGCTTTTCAATTCCGTCGGGCCGAGCCGGTTTAAGAATTGATACGCATAGAACGCCGGCTTTTTGATGTCTTGATAATTCATCAGGCCAAAGCCGCCGTGAAACGCTTCCCAGCGCGGGCCGGATTCTTCGAAAATATCCGTGAACGTCCAGTAAGACATGGATTGCGGGGCGTCGCCGCATTTCTTGAGCTTGTCCAAAATGTAGGCCGTGCTGTGATAGCTGTCGTGAAACGGATCGGCCGGCGTGTAGGAACTGCTCCATTCGGTGAAGTGCAGTTCCAGCTTGGGAAACGCGGAGTCAGCGATCATCTGGCGCACCCACTTCACCTCGCCAAAAATGGAGTTCGGGTTGCGGGAAAGCGCCGTGCCGTGGGTGGCGGTCTCGTCCAGGTAACCGCTCTCCACACCATAAGTGTGCGTGGAAACGAAATCCACCGGTGCGTGGTTCGTGTCGCAGAAATGAATGAACTCCGGCACCCACCCGCAGCCTGCCGTTCCCGGGCCGCCCACTTTGTAATCCGGCGAAACGCTCTTGATGGCGCGCGCCGACGCGGCGTAGAGGTCGAAATACTGTTGCTGCGTACCGGCCCAAAAACCGTCTGTAAGATTCGGCTCGTTCCAGACCTCGAAATACCACGTCTTCACTTCGTCGTGGCCGTAACGTTCCTGCACATGGAGCGTGAAGGCGCGGATGAGGTCGGCCCACTTGTTCATGTCGCGGGGCGGCGTCACGTTACCCTTCCACCAGAAGATCGTCTTGGAACCGCTGGCAAGTCCGCCCGGCATGAAGCCGAGCTCCACAAACGGCTTCATGCCGACGCTGTGGAGAAAATCGTAAAGTTCGTCAATGTATTGCCAGTTGTATTCCGGCTTGCCGTTGGAATCGCGATAAACGCCCATGTCGTCGGTGAACAAACCGTGCATGCGGATGTATTGGAACCCGCACTCGCGATGGACATAGGCCAGTTGCCGCTGCCAGTCGGCGCGCAATCCCTCGTTCGCCCGGCCTGCGCCCACGCAGCGTTTGAACATGGTATCGAGCGGGCCGTTCGGTTGCCGCAAGTCAGCCGAGACCAGCCTGGCCGTTTCGTTGGTGGCGGCAGTTGACAAATCGATGGCGGCGAAGAAAACCGCAAGGCAGAAAAAGCCGGCAGTGGCAATTTTGTTCAATGCAATCATGTCAGAATAAATATGTGTTTAGCGGCAATTGTGTTGTTCAGTGTCGCTGATGCGGGCGCTTTCGTCTTGTCATCAAAATGAATGAGCCTGCGCGGGCGTGAATTCGCTTGCGGCTTCTGCCGCACGGCGGACAAAATGAGCAGATGCCCCGTCGCGCCACCGAAAAACAGTTTCCTGGCTGGTTCGCGTTGACTTTTGCAATGGTTGTCGCCGGATTTTCTTCTGTGCCGGCCGCGCCGAATTATTTCACGCGCACCTGGCAGGTGGAACAAGGGCTGCCGCAAAACAAGGTCACGGCCGTGGTGCAGACGCGCGACGGCTACTTGTGGGTCGGCACCTACAACGGACTGGCGCGGTTCGATGGCGTTCGCTTCACGGTTTTCGATGAAAACAACACGCCGGAACTGCACAGCAGCCGCATCACGAGTCTGTTTGAAACCACCAACGGGACGCTGTGGATCGGCACGGAAAGTGGCGACGTTTCGCAATGCAAGGACGGACGCTTCACCTCCGTGCCGGTGCGCGCGAATTGGAACGACGGAAAAATCTATGCTATTACCGCCGACGATGCCGGCGACGTTTGGCTGATGAACGAAGCGGGCGAACTGGCCCGCGTGCGCGATGGCAAGGTTCTGTCGCCGCCATCGGGCGTCGTCGCCAAAGTCGTGTCTCTGGTGCGCGGACCGGTCGGGGCGGTCTGGGTCGGGCGCGAAGGCTTGGTGTCCGCGCTCAAAGGCGGGCGGCTGACCGCCGAACTGTCCACGAACGATTATGTGCAGGGCTTCTGCGCCGCGCACGACGGCGGATTGTGGGTGGCCAGCAACGGCGGCATCCGCAAATGGAAAGACGGCAGATGGACCGCTGATTTGGGGGCTGCGCCGTGGGGATGGGACATCGTCGCGAACCTCGCGGAAACTTCCACCGGCGTGCTGGCGGGCGGCACGTCGGGTGACGGTCTGTGGCTGTTTTTTACCGATCAAACGAACACGCCGGCGTTGCACCTTGATCACACAAACGGATTACCCTCCGACTGGGTGATTTCGTTGTGGGAAGACCGTGAAAAAAACCTGTGGTGCGGCACCGGTGCCGGGCTGGTGGTCATCCGCCCGAGCAACCTTGAAACCATTTCGCCGCCGGACAAATGGAAAGGCCGTCCCGTGCTCTCCGTGCTGCCGGCGCCGGACGGCGCGCTGTGGATCGGCACCGAAGGCGCGGGCTTGTATCGCCTGCATAACGGCGATTGGACGAATTTCTATATGGCGCAGGGCATTCGCAATCCCTACGTTTGGTCGCTTGCAGCGGACGGCGCGGGAAAAATCTGGGCCGGCACCTGGGGCGGGGGATTGTTCGCACAGAAGGACGAGGCGTTTGATTTCGCGCCGGGGCTGGAGAATTTTCGCCCGCCCATACCGGCGCTTCTATTCCTGTCCGACGGCCTTTGGATCGGCACCCCCGCGGGCCCGTTGCGTTATCAAAACGGAAGACTGGAGCGGTTCAGCGAAATTGCCGGCGAACCGTTTGGGGACGTGCGCACTATCGCGCAGGACAAATCGGGCGCGCTGTGGTTCGGCACGGCGGGCGGCGGCCTGGTGCGCCGCGAAAATGGAAATTTCCGCCGGTTCAAAAAAACCAACGGCTTGTCCTCTGATTTCATCGAGTGCCTGCATTTCGCGGACGACGGCGCGCTGTGGATCGGCACGTTTGGCAGCGGCCTGAATCGGTTCAAGAACGGAAAATTTTCCGTCGTCAACCGCGAGGAGGGTTTGCCCAACGGCGTCATCGGCCACATCGAATCGGACGGGCGCGGATTTTTCTGGATGAGTTCCTACGGCGGCATCCTGCGCGCGAGCGAGAACGATTTGAACCGTTGCGCCGACGGTGAAATGGACGAGGCGCCATTCCTGACTTATGGCATCAACGACGGTCTGCCGACGCTCGAATGTTCAGAAGGCTTGCAGTCGGCGGGCGGAAAAACGGCGGACGGGCGGCTGTGGTTTCCCACGGCGAAGGGACTCGTCGTGGTGGACCCGGCAGGTGCCAGCATCAATCCGCTGCCGCCGCCGGTGCGGATCGAGGAAATGCGCGTGGATGTCAAAAATTTCGCGGACGGCAACGACGTCAGGCCGCTGAAAGTTCCGCCGGGCCGGCATCGCATCGAATTTGAATACACCGGCTTGAGCTTTGTAGCGCCGGAAAAGGTGCGGTTCAAATGCCGGTTGAACAATTTTGAGACCGCATGGGCGGACGTTGGCACCAAGCGGGTGGCCACCTACAACTACATCCCGCCTGGAAGTTATTCGTTCCAAGTGACTGCGTGCAACAACGACGGTGTGTGGAATGAAACCGGAGCGAGCCTGTCGTTTGAAGTGTTGCCGTATTTCTGGCAGACGACGTGGTTCCGTATTCTCGGCGGGCTGGCGACAATGTTGGTGGCCGGCGGCGCGGTGTGGTTTGAGACGCGGCGGCGGATGCGGCGCAGGCTCGAACGCGTTGAGCGCCAGCGCGACATTGAGCGCGAACGCTCGCGCATTGCCAGGGACATCCACGATGATTTGGGCGCGAGCCTGACGCGCATCGTGATGCTCAGCCAGTCAAATCGGGGTGAAATGCAATTAATGACAAAGAATCTCGATCGCATTTTTGCCACCGCGCGCGAATTGACCCGCGCGATGGATGAAATCGTCTGGGCGGTGAATCCGCGCCATGACCGGCTGGACAGCCTGGCGAGTTATTTGAGCCGGTTCGCCAACGAATATTTGAGCGTGGCGGAAATCCGGTGCCGACTCAACCTCCCGTTGCACCTGCCGGCGACGCCGGTCACTGCCGAAGTCCGGCACAATTTGTTTCTCGCGTTCAAAGAAGCGCTGCACAACATCGTCAAACACGCGGCGGCAAATGAGGTGCGCGTGGAATTGAAACAAGAATCGTCAAAGTTGATTTTACTCGTCGCGGACAATGGACGCGGTTTTGACTCTCGCGGTTTGCCGGACAACGCTCCACCAAAGCCGGATCGCATCGCGCGCGGCAACGGTTTGATCAACATGAAACAGCGGCTCGCGGAAATTGGCGGCGTGTGCGAAATTGCCAGCGAACCCGGCAAAGGAACGACGGTGAATTTCACCGTGCCGTTGCGCGCGTGATTTTTTCGCGGCAAGGCGGTGTCATAAATAATTACGACGATACAAAAGAATTTCCCGGCGTATGATGTGGAAGAAAATGTGCATCAAGGTTTCCATCGTTGAGGACGACGCGCTGGCGCGTGAAATTCTGGCCGAATGGCTCGAGGGTACTCCCGGCTTCAAATGCGTCGGCCAGCACGGAACCGTCGAGCACGCGCTGGAATCTTTGCCGGCGGAAAAACCGTCGGTCGTTTTGATGGACATCAATTTGCCCGGCATGAGCGGCATTGAAGGCGTGCGCCGGCTCAAACCGTTGCTGCCGGAGACGCAGTTTTTGATGCTGACGGTTTATGAAGACGCGGACCACGTTTTTGACGCCCTGGCGGCGGGCGCGACCGGATATTTGCTTAAGCAAACGCCGCGCAGCGAATTGCTGGCTTCCATCAAGGACGTCCATGCTGGCGGTTCGCCCATGACCAGCAACATCGCACGCCGGGTGGTGCAAGCGTTCCACCGCGAGGACGCCAAAGTTCCGGAGTCGGCCAAGCTATCCCAGCGCGAGCGTGAAGTGCTGGAATTGCTGGCGCGCGGTTATCTCTACAAGGAAATCGTGGATTTGCTGAACATTAGCCGCGGCACGTTGAATACCTACGTCCGGCGCACTTACGAAAAACTGCATGTTCGTTCGCGTGCGCAGGCGGTCGCCAAATTCAGTCATTTTTCCTTGGACGAGCAGGAGCCAGGCCACCGCCCAGCTCATCTGTGACATGCGGCGCGGTAGCCTTCGCTGCTTGGTTAGACTTTTCCCCTGAGGCGGAGATGAGGCGTTCCGATGCTCCCAGCGTAATGCGCCTGACCGGATACCAACGCTGGGTTGGTTGCTGTCATATCCTTTCCTGACATGACGCGCGAGCGGGCTTGGACGATACTCTCAACGTGCAAGTTCCCATTGTTTGGCGAAGCGGACTGCCGCGCGTGATTTCTTGTCACTGTGAACGCAGAGCTCTAGCCGACGGGCCGGGAATGTTCTCTAATGACTAATGAGAGCCGGATGCTTGCATTCCAAAACAAAAATCACCTATGAAAATAATCCAAACCCTATGAAAAAACTACAACTTCTTTTCGCTACAACTTTGGCGTTGATTGGCAGTGCTGTTGCCTTGCACGCCGGTCAGCCTGTCTCGGTCAGCGCGCATTTCATCGGGGTAGACAACTCTGGCATTGACAACGTGCAATACACTTCTTTGACCAATTTGGCAATGGATCCGACGGGTGCTACGGTTGAAAGCGCTGGCGCTCCCGGCTTTGTCACACCCAATTGGAACAACCTTGGCCGGTATGGCGATGTCTCATCCGGAATCTTGGATTCCTCGGGAGCCGATTCGGGATTGCACCTGCAGTGGGATTCTGTTTCGACTTATTCGAGCGGGGCTTATATAAACATTAGCGATGGCTCGCCCAACTCGAAATTGATGGACGGCTTCGATTCCACCGACTGGGCTGGGGGCCCGCCCGGTGCGTGGACGGCCGGCGCAACCTACGGCGCAAATGGCAACCAGAAGCCGGCTGAATATGTGGGTAACATTCAGGCCTGGCTGGCGGCGAAGGGTGCGACCAATGGTTATTCCGTCGTGCTTTACGTCCAAGGCTGGCACGGATGGTATGGCACCAGCGAACATTGGATTCAAGCGGTGACCGGCGGCAATCCCTCGTGGTGGAATATGACCGTCGGCGGCGACGTGACGCCCCGTATTTATTGTAAGGACAACGGCATTTTTACCGGAACCTTCTCGCAAGTTCCCGCTAGCTCGACCAGCCTTGCCGGCGCGACCAGTTCGGGAGATTACATCGTTTTCAACGGCCTCACCAACGACGCGATCCTGATCGAAAACGTGGAACCTGACGGCAGCTATCAGGCTGGCAAAATCTTTGGCTTCCAAATTGTTGCCACTCCGAATACGCCCATAGCCTCGCAGCCGGTTGCCACGCCGAATCCCGTGTATGCCACGTCTCCGCTGGCGGTGGTGGAGCAGGCTTATAGTCCCGTCTCCCCGGTAACCTCCTATCAATGGCAAACGGATGGTGGCAGCGGTGGCGCTTTGACCAATATTCCCGGTGCCACGAGCGCGACACTCAATGAAGTTCCGGTTGACATACTTGCCAACTACACGCTCGTGCTTGATTGCGTGGTGGCCAACAGCTATGGCACGGTGACTTCTGCGCCGGTATCGGTCACGGTCTATCCGGCTGTCGCGCCGGTTGTGAGTCGCGATACGAATCCGACCAACGTTTACACTTTCGTTGGTGGTTCATTAACCTTTGATGCGGGCATTGCCGGAAGCACGCCTATCACCAACGTGTGGCAAGTAAATAAAGGCAGCGGCTTTGTTGGTATTGGATCGCCTGTGACCACCAACTATGACTTGGCTCTGGCCAATATTCAATTGACCGATGCCGGCACCTATCAGTTTGTCGGCACCAATAGTTTTGGCAGCACGAACAGCACCCCCGTGACGCTGACAGTGCAGGCTGATCCGGCTGCGCCCACACCGAGCCAGGCTTATGCCTATGACGTCTTTACCAATGGCCCGGTGGCTTATTGGCGCTTGAACGAGGCGGTTGATCCCGCCACCGCCACTTATCAGGCTTATGACTCCAGTGGTCATAACTTGAATGCCACTTACGGCGTCGGTGTGGGGAAGGTTGGTATTGTTGGCCCGCAATCCCCGGCTTTCGTCGGGTTTGAATCTGGCAATACTGCCGCAAGTTTCACCAATGCCACAGCCAACGGGACACTGGTTGTTCCGCCCTTGAATCTGAGCAGCGCCAACGTGACGATTACCGCTTGGATCTATCCCACCTTGGATACACACACTGGTGCCGGATTGCTGTTTAACACCACACCGACGTCTGCGGCCGGTTTGGGTTTTGGTGGCAACACGGACGCGAATGTCAGCTCGCCCACCTATGGGCAAGCTGAACTGGGTTACACTTGGAACAACAATGGTTTCAATTCCGGCCTGTTCCCGCCGACCAACACTTGGTCGTTTGTGGCACTGACAATCACGCCCACAAATGGCACGCTCTATCTGTGCTATTTCGACGGCACGAAGACCAATGTTTTGAAGAAAGTTAATACGAGAGCCAACAGTCTTGAAGCGTTTAACAGCAGTGGAACGACTTGGATTGGTGGGCATCCGACGGGCACTGGCACCATATTCGATGGTTCCATTGATGAAGTGGCAGTCTTTAATTCGGCCTTCACTGATGGCCAGGTGCTGAACCTCTTCTTTGAGGCCCAAGGCGGCGGCTCGGCTCCGGTAATCTCTCAGAATCCAGTGACGATCGCGAGAACGAGCGTGGCTAACACCTTTGCCGGGCAGTCAGTTTCTCTGACAGCGTATGGCTTGGGCTATCCGACACCGGGTTATCAATGGCAGGGCGGCACCGGCGGCGTCTTCCATAATCTCGCAAATGACAGCCACCTGTCTGGAGCCACTTCCAGCACCCTTACCATCAAAACCACCATGGCCGACGCGCTTGATTACCGGCTCGTGCTGAACAATACTTACGGTTCAGTTACCAGCAGCATTGCGACGATTAACCTCACTCCAGTTCCGGTCAACGGTCTCTGGACGGTGAATTTCTCCTTCTGCGGCGGCAACAACGGTATGTCGTCAACCCCGTATAGCGGCCCCGGAGTCGTGGGCAGCGGAACCTTCTGGAACGCTATAACTGGTGGGCAGGTCGCCAACACAACCAGCTTCCGCGACGATGGCGTCACCTCCAGCGGAATTAGCTTCCATGCGACGAATTATCCCGGAAACTGGTATCAGCCGAATCTGGCAAGTCCCTTGACGAAGTTGCTGGATGGCTTTGTCAACACGCAAACGGAGTTCGTGATCACCAACCTGGCCAACGGCACATACAACTTGGTGGTGTTCGGCTTGGCCGGAACCTACCAGGACACAAACCGGGGCACTGCGTTCACCGTTAATGGGATTACCATAAACAACGTGTTCCAGCAGGACTGGATGTTTGCCCCCGACGACAACACTGCGGTCTTTGCGAACGTTGCCGTGACCCACGGCGCGATTGTGATAGATGAAACACCCACTGGCCTCCAATCGGACGGCAGTGCCAATGGGGAACCTGACTTCAATGGGGTTCAAATTCAGGCCGTGAGCATTGACACGGTCGTGCTCACAAATACCTACAGCGGCGGCAGTGGCGGCACTCTCACCTTGAGTTGGCCCAGCGGCACTCTGTTGAGCGCAACCAATCTGCTCGGACCATGGGTGCCAGTGGCCGGTGCTGCGTCACCGTTCCAAGTCAGCGTGACGAATAAAGCGGAATTCTTCCGCGTCAAGGTACAATAATCTGGTGCAAAATAAGCACATGAATTGACATGATTAACACGAGCTGGCCGGGGCGGTCTTGGTCCCGGCCGGCTCCTTTAAAAAGCGAAAAAGATTAAATGTCAACTATTGTAAATACCAAGAAGCGCGGTGCTTTCACATTGATTGAACTGCTGGTGGTCATCGCCATCATCGCCATTCTGGCGGCCATGCTGTTGCCGGCGCTGTCAGCGGCGAAAAGCCGGGCTTATGCTGTTACCGACATCAATAACTGCAAGCAAACCATGCTGGCGACAGCAATGTATTGCAATGACAACAAAGAGAACCTGCCAGCGCCTGGCTGGAATAACGGCTCGGACTGTTGGATTGTAGCCGCTAATATTCCAGCGGGATGTATGTCGAGCCACACCATGGCGAATTATCAGAACCACGTTATCTATCAGACAGGTTGGTTTAATGGCATTAAAATAACACCGCCCATGATCATCGCACCGCCCGGGCCTAGCCAGCTTTATCAATACCTCCAAAATCCAGCCATATTCCGTTGTCCCCAGGATATGGAGGTCAATGCGCAATATTTAGGCCGGGGCGAGCTCATTAGCAGCTACATTTGGAATGGTGCCATTGTGGCTTATGGAGAGAACAATTTCGATGTCTCAACGCCTTTCAAAATATCCAAGTTTCAACCCACCGACATATTGCAATGGGAAAATAATGAAAAAATTTCGGGTGGCGCTTGGAGCGACTTTTCAAACTATCCACTTGAAGGAGGAGCCGATCTTTATCACGGCCCGATGTCGTTTTCTCAGCGCCATGGCACGGCCGCCCAAGTGGGCAGGATGGATGGCAGCGCCGCTCGCGAACTCTATGCCAATATTAATTACTGGGCTAACGTTCCCAAAGGCAGTGCGCCGAATGAATTGTGGTATAATCCGAAAACTCCCGACGGCCACTGACCAGCTTTGGTTTTTCATTCGGAAAAATCCTGCCAAACATCGGCAAGTGTCATTATGACTGAAGGTTTTTAAGGTGTGCCGGTTACGGCGTGGAATTGCCGGCAGGATTTTGCCCCGTTCAACGTGACTCTTCGTAGAAGAAAATATAAGTTGCCAATTAATGTCGCGGCGGCCTGCCGCGACAATTTATTTACAGACGATTTGAAAATGAAAACGATTCCAGCTATTCGCTCTCTCATCCTCGGCGCGTGTGCCGCGTTGTGGATTACATCGCTCGCCGCCGCCGAATTGCCGCGCGAACATCTTTCGCTCGACGCGAACTGGAAATTCCATCTCGGCGACGATTGGCCGGATGCATTGAGTTTGATGAACTCCGGCACCGGTTCCGGGCCGGCGTCGGAAAAGTTTTCCGATTCTTTTTGGCGCACCGTCAATCTGCCGCACGATTGGGCGGTGGAATTGCCCTTCGATTGGGCCGCCGATGGCAGCCACGGTTTCAAGACGCTGGGCGTGAAGTATCCGACGAACAGCATCGCCTGGTATCGGCGCACGTTTGATTTACGGAAGGAAGACGAAGGCAAGCGCATCTGGCTGACGTTCGATGGCGTGTTCCGCGACGCGACGGTGTGGGTCAACGGCTGGTGCATGCGGCATCACGAAGGCGGCTACTATCCGTTCCGCGAGGACATTACGGACGTGGTGCATTACGGTGGCCAGAACACCGTCTCGGTGCGCGTGGACGCGACGAAAGTCGAAGGCTGGTTCTACGAAGGCGCGGGCATTTACCGCCACGTCTGGCTGGATAAAACCGCGCCCGTCGCCATCGCGCCGGACGGCGTTTTTGTGCAGAGCAAATTTGAAAAGAACATTCCGCAGGGCAGTCCCGAAATCAAAGTCGAAGTCAGTCTGCTCAATTCGCAGACCAACGCCGCCAAGGCGACTGTGAACTGCGAAATCATTTCGCCCGACGGCAAATCGCTGAAGAAATTTTCCGAATCGGAAAAGTTAAAACGCAAATCACAGGGGGCCGTGAAGTTGGAAACGAAACTTTCCTTGCCGGTTCTCTGGTCGCCGGAAAATCCGCAGCTTTACAAACTCGTCACCACGGTTTCATCCGATGGCAAAGTGGTTGATCAAAAAGAAACCTTGTTCGGTATCCGCACTGTGGGCTTTGACACGACGAACGGCTTTTTGCTGAACGGCAAGCATTACGAACTTTACGGCACATGCAATCACCAGGACCACGCCGGCGTCGGCGCGGCCATTCCCGACGCCTTGCAGGAATTCCGCGTGAATAAACTGAAGGAGTTCGGCTGCAACGCGTATCGCATGTCGCACAATCCGCCCACGCCGGAATTGCTCGATGCCTGCGACCGGCTGGGCATGTTGGTCATGGATGAGAGCCGCTTGATGGGCAGCGATTCGGCGAACCTGAAAAAGTGGGACGACCAAATCCGCCGCGACCGCAATCATCCGAGCGTCGCGCTTTGGTGCATCGCCAACGAGCAGTTCATGGTGCAGGACACGCCGCAAGCCGCGAGCGTCGCCCGCACAATGCAGGATTATGTGAAGCAACTCGACCCGCTGCGTCCGGTCAGCTACGCTTCGCCGGAAGACGACGTGTTCGCCGGCATCAACTCCGTCATTGAAGTCCGCGGCTGGAATTATCACTACGGTCCCAAAATGGACAAATATCACGCGGCGCATCCGACGCAGCCGAATTTCGGCAGCGAGCAGGCGAGCGTCGTCGGCACGCGCGGCATTTACACCAACGACCGCCCGCGCGGTTACGTCGCCGCCTACGATGTCGTCTGGCCCGGTTGGACTACGACCGCCGAAAGCTGGTGGAGTTATTTTGCGCCGCGTCCGTGGCTTTCCGGCGCGTTCGTCTGGACCGGTTTTGATTATCGCGGCGAGCCGACGCCGTATTGGTGGCCGTGCGTCAACTCGCATTTCGGCATTCTCGACACCTGCGGTTTTCCGAAGGACGCTTTTTACTACTACCAATCGTGGTGGACGACGAACACGGTGCTGCATCTCGCGCCCCACTGGAACTGGCCCGGCCGCGAAGGCCAGGAAATTCTCGTCCAAGCTTTCAGCAACTGCAAACAGGTTGAACTCTTTTTGAACGGCGCGTCGCTCGGCAAACAGACGATGAAGCCGAATTCAAAATTGAGCTGGCAGGTGAAATACGCGCCGGGAACCTTGAGCGCGAAAGGTTTTGACGCCGCCGACAACGTCATTGCCGAAACGAAAGTGGAAACCACCGGCGCCGCCGCGCAAATTCAACTGACGCCGGACCGCAAAACCATCAATGCCGACGGCCAGGACGTGAGCGTGTTCACCGTTTCCGCCGTGGATTCGCAGGGCCGCGGTGTTCCAGTGGCGCAGAACAAAATTAATTTCGCCGTCGCAGGCGCGGGCAACCTCATCGGCGTCGGCAACGGCGATCCGAGTTGCCACGAGCCGGACGTGTTCGTTCCCACCGCGCCCTCACATAACATTCCCGTGGACAAATGGCGCTGGGAGATCGGGAAAATTCCAAAAAACCAGGATACCGCGCCGGAATACGCGAATGAATTTGACGACTCCGCCTGGAAACCGGTCAGCGGCGGCGGGCCGACCATCGAAACGCCGGACACGGCGGCGATTTATCGCGCGCATGTCAAGCTGACGGAAGAGGACTTGAAAGGCGAAGGCGCAATGATTTGCTTCAGCGGCTGCGACGACGAGGGTTGGTATTTTGTGAACGGCCAGTATGTCGGCGAATCGCACGACTGGCAGGCGCAGCCGATTTTCGACGTCAAAAAATTTCTCCATGTTGGCGATAATGTCATCGCCGTGGGCGTTTACAACGGCGTTGCCCAAGGCGGCTTGAATCCCAACGTGAACGTGCAAATCATCGGCCATGTCACTACTGCGCCGTGGGCGCGCAGCCTGTTCAACGGCCTGGCCCAAGTCATTGTGCAATCCACGCGCGACGCTGGCGAAGTCAAATTGACGGCAACCACCGACGGCCTCACGTCGGCGACAGCTGTAGTTCAAACGCAACCGTGCGTGCTAAGTCCATCCGTGCCGTGAAATTGAGAATCGTTTCAGTCTGCGCGGTGGCGGTGTGTTCCATGTGCGTTTGCGTCGCGCAACCGTATTTCGTTTCGCCGGCGGGTGACGACGCGAATCCCGGCACGCTGAAAAAACCGTTCGCCACACTGGAACGCGCGGAACAGGTGGTGCGTGAGAAACACGGCAACGTTTTTCTGCGCGGCGGAACTTACTATTTGCCTTCGACGCTCGTGTTGACCGCGGAAGATTCCGGCACGAAAGGCGCGCCGGTGATATTCCAAAATTATCAAGGCGAGAAGCCGGTCATCAGCGGCGGCGTCCGGCTGGATAATTTGGATTGGCAGCCTTGCACCAACGGTATTTTTAAGGCGCAAGTTCCGGCGGATTTGCAGACCGAGGAAATTTTCGTCAACGGCGAACGGCAGATTCTGGCGCGTTACCCGAACTTTGACCCGAAGGCGCAATACTTCGACGGCTTTGCGGCGGATGCCATTTCACCGGAGCGCGCGGCGCGCTGGGCTAATCCGACGGGCGGGTATTTTCACGCGATGCACCCGGCGCTGTGGGGCGATTTCACCTGGCACATCACCGGCAAGGACACGAACAATCAGGTGAAACTTGAAGGCGGCTGGCAGAACAATCGCGGTGCGGCGGCCCACGAGAGAATCCGCTTCGTCGAAAACATCTTCGAGGAACTGGACGCGCCTGGCGAATGGTTTCTGAATTCGCAGACGCACACGCTGTATTTCTATCCGCCGGCCGGACTTGATCTCAAGAAAGCTGTCGTGGAAGCGACGCGCCTGCGGACGCTTGTCGAGTTTCGCGGTAACGAGACGAAGCCGGTGAAGTGGATCACGCTGCGCGGAATGGTTTTTCGCCAGGCGGCGCGCACGGTCATGGACAACCGCGAGCCGCTGCTGCGTTCGGATTGGACGATCTATCGCGGCGGGGCGGTCTTATTCAACGGCACGGAGGATTGCGCGCTGGAAGACAGCTTCATTGACCAGGTCGGTGGCAATGCCGTCTTCGTCAACAACTACAACCGCCGCGTCGTCATTCGCGGCACGCAGATCGCCAAAGCGGGCGCGAGCGGGATTTGTTTTGTCGGCGACCCGCAGGCCGCACGCAGCCCGCTGTTCAACTACTATCACGTTCAGGACCTCGACAAGATTGACCGCACGCCCGGACCGAAGAACAACAACTATCCGGCGGACTGCCTCGTGGACGATTGCCTGATCCATTTGACCGGGCGCGTGGAAAAGCAAACCGCCGGTGTGGAGATTGACCTCGCCCAGGGCATCACCGTCCGGCACTGCTCGATTTACGACCTGCCGCGCGCCGGCATCAACATCGGCGACGGTTGTTGGGGCGGGCACGTCATCGAGTTTTGCGACATCTTCGACACGGTGAAGGAGACGGGCGATCACGGCTCGTTCAATTCGTGGGGGCGCGACCGTTTCTGGCGGCCCAACATCGGCGAGGTCAACGCATGGGTGAAGCAAGCTCCCGAATTGCCGCTGCTCGACGTGGTGAAACCCATCGTGCTCGCCAACAACCGCTGGCGTTGCGATCACGGCTGGGACATTGACCTCGACGACGGCTCGTCGAATTACGTCATCACGAACAACCTTTGTCTGCGCGGCGGCATCAAGAATCGCGAGGGCTTCGGGCGCGTGGTCGAAAACAACATCATGGTGGACGGCGGTTACGATCCGCACGTCTGGTATGCCGAGAGCGGCGATATTTTCCGGCGCAACATCATCTGGACGGCGTATCGTCCGGCCAACATGCACCGTCCGCCGTGGGGCGCGGACATGGATTTCAACCTGGTGCAGGATTCCACCGCGCCGACGAGCGCGCCGGCGACACAGTTGCAGCAACAAAGCGAACGCGATGAACATTCCATCGTGGCCGACGCGCAATTCGTTGATCCGGCTCACGGTGACTATCGCGTGAAGGACGGTTCGCCCGCGCTGGCCCTCGGTTTCGTGAATTTTCCGATGGACCGCTTCGGCGTGCAAAAGCCGGAACTCAAAGCCATCGCGCGCGGGCCGCAGTTGCCGCAGTCAAAAACGTCCGCGCCCGTGGCCCCCGTTCATACCGCCGATCCGGTCACATGGCTCGGCGCTCGCGTGCGCAACATCACCAGCGAAGGGGAGATGTCCGCCTTCGGTCTGCCCGGTGTGACGGGCGTTCTGGTGCTGGAAGTTCCGGCGGAATCGCCGCTGGCCAAAGTCGGGCTGCGGAAGAACGATGTCATCCTTTCCGTCAACGGCGAGAGGACGGCGGACACGGCGGCGCTGCTGTTGCGGCAAGCGTCAGTATTGCCCGCCGGGACTGCCTTGAAAATTGAAATTTCCCGCGATCAGAAAGAGATTATTCTCGAAACCCTGAAAAACACGAAACTATGAAGTCTTTGTCGTATTCACTTGGTGTCATGTTGCTCCTGTCCGTGCTGCCCGTTCGCGCCACGGACGACATGCTGATCTATTCCGACCGGTTTAACAACGGCTGGGGCGACAACTGGTCCTGGATGCCGCGTTACCCCACGAATAATCCCGTCTATAGCGGGAGCAACTCGATGGCGTGTGTTCCCAGCGGCTCCTATCAGGCTTGGTGGCTCAAGAGCGCCACCACCATAGATACGACCATTTACACGAATGTGAGCTTTTGGCTTAATGGCGGTGCGAGTAGCGGACGAACTGTCTTGATCAGCGGCGAATTGGACGGCTCGGGACTGTCCGGGGTTTCTGTGATCGCCCCTTCGAACACATGGCAGCAATTCACAATCTCCCTGGCTGCGCTGGGCATCAACAACAAGACCAATTTGACCGGGTTTCAGATTGGGAACGGCACTTCTACGCAGCCGTTTTTCATTGATGATTTGCGGTTGGTTGCCGCGCCTGCGCCGGCAACGGTTCATCTGAATGTAAATACAACCCAGGCCCTGCGGACGGTGGATGGCAAGGTCTTTGGGATTAACCAAGTCGGCTGGGACGGCGGCGTGAACACGCCAGCTTCGGTGACGCTTCTGAATGGCATGGGAAATCCGTGTCTGCGGTGGCCGGGTGGAAGCTGGGGTGATGGTTACCATTGGACCAACGAGGCTTGGAGTGCCGGCGCGACCAGCCCCCGAACCTATGGCTCCTTTTCCAAGGACTTCATCGCTCTGGCCACGAACACCCACGCGCAAGCTTTTATCATCGTTAACTACGGCACCAGCGATGCCAGTGAGGCGGCCTATGGGGTGCGCATGTTCAACATTACCAATCATTGCAACTTCAAATACTGGGAAGTTGGAAACGAAGTCGGCGGCTCCTGGGAATGGGACTGGAACACCAATGCGCCCTACAAAGCGCATGATCCGTGGACGTATGCGATGCGCTTTAAGGACTACTACACGCAAATGAAAGCCGCCGATCCGAGCATCAAGATCGGCGCAGTGGCCGATATTACCGAAGACGGCACGGCGAATTACACCGATCATCCCGTGGTCAATCCCCGCACTGGCGTCACCCACAACGGCTGGACACCGGTGATGCTGACCTACATGCGCAGCAACAATTGCCTTCCCGACTTCCTGATCGAGCACAATTATGGTCCAGCGGCGGGGGACACCCAGGACCTGCTTTATTCCAGGTGCTGGGCCGCTCAGGCGGCTTCCTTGCGCCAGATGTTGACGGATTATCTGGGTGACGCTGGCTCAAATGTCACGTTGGAGGCTACCGAGTGCGGCACGGGAGGTGACAAACAGTGCGTGAGCCTGACGGGCGGCCTTTTTTACGCCGATACCATCGGGCAGATACTACAGACGGAGTTCAAGTCGCGCCTTTGGTGGGAGATGCGCGGTGGCACCTCGAGTCTGACCGATCCCGACCCGGCGTTCTACGGCTGGCGCACCAATAGCGATGGCACCATCCTGGTTGACGGGGGCATTGTGTATGGTTCTGGCGGGGTAGGCGGGTCGGGCTACGTCTATCCGACTTATTATGTGGCCAAGCTGATGCCCCATTTCGCCGCGGATGGCGACACGGTGGTTTCCGCGACCAGCGATTATGAGCTGCTGTCCGTGTATTCAGTGAAACGGACCAATGGCACGCTGACCATGCTGGTGATCAACAAGAGTTCCTCGTCCAATCTCACCGCCGCCATCAATCTGACCGGGTATCTTCCCTATACCAATGCCACCGTTTACAGCTACGGCATTCCGCAGGACAATGCTGCGCGGACGGGCGTGGGTTCGCCGGACATTCAGACCTACACCACTAGTTTTCAAAGCCTTTCGCTCACCTTCGCTCCGTTCTCCGCCTCGGTGTTGGTTTTAAGTCCTGCCAACACGCCGCCGTTTACGCCTACCGGCCTGACAGCGACTTCCTCCAACGCGGCGATTTCACTGACTTGGAATGCGGCCGCCGGCGCGGACAGTTACATGATTGGCCGTTCAACAGTCACCGGCGGACCTTGCACCAACATTGCGACTGGTGTGACGGCGACAAGTTATCTGGACACCGGGCTGGCCAACGGCACGACTTACTATTACGTCGTTGCCGCGACTAACATTAATGGCGTCAGTTCAAATTCCTCCGAAGCCAGCGCAACACCGATGATCAAATTTGCCGGAACGGTCATTGGCTCACCGGGTTCGTGGGGCAACCAAGGCAACACCATCACCAACGTGTTTGATGGAAACCTCAATACTTTCTACGACGCCGTGGATGGCACCGGCGACTGGGCTGGACTGGATTTGGGCAGCGGCGCGGCAGCGATTGTGATGCAAATAAAATACTGCCCGCGCGCAAGCAGCGGGAGCCGGATGGTCGGCGGACAATTCCAGGGAGCAAATGTGGCGAATTTCAGCAGCGGCGTGGTGACGTTGTACACGATCAGCAGCACGCCGCCGGACGGCGTGATGACCGTGCAAGCCGTAACCAACGCGGCAAGTTTCCGTTATCTGCGCTACATCGGCCCGGCGAATGGTTGGTGCAACGTGGCTGAAGTGGAGTTCTGGGGACTCAACGCTGTGGCTCCATCCGCGCCAACGGGCCTGGCGGCTGTCGCGGGCAACGGCAACGTTGCCCTGAGCTGGTCCGCTTCGGCCACAGCTACGAACTACTACATCAAACGCTCGCTCACGAGCGGCAGCGGCTACATTTACATCGGCACCAACGCGAGTCTCACGTTCACTAACACCGGTTTGAACAACGGCACGACTTATTACTACGTCGTCAGCGCTGTGAACGCTTACGGCGAAAGCACCAACTCGACGGAAGTCAGCGCCACGCCGCTGGCTCCGCCCGCCGCGCCGACCGGACTGGCCGCCACAGCCGGCGACAGCAAGGTGGCTTTGAACTGGTCCGCTTCGGCCACGGCCACGAACTACTACGTAAAACGCTCGCTCACCAGCGGCAGCGGCTACGCGACTATTGCCACGAACGCGAGCCTCACGTTCACCAACAGTTACGGCTTGAACAACGGCACGCTCTACTACTTTGTTGTCAGCGCGCTTAATGGTTCCGGTGAAGGGGCCAACTCGACGGAAGCCAGCGCGCGGCCGACCTCTTCCGAGCCAACGCAACTCAGCTTCGGCACGGCGGGCAATCAGCTTCAGCTCAATTGGCCGGCGGACCACACGGGCTGGCAATTGCAGTCGCAGACGAACAGCCTTGCCGTCGGCCTGAGCACGAACTGGGTCAATGTGACCGGTTCGGCGCAAACGAATCAGGTGACGGTGCCATTGGGCACGACGAGCGGTGCAGTGTTCTTCCGGTTGGTGCGGCCTTATTAGCCAATGGCGCTCTCTGTGGCTGCCGTGAGTAGCTGAATCCAGACGGACTTAATCGAAACAATGACAATGAATCGAACCATATTGAATACACTGGCCTTGGGCTTTTCGCTCGCGACCATCAGCGTCGCCGCGCCTGCGCCGATTCCTTATGCCACGATGCAGGTGATTTCCAATGGCGATTCCGACGCGGTCATCGCCGAAAAAGCGGCGAAGGTTCTCCCACGCGCCAATCAAACAGACTGGATGCGGCTGGAGCGGACGTTCTTCCTTCATTTCGGCGTGAACACTTTCAATGAAGTCGAGTGGGGCACGGGCCGCGAAGAACCTTCGCTGTTCAATCCCACTGCGCTCGACGCGAACCAATGGCTGGGCGCGGTGAAGAATTTTGGCGGCAAGATGTTCGTGCTCGTCTGCAAACATCACGATGGATTCTGTCTATGGCCCACGCGCTACACGCCGCATTCGGTCGCGACCAGTCCATGGCGCGGCGGCAAGGGCGACGAGGTGCGCGAGGTGGCCGATGCCGCGCGGGCACAAGGCATCAAGCTCGCCGTGTATCTTTCGCCCGCGGACCTTTATCAATTGAAGACCAATCCGAAGAATCCGGTGGGCTACTACGGCAACGGCAGCAGCAACGTTCTCTCGGTCATTCCCACCGATCCGGCAAGTTTCCAGAGCGATCCCTCCAAGGGCCGCACGCCGACGCCGGGTTTCACCAACTACACCTACGTCGTGGATGACTACAATCGTTATTTCCTGAACCAGCTTTACGAATTGCTCACGGAATACGGGCCGATTGGCGAAGTCTGGTTCGACGGCGCGAATCCCGATCCAAGCGTTCACGAGACTTACAACTACGAAGCGTGGTATGACCTGATCCGCCACCTGCAACCTGGAGCGGTCATCATGGGCAAAGGTCCGGACGTGCGCTGGGTGGGCAACGAAGGTGGCGTGGGCCGCACCACGGAATGGAGCGTCATCCCGTTGCCGACTTCGCCCGACCAGTTCCACTGGCCGGACATGCAAGCGGGTGATCTCGGCAGCCGCGCGAAGCTCAAGCCCGGTTCGCATCTTTGGTGGTATCCGGCGGAGGTGAACACCACCATTCTCCAGAACAGCCAATGGTTTTGGGCGCGCAACAAACATCCGCGCACGGTCACCCAGTTGGTGGACATCTTTTACACGTCCGTCGGGCGCAACGGAAATCTCATCCTGAACCTGTCGCCCGATAAACGCGGTCTCGTTCCCGACAACCAGCTTGACGCCCTGAACCGGACGGCGGACATCATCAACGAAACGTTCGCCACCGACCTTGCCGCCGGGGGCCAGGCCTCCGCCGACACCGCCAACGCCGCGAACAGTCCGGCACTGGCGCTGGACGGCAACCTCGACACCTGGTGGGAAGCCGCGCCCGGCCAGACCAACGGCACGGTGACACTCATGCTGCCAAAGCCGGTCACGTTCGATGTCGTTTCATTGCAGGAAGCCGTGGACCACCGCAGCCAGCGAATCGAATCCTTTGCCGTTGAAACGTGGGATGGCTCGGCGTGGATCACGCCGGAACACGTCGCGTCCGACGAACTCACCACCGTGGGCCATCGCCGGCTCATCCGCTTGAAGTCGCCCGTGACCGCCGACCAGGTGCGCATCCGCATCAGCGGTTCGCGCCTCGAACCGACCCTCGCCGAACTGGGCCTGTTCAAGCAGTCCGTCTTGACCTTGCCGCCGACCATTTCCGACCGCGGCACCAACGGCGCGGTGAGCTTGAGCAACCTGGCGGGCAACCAGATGGTTTACACCGTGGACGGCAGCGCGCCGGCGACCAACTCGGCCATTTACACCTCGCCCATCGTCCTGCCATGGGACCGCAGCGTCACGGTGCGCGCCGCGAGTCTGCTGCCCAACGGCCAGCTCGGCATCGAGGGTTCGAGAATCTTCGCCGGCCTCATGCCCATCGGCTGGAAAGTGGCCAGCGTGGACAGCGAGGAAACCGCCGGGGCGGACAATTCTGCCGCCCGCGCGATTGACGGCGACTCGTCCACCATCTGGCACACGCGTTGGAATGCCGACCAGCAGCAGCCGCACACCATCACCGTGGACATGGGCAAGACACATCGCATCGGTGGATTCACCTATTTGCCGCGTCAGGACGGATTGCTCAACGGCGTGGTTGATAAATATCGCTTTGAAACGAGCGCCGACGGCTTGACGTGGACAACGAACATCGCCGAAGGATCTTTCGCCAACATCCAAAACAATCCATCGCTTCAGGAAGTGAGCTTCGCTCCGGTGAACGCCCGTTACTTCCGCTTCACCTCTTTGCAAGCAATCTGGGGAAGCGGCTGGACGAGCGCGGCGGAAATCTCCGTCGTGCCCGCCGGTGAGAGCGGCGATCGGAAGCGTAAGGCGGATTTCCCGGAGGGCAAAATTACCGGCGATACGGAAGCGGTTGCGAAAACGACGCCGGCGGGATTGCCACCGGAGCCGCAGGCCGCCTTCAATCATCCCATTGTGCTTGGGCCGGACGACAAACCCGCATTCGGCGACCCGCCCGCCGGCTTCGCCGTGAAGCGCGACAACATTCCGCACGGCAAATTGGAGACGATTGAATACGACTCAAAAACCGTCGGCACCCGGCGCAAGATGCTGGTCTATACGCCGCCGGGCTATTCCAGCGGAAAGAAGTATCCGGTGCTCTACCTCCTGCACGGCATCGCGGGCAACGAATGGGAATGGGAGCATTTTGCGCAGCCGGACGTTTTGCTCGACAATCTGATCGCCGACGGCAAGGCGGTGCCGATGATCATCGTCATGCCCAATGGCCGCGCGCGAAAAGAGGATCGGGCCGAGGGGAATTTTTTCAGTCCGGAAAATATCGCGTCATTCAGCACGTTCGAGCGTGATCTGTTGGACGATGTGATTCCGGCCATTGCATCCCGTTACTCCGTCAACACGAACCGCACGCAGCGCGCCCTCGCGGGGCTTTCCATGGGCGGCGGACAATCGCTGAACTTTGGGCTGGCGCACCTCGACACTTTCGCCTGGATCGGAGGTTTTTCCTCCGCGCCAAACACCAAGCCGCCGGCCGAACTTCTTCCGGATCCGGCTGTCGCGAAGGAAAAGCTGAAGCTGCTCTGGCTTTCCGGCGGCAACAAGGATGGCCTGCTCAACATCAGCCAAGGCGTGCATGCGTATCTGAAGGAAAAAGGCGTGCCTCACATTTGGAATGTGGACGGCAACGGCCACGATGCGACGCACTGGCGGAACAGCCTGTATTACTTCGCGCAAAAGATTTTCCGCTGACTTGCAATTCCCACATGAACAAAAAACTCACGCGTGCCTTGTCCCTGCTCGCCGTTTGCCTCGGCCTTTTTACGGCGTTGCCAGCGAAGGCGGCTTCGCTCCAGTTGGTTCCCAACTGGGGCGCCAGCGGCGTGCCAACCAATCTCAGCATGTATATCTACGTGCCGGACAATTTGGCTCCGAACCCACCGATCCTGGTTCTCTTGCATTATTGGGGCGGAGGCGCAGGCGGTGTTTTCGCCGAGGCGCAAGCCGGTGGCATTGTGGCGGCGGCTGATCAGTATGGCTTCATCATGGTCGTCCCGCAAAACCCCGATTGCTGGGATTATAGCTCGCCGCAATCCCTCACGCACGATGGCGGTGGGCAGACGCAAGGAATCGCCCAGATGGTGAACTACACGGTCACCAACTATCATGCGAACGCAAATCGTGTTTATGTGACAGGCACCTCATGCGGCGGCATGATGACGGAAGCGCTGCTCGGAGTTTATCCTGACATCTTCAAAGCTGGCGCCGAGTTCGCGGGGGTGCCGATTGGCGGCGCATGGACGCCCGTCACGCATACCGCGCAGCAATGGGGAGACCTGGCTCGCGCCTGTTATCCGGGATATTCGGGGCATCGCCCGCGCGTCCAACTCTGGCATGGCACAGCCGATGGCACCGTCAATTACACCAACCAACTGGAAGCCATCATGCAGTGGGGCAATGTCCTCGGGTTAAGCACCAATCCGACCTATTCGAACACGGTGACCATTGGCAGTATCACGAACCAATTTACCCACCAAGTCTGGGTGGATGCGTGCGGTAATACGGTTCTCGACGCGTGGTCGGAGATCGGCGGCGGCCACGGCACGGACGCGAATCTCAACGCGCAATATGTTATTCCCTTTCTGGGCCTTGACAAAGTTGGTCCCGTTGATCCCGAAGACCCCGATATTTATTGTGGCCATGTCCAGCGCGGGCGGCCGCATTTGAATGCGGCGCGAACCACTTTTGTCGGCGACAACGGCGAGCGCCTGCGCGGTCCGTTCACCTCCACCGAATGGACGACGGCATCAACGGACGTCGCCATGATCAAGGGCATGGGTTTTAATGCGCTGCATCTCTACGCGGAGTCCTTTGATATAAGTTATCCCACGAATGGCAGCACCGCGCCGGGCTATTCAGTGGCAAATATTGACTCCATCGTCGCACAGACCCGGACCAACGGACTGTATCTCATCATGACCATCGGCAATGGCGCGTGGAACGGCGACTACAACGCGGCGTATATCACCAACTTTTGGAAATTCTACGCCGCCCGCTATGCCAACGAAACGCATGTGCTGTTTGAAATCCAAAACGAACCGGTGGCTTGGGGACCGCCTTACGCAGCCACGAATGCGACGCCTCCCGGCGCACTTGACATGGAAGTGGCCGCATACAAAACCATCCGCACTTACGCGCCCGATACGCCGGTGTTGCTCTTCACCTATGCAGTGCTGGGCGATTCCGGCGGCGCGTCTGTTGCGTTGACTGACATTCACGCTTTCAACACGAATGTTTTCGGCAACGCCAACGCCGTCTGGACCAACGAAGCGGTGGGCTTTCACGGTTACGCCGGAGCATCGGCCACGTCGAACGCAGTGTCGCAAATCATCGCCGCCGGTTATCCCTGCTTCATGACGGAATTCGACGGCGGCGTCTGGGGAACAGGCGCCGGTGGCCTGGACGCCTACGCGGTCGCCAACTTGGAACGCCTCGGCGTTTCCTGGCTGACGTTTCAATACATCCCGCCCACCGGTGTTTCCGACGATGTGACCGATCCGAAGCGTTACATGGATGTCATCAATTGGACCGGACTTTCGTGGACGCCAGACTTCGGCAACTGGCCGCCGCTGCGCGGCCCGTATGGCAATGGCGGCTATCCTTGGACCACGCCGGATTACACCAATAATTTCCTGACCGGATCGCTGCGCATCCAGGCGGAGAACTTCGACTCCGGCGGCGAAGGCGTTGCCTATCACGAGCTGACTGCCACCAATCTCGGCGGCCAATATCGCACCAACGAAGCGGTGGACATCGAAACGACCACGGACACCGGCGGCGGTTACGATGTCACGAGCACGGCGGGCGGCGAATGGCTGGAATACACCCTCAACGTTTCGCAGCCGGGGCTTTACAATCTCGCTCTGCGCGTGGCGGGCACGAGCGCCGGCAGCGTTCAGGTTTTGGCCGGCGGAATCAACGGAACAAACCTGACCGGCGCTTGGGCTGTGCCTGCGACCGGCGGCGCGCAAACGTGGACGACCATTTCCAACACCGTTTTTCTCACGCCGGGACAACAGGTGTTGCACCTCGATGTTTTGGCCGGCGGATTCAATTTGAACTGGCTGCAACTTTCGCCCGTGACCTCCGCTATTTTAGCCGATGGCAGCTACAAACTTTTGAACCGGGCCAGCGCGTTCGCCGTCACGGGAGTTTCTGCAAGCAACCTAGTGAACGCCGCCACTTACACCGGCGCGACGGCGCAACGATGGAATCTCCAACACCTCGGCGGCGGCGAATACAAAATCACTTCTGCCGAAAACGGATGGAGTCTGGTCAGCGGCTCGGGGTTTTATTTTTGGATCAACAATCATTACCTGATCCAGTCCACTGGTGATGGCTACTATCGCATTGTGCCGGCTGGCAGCGGCTTTTGTTTTGAAACGACCGCGAGTGACCCGACGGTCATTGACGAGAAGGTTTCCGCCGGAAGCGTGAATCAACAATGGGCGATTCTGTCACCAACCGCTCCAGCGTTTCCGACCGGCCTCAGCGCGGTGGCCGCAGGTTCGACCACAGCTAATCTAACTTGGAACGCCGTCACCGGCGCGACCAGCTACAACGTCAAACGCTCCACCAACAGCGGCGGCGCTTACACGACCATCGCCACCGGCGTCACGACCACCAACTACACCAACACCGGTTTAACGGTGGGCGTGAAATACTTTTACGTGGTCAGCGCGGTCGTGGGCGGCGTGGAAAGTCTCAACAGCACGGAAGCCCAGCTGCGTTATCCCAAGTTGAACGGCACGATCATCGGCACGGCGGGTTCGTGGGGCAACTCCGGCAACACCATCGCCAAGGTTTTCGACAACAACCTGAGCACGTTCTTCGATGCGCCAACCGGAAACGGCGACTGGGTTGGTTTGGATTTTGGCGTGGGCGTGAGCAACGTCATCACGCAAATCAACTACTGTCCGCGCTCCGGCTTTGAGTCGCGCATGGTCGGCGGCGTTTTCCAGGGCGCGAACCAGTCCAACTTCAGCGACGCGATCGCGCTGTTCACCCTGGCGACGCAACCGAGCTCCGGTGCGTTCACGACGGTGAACGTCACCAACGCCACGGCGTTTCGTTATGTCCGTTACTTCGCGCCCGATGGCGGTTACGGCAACGTGGCCGAGTTGGAGTTTTACGGCTACCCGTTTTCCAATCCCGTTTCAGCGCCGGCTGGCTTGAGTGCTTTGGCCGTATCCACCAGCCAGATCAATCTCACTTGGAACGCGCTCACCAACGCCACCAGCTACAACCTCAAACGCTCGACGACCAATGGCGGGCCTTACACGTCCATTGCCAGCGGCGTGACCGCGACTAACTACTCGGACAGCGGTCTGGCCGGCGGCACGACGTATTACTATGTGGTGAGCGCGATGGTTTCCACCAATGAAACACCAAACAGTGCGCAAGCTGCGGCCACCACTCCGGTGCCGCTGATATTGCTGGGACGCTGGCTTTCGGAAGCGGCTAATTTCGCAGAGACTTCAGGCTATTCGCCGGCGGGCACGTTTGATGGATTCGTGGTGGCCAGCGGCAGTTATTATTTCACCAATGACGTGCCGCCGAACGCGACGGGTGTTTCGGCTCGCCTCAACAATTCCGGCATTGGAATCATCAACACGAGCTTGGCGTGGGATTCTCATTACACAAACACGTTTGACAACAAGATCACCAACAGTTTCACGGTGACATGCTGGGCGAAGGGACTGCCGGGTGGATGGAATCCGTGGGTGTCCAAGTTCGGAGAAAACGGGAAAGGCTGGCAGTTGCGGACGGACGGAACCTCGCCAACGTATCCGTGCTGGACGATACGGAACAACAGTGCAGGCACAGTGACGCTGGGCACGGCGGTGTATGGTAATCCGGAGGACATGGCCAGCCGGAGCATTGCCGTTAACGATGGCAAGTGGCACCACTATGCGGGGACTTTTGATGCAGGTTTGGGAACTCGGTGTTTGTATGTGGATGGAGAACTGGCGGCAGCGGAGACGGGCAACGCGGTTTACAGTATGGCCGTGACAAACCGGTTGATGCTTGGAGCCAGGGACGGAGGCAGCGGCACAAGCAGTTCCGGCGGTTACGGTAGCTACTTCACCGGCAACCTTTATGACGTGCGCATCTACGGCAGCGCGGCGTCGCAAACGCAAATTCGGAGCATCGCGGGTTTGACGCCGCCGTCACTCACAAACCATGTTGTCAGCGGCAATCAAATGGTGTTGACGTGGAGTTGGGGCACGCTGTTGCAGGCGACGAACCTGCTTGGCCCATGGACGCCGGTTCCAGCTGCCTCGCCTTACACAAACAGCCCGATTGCACCGCAGCAGTTCTTCCGCATCAGCAATCCGTAACGCAAAAGCCCTTTTACTACGAATCAACAGTGTATATGTATCCGCCAATATCAGGTGCTGATTCCAGGTGATTGACGGTGTGATTTCGTATTCCCGGGTGGCCGGGCAAATGATTTGAAAATGAGAACAAAACTAATCACTCGACTCACAGGTTTGGCGTTTGCTCGAACCTCAACCCAGGCAATGTTGCTCTTGTTGTCTGCTGCTACTCTGTGGCTTTCGTCTCCGGCCGCATTGGCGGCTGACGAAACCTGCGCAGGCTGCGGACAGGAAGTAAGCGTCAGCGGCGAGTTCGCGCACTGCAAATACGATGCGTCAATGACCATCGAAGGCGCGGACAACAATGCGGCGGCGTTTCGCGAGGAAATTTATGGAAACAATTTCACCGTCACCATCGCGCATTTGCCCGCCGACAAATACTCCATCGCCATCGGTGAAGCCGAAACCTGGGCGAGCGCTCCGGGTGAACGAATCTTCAGCGTGACTTCCGGTGATACGACGCTGGCGAAGGATTTCGACATCATCGCCACCGCCGGCGGCGCGCGGAAAGTTTGTTACATTACCGGTGTCGTCGACCATCAAGACGACTCGATTCGCGGTCCCCTGACAGTTTCTTTTACAACCAGCAAGGACAACGCGAAGTTCAACACGTTCGAAGTGAAAAATGCTTCGGGCACGTCGGTCGTCTCGTTCAGCGCATCAGAAATGGCGGAACATTTTTCCGCCGAGGCGATGCGCATTCCGGAAATAAGCGAGCCGCCAGTCTGGCGTGATCCATCACAGCCGTTGGCGGCCCGCGAAAATGATCTGATCCGCCGCATGTCGCTCGCCGAAAAAGTCGCGCAGTTGCAGAACGACGCGCCGGCCATTCCCCGGCTTGGATTGCCGGCATACAACTATTGGAGTGAAGCTCTGCACGGCGTGGCCGCCAATGGCAACGCAACGGTGTTTCCGCAAGCCATCGGCGCGGCGGCCACTTGGGATCCGGCGTTGCTTCAGCAGGAATCAGCCGTCATTGGCATCGAAGGCCGCGCTAAATTCAACGATTACGCCTCCAGGCACAACGGCGACGCCAAATGGTTTGGCGGCCTGACATTCTGGTCGCCGAACATCAACATTTTTCGCGATCCGCGGTGGGGCCGCGGCCAGGAAACCTATGGCGAAGATCCGTTCCTGAGCGGCACGATTGGCGTGGCGTTTATCAAGGGATTGCAGGGCGATGATCCGAATCACATGCTGGCGATGGGATGCGCGAAGCATTACGCGGTGCACAGCGGCCCGGAACCGGATCGTCATCGCTTCGATGCCGTGCCCGGGGAACGCGATTTGTATGAGACCTACCTGCCGCAGTTCGAGATGGCGGTGCGCGAGGGGCGCGTCGGCGGTGTGATGGGCGCTTACAATGCCATCGACGGCGTCCCCGCGTGCGCCAATTATTTTCTGCTCACCGACCTTTTGCGCAAGCAATGGGGATTCGACGGCTACGTGGTTTCAGATTGCGGTGCCATCCACAACATTTGGGGCGCACAGGAACATCATTATGTTGCAACCCCGGAGGAAGCCGCGGCCGCCGCGGTCAAGGCCGGGTGCAATCTCTGCTGCGGCGGAGATTATATCGCTTTGGCGCGGGCGGTTCAGAAGGGGCTGATAATCGATCAGGAAATCGACCAGGCGCTGTATCATACGTTGTGGACGCGTTTTAAACTTGGCTTGTTCGACCCGCCTGAGGATTGTCCTTATGCCAAAATCGGCATTGACCAGAACGACACGCCTGAGCATCAGGCCCTGGCTCTGAAAGTGGCCGAAGAAGCCATCGTGCTGTTGAAAAACAACGGCGTATTGCCGCTGAACCGTTCAAAAATCAAACGCATCGCTGTGATCGGTCCGAATGCCGACGCGGCGTGGATGCTCGAGGGCAACTACAACGGCCATGCGGCCCGGCCGGTGACCATTTTGAAAGGCATCCAGGATTTGGCCGGGCCGGGCATCGAAGTGACCTGCGCGGCGGGTTGTCCCTGGGCATTGCGCACGGATGGATCGAACCAGCCCGCGCCGGAAGCCATTGCCGACGCCGTCGCCAGGGCCAAAGCCGCTGACGTCGTTGTGTTCGTGGGCGGCATCAGCGCGCGGCTCGAAGGCGAGGAAATGGGGCCGAATGTGGAATTCGACGGCTTCGTCGGCGGCGACCGGACCCGAATCGAGTTGCCGGCGGTGCAGACGGACTTGATCCGGGCGCTGGCGGCCACGCGCAAGCCGGTGATCCTGGTGAATTGCAGCGGCAGCCCGATGGCGATGCCGTGGGAAGCAAAACATCTGCCCGCGATTCTTCAAGCCTGGTATCCGGGCGAACAGGGCGGACGCGCTGTCGGCGAAATTCTGTTTGGCGACGTCAACCCCAGCGGACGTTTGCCGGTCACGTTCTATGCCTCAACGGCGGACTTGCCGGGCTTCGCCGATTATTCGATGAGCAACCGCACTTACCGCTACTTCAACGGCAGGCCGCAATTCGCGTTCGGACACGGCTTGAGCTATTCCCGATTCAAATTCAAGAACGGTAGCCTGGCTGCGAAAACAATTCCCGCCGACGGCACCGCCCAAGTGTCGTTCACCGTGAAGAACACCGGCAAGCGCGACGGCGATGAAGTGGCGCAGGTTTATTTTCGTCACGTCCACTCCCGCGTTCCCCAGCCGAAACTGGCGCTGTGCGGTTTTGCCAGAGTGCGACTGAAACACGGCGAATCCAGCCGCGTCACGGTTGAAGTTCCCGCCACGCGGTTGCGCTATTGGGACACGCAGAAGAAACAATACGTCGTGGAATCCGGAGATTATGAATTTCTTGTGGGCGCGGCCTCGGATGACATCCGGCTGAAGTTGCCCATGACCGTCACCGCCGAGTGACACCGGACAACCAATACACTTCACCCGCCGGTGTCGTTTTTTTGACGACATGTTGGATTTGTTGATTTGCAGCATAATGACACCTGTAATGTCATCCTCTCACGTTAAAAGTTGCCCGGGGACATTTCATTTTTTCGCTGCGGTTTTGCGTTCGTTCCTGTTGATTTCGGCTTTGCTGGCCGGCGGCGGGACGGCATGGGCGCAAGCCTACAATTGGAAACCGGTCGCCATCCACGGCGGCGGATTTGTCACCGGCATCCAGTTCCATCCCAGTATTTCCGGCCTGATGTATTGCCGCACGGACATCGGCGGTGCGTATCGCTGGAATCCGACAAACAATACCTGGGTGCCCCTGTTGGATTTTCTTGGCTACCCGAATAATGAATGGAGTTTGGTCAGCGCCGAAAGCATCGGTCTCGATCCGCAGGACACCAATCGTCTGTATCTCAGTTGCGGCTGGTTTGGGCCGGGGAGTGGGAATCCGAGTCAAATTATGATTTCGACCAATCAAGGCGCGAGCTTTACCCGCCTGAACTCCCCGTTCGTATTCGAAGCCAACAGCGACGGTCGCGGCAACGGCGAACGCTTTGGCGTCGATCCCAACCTGGGCAGCATTGTTTTCTACGGCACGCACCTTGACGGTGGCGTGAATGAGCGTGCAGCAATTGCGATTGCACGAAACGGCTTGAAGAACGGTTGCAGCAATAGGGTAAACCGTTTTTGAAAATGTTGCGAGAAACAGAAACCACGGACTCCGATAAATCGCGAGCAGGTGGACGCGGATAAACACGGATTAAAGCAGGGCGAGCACTCCGCTGCCCGCTGCGCTTCAACATGGCCATCGGAAAGACCGGCGCGCAGAGGACTGCGCGCCCGACCAAAAAATTCCTCCCTGGAACCCAAATCCGAGATGCAAGACCCGAATAATATTTCCTCGCCAGCGGCGGGCAAATGGCCTTGAATCCGCAGTTAAACCATGCGCCCCGACCCAAACCATTCCGCCTGTCCCGGTGAAACGCGGCGGCACTTTATCAAGAAGACCGGGATGGCGGCTGCGGCCGTTGCCGGGGCCGGCCTGCTTCAATTACCTCTCTCCGCCCGCGAAAACAACCCGGCCATTTCCATCGTGCTTGACGCGTCAGACCCGGTCGTGAAGCAACCACCCGTGCAGTGGGCGGTGGAACAATTGCGTGATGCCTTGGCCGCCCGGGGCATTACGACAACGTTTTATGAGAACCTGGCCCAGTCTCCGCCTTCGCATGAATGTATTCTGGTGACCGGTCGCAATTCTATTTCTGGCCAGCCAGTGCGGGATGCCGCGAACATTTCCCTGGCCAGCGTCCCTGAAGCACTGGTACTGGCACGCGGAAAGATTGGAAAGCAAACGGTCTTACTGGCCGGCGGCTCGGATGAACGCGGACTGGTTTACGCCCTGCTTGAGCTGGCGGACCGGGTAAATTTCGCCGCCGACCCAATCGCCGCATTGAAGGCGGTGAAGCCAACCGCCGAGCAACCCGCCAATGCGATTCGCAGTGTGGCCTGCGCGTTCGCCAGCGACGTCGAGGACAAATCCTGGTTCCAGGACCGCGCCTTCTGGCCGCCTTACCTCACGATGCTGGCGGCCCAGCGGTTCAACCGCTTCAGTCTCACGCTGGGGATCGGCTACGATTTCGCGTCGAACCTTCGCGATTGTTATTTTTATTTCGCTTATCCGTTTCTTCTTTCCGTACCGGGTTACAACGTGCGTGCCGTGCCGTTGCCCGATGCCGAACGCGACCGCAATCTGGAGATGCTCCGGTTCATCAGCGACGAAACCGCGCGGCGCGGCCTGCACTTCCAATTGGGCATCTGGACCCATGCCTATCAATGGACGAAAAGTCCGGATGCCAATTACACCATCGAAGGACTCACGCCGGAAACGCACGCGCCTTACTGCCGCGATGCCTTGCGCGCGTTGCTCACGACATGTCCGGCCATCAGCGGCGTGACATTCCGGATCCACGGCGAAAGCGGTGTGCCGGAAGGCAACTATGATCTTTGGAAAACAATCTTTGACGGCGTCGTGCAATGCGGACGCCGCGTCGAGATTGACATGCACGCCAAGGGCATGGACCAGCCGATGATTGACGTGGCGCTGGGCACGGGCATGCCGGTGAACATCTCGCCCAAATTCTGGGCCGAGCACATGGGCCTGCCCTACATGCAAGGGGCCATCCGCCAGCAGGAAATGCCGCGCAACACTCCGAACACCGGCTTCTTCTCGCGCAGTTCGGGTTCGCGCTCCTTCCTCCGCTACGGTTACGGTGATTTGCTGACCGAGGACCGTCGCTACGGCGTGTTGCATCGCATCTGGCCGGGCACGCAACGGCTGTTGTTGTGGGGCGACCCGGAAACGGCCGCCGCCTACGGCCGGGTTTCGAGTTTTTGCGGCAGCCAGGGCGTGGAACTGTTTGAACCCCTTTTCTTCAAAGGCCGCAAAGGCTCGGGTCTGCCCGGCGGCCGCAATGCGTATGCCGATTCCTCGCTGCAACCTGCCGGCGGCGACTTTGAAAAATTCGACTACACCTATCGCGTCTGGGGCCGGAACCTTTACCACCCGGACGGCGACGCCGACGGCTGGCGGCGTTCGCTACAGCATCAGTTCGGTCGCGCTGCGGAAAAGACGGAAGCTGCGCTGGCGTCGGCCAGCCGGATTCTTCCGCTGGTGACCACGGCGCATTGTCCGTCCGCCGCCAACAACAATTACTGGCCGGAGATGTACACCAACATGGCGATCGTGGGTTTGAGCCCGGCACAACCTTATTTCGACACACCCAGCCCCAAGCGTTTCGGCACGGTCAGCCCGCTCGACCCGGAGTTTTTCCTGGGCATTGATGAATATGTCAATGAACTGCTGGGACACGAGTCCAGCGGGAAATACTCGCCCGCCTGGGTCGCGAATCAACTGGAGGCCGCGGCGGAAACGGCGTCCGCCCAACTGCGCGGGGCAAAATCAAAAGTGCGCGACCCCCGAAGCGCCGGATTCCGGCGACTGGCGGTGGACGTTGCGATTCAAGCCGGGCTGGGCCGGTTTTTCGCGGCGAAATTCCGCGCCGGGGTGCTCTACGCCCTCTACGAACGCAGTGGTTATCAGCCAGCCCTGGAATCAGCCATCAATGTGCATCAAATGGCCCGCGTGGCATGGGCGGAACTGGCGGGACACGCCCGGGATGTTTACGTCTCCGACATCACTTTCGGTCCGGAATTTTTCCAACGCGGCCACTGGCTGGACCGGTTGCCGGCCATCGATGCGGACACCGCGGACATGGAAAAACTTCTGAAACAAGCTTCCGAATCCGGCACGGCTCCGCTGAAGGTGGATCGCAAAGTAGTCGAAAAAGCCATGCGCCAGGCCCTCGCCAAACCGGAACACGATGAAAATCCGCCACTGGCCGGACTTCACGAACCGCCGTCTTCATTCCAGCGCGGCCAGCCATTGACCATCGTCGCCCATGTGCCGAAGTCCAAGATTTCCGGCCTGCGCCTGCGTTACCGGCACGTCAATCAAGCGGAGATTTGGCAGATGATTGAGATGGAGCGCGCTGGGGATGACTATCGCGCGGTCATCGCGGCCGATTACACCGATTCGCCGTTTCCGTTGCAGTATTACTTTCAAATCCACTCCGATTCCGGCCAAGCGTGGTTGCATCCCGGCCTGGAACGTCGCTGGCACGGTCAGCCCTACTTTTTCGTGCGCCAGGCGTGATGCCGGTTTCATGCCATCAAGTTGCCCGGCCCCATGACGACTTCAACTTTCACCCGCAGACAATTCCTGAAAACCACCGCTGTCGCCGGCGCCGCCGTGGCGCTCGCACAATTCACGCCGCGCCGGCTCCTGGCCGCTGACGCGCCTCCGCTGCTGATCGCGCCAACGCCCTCCTGGGTGGATAAGCCGATGCGTTGGGCGCAACTCACGCTGGTCGAGGATGACCCCGGCAAATTCGACCTCGCGTTCTGGCTCGATTATTTCAAGCGGACCCATTCCGACGCCGTGTGCCTGAGCGGCGGCGGTTGCGTGGCCTATTACCCGACGCAAATTCCCTTCCACCATCGCAGTAAATGGCTCGGCGACCGCGACGTGCTCGGCGATCTCATCGCCGGCTGCCGCAAGCTCGGCATGGTCGTCATCGTGCGCACCGATCCGCATGCGACGTACGACGACGTTGCCGAAGTGCACCCGGATTGGATCGCAGTGGACGCCGACGGCAACAAACGCCGGCATTGGGCTTCGCCGGAGATGTGGGTCACGTGCGGGCTTGGCCCTTACAACTTCGAGTTCATGACCGAGGTGAAGAAGGAGATCATGACGCGCTACCGCGTGGACGGCATCTTCATCAATCGCTGGGACGGCTCGGGCCAATGTTATTGCGAACACTGCGTGAAAAATTTCAAGGACGCGTCCGGTTTCGACCTCCCGCGCACGAACAATCCGCAGGACCCGGCCCGCCGCGCCTACATCCTCTGGCGGCAACAGCGGCTGTTCGACCTCTGGCAAACCTGGGATCGCGCGGTCCGCAAGATCAATCCCGATTCGTGCGTGATTCCCAACACCGGCGGCGGCGCGACCAGTTCGCTCGACATGAAAAAGATTGGTGAACTCGCGCCGACGTTAATGGCCGACCGCCAGGCGCGCCACGGTCTGATGGCGCCGTGGGCCATCGGGATGAACGCGAAGGAATACCGCGCCGCGCTCGGCATGAAGCCCATCGTCGGCATCTTCAGCGTCGGAGTTGAGGAACCGTATCGTTGGAAGGACTCGGTGCAGAACGGCGAGGAAATCCGGCTTTGGGTCGCCGACCTCGTCGCGAACGGCATGCGTCCGTGGTACACCAAGTTCGGCGGCGTGCTGCACGACGAGCGCTGGTTGAAACCGGTCGAGGACATCTATCGCCGGCTGGCCGGTTGGGAAAACTATTTGCGCAACGAACATCCTCTCGCCCGGGTCGGCGTGGTCTATTCCCAGCAGACCGCATGGTTCGTCGGCCATCAGGTCGAGGACCCCATCAACGGCTGGTATCAGGCATTGATCGAGGCGCGCATCCCGTTCGAAATGGTGCATGACCGGTTGTTGGATCCCGCGCACGTCGGGCAGTTCAAGACGCTCATCCTGCCAAACGTCGTGGCCCTTTCCGACGCGCAATGCCGGCAAATCGAGGAATTCGTTCGCGGCGGCGGCAGCGTGATTGCCACCCACGAAACCAGCCTGTGCGACGAGTGGGGCGTCCGCCGGAACAACTTCGGGCTGGCCGGACTGTTCGGCGTAAATTACGGCGGCAAGATCGAAGCCCGGATGCAAAACACCTATCTCCGTCTGGAACACGAAGCCAATCCGCACCACCCGTTGCTGAAAGGACTCGAAGACGCGCCGCGCATCATCCACGGCGTATCACGTGTCGAGGTGGAACCGCGTGAAAAGTTCCCGACCGCGCCGTTGACGTTGATTCCCAGCTACCCGGATTTGCCGATGGAAATGGTGTATCCACGCGTCGAGAAAACAGACATCGCCCAGGTGTTCCTACGTGAACTCGTAGCAGCCGACGTGAGTCGGCTCACTTCTTCCAATCAACTATCAACTATCAACCATCCACCATCCCCCGGCCGCGTGGTCTATTTCCCATGGGACATTGACCGGACTTTCTGGGAGGTGCTTTGCGTGGACCACTTCAAACTGTTGCGCAACGCCGTCGAATGGGCCACGAACGAAGAGCCGCCCGTCACCGTGGCCGGCCCCGGCGTCCTCGACGTGACCATCTGGCGGCAGAAGAATTCGCTGACCGTCCACCTGGTGAACCTCACCAACCCGATGATGATGAAAGGCCCGGTCCGCGAGTTGATTCCGGTCGGCGAACAAAAAGTCCGCATCCGGCTGCCCGATGGTCTTCGGGCGAAGAAAGTGCACCTACTGGCCGCGGACAAAAGCCCGCGCGTGCAGCGCAACGGCACCGAACTGACGATTACCGTGCCCTCGATCCTCGACCACGAAGTTGTGGCAATAGATGTCTAGTCTTGGAATCACAAATCACTTGAGCCTGTGAAGGCGATTGTTTCCGAATTCCTCAAGCAAAACAACGTTCGGATGTTGAACGTCGCTGGCCCGCACGAGTCCCAGGCGCCCGGCATCGGGAAATTTGTCAGGAAATTGCTCAAAGCCACGTTGGAGACCTGAAGAACGGTGGCAACAACAGGGCAGGGCGCTTTTAAGAAAACTGTGCGACACGAATTTCACGAATTCTCGCCAATTCGTCATGGACAGCCTTTGTCCCATCTCTCGTGGTAGACTGCCTGAGAACGATTGAATATATGATTCTATCCGTTGAATCACCTGTGAAGCTGGAGCAGCCGAAAAAGTTTTCCGTGGACTTCTGGCACGCGCCAGCGGTGATTGCCGAAAATAATTTCATTTATAAAAGTTTGTCGAATTGGGCGTTCAACGTCGCGGTCGGCTGCTCGCACGCGTGCCGGTTTTGTTACGTGCCCAGCACGGCGACCATCAAGCAGGGGCCAAAGCTGGCGGAATACGGCGTCAAGGACCCGGATGCCGAGTGGGGCGATTATCTTTTGCTCCGTCCGTGGGATGAACAGAAGTTTCTTGCCTCTCTGCGCTTGGCCGAGAACACGCCGCGCAAACAACTCAAGCCCGATGGCAACCGCGCGGTGATTTTTTGCAGCACGACCGACCCGTATCAAGTCATCCGGCATCCCGACCCGGCGCGGCAGCGGGAACTGGCCGAGCACGCGCGTTTTCTTGTGCGCCGCTCGCTGGAACTCATCCGCGACGAATCCACGCTCAATGTCCGCATCCTTACGCGCAGTCCGCTGGCACGGGCGGACTTCGATTTGTTCCGCAGTTTCGGCAAACGCCTCGTCTTCGGCATGAGCCTGCCCACGTTGCGCAACGATCTGGCCAAGGTGTATGAACCAAAAGCGCCTGCACCGTCACAACGACTGGCCGCGCTGCGCGCCGCGAAGGAAGCCGGGTTGCACGTTTATGTGGCCATGGCGCCGACGTATCCCGAATGTGACGAAGCCGATTTGCGCGCGACGCTCAAAGCCGTGGTTGAACTGGAGCCAATCACAATTTTTCACGAACCCATCAACATCCGGGCTGAAAACGTGGCACGCATCGAGGAACAGTCCGCAGAGACGAGCGTTCGCCTGCGGACGGAGGTTTTTGCCACACGCGAAAGCTGGCAAAATTACGCCGTGAATGCGCTGCACACAGTTTCCGAAATTTCCAAGGAACTCGGCATTGAGAAGCACCTGCATTTGTGGCCGGACAAATCCCTCGGCAGTCAATCCCTGGCCGACCGGATGCCGAATCCGAAGAAATATCTGAAACGGCTCGAACACTGGTGGCAGCGCATCAGCGAGTGGCCGCGATAGGAGCGTTCTCGCACCATCAAGCCGCAGCCTGGGACGCGGCCAGGTCGGCCTTCCTCTCGCGCAGGCTCTTGAAGAATTCGTAACCTTCGCGCAGACGGCGGACGCAGACGTCTTTGTCCTCCAGCATGGTCTTGATGATGCGCAGGATGGGTTTCGGACGGAGATAGTAGGTGCGGTAGAAACGGTCCACTTCCTCAAAAATCCTGTCCTTGCTGAGGCCGGGATATTCGAGCGCGCTTTGCTGGAAGCCGTCGGTTTCCAAGAGGTCGGTCTTGTCCTTCTTCACAAACCAGCCGTTTTGCCGCGCCATTTCGTAAAGCTCCGTGCCGGGATACGGCGCGGCGAGTGAAACCTGCAGACTGAACACGTCGAGTTCCTTCGCAAAATTAATCGTGTTCTCGATGGATTGCTGCGTCTCGACCGGCAGACCGAGGATGAACGTGCCGTGAATCACCACACCCGCCTGGTGACAGGACTTGGTGAACCGGCGCATTTCGTCCATGGTCACGCCCTTCTTGATGCGCGTGAGAATGTCGTCGTTGCCGCTTTCGTAACCAACCAGGAACAGGCGCAGACCGTTGTTCTTGAAGGATTTTATCGTGTCGTAATCGAGGTTCGCCCGGCTGTTGCAGGACCAGTGGACGCCGAGCGGGCCGAGTTTTTTGGCGATTTCGCGCGCGCGCGGCAGGTTCGCGGTGAACGTGTCGTCGTCGAAGAAAAATTCCTGCACCTGCGGGAAGAGTTTCTTCATGTACGCCATTTCGTCGGCGACATTTTGCGGCGAGCGGACGCGGTATTTGTGTCCGCCGATGGTCTGCGGCCAGAGGCAGAAGGTGCATTGCGCCGGGCAGCCGCGGCCGGTGTACATGCTGATGTACGGATGCAGCAGGTAACCGATAAAATACTTTTCGATCTGGAGGTCGCGCTTGTAAACGTCCGCCACCCACGGCAGCGTGTCCATGTCCTGAATCATCTCGCGCTCGGGGTTGTGTTTGATCTTGCCGTCTTTGTCCTTGTAGGAAAGACCGGCAATGGTCGCGAGGTCGCGGTCTTCGGCAACTTCCTTGCAGGTGAAATCAAATTCCTTGCGGCCAACCCAATCAATCGCGGAAGACGCTTTGAGCGTTTCGGCAGGCAAAACCATCGTGTGCGCGCCGACGAAACCGATCTTGGTGCCGGGTTTCTGCGCCTTGATGGCCTCGGCCACCTTGCAATCGTTTTTCAGCGACGGCGTGCTGGTGTTGATGATGACGTGATCGAAATCCTTCGCGATGCGCAGTGTTTCCTCCATGCCGATATTGTGCGGCGGACAATCGAGCAGTTTGGAATTCGGCGTGAGCGCGGCGGGTTGCGCGAGCCACGTGGGATACCAATAGCTGGTGACTTCGCGCCGCGCCTGGTAACGCGCGCCGGCGCCGCCATCGAAACCATCAAAACTCGGAGGTGAAAGATAAAGCGTCTTGCTCATTGGAATTTCAAAATTTACTCCGGCCTCGCGTCAATCTTCTTCGCGTCCTTGATCTTCGCCAGCAAATCATCGTGCTCGGACGTGTCGCTCGTGCCGCAGACAGTGCTGACGTGCGTCTCATGATGCTCCTCTTCCTGGCGCGAGAACGCGCTGCGGGCGCCGGCGGCGGGCGAGTTGATGGCGGCCTTGGCCTCGGCGAGATGGCCTTTGCCGATGGTCACGCCGTTGTAAGCGCGCTTTTCCAGTTCCAGCGAGGCCGGATACGGTTTCGGTTTCGCACCGAAGTTGTATTTGATATTTTTCCAGTTGTCACCGCTCTGGTAATTCGTGCCGAGCGCGCCGCTGGGATCGTAGCCGCAATGAACCATGCAATTTTCGCAACGCGAATCGCGCGCGACGCCGTTCACGACCCCGTATTTTTCCCAGTCCACCTTCGTGAGCATTTCCTGATAGCCGTCGTAATGGCCGTCGGTCATCAGATAACACGGCGCCTTCCAGCCCTTGACGTTGTAGGTCGGAATCGCCCATGCGGTGCAGGTCAACTCGCGTTTGCCGGCGAGAAATTCCTGATATACCGGCGTGCCGAAAATCGTGAACGCCTGGCCCCAATCGAGAATTTTCGCAAATTTCTGCCGCGTCATCTTGCGCGTGAGGAAAAAATCTTCGGGCTGTTTGCCGAGACGCGTGACCATGTCCTTCTTCGCCGCGTCGTATTCGTAGCCGGGCGAAATCGTGTGGCCGTCCACTTCGAGCGAACTGAGGAATTTGAACATGTCCTCGATTTCCTGAACGTCGGTTTCCTTATAGACGGTCGTGTTCGTCGCGACCTGGTAGCCGAGAATCTTTGCCATCTTGATGGCCTCGACACATTCCTTGAACACGCCTTCGCGTTCGACAATGAGGTCGTGGGTGAATTCGAGGCCGTCCACGTGAACGTTCCAATACATCCACTTGGTCGGACGGATAACCACTTTTTTGCGCGCCGCGGCGTCGGATTTGCGAATCGTTTCCGCGTCCTTGTCGGAAATCAATTTTTGGTCGAGCAGCTTTTTCAGCTTCGGCTCGACGGCCGGCGAATAAATCGCGGCAAGGTAATCCTTCATTTTCTTCCGCATGAACATGGCGTTGGTGCAGACGTAAATGACGCGGGCCTGTTTGAGCAGACCGGCAACAAGTTCCTCGATCTTCGGATAAATCAGCGGTTCGCCGCCGCAAATACTGACCATCGGCGCGTCACATTCCATCGCCGCTTCCAGGCATTTTTCCAGCGGCACCATGTCCTTGAGATTGGTGGAATATTCACGGATGCGTCCGCAGCCGGTGCAGGTGAGATTGCACGTGTGCAGCGGTTCGAGTTGCAAGACCATGGCGAACTTCGGCGTCTTGCGCAGTTTGTGTTTGATGATGTGACCGGCGATTTTCTTCGTCAGTGCAAATGGGAATCGCATAGAATTATCGGGCTTGAGCGAGTTGTTGGAACGGGGCGGACACCGCCACCGGCGCGTTGGTTGCCGCCGGCGGTTCGGCCTTCATCAACCCCGGCAAAAAGAACGAGGCGGGCGAAACCGACGTGCTGGCGTTGATGCCGGAGCAGCCGACACCGAACAGCGTCAAAAACGCCAGCATTGCCAGCCGCGACAAATTCCAATTTAATCTCACCTGCCCAGTATAAATCAGTCCGATGCGATGGCAACTTTTAATTCCAAATATGGCAATTCTTAATCCCCAAACCCGGCGCGCGACAAAAGGCGGACTGGCCGCCGCAATTTTTCTTTCCGCCACCGTCGGAATTATTTTCGCCGGCGAATCGCGCAACCCAATTTTCGCCGTCCGCGCCGGGGCGGAATATCATCGCGCGCAAACGCAATTCCAATCGAACACCAACGACCCCGCGGCCGCCTGGCAGTTTGCCCGCGCGTGTTATGACTTCAATGATTTCGCCACGAATAACGCCGGGCGCGCCACGCTGGCCAATCAGGGCATCGCCGCGTGCCGGCAATTGCTCGCGTGCGAATCCAATTCCGCCCCGGTACATTATTATCTGGCCATCGAACTCGGCCAGTTGGCGGACACCAAAAGAAACCTGGCAGCCTTCAAAATGGTGAGGGAAATGGAGCGCGAGTTCAAAACGGCGGGCGACCTGGACGAACATTTCGATTACGCCGGCCCCGCGCGCTGTCTCGGCCTGCTGTATCGCGACGCGCCCGGCTGGCCGGTGAGCATCGGCAGCCGGCACAAAGCGCGCGAATGGCTGGAACAGGCCGTCAAGCTTGCGCCCGATTATCCCGAAAACCGGTTGAATCTTGTCGAATCGTACTGGCAATGGAAGGACCACGAAGCCGCCGGCAACGAATTGAAAACGCTCGATGCGCTCTGGCCGTCCGCGCAAACGAATTTTACCGGTGAAGCGTGGGAACGAAGCTGGAATGATTGGTCAACGCGCCGCGATGCCGCGCGCAAAAAGCTCGACGAAACCGTCGCGCCATCGAAACCGCCGAAAAGCAGCCGTTGAATTAAACTGAAATTTTCTGTGGCAGCGACTGCGCGGGTGAATTATTGTATTACTCGAAAACTGGAGCTGCGCTGAAAAATCAAGCATCATGGCCAAACGACTTATTGCGACGTTGAACGATTCAACTCTGTTCCTGCGCGAATGGCTCGCCGACCCGCAACGAACCGGCTCCGTCACGCCCAGTTCCCCCAAGCTCGCCGCCGCGATGGCGCGCTGGCTGCCGTCCGACCCGGAAAGTTACGTGCTCGAACTCGGCCCCGGCACCGGAGCGGTCACCCAGGCGCTCATCGAACACGGCCTGCGCGAGGAGCGGCTGGTGGCCATTGAAAATAATCCCAAGATGGCGCGCCTGCTGCGCCAGCGTTTTCCCCGGGCCCACATTATCACCGGCGACGCGTGGCATCTTGACGTTCTGCTGCGCGAATGCCACGAACCGATTGAAAGCGTCGGCGCGGTCATTTCCAGTCTGCCGCTGCTGAATTTCCCGCCCGATGAAGCCGATGCGCTCGCCGAAAAAATCCGCGCGATTTTGGACCACGGCGGCAAATGGGTTCAATACAGCTATCATCTCGGCAACGGGCACCACAAAAGTGCCGCGCACTTCCAGCGGCTGGCCTCCAAGATCATCTGGCTGAATCTCCCGCCCGCCCGCGTGAACGTTTATCAGAAGTAAGGATGGCGGCTCTTCAAGAGCCATCCTGGTTTCAGTTTTGTTTCTCCGGCACTTCAATCACATCACCGTCGCGGAGCCGGAGAGCCGGCACGTTGTAATACAGATCGATCATTTGAGCCATTCGAAGCGGAGCGTTCATTTGACTACTCATGCGACTGCAATCCAAAATCCACTCGTGCTTTTTGCCGGTCACCGGATCATGGCGCGTGACTTTGACCCGGGAAAGGTCGGACGAGGACAGTAAGATGCTTTGGGCTTCCGGGCGGTTGAGTACGTAACCAATAAGCGAACTGTCGGCAGAACTGTCGGCAGGGTACACCGGTAATTCCACTTTCCCGCCACGCACCTCAAGGCGGACGCTCCCTTTCAGACCATTTATAATGGCGTCGCGCTGGTAGTCGGTCAGCCCGATGGGTCTGTCGCCCAATGCATGTTCCCGTTCCGGGATCTCCACCACGTCGCCGAATTCCAGCGGCACGTCCCGGGAACAATCAATGCCGTTGGTGGAATTGAGCAGATCCACGTTTATGTGCGTCTCGTTGGTGGTGTTTTGCTTGTGGCGGATGATCGTCAGACGTGTCAAATCAGGAAGCGGCAGGGAGGTCTGGGAATAGATGCCGGGGCCGGGGGATTTTCCCGGGTAAAAATTCAAAAGCGTTTCCAATAATGTGAACCGGTTCCAGTCGTTGGTTCCCTTTTGAAAAACCGTTTGTGAATAATTGGCCGAGGGACGGCTCACGGCGATCCGGTCCCAATGCGGCAAATTGTCCAGGGCACCATGCTGGCGGAGCAAGTCGGCGAGCGAACCGGCAGCAGCTTTTTGCTGTGGATCCAAATATTGGGCCAGTTTCTGTTTGACCAAATCCAATGGCGTATTCCCGTCGTCGCCTCGAAGGTTCGGGTCGGCTTTGTTCTCCAGCAACATTTCAGCAATTTTGCGGTCCGCCAAAATCGACGCAGCAACATGAAGCGGAGTGTAACCACCTTGATCGCCTCCATGTCCAATGCGGACATTTACATCCGCCCCGTGTTGCAAAAGAGTTTGCACAATCGCGGGGTTGTTTCTCCAGATAGCGCTGCTTAGCAAAGGCCACCTTGACTCGCGCGAATCAACCTTTCCCCCGGCGTCGAGAAGCGCTCCGAGAATGTCGGGATTGGCAAGTGCGCTGAATAACAATGGTCGGCCATCGGTCTGGGCATCGTTCGGGTCGGCCTTGAATTTTAATAGCAATTTTACCATCGGAAGTTGCCCGGTAGAAACGGCGAGAAACAAGGGGGTGATTGAGGCGCCATCTGGGTGGAACGAACCCCCAAAACTCATTGCCCAATCCGCCATTTCCTTTGCGTTTGGATTTGCGCCAGCTTGCAATAGCAGTTCGGCGGATGCGACATCCAGCTTGTGGATGGCCGCGAGCAATGGCACGTCCAGCTTGCCGCCATTCGGATCGGCTTTGGCGGCCAGGAGGATTCTCACACTTTCCGGCGAATCGCTTTCGGCGACAAAACTCAATGGCGTCCGTCCCTCTTTGTTTTCCGCACTCGGGTTTGCGCCCGCCGCCAGGAGCATCTGAATGATTTTCACCTGGCCGCCCTTGGACGCCAGATGCAGCGGTGTATTCCCCGAATTATCCTGCCCGTTCACCTCGGCTTTGTTTGCCAGCAAAACTTCGACCACAGCCTGAAAACCTTTGTTCGCCGCGATGTGCAATGGAGTTTGTCCTGTCACTTCTTTTGAATTCACATCCGCACCGCGGCTCAAAAGCAGTTCCACCATCGCCCGGTTGCCAGCCCTCGTGGCACCATGCAAAGCCGTCACGCCAGCGCGTTGAGCAACGTTGATGCCCGCGCCGTGATCGAGCAGGAAGGTCGCCACTTTGACCTGACCGTTGCGAGCGGCGTTTCCAAGCGGCGTGAAACCATCGGAAGCGGGTGCATTGATCAAATCCGGGCTGTTCTGGATCAGTTGCTGGATGCGGCGGATTTCCTGGTCTTCGTCGTCAGTCACCGTGGAAGCTTCTGCGTGGGTCGCCTGAACCGGTCCGGATTTGTCGCGAAGGGCTTTGGCGGCGTTCAGATCCGCTTCCATTTTGACCTGTAATCCGTTAATCACGCCATCTACCTGGGTGTCAATCTGACCGTTGATGGCGTTCACCAATGAGGCTGCTCTGATGATGTGGAGGTCTGTCGGCGCGTAGACGTTTGTGAGACTTGCAAGGGTCTGTTCTTCTTCATTCAATTGCTGCATCAATGTCGTCAGCACCGGGTTGGAAAAATTTTGCTGGATGGCGATCCTCCTGTCTTCCCGTTTCAAACTGGAAAGGTGCTCGATTTGCGTCTTCAGGGCAGCCGCTTCCGCTTCCAACCCGGCTGCTTGGGCCATTTTGGCCATTGACTCAGCAGCTATTGCTGAAGGCGACGATGCTTGCGGCGTTGTCCCCAGCCCCGTCAGATTCTGCCGGCTCAACGTCTCCAGCGTTTTCTGATCGGAAAATTCGCGGATGACGCGCTGGTATTGGACGACGGCTTCGTTGGTCTGGCCGAGCTTGCGATAACATTCGCCCAGCCGGAAAATCGCGGTGGCCGCCACCTGCCGGTCCTTGTCAAATTGCGCGGCCAGCGCCTGGTAATTGGAGATGGCGGCGGCGAGGTTGCGGTTGGCCTCCTCCTCGAACAACCCCTGTCGCAACGCCGCGCTCAAATCGTTCGTCTGCGCACGCAGAAACATTGTCCCTGCCAGAAGCACCACACCCGCGAGCCATTTTGTTTTCATAAAGTTGTTTGGTTGATTAGCTGCCGCAAAGTCTGTCAGAGACACCCGGAACAATTGTCACGCTTTTGCAAAATCCATTTTTGTCCGTAGCAGCCGAGGCAACGAGGCTCTGATTTCGATTCGGCATTCCGCATTCGACATTTAAAATGAGCCTCCTTACGTCGGCTGCTACAATAATCAGATGTCGCATCATTTGGCCTCTTTCACCGGCAGTTCCAGCCGGTACCCAACGCCGTGCACCGTTTTGAGCCAGCGCGGTTCATCCGGGTCTCGTTCCAGCTTGGCGCGCAGGCTGGCGATGTGATTGTCCACGGTGCGCGTCGTTGGAAACGCCGCGTAGCCCCAGACCACGTCGAGAAACCGCTCGCGCGTGACTGGTTCACCCTCGGTTTCGGCCATCAGCCGCAGCATGGAAAATTCCTTGGCCGTCAGATGAACCGGACGTTTGCCGCGCACGGCGGTCTGCCGGGCCAGATCAATTTCAATTTCGCCCAGCTTCAATTTTTTCGCCGTCTTATGCTGCCGTTGAAATCGCCGCAGCAGCGCGCGCACCCGGGCGAGAAGTTCCTCCGTGCTGAATGGCTTGACCAGATAATCGTCCGCCCCGGCGTCCAGTCCGGTCACGCGGTCCTCGATTTGTCCCTTGGCGGTGAGCATGAGCACCGGCACGGTCAGAGCGAGCCGGCGCAATTCGGCGCACAGCGCGAAACCATCGAGCTTGGGCATCATGACGTCGAGCAGGATCAGGTCGGGCTTTTCGTCGAGCGCGCGTTGCAGGCCGCTCTCGCCGTCCGCCGCCGACAACACGCGATAACCTTCCGCGGTGAGCAGGTCGGCCAGCGCCGTACGCATGGGCGCTTCGTCTTCGATGATCAGGATGCGGGACATGTTCAAAAGGTGGAAAACATCGAACATTCAACATCCAACGCCCAACATCCAATTGTGGAAAAGCGGCGTCCGGGCCGGACATTCGACGTTCGATGTTCAATGTTCGGTGTTCGATGTTTCATTTCTTATTGGAATTTCAATTGTAAACCGGCTGCCCTGGCCGGGTTCGCTTTCGACGAGCACCCGTCCGCCATGCGCCTCGACGATGTGTTTCACAATGCTCAGGCCGATTCCAACACCTTGCGTCTCGCGCCGCAACTCGGAACCGCGCCGGTAAAACCGCTCGAAAATCTTTTCGTGTTCCGCCGGCGGAATGCCCGGACCGTGGTCGCTGACAAACAGATTGAGGGTTGAAGGTTGAGGGTTGAAGGTTGGTTGGGCTCCGAACTCCAACCCCACCGTCACCGTCTCGCCCTTCGGCGAATGTTTGATGGCGTTGTCAATCAGGTTCACCAGCGCCTGCTGAATCGCGCGGCCATCAATCTCCATTTCGATGTTGGATGTTCCCACCTCCGCTTCGCTTCGGCGCGGCAAGGGATGTTGGATGTTCCCGCCTTCGCTTCGCTCCGGCGCGGCAAGCGATGTTTCCTCCTTCAAGCTCACGCCTTTCTCCGCAGCGTTGGGTTCCATGAGCTTCACGGTGGTCCGGACAAGCGCAAGGATATCGGTTGGCTCAAACTCGTATTGTTTGCGGCCCTGTTCGATGCGCGAAAAATCGAGCACGTTTTCGATGAGCGACGACAGTCGCCGGCATTCCTGGACGATGAAGCCGAAATACTCCTTCTGTTTCTGCGGTTCCGGGATTTTGTCACCCTCCAGATTTTCCGCCATGAGCCGGACGGAGGCGATGGGCGCGCGCAGTTCATGCGAGACGCTGGAGACGAAGTTGGATTTCATTTCGTTGAGCTGCTGCTGGCGGCGAAACGAATGCAGCGCAGCCACAAACCCGATCAATGCTGCAACCGCAGAGAGCGCAATAAGCGAACCGAAGACAAGCTGGCGCTGGCGCTGTTTGGCGTAAAGCAGACTGCGATTGACCAAATGAATTTGCAGTGTGAATCGCGGATGACCCGGCAGGGTCTCAAACCAAATAGTGTTTGTGTCCCGGCCCGTGGACCGATCTCTTTGGTGCATGCCTCCAATCAACGACATGTTAAATTGATTTTCGGCGAGAACTTCACCTGCCGGTTGTCCCGGGCGCTTTTGTTGCCACGGTGACGGCAGCGCAACCTGGTTTCCCTCCAATTCCACAGAAAGGGCAAAGTAGCCGGGCAAAGTCGCTTTAGCATCGCGCAACGCTTCAGCAAAGCCGCGCGCGACCACCAGTTCGGGCTGCGCACTAAGCCAGAGCGAGGCGCCGCCCGGAACGAGGGTGGGATGGTTCGAGATCGAGGCCGGGACAAACTCCGGGTGGATGGTACAAAACCATTTTTGTCCCATCGTGGCGATCCAGAAATTGGTCGTGACGAGACCGCTGACTTTGCCGGCTTGTTTCACCACGCCGGCAAATTCCTGTTGCGTCTGATGAACTTTCCAAAGCCGGCGCAACGCGTCGAGCGCCGGAACCAGACGGCGGTCGCGGGCGGCCAGCGGCGCGGCCTCGTCCAGCAGATTCGGAGTCAGGACGCTCGGACGCAATTCGATTTCCGTTTGCAGCGTTGTCCAGAGCGGTTCAGTCGCGCCGCATTCGCGCGCCCGGCGCAGCACTTCAGCCAATGCCAGAGCCGAAAGCGGCACGCCAGTCTCGGAAAGTGGTTCGACGGTTACGGATTGGATATAATAATGGCGGTTGAAGAAACGGAGCAGGTCGCTGACGGCGTTGGTCGCCGGCTCGGATTGCGATTCGGCGCGAAGCTGGATGAATTCGGCATTGGCGCGCGCCGGCGCGGGCGGTTTGGTTTCAAGAAATTGCCGGGCGAGTTGAACCACATTGGAAGCCGGCTCCGCCGCATCGTCTGCTTTGCGAAGGGCTGTCCACGCGGCTCTTTGGTCTGCCGTCAACGTGACGAACCATTCCGGCGGCGCGGGCGGATTGTTGAAACCAGAATACAGAAGCACGCCGTTCGTGTTCAGGGAAAGGTCGTGCAATGGGAAAACCGATTGTGGTTGCAAAGTGGGAAACGCGGCCTGCCACGCGGGGAGTTCGGCGAGGAGAATGTTGGTAGCCCACCATTGCTGTTCGTTGCTGCCGGGCCAGGCGCTCAGAACCTTTTGTTGGTTCTGGAGCCAGCCATATGCAGGCGAAAATTCCGTCATTCGCAATGCCACACGGCTGCCGAAATCAGCGGGAAGCGCCTGAAGAATTTCGTTTGCTCGCTGTCGCGCTTCCTGTTCAACCGCATTGCGTTCGTGCAATAACGCCCACAGGCCGAAACCTGCCATCAGCGCCACCGGCAGCAGGATCAGCATCCCCTGCCAGAAAAAAGTCGGTTTGCGGGTTGTGCGTGGGCCGGCCATGGGCGTTCTTTATGTGACCAGCTTACGCGCACGGCAAGCCGTAGTTGTCACGGTTTTGCAAAATTGTCCGGCACAAATCGTTTGGATTTTGGCAGCAAAAAGCAAAGCGCCGCCGCCGCGAGGAGCGCGACACCCAAAACCCCAAACGGAATGGCGATGCCGTGCGTCCGGAATTTTAATTCGCCGACAATGGCCGGGCCGAGATAGCCGCCGACGTTGCCGAGCGCGTTCACCAGCCCCATGACGGCACCGGCGGTCGCGCGCGGCATGGTTTCCGTGGGAATGGCAAAGAACGGGGCCAGTCCGGCGAACGGCCCCGGAATGGCCAGACACAGGAACGCGTACGAAAGCCAGAAGGAATGTTCCTTGAGCAAAACGCTCACGATGAGTGATGCGCCGCTCAAGGCATAAACGAAGGCAGCGTGACCGCGGCGCTCGCCGGTCTGGTCGGAGTGCCGCGACAGGAGCACCATGACGATGGCGGTGACCACGTAAGGAACGGCGAAAAGCAGACCGGTTTCCAGGCCAGTGAAATTGTGGCCGCCGCCCTTGAGTCCTTCGGTGAGGAACGTGTTGCAGCCGTAGGAAGCGAAGTTGTAAAGGAAACAAACCGCCAGCATAACGAACACCACCGGTTGCCGGAAGGCGCGCCAGACAGAAATTTCCTTCACCGGTTCCAGTTCCCTGGCTTCGCGCCGCAAGGTGGCTTCCAGAAAATCCTTTTCCTCGCGTGATATCCATTTCGCGTCACGGGGATGGTCGCTGATGAAATAAAGCCAGACCGGCAGCCAGAGAAACGGCAGCGCGCCTTCAATCATCAGCATCGTCTGCCAGCCCCAGCCGCCCAGCAGCCAGCCGGTGATCGGCGCGGACGCGGCGACCGCCAGCGGCTGGCAAAGGTTCCAGTAGGCATTCGCGCGGGCGCGCTCCGAACGCGGAAACCAGTTCGCCAGCAGCACCAGCATGGTGGGGAACACACCGCTTTCCGCCACGCCGAGCAGAAAGCGCATCACGGCAAATTCCCGGAAACTGGAAACCAGTCCGCCGCCGACCGCGCAAATGCCCCAGAACACCAGGAAAATGGAAATTAATTTTTTCGGACTCCAGCGGCTGGCGAAATAACCGCCGGGAATCTGCAACAGCACGTAGCCGAGAAAGAAAATGCCGGCGGCCTGGCCCTTCAGCCGGTCGTCCATGAGCAGGTCGTGCATCATGGACGAAATTTTGGGGTCCAGCGCCAGCGCCACGTTCGTGCGGTCTACGTACGAAATCGTGTACATGATCAGCGCGACGGGAATGATGCGCAGCCAGCGTTGCGATTTCACGGAATTCAAGCTGGCGCGTTGTTAACAGAAGAACACGGCATTATTCAATGGTTAACTTTTGCGCAAGGCCGGCAGGGAGGCAATCACGCGTCCGGCTGGCTTCCAGAATTGTCCGGCTGAACCGCCCGCCAGTGTGAACGTTTATCAAAAGCAACAGCCGTTACTTCCCGCCGGATGATGTTTGCTTCGCCTTCTGGAATTTTTGCAGTTGTTCGACCAGGTTGCGCAATTGCTCGCCATCCTTGCCTTGCATTGACGGCATTTGCGCCGCCGTTTCCGCCACCAAAAGGGCGTCGGCGCCTCGGTCCTGGGCCAGCAGGAAATTCACGTACCGGAACACGGCCTCCGGTGAATACGGGCACAATGCCCATGCCTGACGAAAGGCGAAATCGGCCTCGTGCGCCATGCGGTCTTTTTCCGACGCATCCGTGGCGTGCTTCAAGCGCCACGCGTAAAGGCCGCCGAGTGAACTCCGCAATTTGGAAAACATCTTGTGGGAGTAGACGTTCTGGATGAAACGCGGGTCGCCGCTGAAACCGGTGAAATTCTGTTTCCCAAAAGTCTTTTTGGCAAACGCGGCCACTTGCTCAACCGGCGTGTCGTCGTTCAACCAGCCGCCGATCATCGGCTGCACCAGGTGCGCCCAATAGTCGTGATCGCGCTGGACGATTTCGTCGGACAATGCCGGCAACGGCTGGCGGTTGATTTTAAAAATCAGGCCGTGCGGTTCGAGATACGGATACATCCAGTCGAACGGGAAACTTTCCTCGATGTAAAATTCATGGCCGGGATTTTTGTCGAAAATGATTTTAACCAGCAAACCGTTGATTTCCATGACGGCAACCTGTCCGCTCACCTGCACCCGCCCGTTTGAATCCGTCCTGATATCTTCGCCCGGCTTGAGCTGGTGGTTTTGCAGCCGCGTTTGTGCGTCTTGAATGTAGTCCTGGAAACAGCGTTGGGAGTCCTCCTGTGTGGGGACATAAATCTTTTCTCCGTACATCGCGCGCAGATAATCAAGATACGTGCCGTCTGCCAACGCATTTTGCGTGAGTGTGCAGAACGGATCGGCATTCACGTGCGACCGTTGCAGGGCCGTGATGATGAAGCGTCCCGGATCCGTGCCGCCGAAGTAAATGCTCCCCGGCGGGATGGAGGCGATGATGTTGGTCCCAATAACCAAGGAATATTTTTCATCGCCCTCGCCGAAAGCATCCAACGCGCCCCAAGTCTCCAACACCGCTTGCCACGCCGTGCCACGCAAACGCTCATCTGTTTTGCCGGAGTGCTCGTATTGTCCCGCGTGCTTTCGGAATTCTACGAACGCGTTGCTGACCGCCAGCCAGTCGCCTTTGGCCGCCACTGCAAAAAACGCCTGGAACTCGGATGGCATTTTGTTCGTCGCCGCGTTCGCCTGCGCCTCCTTTTCCACAACAAATGATTTCAATTGTTGCGTGGTCTCCGGATTTTTCAGCGACCATGACGACGGTTGTTGTTTGGCGCAGCCGCTGATGAATAATCCAGCGCCAAGGATCGCAACCCCCAGTGAGTGAGTCATTGTTTTCATAGGTCGATTATAAGGCACTTCGGACGGACATTTCGATGCCATTTGTCCCACCGGTTTATCAAATAGACACCGGAGCGCACGGAATTTGTATAAAAATCCGTCCGTGCCGCCGCCCGTCCCTGAAGGTCCCTAATTTGGAATTATTCTAACTATTGACAGATCTTGGGGGCTGGGCTAGTTTGCCCGTGCCATGAATCTGGTCGAAAAGAAAAAATCGGACGGCGATCTGAATGAGCGGCTCACCACGGGCGGGTTCCGGTTCACGCCGCAGCGGCGGCAGGTTTATGACGTGCTCATCCAGAAGCGCGATCATCCGACGGCGGAGGAGGTTTTCATCCGCGCCAAGCAGGCCATGCCGGACATCTCAATGGCCACGGTTTATAACTGCCTCGACGCGCTGGTACAGTGCGACCTCGTGCGCCAGGTCCAGCTCGAACGCGGCGCGACGCGCTTTTGCCCGAACATGGAGGAGCATTGTCATTACTACTGCGACGAGTGCGGCACGGTGTTCGACGTGGCGCTGACGGGAAATTCAGCGGTTGTTCCCCGGCCAAAAGGATTTAAGATTGATCACTACGAAATCGCCGTTCACGGCCTCTGCGCCGAGTGCGCCAAAAAGAAGAAATGAATGAAGCGCCTCTCATTAACACCCTTCAGCGGGGTGCCGGAACGACGAACGGAGGCCAAAACCGTTTCAACGGTTTTCCGCACAGGACAGAAACTGTTGAAACAGTTTTTGTTCATCGGTGTGCGCCGAACACCTCGCTGAAGCGAGGTGTTAATGAAAACGAGAGTTAACAATTTAACGATTTGACAAAAAGATGAGCACCGCCACGGATACCATCGAGAGCCTGGTCAAACAGGAATACAAATACGGTTTTTACACCGACGTGGAAACCGAGTCCGCGCCGCCGGGCTTGAGCGAGGACACCATCCGGCTGATTTCGCGCAAGAAAAACGAGCCCGAGTGGCTGACCGACTGGCGGCTCAAGGCGTTTCGGCACTGGCAAACGATGCAGGAGCCCACCTGGCCGAAAGTTCATCACGAAAAAATCAATTATCAGGACATCGTTTATTACTCCGCCCCCAAGAAAAAGGGTGACGGGCCGAAAAGCCTGGAGGAGGTTGACCCGAAATTGCTGGAGACCTACGAGAAACTCGGCATCCCCCTGCGCGAACGCGAGCGGCTCGCCGGCGTGGCCGTGGACGCGGTGTTTGACAGCGTGTCGGTCGGCACGACGTTCAAAAAGCAACTGGCCGAGAAGGGCGTCATCTTCTGCTCGTTCAGCGAGGCGGTGCAGGAGCATCCCGATCTCGTCCGCAAATATCTCGGCCTGGTCGTGCCCTACACCGACAATTTTTTTGCCACGCTCAACTCCGCCGTCTTCACCGACGGTTCGTTCTGTTACATCCCCAAGGGCGTGCGCTGCCCGATGGAGCTTTCGACGTATTTCCGCATCAACGCGGCCAACACCGGCCAGTTCGAGCGCACCCTCATCATCGCCGACGAAGGCGCGCACGTCAGTTATCTCGAAGGCTGCACCGCGCCGATGCGCGATGAAAACCAGCTTCACGCGGCGGTGGTTGAGCTTATCGCGCTCGACAACGCAGAAATCAAATACTCGACCGTGCAGAACTGGTATCCCGGCGATGAGAATGGCAAAGGCGGCATCTACAATTTTGTGACCAAGCGCGGTCTGTGCCGGGGCAGAAACTCGAAAATTTCCTGGACGCAGGTCGAAACCGGCTCGGCCATCACGTGGAAATATCCAAGCTGTATTTTGCAGGGCGACAACTCAGTCGGCGAATTTTATTCCGTCGCCGTGACGAACAATTACCAGCAGGCTGACACCGGCACGAAGATGGTCCACATCGGCAAAAACACGCGCAGCACGATTGTGTCGAAGGGCATTTCCGCCGGGCACGGGCAGAACAGCTATCGCGGCCAGGTGAAAATCCAGAAGAGTGCTGCCAATGCGCGCAACTTCTCGCAGTGCGATTCGATGTTGATCGGGTCGAAGTGCGGTGCGCACACGTTCCCCTACATCGAGGTGAAGAACACGTCGGCAAGTGTCGAGCACGAGGCCTCGACCTCGAAGATCGGCGAGGACCAGATTTTTTACTGCAACCAGCGCGGGCTTTCGACGCAGGACGCCGTGAACCTGATTGTGAACGGGTTCTGCAAGGAAGTGTTCAAGGAACTGCCGATGGAATTCGCCGTGGAAGCGCAAAAACTTTTGGGCGTGAGTTTGGAAGGCAGTGTGGGGTAATATCTCCGCCTCGTTCTCGTTCTCGTCCTCGGTTCGTCCGGTTTCGATTACGAGGACGAGAACGAGGACGAGGACGAAAAGCTGAATGGTGATGATTTAACCGAACAAATGATGAGTAAACCTATTCTCGAAATCAAAAACCTCAGCGCGGGCGTTGAGGGCAAGCAAATCCTCAAGGGCATCAACCTGACCATCAATGCAGGCGAGGTCCACGCCGTCATGGGGCCCAACGGCAGCGGTAAAAGCACGCTGGCCGCCGTGCTGGCCGGCCGCGCCGGTTACGACGTGACCGGCGGCGAAGTGATTTACAACGGCAAGAATTTGCTCGAACTTGATCCGGAAGAGCGCGCCCGGGAAGGCGTTTTCCTTGCGTTTCAATATCCGGTCGAAATTCCTGGCGTGAACAGCACCTATTTTTTGAAAGCGGCACTCAACGAAATTCGCAAGTCGAAAGGCGAGTCTGAGCTCGACGCGATGGAATTCCTCAACCTCGTCAAAGACAAGATCAAATTGCTGGAGTTGAACGAGGATTTGCTGCGGCGCTCGGTGAACGAGGGCTTTTCCGGCGGCGAGAAAAAACGCAATGAAATCTTCCAGATGGCCGTGCTCGAACCAAAACTCGCCATCCTCGACGAAACCGATTCCGGCCTCGACATTGACGCGCTGCGCATTGTCGCCGGTGGCGTCAACAAGCTGAAGCGACCCGACAGCGCGCAACTGGTCATCACGCATTATCAGCGGTTGTTGAATTTCATCATTCCCGATTTTGTCCACGTGCTTTACGATGGCCGCATCGTGAAGTCCGGCGACAAACAACTCGCGCTCGAACTCGAAGCGAAGGGTTACGACTGGATTACCAAGGCCGCGTAGTTAAACTGGCGGCATGAATCTGGACGAAGCCCAACGCCAAAAAGTCGCCGCTTGGATTGCGGACGGCGCAACCATTTCTCAAATTCAAAGCCGGCTCGCGTCGGAGCTTGGCCTGAAGCTCACTTACATGGAAGTGCGTTTTCTGGTGGACGATTTGAAATTGACGCCGAAAGATCCGGAACCGCCCAAAGTTGCCGCGCCGGTTGCCGAGGCGACAAAACCCGCCGACAAGAAAAGCACTCCGCCACCCGCCGAGCCACCGGGCATGCCCGGCGGCGTGTCCGTGACGGTGGATCAATTGGCGCGACCCGGCGCGATTGTCAGCGGCAAGGTCGCCTTCAGCGACGGCCAGCAGGCCGAGTGGCATCTCGACCAGACCGGGCGGCTGGGGGTCGTGCCCAAGCAGCAGGGGTACAAGCCGACCGCTGCCGATATGCAGCAATTTCAAGCGGCGTTGCAAAGCGAAATAGCGCGGATGGGATTCTGATGGTTGGCTTGACTGGCGGGGCAAGCGTCCCCGCAAGCCGGGTGTCAGCGAATCTCTTTGGCTCAACTCGTCCAATGAATGACCAGGGCGTGTATTCAAAATGGGGAATCTTGGACTGCGGCGGCAAGCGGAGCGCGACGCCGCTTTGGCGCAGGGCGACGACTGCACAGTTCCCCCCTCAAAAGCGCTGTCGCCGCTGCGCTCTGCCAGCGCAGTCCAAAAATTTCAGTCTGCCAATAATCTCGTTCGATCCACCCGATTCAAGCTGCCAATTCTTGCGGCGAGCTGTGTGACTTGGCACACTGACGCGGCATGCGCGAAAAATTCCGGGTCTGGGCGGAAAGTCTCGAAACCTTTGCCCTCGAAGTCATCTTCGGGGAACGCCGCGACACCAAGGCGGTGTTGATGCGCGCAATTTTGTTTGGCAGCTCGAAGGTTTTCCAGGTCGGCGTCAAATTGCGCCGCTGGCTTTACAACGTGCGCATCCTCCGCGACAAGACGCTGGGCGTCCAGGTCATCGCCATCGGCAACCTGACCGTCGGCGGCACGGGCAAAACGCCGGTCGTGGAAAAATTCGCCCGCGAATTGCGCGATGCCGGGCGCAACGTCGCGATTCTCTCGCGCGGCTACCGTTCCAAACCGCCGCCGTTTCATCAATGGCTGCTCAACAAAATCCTGCTGCGCGAAGACCAAAATCCGCCGCGCGTCGTGTCCGACGGCAAATCGCTGTTGCTCGACTCGGAAATGGCCGGTGACGAACCTTACATGCTGGCGTCCAATCTCCGGGACGTCGTCGTGCTCGTGGACAAGAACCGCGTGAAGAGCGGGCGCTATGCGATAGAAAAATTCGGTTGCGACACGCTGCTGCTCGACGATGGTTTCCAGTATTGGGACCTGCGCGGGCGCCGGCACGACGTAGTGTTGATTGACCGCCAGCAGCCGTTCGGCAACGAACATCTGTTGCCGCGCGGCACGTTGCGCGAGCCGCCGTCGCACCTCGCGCGGGCCCAGACGATTTTCATCACCAAAAGCGACGGTCACACCGCCGAACTCCGCCGGCGCATTGCCGAATTCAATTCCGCCGCCGCCATCATCGAATGTGTGCATCATCCGCTTTTCCTCGAAGATGTGTTCACCGGCCAGCGGCGTAAATTGGATTTTCTGCAAGGGCACAAAGTCGCGTCGCTTAGCGGCATCGCGCAACCGGAAAGTTTCGAGCAAAGCCTCGTAAAACTCGGCGCGGAACTGGTTTATTCCAAACGCTTTGCCGATCATCACCGCTTCACCCAGCAGGAAATTCTCAACGTCATCAATCGCGCCAAAAAACGCCAGGCCGTCACCATCATCACCACGCAAAAAGACGCCGTGCGTTTTCCCAAAATTGACCGGCGCGATCTGCCGATTTATTTCATGCGCGTCGAAATCCAAATCGTCAGCGGCGCAAACGACTTTCAGGACTGCGTCCGCAAAATCTGTTTTCGCTAAAAATGGACACGCTGATTTACTGGCCCGCCCGCGCACTCGTCGCGGTGATTCAGGCGTTGCCGCTCCCCTTCGTCGCGCGCCTCGGTCGCGCGGGCGGCGGGCTGGCCTTTTGGCTCGACGCGCGGCACCGGCGCGTGGCGTTGAAAAACCTGACCCTGTGCTTCGGCCATGAAAAATCGCCGGATGAAATCCGCGCGCTGGCCCGGGAAAATTTCCGGCGCATTGGCGAAAATTACGCCAGCGCCATCAAAACCGCCGCGATGAGTTTTGAGGAATTGCGGCCGCACATCGAATTTGCCGGCATTGACCGCCTGCCGCAAAAATCCGGCGACGAGCCGCCGCGCAGCGCCGTCATCGCCATCGGCCACTTCGGCAACTTCGAGCTTAACGCGCGGATCCAGGACGTCCGGCCGGATTACCAGAGCGCCACGACCTACCGCGCACTCAAGCAGCCTGCGTTCAACCGGCTCATGCAGGATTTGCGCACGCGCAGCGGCTGCCTTTTCTTCGAGCGCCGCGCCGACGGCCCGCTGCTCCGCGCCGCGATGAACCGGGGGGGAATCCTTCTCGGCCTGCTCACCGACCAAAGCTCCAACGGCCTCCGGGCGCCGTTCCTCGGCCACGACTGTTCCACCACGCTCGCACCCGCCGTGTTCGCCTTGCGTTATCAGTGCGAACTTTTTACCGCCGTCTGCTACCGCGTCGCACTGGCGAAATGGCGGATCGAACTCGGCGAAAAAATTCCCACGCACGAAAACAACCGTCCCCGTCCGTCCGGGGAAATCATGGGCGACGTCAATCGCGCTTTTGAAATCGCCGTGCGCCGCGACCCCGCCAACTGGTTCTGGGTCCACAAACGGTGGAAACCAGCGTCGAAGAAAGACGATGGTCGAGCGTCGAGCGTCGAGAGCCAACAACCCCGGATCGCCGCGTGAATCCGAAATCCGAAATCCGAAATTCGAGATCCGCAAGAATTCTTGTGCGCGGGACAAACTGGCTCGGGGACGCGGTGATGACCACGCCGGCGCTGTTGCGCCTGCGCGAAAAATTTCCCGACGCGCACATCACGCTGCTCACGCCGGAAAAATTGCGCGATTTGTGGACAAATCATCCCGCCGTCAACGAAACGATTCCATTTGCATCGGACGAAAATGTGTTTTTAACCGGCAAAAAATTACGGGCGGGCAAATATGACCTGGCGCTGGTTCTTCCGAATTCGCCGCGCTCGGCGCTGGAAGTCTGGCTCGCCGGAATTCCGCAACGCATCGGCTACGCGCGACCCTGGCGGAATTGGTTTTTGACCACGCGGGTGACACCGCGACCGGATGCCGTAAAAATGCAGAAACGTTCGGTCGCTGAAATTCGCCGACTTGTAGCCGCCGACGTGAGTCGGCGGACTGACCACAACGACCGCGCTTTCACAAGCGCGGCTACGGCCCACCAGATTCATGAGTATCTGCATCTCGTTGCTGCGCTGGGCGCGAACCCGGAACCGCTGCCGCCGCAGTTGGTTGTGACACTTGGCGAAATTGAAGCCGTGAAGAAAAAATTCGGCCTGAGTGAAATTAAGAGGCCGATCTTCGGCTTGAACCCCGGTGCGGAATACGGCCCGGCCAAACGCTGGCCGGTGGAAAAATTCATTGCCGCCGCCCGCGAAATCCAAAATCGAACCAACTGCACCTGGCTGATTTTCGGCGGCAAAGCTGATGCGGCGAGTCAACGTACTGCCGGCATCTTGTCGGCAGAACAGAACTTCCGGCAGGATGCCGGAAGCACGTTTTTAAACCTGGCCGGAAAGACCTCCCTCCGCGAACTAATGGCGCTGTTGAAACTCTGCCGCGTGCTGCTCACCAACGACACCGGCCCGATGCACGTGGCCGCCGCGCTAGGCACGCCGGTCGTCGTGCCGTTCGGCAGCACGTCGCCGGAACTGACCGGGCCGGGTTTGCCGGGCGACGCGCGGCACCGGCTGCTCAAATCCGACGCGCCGTGCTCACCCTGCTTTTTGCGCGAATGCCCGATTGATTTCCGCTGCCTGAACGGCATCAGCGTCGAGCGCGTGGTGGAAGCGGTTTTGTCCGCGATTTGAACAACCAGGCAGCGAAACGGCCAAAACGGTCATTTCAAAATGTTGTAGTCGTCGACGTGAGTCGGCGCCATTATCCCGGATAATCAGCGCGGACTGATCCTACAGGGCCGGAGCGCCGGCCTCCGGCACGGCGCTTTGAGGCCTGTTTCAGCATCATGCCGTGCTGGAAGCCGGCGCTCCACAGTCTAAATTTCACGCCTGAAAATTCTTCTTGACGTTCGCCGCCAACTGTCATACTGTTCTATGACAGTAAAAGACGGCCATGATTTTTCAGATTGATTTCAAGTCCGGCAAGCCGGTTTACCTGCAACTGGTGGACCAGATCCGCTATGCGGCGGCGGCGGGCGCGTTGCGCCCCGGCGAACCGCTGCCGTCCATCCGCCCGCTGGCCGAGGAACTGCGCGTCAACCGCAACACCATCGCCAAGGCCTACGCGGAATTGGAAGGCCAGGGCGTCATCGAAACCATTCCCGGCAAGGGCTGCTTCCTGAAGAAAAGCGATTCTCCGTTCAACAAACAAGTCCGCCAGAAACTGCTGGCGGCGGAAATTGACGAGGCCGTGGTCATGGCGCATCACCTGCAGGTGGACCGCGAAAAGTTTCTGGCCCTGGTCAAGGAACGGCTTGATTACTTCGAGCGAAAGTCAGGTGCGAAGGAAAATGACTGACGCCGCCACTTAAAAATGAATACCGAACATCCAACATCGAACATTGAACATCCAATGTTTTATCCGCCGCCAGGCACGGTTCCCTGGATGTTGGGCGTTCGATGTTCGTTGTTGAATGTTCCCCGTCTTCAAACTGGAATATACCGCTGCACCCCTACCCAGGAATCGCATGAATAACACTTCCCCTGTCATCGAAATCAAGAATCTGACCCGCCGCTATGGCAAACTGGATGCCGTCAACGGCCTGAGCCTGACCGTCCGCGCCGGGCGCTGCTACGGCTTCTTTGGACGCAACGGCGCGGGCAAGACCACCACCATCAAGTGCCTGTTGAATTTGCTCCGGCCCAATTCCGGCACGGCGCGGGTATTTGGATTGGATCCGCAGCGCAATGAAGTCGCCGTGAAATCGCGGCTGGCCTACGTGCCGGACATGGTCGCGTTTTATCCGTGGATGACCGTGCGTGACACGCTGGAATATCTCGCCTCGTTCCGCCAACACTGGAACGGCGACATCGAGGCCGACCTGCTGAAACGCTTTCAACTCGACCCGAAACAGAAGACCAGCCATCTCTCGAAAGGCCAGAAAACACAACTGGCGTTGATTGGCGCGATTTGTCCCGAGCCGGAACTGCTGGTGCTGGATGAGCCAACGTCGGGACTGGATCCCATTGTCCGCCGCGAATTTATCGAGACCGTCATCGGCGCCTACCAATCCGGTGATCCGGGAAGCCGGACGGTTTTCGTTTCCACGCATCTCATCTCGGAATTCGAGGGTTTGATTGACGAATTCACCATCATCGAGCAGGGTTGCGAACTGCTGACGATGGACGCCGACGCCGCACGCGACCGCTTCCGCAAAATCCGGGCCCGGTTCGCCCAACCGCCCGTCAAACTCGATTTGCCCGGCGCGTTGAACGTGGAACAAAACGGACGTGAAGTGCAAATCTTGGCCGACGGCAACAGCGAACAACTGCTGGAAAAACTCCGCGCGCATCAGCCGGAAGAACTGCGCTGTGAATCGCTGTCGCTGGAGGAAATTTTCGTCGCGTCGGGCAATTTGAAAAAGGCAAATGCTGGAAAACCATGAATGCGACGACCATTCAGATTCAGTTCAACGCAGAGACGCAGAGGACGCGGAGAGGCACAGAGCGGTGGAGCTACAACCAAGCGTTTTGGGACTGCGGCAGGAAGCGAAGCGCCACACCGCTTTCGAAGCTCTCACCACAACCGAAAAGCGGTGTCGCCGCTGCGCTCTGCCACCGCAGTCCAAAATCATCGGCCAGAAAATATTTTCCCCTTCGCGAATCCTTGCGTTCTCCGCGTCTCTGCGTTAGCGAAGCCGACCTTTTCCCCAACCACCCATGAACCCACTCGTCAAAAAAGAAATCCGCCTGCTGCTGCCGAGCTTTTTGATCGGCGTGGCGCTGACGTTTGCAAACGGTTTTTTGACAGAGGACCAGCGTGGATTCAACGTGTTTGTTTCTGTCGTTTCGATCATCTCTTGTTCGGCGATCGCGGTGTTCATGGTACTGAATTCTTTCGGCGCGGAAATCAGTGCGGGAACTTTTTCGATGCTGCTCGCGCAGCCGGTGTCGCGCCACCGGATTTGGCGGACGAAGACGTTGCTGCTCGCGGCGGCCCTGTTCATCGGCGGTTTTTTATGGTGTTCCATTCTGTATTTGCGCTTTGAGGTGTTCAAACATCCGAAAGGCTTGGGAGATTTTTGGGAAATATTTCTCGGCACCTGGATGTTTCTGCTGGTGATTTATTCCGGCGCGTTGTGGACAGTGCTTTTGTTCCGGCAGATGGCGGCGGCGTTCTGGTTCACGCTGCTGACGCCCGGCGCCATCGTGATGCTCATCACGGTCTTGTGGCCGGAAAAATACTTCGCCGCCTGCGAACCAGCGGTGATCGGGGTGATGCTGATTTATAGCGGGGCCGGAATTTGGTTCGCGCGCCGGCTTTTCCTGCGGGCGCAGGACGTGGCATGGACGGGTGGAGTCATTTCACTTCCCGAATGGAAATTGTTCGCGGCGCGTTCGGAAAATACAGTTTCAACCCGGAACCGAAAACCGATTTTCGCGCTGCTGAAAAAGGAATTCCAGCTTCACCACGTCACGTTCATTGGCATGGGCGGATTGTTCCTGCTGCATCTTGGCGTTGTGGCATTGCGACACGCCCACCAGAACCCGCAGGATTACTTTTGGAAAAATTTGGACGAAGGTTTGGGATTCTTTGGAGTGTTGTGGCTGATGGCGCCATTGCTTATTGGCTGCGCAAGCGTTGCGGAGGAACGCAAGTTCGGCACGATGGAAAGCCAGTTGTGCCTGCCGGTTTCCAGTCGTGTCCAATTTGCCATCAAATTTTTCTTCACGCTGCTTTTTGGCGGATTGTTAAGCGTCGCCCTGTTTAGCCTGGCCGAAACCATTGGAATGGTGATGGGAGTGAAAAACCTTTTCTTTGTTTCCGATGAATCGTTTGACCAGTCGGCGGTGGGAATCTTGCTGGCTTTTGTCGCCCTTCCGGTGATGGCTTTTTTTGCCTCGACGCTGACGCGAAACATTTTACACGCTTTGGCCGCCGCCATCGTCACGGCGGTTGGATTTAGCATCATCATGACTGCTGCCAATGTTGTCACCGTGATGCATCCAACGGTGGTTTTTAGAGTCGTGTTGTGGCAGGGGTTGCTGGTGGATTACATCGCCATCCCGGCACTGCTGGCGACATTGGTCTGGCTCGCCTATCGAAACTTCAAAAGCCTGCATGAAAATCGTCGCCTTTGGCGGCGGAATGTTCTCGGCCTGACGGCGGCGGTGGTATTTTCCGCCACGCTCACCACCGCGATCTACCACCGCGTGTGGGAGTTGCTGACGCCGCTCGAACCAGCGCACGGCGCGGCGCGTTTGTCCGTCTCACAATCGCCAATTATCCAGATTAACAACCGTGGTGCGCTGACGATTTTATTTCCCGATGGAAGGCTCTGGTTAAGCCGTTTGATATACCGATGGCAACGAGGAGGCAGCCGGGATAAACCTGTCGGGTTGGCCGGGAAACATTTTGTCAGCAGCTCAAATTGGGTGGACGTAGCCACAGGTTACCGGAACACCGTCGGCATTCAATCAGATGGGAGTTTGTGGTTGGCCGAAACCGAGAGTGATCCCATCATTTTTACACGGAACCAACCGCTGGTCCAAAATCAACGGCCGATCGAGATGATCCGGTTCGGCAGCGAGACCAACTGGCAGGGTGTCCTTGCGCTTGGAGCTTTTCCTTTGTTGTTGAAGAATGACGGCACATTGTGGCGGTGGGGAACCAATCACCTTGGCGACTTTGACTACTGGCAAAACGATTGGCAGGACAAATGGCCGGGACTTCACGTTTTTCAGCCCTACCGCTTTGGAACGGAATCAAATTGGGCGGGAATGTTTTCCCTAGATTACGGAACTCCTTACCTTAAGAAGAATGACGGGCGCGTTTGGCGGCTGCTTTGGGGAACTCCAAACAATCGAACCAACAGTCACGAAATCAAACCCGGCGTTTGGGTTGAGCCGGCTCCCGGGTGGAATGCCGATTCCGATCAAACCAAATGGCAGAAATTTGACAGCGATTTTTATACCGATGGGCATTCCGTTCGAATCAGCATTCGCACGAATGGAACCATGTGGACCAGCGACATTTTGCCGTGGACGAATAATCTGCCACAAGCCTATGGAAGCCCTGTTCAAATTGGCACCGAAACGGATTGGAAAGCCGTGGCCGGCAGGTGGAATACATTACTGGCGGTTAAAACCGATGGTTCGCTCTGGAAGTGGGATTCTGCATCTCACCCAAACAAAATGTCATGGAAACGTTTGGGCAATCATTCCGACTGGGTCGCTGTTAAAAACTTTCAAGGCGGAATCATGGCGCTGGCCGCCGATGGCAGTCTTTGGTATTGGCAGACCCTTCCTCTCTACATTGATCATGGCCGTCAGCTGCCACCGTTCATGCTCGCAGCGCCCAGAAAACCGGCATTGATTGGAAACATTTTCGGCAAACCGGATTGAAGTTGAACCACAAAGAAACGAAGTAACAAAGATGACCATTACAAAAACCGCGTAGCCGCCGACGTGAGTCGGCGCCATTGTCCGGAATGATCAGCGCGGACTGACGTCCGCGGCTACGACGATTTGGAACCAAGAAGATCGAAGGTACAAAATCTTTGTTTCTTAGGGCCTTCGTGGTAAATTCGCCTTCGTGGAAACGGTCACCAAACTCACGAACCAGCTCGTCGCGTCGTATGCGCGCGTGGGCGGCATCAACCATCTGGACGGCAAAAACCTGCCGTCCAAGCGCGCCATCGCCGCCATCACGCAGGACTTGTTGCGGCTGCTGTTCCCCGGATATTTCGACGAGAAACTGATTCATTCGTCGGAAATCAAGGTGGTGACGGCGGAGTTGCTCGATTCGGTGCTGGGCGCGCTGGAGGATGAAATCCGCAAGAGCCTGGAATACAATCCCCCCTCCCATCTGCCGAAACAAAACATCACGACGGCGGCGCACAGTCTGACGGTGGAATTTCTCGGCAGCCTGCCGCGGTTGCGGGAAGTGCTCCAGACGGACGTCGAGGCGGCTTACGACGGCGACCCGGCGGCGAAGAGCAAGGAGGAAGTGCTGGTCTCGTACCCGTTCGTCGAGGCCATCGCGGTGCAACGGCTGGCGCATGAGTTGTATTTGAAGGACGTCGCGCTGATTCCGCGCATCATGACCGAGTGGGCTCACGCGCGCACGGGCATGGACCTGCATCCGGGCGCGCAAATCGGGTCGCACTTTTTCGTGGACCATTGCACCGGCACGGTTGTTGGTGAAACCGCCATCATCGGCGACCATGTAAAGATGTATCACGGCGTCACACTCGGCGCGAAATCCACCGCCGGTGGACAGCAATTGCGCGGCAAGAAACGGCATCCGACCATCGAGGACCGCGTGACGATTTATCCCGGCGCGACGATTCTTGGCGGCGAAACCGTCATTGGGGCCGGCAGCACGATTGGCGGCAACGTGTTCATCATGAACAGCGTCGCGCCGAAGTCGCTGGTCATTTACGACGGCCTCGACATGCGCGTGTTGAACAAGGCCAATAAGACCGCCGTGGTGGATTTTCAAATTTGAAAACAACGCCTGCTGTTGCTTTCTTAAAAAAGACTGGCAAATTTACAATATGAAACTGACCGCCGTCATTTATCCGGATTCGGAAACCGACTGGCTCGTGGCCGAATGTCCTGAAATCGGCACGGCCAGCCAGGGGAAAACCGAAGCGGAAGCGCTCGCCAATTTGCGCGAAGCCACCGAACTGTATTTGGAATCCTTTCCGCACGCTTTGAAGAAAGCCGCCGCCATTCGCAGCTTCGAACTGGCTCATGCCTAAACTGCCCCTCGTCTCGGGTGCGAAAGCCGTGAAGGCGTTGCAACGGCTGGGGTTCTTTGTTGACCGTCAACGCGGCAGCCATGTGGTGATGAAGAAAATTACAACCGAAGGCGAACACGGTTGCGTAATCCCGATGCACAAGGAACTCGCGCTGGGCACATTGCGAAGCGCGCTCAAAATGGCCGGGGTTTCGCCGGAAGAATTTTCTGATGCGTTATGATTTTCAAATTTGTAAGTCAGGAATCTTTCACATGACCAAGATACAAAACCGAGCGCTGGTGACCGTGGCCTTGATTTTCTGTGCCGGTCTAGCCGGATGCGCCTTGTTGCCTCCGAGTAAACAGGTGGATAAACCTCAAGGCCAAGGTTATGGCACAATCGGGTTTACCTATCATCGGGACACGCTCCACACATACGGACATGTTGAATTTTATTACTGGGACGAGAAGGGTAAACGGACGCTTGTCTGGCCTACGTTGAGCATGTTTGTGCCAATTGGTACGGACAGGGCTCTCTTCAAAGGTTATCTAATCAATGGTCCATCAGATCCATTTGCAGGTCAGCGTGGGCCGATACGCCTCTTTGCGGTGCAGGGGGCGGGCCCGGTTATGGATATCACAGACGATGTGATGCATTTATGGCCTAAATCGAATGGGATAAATTTTTTGGAAATAATACACAACGGGTGGCAGCAGATTTGGAACGTAGAACAGAAGGAAAATAATTTCGTCGTCAAGGTTAGCACTGCCGGTGACGGCGTCGGTACAGTAGAGCTAACTCGGGATCAGCTATTAAATCTGATTCAACAAGTTAAAGAAAAAGGGGAACCCATGAAAGATTCCGGAACAGGCACGCCTTATCTCAAGCGTGATTGGGAAGCGGAGTTGCGAGAATAAAAATAAACTCCGGATAATGCTACCGCCTGAAGGTTCATGAGTCTTTTCCCCAAATTTTCCGCGCACGCTGTGGTGTAAATGCGCCCACCCGTGGTATGATTCATTTAGCAAGACATTGAAAGCACTCATCGAAACCAGAAAAAAGCGGCCGGAACGGGTTTTCCTCGTCGGCGTCGAACTCAAATCGCGCAACCTTGCGGACACGCGCGATTCGCTGGCTGAACTCGGCGAACTGGCCGCGACCGCGGGCGGCGAAGTCATCGGTGACGGTTGGCAAAAAGTGGTATCGCTCAATCCCGCCACGTTCATCGGCAAGGGCAAGGCCGGTGAATTCGCGGATGTCTGCCGGCGGCAGGACGTGGACACCGTGATTTTTGACGAGGATCTTTCGCCCGCGCAAAGCCGCAACCTCGAAAAGATCTTCAACTGCAAAATTCTCGACCGCACGTCGCTGATTCTCGACATCTTCGCGCAACGCGCCCGCACGCGCGAAGGCAAGCTGCAGATCGAGCTGGCGCAGCTTCAGCATTTGCTGCCGCGACTGACGAAGTTTTGGGGCCACTTGTCGCGGCAAAAAGGCGGCATCGGCATGCGCGGCGGTGAAGGCGAAACGCAATTGGAAACCGACCGCCGCCGCGTGCAGGATCGCATCGCAAAAATTTCACGCGAACTGGAATTGGTGCGGCAGCAGCGCTCGACCCAGCGCAACGGCCGCCAGCGCAACAACTGGCCGCTGGCCTCCATCGTCGGTTACACGAACGCGGGCAAATCCACATTGCTCAACGCCCTCACCGGTGCGGACGTTTTGGTGAAGGACATTTTGTTCGCCACGCTCGATCCGACGACACGCCGGTTGCGCCTGCCAACGAACCAGAATGTGTTGCTCACCGACACCGTCGGTTTCATCCGCAAACTGCCGCACGGACTTGTTGAAGCGTTCAAGGCGACGCTGGAAGAAGTGGTGCAGGCCGATTTGCTGCTGCACGTCGTGGACATCAGCCATCCGCAGGCCGAGGAACAAATTGCCGCCGTGAATGCCGTGCTGGCCGAAATCGGCGCGGGTGGGAAACCGACGCTGATGGTTTTCAACAAAATGGACCGGCTTAACCCCGACGGAACCGGGGCCGGTGGCGCGGGCGCGTTGAACCGTTTGCAGGAACGGCATCCCAACGCCGTCGTGATTTCGGCCGTGACCGGTGAAGGTATTGCGTCATTGCTTGCGGAAATCGGAACGCAGTTGCGTCCCAAACGCGAGTTTCTCGAATTGCGCGTGCCGCACGAGCAGGCGGCGGTGATTGCGCGATTGCACAAGGTAGGCCAGGTCATTTCGCGCAATTACCGCGGCCCGGCGGCGCGGTTCAAAGTCCGTATTCCGCCGCAGCACCACGACGAATTCGCGCCTTACATCGTGCGTGAGGCGCAAGCGTCGTCGTAAAATTTTTGGCCGCCGAATCCGTTGCTTGCCCTGTTGCTGGGGTTGTCGGTATATTTTTGCGAGGCAAAATTGGTTATGTCACAAACCGGTCGCCAGTCACTCAACACCAGCACCGTCCTCTGCGTCATCATGGGCGGCGGCCAGGGCACGCGGCTGTTTCCGTTGACGAAGGATCGCTCCAAACCCGCCGTGCCGCTGGCCGGCAAATACCGGCTCGTGGACATCCCGATCTCGAACTGCATCAACTCCGGTTTCCGGCGGATTTACATTTTGACGCAGTTCAACTCCACCTCGCTGCACAGCCACATTTCGCGAACGTATAAATTCGACCAGTTCACGAGTGGATTTGTGGAAATTCTCGCGGCGCAACGGACGCTCACCGACGCCTCATGGTATGAAGGCACCGCCGACGCCGTGCGGAAAAATCTGATTCACTTTCTCAATCACGATTTCGATTACCTGATCATTTTGAGCGGCGATCAATTATACCGGATGGATTTTCGTCCCATGGTCGCACAACACGTCGAGACCAGCGCGGACATCACCGTCGCGACGATTCCGGTCGGGCGGCGCGAAGCGCAATCGCTGGGCATTCTGCAAATCGGCGCGGACCACCGCATCACGCGATTTGAGGAAAAGCCAAAAGACCCCGCGGTGCTTGATTCATTGCGGCTGGACCCGGGTTGGTATCCGAAACTCGGCATTGCCGAGCCTGCAGCGCAGGGCGAATTGTTCCTCGCGTCCATGGGCATTTACGTTTTCAACCGCGATTTGATCCGCAGCCTGCTCGACAATCCACTGCCCGATTTCGGCAAACATATCATTCCACAAGCCATCAATGAGCGCCGCGTTTGCTCCCACGTTTTTCAAGGTTATTGGGAGGACATCGGCACCATCCGTTCGTTTTTTGAGGCGAACCTCGATCTCGTTTCCGAACTGCCGCGCTTCAATTTTTTTGACATGTCGGCGCCGATTTTCAGCCGTCCGCGCTTTCTGCCCGGCTCAAAAATCAACGGCGCGCAGATTGATCACGCGGTGATTGCCGACGGTTGCATCATCAACCATGCGCGCATCACCAACAGCATCGTCGGCCTGCGCACGGTCGTTGGCGCGGGCACGGAATTGAACCGCGTCATCAGCCTCGGCAGCGACTATTACGAATCGCAGGAATCGGTGGACCAGCACGAACGCGAAGGCAAACCGCGCATCGGCATCGGCGCGAATTGCAAAATCGAGAACACCATCATTGATAAAAACGCGCGCATCGGAAACAACGTCGTCATCTCGCCCGCCGGCAAGCCCGACAAGCTCGACCACGAACTCTGCTACATCCGCGACGGCATCGTCATCATCCCCAAAAACGCCGTCATCCCGCACGGAACGGTGATTTGAGTTTCGCTGCCATTTACTTTCCGCCCCGCCACTGCTAAAACTTCCGCGTGTTCAACGACGCCGCCAGTTGGAAAAACAAATTGACTTTTTCATAAAAAGCATCATGATGCTTGTATGAGAACCACCTTGACGCTCGACCCGGATGTCGCCGCAAAAGCAAAGCGCGGCGCGGCCAGGCTGGGCAAGCCATTCAAAAGCGTGATTAATTCCGCGCTGCGCATCGGCCTGGATGAAGTTTTGAAACCGCCCGCCGCCAAGCCTTACCGCACCAAGCCGCGACCAATGGGACTGCGGCCCGGCTTGAATTATGACAACATCGGCGAACTGCTGGCGCAAATTGAGGGAGAAGACTACCGATGATTTTGGTAGATGTGAACTTGCTGATTTATGCCGAGGACAGCTTATCCGAATATCACACCGCCGCGCGAACATGGTGGGATGCACAGTTGAGCGGCGCGGAACCCGTCTGTCTATGCTGGCCGGTTGTAAAAGCATTCATCCGCATTGGCACCAATCCACGCGCAAGCCGACGACCATTGACCATCAAAGAGGCGATTGAACGCGTGCAAAGCTGGCTCGACCAACCGTGCGTTCGAATTATTCAGCCGACGGAACAGCACTGGGCAATTTTTCAGCAAATGCTCCGCGTGGGGAATGCCACAGCCAATCTGGTTTCGGACGCGCATCTGGCGGCGCTGGCGGTTGAGCACAATTGTGTGTTGCAGTCCAGCGACACGGACTTCGCCCGTTTTCGAGGGTTGAAGTGGCGCAATCCCATCGCCGTAGACTAGCCAACCGTGATTTACTTTTCTTTTCTTCACTGCTAAAACTTCCGCGTGTTCAACGACGCCGCCATCTGGAAAAATCTCAACTCGCCGCGCCGGCTGTTTTTGATCGCCGGGCCGTGCGTGATTGAAAATGAAAAGCTGTGCCTGCAAGTGGCCGCTTCGCTCAAAAAAACCTGCGCGCAACTCGGCATCTTTTATGTCTTCAAAGCCAGCTTCGACAAAGCCAATCGCACGTCAGCCAAATCCTTTCGCGGTCCCGGCCTCGACCAAGGCTTGCGCGTGCTGGCCAAAGTCCGCGCCGAATTCGGCGTACCGGTGTTGACCGACATTCATACCGAAGCGCAGGCCGCTGTTGCCGGTGAGGTCGTGGACATTTTGCAAATTCCCGCGTTCCTCTGCCGCCAGACGGATTTGATTGAAGCCGCCGCCGCAACCGGCCAAATCATTAATTTGAAAAAAGGCCAGTTTCTTTCGCCGGTGGAAATGGGCCGGGTCGCTGAAAAGGCCCGGCGCGCCGGGGCAAAAAAAATCCTGATTACCGAGCGCGGCACGACGTTCGGCTACAACAATCTCGTCGCCGACATGCGCTCGATTCCAATCCTGAAACGCTCCGGCTTCCCGGTGATTTTCGACGCGACGCATTCGGTGCAATTGCCCGGCGGCGGCGGCGACCAATCATCCGGCCAGCGCGAATTTGCGCCGGTGCTGGCGCGGTGTGCGCTGGCGGCGGGCGCCAACGGCCTTTTTATCGAAACGCATCCGCGACCGGAGCGCGCGCTCAGCGACGGGCCGAACATGATTCCGCTGGCTGAGATGTCCGGGCTGTTGCGAGGATTGCTTAAAGTGTTCAAAGCGGCGAAAGAATGAACATCGAACATCGAACGTCCAACATCGAACGCCGAACGGTTTCCGACTCGCAAAATCGTTCTATATTCAGCGTTCGATGTTCAATGTTCGATGTTCTCCCCTTTTGATTTCTCATGCCCGCCAAGATTTCCCAAAAACTTCACTCGCGTCTGAAGCACGTGAAACTGCTCCTGTGCGACGTGGACGGCGTGTTGACCGATGGTTTGGTCTTCATCGGCGGCACGCAGGAAATCAAACAGTTCAACATTCAGGACGGTCTCGGCCTCGTGTTGTTGCGTCGCGCGGGCCTCAAAACCGGCTGGGTTTCGAACCGGCCATCGTCCGCCACGCGGCGGCGGGCGCACGAACTCAAAATTGATTTTCTCGTTCAACAAAAGGACCGTCTCGGCAAAGTCGCCGCGGTCGAAAAACTTTTGCGCCGGACCCAATTGGATTGGGACGCGGTTTGTTACGTCGGCGACGATATTGTGGATTTGGGTCCGTTGCAACGCGCGGGCGTTGCCGTGGCTGTTGCCAACGCGGTGCGCGAAGCGAAGGCGGCGGCGCATCTGGTCACCTGCGCGGCGGGCGGGCGCGGTGCGGTGCGCGAAGTGGTCGAAATGATTTTGAAAGCGCAGGGGAAATGGGATTCGTTCGTGGCGCATTACACGAAATGAATGCGAAAGCGAACATCACGCGGGCATCGCTGGTCGCGGGCGCGGTGTTGTTGTTCGCCGTCGCGCCCGGCGTTCGCGCGCAGCAAAACGGCGTCCAGCACGCGAACAATTTCACCACGACCGAATACTACGAGCCGCCACATCAACAACAAATCAAATCAATTTTGTCCGGCGCCGAGGCGTTGCCCCAGCCGGGCGGACTGCTCATCATCAAACAACTCAAGCTCGAAATGTTCAACCCGAACGGCACGCTGGAATGGGTTGTGAATGCGCCGGAATGCGTTTATGACACGTTCAAGGGCGTGGCGAATTCACCGGGGCATCTAGAGGTGCGGACGGGCGATGGAAAATTCCGCGTCGAGGGCGAAGGTTTTTTGTGGCGGCAAACCAATTCATTCCTCACCATCTCAAATAATGTGCGCACCGTGATTGAAAATGGGGCAATAATGAACACCAAACCATGAAATTTTTTAGTCTTATCATAATTGCCGGGTGGTGCAGCTTGACGGTCCACGCGCAAACAAATGCGACCGCGCAAAGTTCTCCCGCAAGTGCGACCACCAATTCGCCAGCTGCGCCCCCCCCGACGCGCCCCCCGACGCAGATTCATTCGGACAGTTGGGATTTTGACATGACGGCGCGGCAGGCGGTTTACCACGGCCATGTGCACGTGGACGATCCGCAGATGAAACTGACCTGCGCGCAGCTCACCACCGACCTGCCGGAGTCGGGCGGACGCCCGTCCCGCATCGTCGCCGAGACGAATGTGGTGATTGATTTCACGGACGACAAGGGCCAGACCAATCACACAACCAGCGACAAGGCGGTTTATATTTACAATGTGCAAAACGGCGCGACGAATGAAGTGGTCACGCTGACGGGCAATCCGCAGATGGAAAACGCTAAAGGCACGCAGGCGGGCGATGTCATTATCTGGGATCGCGCGAACAACAAAATCCATTTCGACAATCCGCACATGATTTTCCGACAAAACCTCAACGACGCCACGGCGGACACGAATGCGGCGGCGGCAGGCACGAACGATTTGTCGGCGCCGAAAAAGAATGACGAATGACTAAATCCGAATGACGAAAGAATTCCCAATGACCAATTCCGAAATGGCCGGGCGTGCGGTTGTTCCGGTTTTGTCATTCGGGCTTGGTTATTCTTTAGTCATTCGGGCTTCGTCATTGGTCTTTTTCCCGCCAGCGCCAAAGAATCGTCATTTTTAATGGAAACCTCCAAACCACAACCCAACGGCCTGCTGCTCGCCACTGAAAATCTGGTGAAGGAGTATCACAGTCGCCGCGTGGTGAACGACGTGTCCATTTCCGTGGGCGCGGGCGAAATCGTCGGGTTGCTCGGCCCGAATGGCGCGGGCAAGACGACGACGTTCAACCTGGTCGTCGGTCTCGTGAAACCGGACGGGGGCGCGGTGAAATTTCAAGGCCGCGGCATCACGCGCCTGCCGATGCACCGGCGCGCGCGGCTGGGCATCGGTTATTTGACGCAGGAACCGTCGGTGTTCCGCAAACTCACGGTTGCGGAAAACATTCTGGCGATTCTCGAAATGTGCCGGCTGTCGCGTGACGAACGCGCCGTGCGATTGAAGTATTTGCTCGAGGAACTGGATTTGACGCCGCTGGCCAAAAACAAAGCCTACACGCTCAGCGGCGGCGAAAAACGGCGGTTGGAAATCACCCGCGCGCTGGTGACGAGCCCCAAGTTGATGCTGCTGGACGAGCCGTTCAGCGGCATTGATCCGATTGCGGTTTACGAAGTGCAGAAGATTGTGCGCCGTTTGAAGGAGCGCGGGCTGGGCATTTTGATCACCGACCACAACGTGCGTGAAACCTTGAAATTAATTGACCGCGGCTACATCATCCACAAAGGCCAGGTGCTCGTGGAAGGCAGCGCCGAATTTCTGGCGAACGACCCGAAGGCGCGCGAAATTTATCTGGGGCCGGAATTCAACCTGTAGAAGTCCCCGACGGACGGCGGGAAATCAACGAACTTTTCACCTTCCGTGCAAAGCAAAAATCCCCGGAGCGCAGAACACTCCGGGGACGTTGAAAAAGAATTTATTACACCTTGCGCCGGCGAATTTGCCGGGCGGCAATCAATCCGCCGATGGCAAGCAATGCCGCCATGGAAGGTTCCGGAACCGGCACCGGATCGAGTAAAAGGCTGGTGGGAGTGAGGTCAAATTGCATGCCGGTTGGCGCTCCACCGAAGTCGCTCGCACTGAACCCTGAATCACTTCCAAACGTAATCAGCGTATAAGTTCCTGCAGTGGAAAATCCCGTGAGTTGAGTAAACGTAAAATTAAAAGTCCCCGCCGTTCCCTCTGTGAGCGCGCCGCCAAGTATAAAGTGGTCGGAATTGGCGGCCAATGAAGGATCGCCCAACTGAAAAGCCATTTTCCCGCCGCCGTTCCAAGCAAGCGAACCGGCCGTGAGCGTGCCAACCTGCGGGGCAGGTGCTGTTCCGACTAAAGTGATGTCTCCCGGGCTAATAGTCCCTCCTGAATTAAGCGTAACGCCATCGTTTATTGTGCCCTTTCCGCCAAGACCTGGTTGTGTGCCTGTATTGTTGACGATCACCGGGCTTCCGGTTGCCAAACTGCCATTCACAACGAGATTTCCCAGAGACAACGTCGTCGTGCCGGTATAGGTATTAACGCCTCCCAAGACCAATGATCCAATTCCTCCTTTTGTCAGTCCTTGATTGCCGGCGACAGGAGCATTGATGATGAGAAAACCGGACGTTGCCCCGGCAGCGACGCTTACGGACGGAGTGCCGCTGGAAACTTGGAGCGTCAGAACAGATGTTGAAGGCGTTCCCGGATTAATAGTATAACTTCGATTATTATTTACAGTAAAAGCGATGTTTCCAATGGTGTGATTGCCATCCAGCGTAATCGTCGGCCACCGCTTGGGTTGATGGATCCAATTGTGTTGTCAATGCCATCCGGCGGGCCGGCCGGGATCCAAAGGCTGGTGGTATTCCAGCTTCCATTGCCGCCCTGCCACACATAGGGTTGTGCGTTTGCCACCGTCCCGGTCAGTAAAAACAGGCTTGCCGCCGCGCCAAACAGCAGCGCACAACCACTCCGCCCCATAGTTTTTTCACAGGTTTTCATATTTTTGATTATTTAACGTTCGTTTTAGCCAACTTCGCCATGAAACCGCCCCTGTCCATGGCCACCCCCATCTTTCCGACACGCATCGGCCGGAAACCCATCTAGCTTGATGGACAGTGAACTTTAACATCAATCCTCGTTTGTGCCTATCGCCAGTTTTGGCGATGGATTGACGAGAACATCTGCGCTTGAACCTGCGGCGACTCTTATCGACGGAGTTCAACTGATATGGGAGGTATTGTCTTGGTTGAGGTTTTCAGAGCGAGGGGTGATTGTTTTTTTAGCTTACTTTTATCTCTCAATGTTTCTAGTCTGGATTGTCATGCGACGTCCAACCGTCACCGTTGAGCAGTTCTACAAGGAACATGCCGCCGCGCTGCAAATGCGGCTGCTGGCCGGCGAGCCCGGGCTGGAGCGCATCATCCGCGAAGCGACGGTAAACCGTCCCGGCCTCGTGCTGAGCGGATTCACGCATTACTTCGCCTACAAACGCGTGCAGGTTTTCGGCAACGCGGAGGTGTATTATTTGCGGTCGCTCACGTCCGCCGAACGATCGAAACGTTACGCCCACTTTTTCACCTTCAAAATTCCGTGCATTGTTTTCAGCCGCGGTCTCCGCCCGGACAAGGAATTTATGGCCGGCGCCGAGAAAGCGGTCGTGCCGGTTTTTCAATGCCCGATGGTCACGATGAAATTCATCAACGCCGCGACGCTGGCGCTCGAGACAATGTTTGCGCCCTGCGGTTCGGAGATGGGCAGCATGGTGGACATCCTCGGCGTGGGCGTGCTGATTCGCGGTGAAAGCGGCATCGGCAAAAGCGAAGCGGTGCTGGCGCTCATCGAGCGCGGCTACAGCCTGGTCTCCGATGACGTGACGAGGGTCACTGTGGAGGACGGCCGCGAAGTCGTCGGCACCTGCGCCGAATTGACGCGCGACCACATGGAAATTCGCGGCATCGGCATCATCAACGTCGCCGCGATGTTCGGCATCAAAAGCATTCGCAAGGAAAAACGCCTGGACCTCGTCGTCACGCTCAAGGTGTGGAACGAAGTTGCGGATGTGGACCGCGTCGGCATGGAACAGGAATTCGTGAAAATTCTGGGCGTGGACATTCCGCACATCGTCATCCCCGTCCGCCCCGGACGCGACCTTGCGCGGCTCATCGAAGTTGCCGCGTTTCAGACCAAGTTGAAAATGTCCGGTCACAACGCGGCTCAGGAATTTAACGACCGCCTCATCGCCCACATGAGCCAGGGCAATCCGCCGCCGGTAGAATAAAATTCAGTGGCACTTCATTTCCACATCGTTTAGTGTAGAATGAGCAAACCGATGAGCGCAAAAAAACTGCCGGACAGTGAGTTCTTCACCAAAGAACTCACGATCTCGAACAAGCTGGGCATCCATGCCCGGCCCGCCGCCATGTTCGTCAAGACCGCCAACCGGTTCGCGTGCGAAATTTTTGTCGAAAAGAACGGTGAAAAAATCAACGGCAAGAGCATCATGGGATTGATGATGCTCGCCGCCGGCCCGGGCAGCAAACTGACCCTGCACGTTCGCGGCGCAGACGCCCAGGCCGCCATCATTGAACTCGAAGCCCTCGTCAAACGGAAGTTTGATGAGGAATGAGCCGTGTGGCCTGGTTCGTGTTTCATCAAGCAGCCGTGAAGAAGTCTGTTCTTGACGCAATCGGCAACCCGGAACACGCACCTCTCTTCAACTTTGGACTTTGAACTTTGGGCTTTGGACTTTAATTTCGGCGCATGGCGGCTGCTGAAATTGACATCAAATACGTCGCGCATCTGGCGCGGCTGCATCTCACACCCGACGAGGAAAAGAAACTCGGCGCGCAACTCGGCGGCATTCTCGGCTACATCGAAAAGTTGAAGGAACTCGACGTTGCCGGCGTCGAGCCGACCGCCCACGCCGTGCCGCTGGTCAATGTCACGCGCCCGGACGAAGTCCGCCCGTCGCTCCCGCACGACGACGCCCTCCGCAACGCGCCCGCGCAGGCCAACGGGCTTTTCATCGTGCCCAAAATTGTGGAATAACCTGTACCCATGTCGAAGAACTTAACGCAAAGACATAGCGCGGCTGACGCCGCAACCAAACTTTTTGGAGTGCGGCGGGAAGCGAAGCGCCACGCCGCTTTTACAGTGTTGGTCGGCGTCCCAAAGCGGTGTCGCCGCTGCGCTCTGCCACCGCACTCCAAAATCCTCGCGGCGCACGATGATTCCAGGGGATTGCAGTGCAAAGACGCGGAGGCGCAAGGCGAATTTTTCTTTTGGGGCCTTTGTGCCTTTGCGCCTTTGCGTTAAAAACCATGCTCAACCAACTCACCATTTCCGAACTGACCGCCAAACTGGTCAAGCGCGAAGTCTCCGCGCGCGAGGCCATGCAGTCGTGTCTCGACCAAATCGCCCGCGTGGACGGAAAAATCCACGCCTTCATCAGCCACGATCCCGCCGATGCGCTCGCTCAAGCCGATGCCGCCGACAAGTTGCTGGCGCAAGATGGCAGTGGCGCCAGCCGCCCGCTGCTGGGAATTCCAGTCGCAATCAAAGACGTTCTCGCCGTCAAAAATCAGCCGCTCAATTGCGGCTCGAAAATCCTCGGCAAATTTGTTTCGCCCTATGACGCGACGGTCGTCGAAAAGTTGAAGGCGGCGGGCGCGATTGTCTTTGGCCGGCTGAACATGGACGAATTTGCCATGGGCAGCTCGACGGAAAATTCTGCGTTCGGCATTACGCGCAACCCATGGGACACCACGCGCATTCCCGGCGGCTCGTCCGGCGGCTCGGCGGCGGCGGTCGCGGCAGACGAAGCGATTGCCACGCTCGGCTCTGACACCGGCGGCTCGATTCGTCAGCCCGCCGCGTTGTGCGGTTGCGTCGGCCTGAAACCAACCTACGGCCGCGTGTCGCGCTACGGCCTTGTCGCGTTTGCGTCGTCACTCGATCAAATCGGCCCGTTCACCAAAAACATCCGCGACGCGGCGACGATGCTCGGCGTCATCAGCGGACATGATTTGCGCGATTCCACCAGCGTGCCGCAACCGGTGCCGGATTATGCCGCGAGTCTGACCGGCGACATCAAAGGTTTGAAGCTTGGCCTGCCGAAGGAATACATGATTGGCGGGCTGGATCTCGAAGTGAAAGCCGCGGTGGACGCCGCCGTGAAACAATTTCAAAAACTCGGCGCTGAAATCGTGGAAATTTCGCTGCCGCACACTGACTATGGCGTGTCGGTTTATTACATCATCGCGACGGCGGAAGCGTCGGCGAATCTTGCGCGGTTTGACGGCATTCGTTACGGGGCGCGTGTGGACGGCGCGGATCCGATTGAACTTTATCGCCGGACGCGCGGCGCGGGTTTTGGCGCGGAGGTGAAGCGGCGGATCATCCTCGGCACCTACGTTTTGAGCAGCGGCTACTACGACGCGTATTATTTGCGCGCGCAAAAAGTCCGCACGCTCATCCGCAACGATTTTTTGAAGGCGTTTGAAAAAGTGGATGCCATCGTCACGCCGACCTCGCCGACCGCCGCGTTCAAAATCGGCGAAAAGTTCGACGACCCGTTGCAAATGTATTTGAGCGATATTTTCACGATTTCATGCAACCTGGCGGGCATCTGCGGCATCAGTATCCCGTGCGGTTTTACCAAAAATCCGAAACTGCCCATCGGCCTGCAACTGCTCGGCAAGCCTTTTGGCGAGGAAACGCTTCTGAAAACAGCCCACGCTTATGAGCTAAACACCTTGTGGCACAAGGAAAAAACAGCTATAGCAATCTGAGCCAGATTATTCGGTATGAAGCCAATCCAGCATGCCAACAAAGTTCTTTTTTTCGTGGGGATGTGCTTTCCGCTGCTGGCACTGATTGTAATGAGCTGGCTCGTGCATCAGACGACCGGACAATTCCGGGATTCATTTTTTCAAGTGGGGCATACCTACAAAGTCCTGAACCTCGTCCAGCAAACCCAGTTTCACCTTCTGGATGCGGAAACCGAACGGCGCGGCTACCTGTTGACTGGTGGCAATGACTATCTTAACTCATACGGCAGGGCCATGGCAGCGGTCCGCAATGACATTGATCAATTGAAAAGCCTCGTCCAAGCCAGGGCCGGGCAACAAACCAACATCCTGGCATTGCAAAACCTCATTGCTGAACGGCTGGGCATTAATCCTGACACGATTGCCGGAAGCAAGGTCAATGTGCACGAGGCGCTGGCCATCGCGTTGACAGACGAGGGCAAAAACACGATGGAGAAAATCGGCCGCGTGCTGTTCCAAATGGGGCAGGAAGAGGAATACTCGCTGAATATAAATCAGCAGCGCGCGGAAGCCGATTCCATTTCCAGCCAGATCACGTCGGTGGTGCTCATCGGGACCGTCGTCATGGTGCTGATGTTCACTGTCATCATCCTGCAGCGACTCGAAAAACTGCAACAGGTCGTCACCATCTGCGCCTGGACCGGCCAGGTAAAATACGAGGGCCAGTGGATTCGCCTGGACGAATACCTGCAACGCCGGTTCGGTCTTTCCGTTTCGCATGGTCTTTCCAAGGAGGCGGCGGAGAAAATGGTTGCGGAGATGAAGGGATTCCCCCGGCCGGGCGGTGAACAGCCGCCGGGCTGACCCGACGCCGTTTGAACAAATCATTGGGCTTGCGTTCCAAGTAACTTGATGGTTACTTAATGGAATACATGGCCAGACCGGCAAAACCGAACGGCGCAGTGGCGGAGCGGAATCCCGAACGCACCCGCGAACGCATTTTGTCCGCCGCATTGCAGGAGTTCGCGGCGAACGGTTTTGCCGGCGCGCGCGTGGACGCGATTGCACGGCGCGCCGCCATCAACAAGCGGATGCTTTACCACTATTTCGGCGACAAGGAGCATTTGTTCCGCGAAGTGCTGCGCCGCAAAATCGCCGAGCGGCAGGCGTCGGCCGAGGGCTTGTCGGGCGACCCGGCGGAGAGCCTGCCATTTTGGTTCAAGCTCTCGTGCAAGGACGCGGACTGGGTTCGCCTGCTGGAATGGGAGGCGTTGCAGGAGGCGGACAACCAGTTGATTGACGGAACCGGCCGGCGGGCGCTGGCGACACGGGCGCTGGGCCGCATCCGCCAACAGCAGGCGCTCGGCTATCTGGCCGGCGAATTTGAGCCGCGCCACCTTTTGATCGCGATGCGGTCGCTGACGATGTTTCCGATGGCGTTCCCGCAGTTGACGCGGCTCATCACGGGCCAGCCGGTTTCCGATCCGCATTTTCAGAAGAAGTACGCGGAATTTTTGCGAAAATTCGCCGCCGCGTTCCAGCCCGCCGGCAGCCACCGCAGCAAAATCAATTTCAAAAAATGAAAATGGCATGAATAATTCAACCCTGATTCCAACGCTGGCAGTTGTCGCGACGATGTTGGTCAACGGCTGTTCGGGCGACGCAAAAAAAGGCGCGGGTGGCGCGGGCACACCGGTGCTCGTGGCGCCGGCGGTCGAAACCAACGTGCCGGTGCAAATCAATCCGCCGCCGGTCGGCCACGTGATGCCGTACTCGACGGTGACAATTCGTCCGCAAGTCGGCGGCATTTTGAACCAGGTCCATTTCCAAGAGGGACAGGAGGTCAAAAAAGGCGACTTGCTGTTCACCATTGATCCGCGGCCCGTGCAGGCGGCGCTGGCCACCGCCCGAGCGAATCTGGCCCGCGACCGGGCCCAGCGGGAAAACGCCAAAATCCAGTTCGGTCGCGAGCAGAAATTATTTGAGCAGAAATTGATTTCGCAGGACGAATTTGACACCAGCAAGGCGGGCCTCGACGCCTTGGAAGGCACGGTGGCGGCGGACGAGGCGGCGGTCACCAATGCCGAACTGAATCTGGAATTCACCGGGATTCGCGCGCCGTTTGATGGCCGGACGGGCAGCCTGCAGTTTCACGAAGGCAACGTCGTCAAGGCCCCGGATGACACGTTGCTGACCATCAATCAGATCCATCCGATTTATGTCGCGTTCGCCGTGCCGGAGCAGTATTTGCCGGAAATCAAAAGGGAGATGCGCGAAAAAACGCTGAAAGTGATGGCGACTTTTCAAAACATGGACGCGCCGCCGCAGGGCGAGTTGACGTTTATTGACAACGCCGTTGACACGACGACCGGCACGATCCAGCTCAAGGCCACATTTCCAAACGAAGACAACGCGTTGTGGCCGGGGCAATTTGTGCAGGTGGCGCTGACGCTTTCGGAGTTGACGAATGCAATCGTCGTGCCGTCACAGGCGGTGCAAACGGGGCAGGACGGCGACTTCATTTACGTCGTGAAACCGGATCAAACCGTCGAGCAGCGGCCGGTGACCATTGGCATCACATCTCAAGGCGGGACGGTGGTGCAAAGCGGTTTGAAAGTCGGGGAAACGGTGGTCACGGACGGCCAGTTGCGTCTCGCGCCCGGCGTGAAGGTGAACGTCAAAACTCCCGAAACTGCCGGGTTGTCCACCAACGCGGCAGCAACCGCCGGGCGGAAATGAGGAAAAACCTCGAACCTCGAACATCCACCCTCCGCAGTATTGTTACGGAGGACGGGTCGAACGTTGACCGCCGAACCGGTCTTCGTCGCGGGCTTCATTCGATGTTGGATGTTCGATGTTGGATGCCTGCCCTGCATAGCCTTGGCGACGAAGGGTTCGATGTTCAGTTGTTATGAACGTTCCCGAACTGTTCATCCGCCGCCCCGTAATGACCACGCTGGTCATGTCGGGCATTTTGTTGTTCGGCATCATCGGCTATCGCCTTCTGCCGGTGAGCGATCTGCCGAGCGTGGATTATCCGACAATTCAAATCTCTGCGGGCCTGCCCGGCGCGAGTCCCGAAACGATGGCCTCATCCGTGGCGACGCCGCTGGAGAAACAGTTCTCGACCATCGCCGGCGTTGATTCCATGTCGTCGGTCAGCGCGCAGGGCAGTGTGCAAATCACCATTCAGTTCATGCTCGACCGGGACATTGACGCGGCGGCGCAGGACGTGCAGGCGGCCATTGCGCGGGCGGCGCGGCAATTGCCGCCCAACATGCCCACGCCGCCGACTTACAGGAAAGTCAATCCGGCTGATTCACCGATTCTTTATCTCGCCATGTCGTCACCCGCGCTGCCGCTTTCGACGGTGGACGACTATGCCGAGACGCTGATGGCGCAGCGCATTTCGATGATCAACGGCGTCGCGCAAGTGTCGGTCTTTGGCTCGCAGCAATACGCCGTGCGCGTGCAGGTGGATCCGAACAAACTGGCCGCCTACGGCATCGGCATTGATGAAGTCGAGTCGGCGGTGGAACGGGGCAACGTGGACCAGCCGACCGGCACGCTTTACGGCCGGCACCAGGCGTTCACCGTGCAGGCCACGGGCCAGCTCCAGAAGGCGGCGGACTACCGGCCACTCATCGTCGCGTATCGCAACGGCAATCCGGTGCGCCTGCAGGAGTTGGGACGCGTGATTGACAGCGTGCAAAACGACAAGGTGGCAAGCTGGTTCAACAACACGCGCGCCATCGTGCTGGCCATCCAGCGCCAGCCGGGCGCGAACACGGTCGCCGTGGTTGACAACATCAACAAACTGCTGCCGCAGTTCCGCAATCAAATCCCGGCGGCGGTGCATATTGACGTTCTTTTCGACCGCTCGCAGTCCATTCGCGATTCGGTTGCGGATGTCAAGCACACGCTCTTCATCGCCATCTGCCTGGTGATCCTGGTCATCTTCCTCTTTCTGCGGAACCTCTCGGCCACGATCATTCCCAGCCTGGCGCTGCCCATGTCCATCATCGGCACGTTCGCGGCGATGGCCTTGCTGGGTTACAGCGTGGACAACCTTTCGCTCATGGCGCTGACGCTATGCGTCGGATTCGTCGTGGACGACGCCATCGTCATGCTCGAAAACATCGTGCGCCACATCGAAAACGGCGAGCCGCCGATGCAGGCCGCGTTGAACGGTTCCAGGGAGATCGGCTTCACCATCATTTCGATGACGCTGTCGCTGTCGGCAGTGTTCATTCCGGTGCTGTTCATGGGCGGCCTGCTGGGACGTTTGCTGCACGAATTTGCCGTGACGATTGTGGTGGCGGTGCTGGTGTCCGGGTTCGTCTCACTGACGTTGACGCCGATGCTGTGCAGCCGGTTCATCCGCCCGACGCACGGGAGGAAGCACGGCCGGCTTTACAACGCCTTCGAGCGCTTCTTCGACGGCATGCGCAACACCTATGACCGCAGTTTGCAGACGGTGATGCGCCATCGCCGCGCAACGCTCTACGTGTCGCTGGCCGTGCTGGGGCTGACGCTGGTTTTGTTCGAGGTGATTCCCAAGGGTTTTTTCCCCGACGACGACACCGGCCAGATTTCCGGCATCACGGAGGCGGCGCAGGGCATTTCCTTCGACGCGATGCGCGAGCACCAGATGGCCGTGGCGAGAATCGCCGCCGCCGATCCGAACGTCCTGAACTTCATGTCGGCCATTGGCGGGGGCGGCGCAAACAGCGGCCGCATCTTCATGCGTTTGAAACCGCGTTCCGAACGCAAACTAAACGCGAACCAGATCATCCAGGAACTCCGCCCGAAATTCGCCCAGATACCGGGCATCAACGTGTATCTGCAAAACCCGCCGCTCATCCGCGTCGGCGGCATGTTCACCAAGGCGCTGTATCAATTCAGCCTGCAGGACACCGACACGAAGGAGCTTTTCCATTGGGCGCCGATTTTGATGGACAAAATCGCCGGGCAGAAGGCCGTCTTTCAGGACGTGACGAGCGACCTGCTCATCGCCAATCCGCAGGTGATGGTTGAGATTGACCGCGACAAGGCGTCCGCGCTCGGCGTCACGGCCGGCCAGATCGAAGACGCGCTTTACAACGCCTACGGTTCCCGCCAATCCTCCACGATTTACACCGACGTCAACGAATACTGGGTCATCCTCGAAGTCGAACCGCAGTTCCAGCGCGAGCCGGCTGCGTTGGGGCAGCTTTACATCAACAGTTCGTTCACCGGCACCAACAACCTTCCCAAACTCGTCCCGCTCAGCGCCGTCGCCCGGCTCACGCGCGACATCGGGCCGACCAGCATCTCCCACGTCGGCCAGTTGCCGTCCGTCACCATCTCCTTCAACCTCGTGCCCGGCGTTTCGCTCGGCACCGCCGTTGAACAGGTGCAAAAACTTCACGCCGATCTGCACCTGCCGGCGACCATCAGCGCCAGCTTCCAGGGCTCGGCGCAGGTTTTCCAGTCTTCCTCGCAGGGACTCATGATGTTGCTCATCATGGCCATTCTCGTCATCTACATCATCCTGGGGATCCTTTACGAAAGCTTCATCCATCCCATCACGATTTTGTCCGGCCTGCCGTCGGCGGGCTTCGGCGCGCTGATCACGTTGATTCTGTTCCGCCTGGATTTGAACATCTACGGCTTTGTGGGCCTCATCATGCTCGTCGGCATCGTGAAGAAAAACGCCATCATGATGATTGACTTCGCCATCGAAGCGCAACGGGGCGGAAAATCCGCCGCCGAGGCGATTCACGAAGGCTGCCTGCTGCGCTTCCGGCCGATCATGATGACCACCATGTCCGCGCTCATGGCCACGCTGCCCATTGCTCTCGGCTTCGGCGCCGGCGGCGAAGCCCGCCGGGCGCTCGGCATCGCGGTCGTCGGCGGATTGGTGGTGTCGCAATGCCTGACGCTCTACATCACGCCGGTGATTTACCTCTACCTGGAATCGTTCCACGAATGGTTTCTGCGCAAACGTGCCGCCCAACATGCGATTCAAAAAGGAATCAAGCCGGCGGCGGCGTGATTTCGGGTAGGAGACGAGGTAACGAGTCTCAAATTTTCCCAGACCCAGAACCTGGACGCCAGACCCGAAACAAGTCATACCATTTCCCGATAATAATCGGCACCTATTCCAGACAGTAGGGCCGTGCTGCTGCGCGGCCATCATACCCGGCGGCGCAACTCCGATAGATCGCGAGCCGGCAGCGCCACCCTACCCATTGCACCGATTGTCTCTGGGATTTGGTATCAGAGCCTCCTCACGTCGGCTCCTATAGCAGTTCATATTGTCATTGGCGCACAAAAGTTCATGCGGAAATCTCGCGGGCATTTCGTCTTCTTGAAAAGCGCCAGAGGACTGGCGCACTCCAAGACGCTTCGCATATTTCAGGAATCATCATGTCGCGCGTAGCGTCTTGGACTGCGGCGGCCCTCCTCCGCTTTTCCCAGAGGCATATCAAACTGTGCCAATGTTAACTGGAACTGCTATACAAAGTCACAGCTACCGCGTTCCGGTTTTCAATTCGGCCTGGCCGGCGACTGCCTCCGCCACCTGCGGAATGTCCGTAATCTTGAGCACGTTCAGGTAGTCCGGGCCTTGCCTGTGCGATTTCGGCAGGTTTACCAATTTAAGTTTGCGCACGTCCGGCTCGAACAACGCGGCGTAAAGCGCGTTGACCGCCATGGTGCCTTCGGCTTGCAGCCCGATTTTTGCCGCGTCCATTCCGGGCACGGAATGTAACGCCTGCACGGCGCAACGAATATCCCACACCCGCATCCCGTCCAGCGTCTGGCCGAGCAGCATGAAGCGGCGCCGGATTTTGGTGAGACGTGTTTCGCCACCCGACCACGCCGTCAGCCCGACACCGCGCGGCGCGAAAAACGCGAGCGCGACCAAACCGTCAGGGCTGATCTGCTGGTCAGCCACAGCGCGCCGCAGCGCGCCGCCACCATTCGCTGCGAGTTCACCGGCCAACTCGCTTCCGAACTTCGGGCTCACAGCGGCAAGCCAGTTGGTCCAGCCGGATTGATTCAGCACGTTGAGTTCGACCCGTTCCGTTGGTTTTGCTGTCGCATTTTCGAGCAGGTAGAGCCGCAATGGAACGTCGTGCTGGCTGGTGAAATCCCACGCGCTGAAACGAACGCCGTCGCGTTCGACGGAAAAAACCCGCTTCGGTTCCGGCGGCGTTCCCTCATCCGGCCAGCCGGCAAAAGCTTTTTCGCGCAGCGCGGAGCGGAGTTCGTCCGCGTTTTTTTCATTCGGCATCGTAGCCGCCGACGTGAGTCGGCTCTGACTTTGTGGAGAAGAAGAATGAGCGGACTCATCCCGCGTTGCGGGACTGCCACTCTGCTCAAAGGTGGGCACAAAGGTTTCCGCGATGTTGGGGTTGATCGAATCGGCTGGCAGTGTTTCAAAAACCTTGAGTTGTTCGGGTGAAAAGAATCTTTTGGCCGCGGTTTCCACGGGCGTTTCTTCACCTTTGAGATAACGGTTGAACCAGCGCATCACACCGAGCTGCAATTCCGGCGTTTCGTCGTGCGGACCGGGCGCAAGCACCAGGCCGAGCTTGTCGTTCGCGCTGTAAAGGTCGTAAATGCGGCGGACTTTTTCGGAGATGCGCAAGGTGCTGGGAAGCCGGAACAGGGGGTCCCGATCCGTGCCGCCAATGAGGAGCGGACGCGGGGCGGCGAGCGCGGCCACCTGGGGGAAATCCCAGCGGTAAATGTTTACGAAAAAATTGCAATCGCAGTGGCTGTCCATGACGCCGTCAAGGATATGGCTTTGCACGTCGGCCATGCCGGCCAGCGGCGCAGCGGCCTTGATACGATCGTCCACCGCGGTGACCGTCCAGCTATACGCGCCGCCGCCGGAATGGCCCGTGATGCCGAACCGGTTGGTGTCCACCTCCGGTCTGGTGCAAAGATAATCCAATGCGCGGATGCCAAACCACGCCTCAACGCCCGCGGGCGTATAACCGCGCGAATTCCACCACCACAAGCCGTGGTCGCGCGTGCCGGTGTGGATGCCCGGAATCTCGCCGTCCCGCAACGTGTCGAGCACCAGGCAAACGTAACCGTTGCGCGCATACCACGCGCCATCCCGCTGGTAGATTCCCTTGTTGCCGTAACTGATGCCGTTTGTCTTTGCCGACCCATGACCGCACTCATAAAGAATCGCCGGGGCGGGCAGTTTCAGATTTTTTGGCAGATATAAATTCGCCGTGCAGTAAAGCCCCGGCGATGCCTGAAAATAAATTTTCTCCACGACGAACTCATCGTTCGTGATGCATCCCGTAACGACGGGCTTCAAATCCGTCCACTCCGGCATCGGCCACAGTCCGAGCATTTCCTGCAATTGCCGGCGATACTCGCCACGCTTCGCCTTCCATTCGTCCAGCGTATTGATGTCGGCCAGGCAATGCTGCGAAAGCGCGGCGGTTTGGTTGCGGAAATAATCGGCGAGCATCGCGTCGCCCGGCGTGGGCTTGCCGGCGAGCTTGGGAATCTGCGCGTTGCCGGGCAGGAGTGCTCCGAAAAGGAACGCCATCAGGAGAAGGCTTGTTCGCTGCATGAGAACATCATGTTTCGAACCGGCGCAGCACGGCAAGAAATTTGGCAGTGTGTGATGGGGCGCAGCTTGACACCACCACCAAGGTAGGGCGGCGCTGCCGCGCCGCCCAAACTTCCACCAGAACGAGCGGAGCGATGTTCTCGTGTGCTTATCCTCAGGG
>Ga0208079_1000001_pt1 | contig 214216 bp, 188 predicted proteins | sample NGESurdeep092012_5_FD_184474 | JGI IMG/M metagenome (GOLD analysis project Ga0208079, IMG submission 184474) | Arctic peat soil microbial communities from Barrow, Alaska - NGEE Surface sample 210-2 deep-092012 (SPAdes) | ecosystem: Environmental > Terrestrial > Soil > Wetlands > Peat ... | reverse complement strand
TTTCGGCAAATTGGCCGGTCTGCGGCTAATACGGCACACTCTCGGAGGAATGGCCGTTTATTGACTTGGACGATCCGGCGGTTTGTTTAATGTCAGGCCGGATGTCGCCGAACCTGAATCCGAAGACGCTGGACGACCTGCTGGCCAATGCCCGGCACTACGCCGAATATTGCATGCGGGGCACCGGAAACCTGCCGCCCACCCTGTTCCTGATTGGCAGCGACGGAAAGCAGGTCATGCTCATGCCCCAAAACCTGGCTGATGAGAAGGCCAAGGACGATTTTGCCACCATGTCTAAATTGATCTGGACGAAGCGCCACCGAGCGAGACGATTGAATCATTCACCATCATCACGAGGGCGGCGAATGAGGCGATTGCACCATTGCATGACCGGATGCCGGTGATGTTCGCGCCGGAAAATTTCAGGTGGTGGCTGAAGGATGACGACCCGCGCAGCGAATCCCACAAGCTGGCGCTGGGGCGTCCGCTGGATGGGCCGTTGAGGATTTGACGATGTAAGCGGCATCCACTTCGGCAGGCGCCATAACCCTGCATCTGACTTCATCATCAAGGCAGATTTGCTTTTGTTCACCGCGCACTTCAAACTGTCACCGAGATGGAAACAAAGAATCGGCATATCGTCGTTCTGGGCGCGGGTTTCGGTGGCCTGACGTTTTGCCAAACGTTCAATCATCGCGCGGCACGCGTCACGCTGTTTGATCGGCAGAATCACCACTTGTTCCAGCCGTTGCTCTATCAGGTGGCCACCGCTGGCCTCTCTGCGCCGGAAATTGCGCAGCCGATTCGCTCCATTCTTTCCAACCAGCCAAACGTCACCGTGCAGCTCGACCATGTTACAGGTTTCGACCTCGCGGCGAAGATGGTGAGGCTCGAAGAAAACACGCTGAATTACGACTATCTGGTGCTCGCGCTTGGCGGTTGCACCAGTTATTTCGGCCACCCGGAATGGCAGCAGTTCGCACCTGGGTTGAAATCGCTTGACGACGCGATGGGTATTCGTAGCCACATCCTGCTCGCGTTCGAAAAAGCGGAGAGAGCCACCCACCCGGCGGAGCACGACCGGTGGATGACCATCGTTGTGGTGGGCGGCGGGCCGACCGGGGTGGAACTGGCGGGTGCGTTTGCCGAATTGACCCGGACCGTTTTGCAGAAGGACTTCAAGCGGATTGACCCGTCCCAAGCGCGCGTGGTGATGGTTGAAGCCGGGCCACGCGTGTTGCCGCAATTTTCACCGGAGCTTTCCGCCAGCGCCGAGCGGCAACTCAAGGCCTTGGGCGTCGAAGTGCGGACGGCCACCAAGGTGAAATCCATCAACCAAGGCCGTGTGGATTTGGAAAGTGGTGAAACCATTTTTGCCGAAAACATCATCTGGGCGGCCGGGGTCTCGGCCTCGCCGCTGACGGCAAAGCTGGGTGTTGAACTTGACCGTATGGGTCGCGTGAAAGTGAACCCCGACCTCAGCGTACCTGGCCACCCGGAAGTTTTCGCCATCGGCGACATGGCGCTGGTGCTCGGAGCAGATGGCAAGCCGGTACCAGGCGTTTCACCCGCCGCAATGCAAATGGCCAAACACGCCGCACGGCTGATTGAACACGAGCTTGTGCCAGGCGGAAAATCCTCGCGGACACCGTTTCAATATCGGGATAAAGGTTCGATGGCAACGATTGGCCGCTCCGCCGCAGTGGCGAAAATGGGGCGGCTCGAGTTTTCCGGCTTTCCTGCCTGGCTGGCCTGGCTGGGTGTGCATCTGATTTTTCTCATCGGTTTCCGCAACAAGCTGGCGGTGCTGTTACAGTGGGCTTACGCCTACTTCACCTACAAACGCGGTGCACGCATCATCACTGGTCTCTCGGACAAAGCAAAACAATGAAGGGTCGCATCCACCATCTGAATTTCCCAGCAACTGCTCCGGCCACTGCTCAAGCAATTAACCGATGGTCCTCCCTTTGAGCAATCCATTGACAACATAGCTCGGATGGTCATCGCGGTCGCTCAGCAGCCAAGCCTCGCCGACAGGGCCAACACCGGGCAGCGGCGCAGTGAGCACGTCGGCTAAGCGCCGGCCACCCTAGAGCCGATACTGATAGATCGGTTCGAATTTCAATGGATACAGAGGCATGTGATTCATGGCAGGTCCTTCCAGGGTTGAAAAATGTGACAACGACCTAATCGTCCACCGACGATGGATTGACGTTTGAGCACCTCAAATGTTGGGCACGATGTCAAAGTATTCATCATCTTCGTTTTTGCCTCCTTCTCCCTTGCCAAGAGTCTTTTCCGTTTCAACGAATTCGATGCGCTCTATCCACTTCACCATTTTATAGCCGAGTTGGTTTTCAACACGCAGCCGAAGCGGAGCGCCATACACTTCAGGCAGCGGAGCTTGGTTCATCTCGTAGGCGAGCAAACACCTCGCTTTGAGCGCCGTCTCAATGTTTTGCGTGTCATAGTATTCCCCACCGTATAATGCCTCGCCATAGGAATAAAAAGCCACGACTTTAGCTTCGGGCTTGGGCTTGACGATCTCCACCAAACGCTTGAGCGGGAGCCCGCCCCATTGCGCGATTCCCGACCAGCCCTGGATGCAATGATGCATGGAGATGTATTCTTCCTTCCCGAGCGCACGAAGTTCCTCAAGTGTAAGCTCGATCGGATTTTCGACCAAACCGCCAATCTTTAATTTGTAATCCTGGAATCCATTTGCCGCGAGTTGCTTCCATTTGTTGGAAACTGGCAGCTTTCCGTTCGGCCAGAAGAAGGGGGAAATGTCCTTTTGGGTATAATGTTCCGCGGGCTTGAGACGGCTCAACACATTCCAGTGAAACAGCCTGGCGAGGGCTTCATACGTATGCTGCATGGCGCGAGGATATTTCCATGCGATAAAGTGAAAGAGGACCCAGGAAAACATGACGAGGCCAATAGCGATGAGACCGACAATCATTCCGATGGGGTGCCCGTCATCATGCCCCGTAACGATGTGGTTCATGTTTCTCGCAAAGCCAGTGATGACGACCATTCCCACATGCCCTGCCAGAAAGCACAGATAACCCACCAGCAATATGAAATGGATGGATCGCGCGCCCTGTCTGCTCCCGAATAGCCTTGGAAACAAGGGGAACCGATTATCAACCGCCGGGGACATCGCTATTCCGGTCAGCGCGGACAGCGGACACATGACGAAAATGACCGCGAAGTATGAAAGCTGTTGCAGTGCATTGAACTGATAGAAACCATTGGGTTCCGCTGGCAGATGGAAGGTGGCGTAATAGACAAAAACTTTCCAAGCAGCGGGCACGATTTCCCATGAGGTCGGAACCAAGCGCCGCCATTGGTCGGTGAAGAAAAGCAGTAGGATAAAAATAAAACCATTGAGAAGAAATCCGTAAACCGAGAGAAAATGCCACGCTCGCGCCATCCCCACAGTGTGCCGGTATCCAGGCAAGGCCACCAACGGGGAGATATAGCGGGCGTCGTCCTTCGCCGTCCAAAAGCGGTCCATGGGAACTTTGAACGGTGTGAACCGTATCCACTCCGAATTCGGCGTGCAATCACGGTTCCAATAAAGTCGTGGGTGATCCATCAAAATGGAGAGTCCGCTGCGGACAAGCAGCAGCAGGAAAAAGAAATTCACAAAATGGGTCAACCGCAGCCATGCGGGAAAACCATGCGGCGTTGGAAGATTTTCCAGATTGATCGGCAGTAGGAAAGTTTCCGTTGGAAGCCCGGCGATCAGATATTGTCCCCAAGCAATCGCCACGGGAGCGAGAGCGACAACGGCAAACGCAAAAACGAACCAGGGATTTATCCAGACACGAAAACGGCGATCCGGTGGATAGTGGATGGCTTGATGGACTTCGTCGAATGTCTGCATAAGGAATCAGGTTCTAGTGTGAATCAGATTGCTTTGATTGGCGTGGTCCCAAACGTTTGACCGGCGGCTTCTTTGGAATGCTCCGTGAGACTTCGGTTGGATAGGTGATCAGCGCATACGGGGAAATCAGCACCTGTCTGTCCGCGAGCCTGGTTCCGGTTTCTGCGACCAGATAGCGAATCGTCCAGTGCCGGTCATCGAAGTAGAATTCTTTGACCTTCCCGATTTCCCCGTCAAGGCTGTCCAATTTGTAACCTTCAAGTGTTTTTGCTTTGCTTAACATAATAATCCTTTCGTTTTTGTTCGCTGCTGGCATCTGGCCGAAAGCGTGTTTGAAAAACCGGTCACAACGCGATCGGCACAGGTGCCAACACTTATATTGCGCCGGCGGGGGCGGCTTCGCTATAGGGTAAAACCCGAGCGTGGACTATAGCGGGATACCGCGCGCCGAAAATGAGGTCCGCCAGAAGTTTTCATTTCGCCGACTTTAATTTGCGATAACAGCGGATTAAATTATTTGTCGAACTATCATGTTTCAGTTTCGGAACAGTTTTACTTTCAAGTTCGGGAACAATGCGCTGCGCCAAAACTTTTCCAAGTTCAACGCCCCATTGATCGAACGAATCAATGTTCCAAATCGCGCCCTGCGTGAAGACACTGTGTTCGTAAAGCGCGACGAGTTTGCCGAGCATTTCCGGCGTCAATTTTTTCGCGAGAATTGTGTTCGATGGACGATTGCCTTCAAACACGCGATGCGGCACGAGTGAATCCGCTGTGCCTTCCGCTTTGACTTCTTCAGCAGTTTTGCCAAAAGCCAGCGCCTCGGCCTGCGCAAAAACATTCGCCATGAGAATATCGTGATGCCGGCCCAGCTTCGTGAGCGCCTGACCGAACGCAATGAAGTCGCACGGAATCAGTCGCGTGCCCTGATGAATGAGCTGGTAGAACGAGTGCTGGCCGTTCGTGCCCGGTTCGCCCCAATAAACCGGGCTGGTTTGATAATCCACTTTTTTGCCGTCGAGCGTTACGTGCTTGCCGTTGCTCTCCATCGTCAACTGTTGGAGATACGCTGGAAAGCGTTTCAAGTATTGTTCGTAAGGCAAAACCGCCACGGTTTCTGCGCCGAGGAAATCCGTGTTCCAGATAGAGAGCAGCGCCATCAGCACCGGCAAATTATTCTCGAACGATGTGGTGCGAAAATGTTCATCCAATTCATGAAAGCCCGTGAGCATTGCGCGGTAATTTGTCGGCCCAATCGCCAGCATCGTAGAAAGGCCGATGGCTGAATCCATCGAATAACGTCCGCCAACCCAATCCCAGAAAACGAACATATTGGCTGTATCAATTCCGAACGCGGAAACTTTTTCGGCGTTCGTCGAGACGGCGACGAAATGTTTCGCCACGGCTTTGACATCGCCGCTGAATTTGGCCAGCAGCCAGTCGCGCGCACTTTGGGCGTTGGTCATGGTTTCCAGCGTCGTGAAAGTTTTGGACGAAATGATGAACAGCGTTTCCGCCGGATCGAGATCGTGCGTCGCCTCCACAAAGTCAATGCCATCCACATTGGACACAAAACGGAACGTCAGGTTGCGTTCACTGTAATGCTTGAGCGCTTCGTAAGCCATCACCGGCCCAAGGTCGGAACCGCCGATGCCGATGTTGATGATGTTCTTGATGTGTTTGCCCGTGAAACCTTTCCACTCGCCGCTGCGGACGCGATTGGAAAATTCCGCCATCTTGTCGAGGACGGCGTGGACTTCCGACACGACATTTTTTCCATCCACGAGAATGGAAGCGCCTTTTGGCTCACGTAGCGCGATGTGCAGCACGGCGCGGTTTTCCGTGACGTTGATTTTTTTACCACTGAACATCGCATCAATTTTTCCACGCAAATTCGATTCCTTCGCCAGTTGCAATAACAGTTTCAGCGTTTTGTCCGTAATGCGGTTCTTGGAGTAATCGAGAAACAGTCCGGCAGCTTCGGCGATAAATCTTTGGCCTCGTTTCGGGTCTTTAGCAAATAATTTCCGCAAATGCAGTTTTTGAATTTGTTTGTGATGCGCCGCGAGCGCTTTCCACGCCGCGCACTGCGTGAGAGATTTGATTTTGGTTGCCATACTCGTAGTTCTTTTCGTTATTTCCACTGCCGGATCAGGTGGCTTGCTTGAGTGCGGTGCTCTTGGTTGCAATCACCGCCAGTAATTCGTTCCAGGATTTCACAAACGATTTTGCGCCCTCGTCCTGAAGTTGCGCGGCCACGCTGTCCACGTTGACACCAGCCTTGGCGAGCTGTTCCAAAATCTTTTCACTGTCGCCACCGTCCGCCGCCATGATCTTGCCAAGTTCGCCATGATCAGCGAGGGCTTCCAATGTTTCTTCGGGCATAGTGTTGACCGTAAAAGGAGCGGCGAGGGCTTTGATGTAGAGAATGTCGGAGGCTTTCGGATCCTTGGTGCCGGTGCTGGCCCAGAGCAGACGCTGCGGTTGGGCACCGGCATTATACGCACGCTGCGAGCGCGGGTTGCTTAATAGTTTGAGGTATGCCTGGTAAATGCGACCGGCAATGGCGATGCCGAGCCGGTTCTCCAACGTCTTTGGAACTTTGCCTGCCACGGCCACATCCCAACGGCTGATGAACATCGAGGCCACGGAGCCGACCTGCGGGTTAAGTCCGGCGGCGATGCGTCGTTCGATGCCGCTCAAATACGCCTCTGCAGCTGCCACATATTGTTCTGGTGAAAATAGCAACGTCACATTGACCGGCACGCCTGCAAAAATCGCTTCCTCGATGGCCGGCACACCTTCCTTGGTTCCAGGAATCTTGATGAACAGATTTGGCCGTCCTGCCCGCGCGGAAAGTTTTTTGGCGGCGGTGATGGTGCTGCTCGTGTCATGCGCCAACAATGGCGATATTTCCAACGACACCCATCCGTCCACGCCGTTCGTGCGGTCGTGAACTGGCCGGAACAGGTCGGCGGCACGAGTCAGATCGTCCAGTGCCAGATCAAAAAAGAGGCTCTCGCCGGATTTTCCCTTTTCCAGCCCCTCGCGGATGGCAACGTCGTAGGAGGCACTCTTGATGGCGTGATCAAAGATGGTCGGGTTTGAGGTCAGCCCTGTTACCGATAATTCGCCAATGTAGCGTTTGAGCGTGCCGCTGTTCAGTAGGTCGCGCGTGATGTTGTCGAGCCAGAGGCTCTGGCCCAAGTTGTGCAGCAGTTGGGTAGCTTTCATAATGTTTGATTGATGTTCCAGATTGCAATTGCGGATAAGATGAGTGCTAATTTAGTTTCCTTTTCCCCGCTGTGATTGCCGGACAGGAACGCAAAACCGAGCGCGCAATCATCAGTTCTTCGTTTGTGTGAATGACGCGCACTTTGACACGTCCGGCGTTCGTGAAAATCACCGCCGCGTTTTTTTTATTTCGTGCCTTGTCCAATTTAATGCCAAGAAAGTCCAACCCTTCGCAAATGCGCTCGCGGACTGGTGGTGCATTTTCACCGATGCCTCCGGCGAAAACGAGCGTGTCCAAGCCTCCGAGCGCAGCGGCGAAGGAGCCAATCCATTTTTTCGCCTGATAACAAAACAGCGCCACGGCTTCTGCGGCCCGCACGTCTTGCTTTTCACGGTCGAGTAAATCCCGCATATCGGAACTGGTCTCGGAAATTCCGAGCAGCCCGGACTTGTGATTGACCATTTCGTAAAATTGTTTGGTGGACATATTTTCGGTTCGCGCCAGATACGGTGCCAAGCCAGGATCCAGATCGCCTGAACGAGTGCTCATCACCAATCCGGCCGTCGGCGTGAAGCACATGCTTGTATCAATGCTTTTATTCTTCCCCGCAAGTTGGATTGATTTGACTCACATATTTGAGCATTTCCGCTCGATTAACTTCATGGCGCGTTCGCAAACATTATCCACAGTGAACCCATACTCGCGCATCAGAACCTTCCCCGGGGCGGACGCGCCGAAGCGATCCACTCCAATCACATCACCTCCGTCGCCCACATACTTACACCAACCTTGCGTCGCGCCTGCTTCAACCGCAAGCCGTGCCCGCACTGTTGGAGGAAGAACCGAGTCGCGATACTCTTGAGATTGGGCGTCAAACAATTCCCAGCTCGGCATGGATACGATTCGAACGCTGATCTCATTCCCAGTCAGTTTTTGGCCGGCTGTAACGATCAAACTGACTTCCGACCCCGTGGCGATTAAGATGAGGTCCGGTTTGCCATCGGGAGCATCGGCCAAAACATACGCACCGCGCCGCAAACCATCCGCCGCTGCAAATTGGCTCCGGTCAAGCGTGGGCGCATCTTGCCGCGTGAAAATCAGCGCGACCGGCTGATTTCGAGTTTCAATGGCGACGCGCCATGCCACCGCCGTCTCGTTCGCATCGCAGGGGCGGATGACAAGCAAGTTTGGAATCGCGCGCAGTGAGGCCAATTGCTCAACCGGCTGATGCGTTGAGCCGTCTTCACCAAGCGCGATGCTGTCGTGGGTAAAAATGAAAACAACCCCTTGTTCCATTAACGCCGCCAGTCGAATCGGCGGCCGCATATAGTCCGCAAAAACCAGAAATGTCGCCGTGAACGGAATAATGCCGCCGTGAACGGCCAACCCATTCGCGATGGATCCCATCGCATGTTCGCGAACGCCAAAGTGCAGGTTGCGTCCTGCATAACTCCAGCCGCCACCCGCCGATCCCTGCAAGTTGCCGGCTTCGTCGCGCGGATTTTCAAAATCACCCATCGCTTCAAGCGCTGTCCGGGTGGACGGATCCAAATCGGCTGAGCCACCGATCAACCAGGGAAGTTTTCGAGCAATGGCATTCAACACCTTGCCCGAGGCGACGCGGGTTGCCATGCCTTTGGGATCAGCCGGAAAAATCGGGATGTTGGTGTCCCAGCCGTCAGGTAGTTCGTCGGCCATCGCCTGTTGAAATTCCTTGGCAAGGTCGGGAAACGCTTTTGAATACTCCGAAAATTTCACATCCCATGCCGCTTCGGCCTGTTTGCCGTTTTCAAGCGCGGGGCGGAAATGCGCAAGCGCATTTTCCGGAATGTAAAACGGCGGATCAAGCGGCCAACCCAATGCCTGTTTCGTCAATTTGATCTCTTCCTTGCCGAGCGGCGAGCCATGCGCTTCAAAGGTGTCCTGTTTGTGTGGCGAGCCATAGCCGATATGCGTGCGCACGAGGATCAGCGACGGACGCTCCTGCTCGGCCTGAGCCGCCTGCAGCGCACGGTCAATCGCTTCAAGATCGTTTCCATTCTCAACAGTCTGTGTGTGCCAGCCATAAGCTTCGAATCTTCTGGCGCGATCTTCCGTGAAGGTGATGTGAGTCGCAGCGGAAAGCGTGATGTGATTGTCGTCATAGAGACAAATCAATTGGCCGAGCTTCAAATGCCCGGCGAGCGACGCGGCCTCGGATGATACTCCTTCCATTAAATCACCGTCGCCGACCAGCACGTAAGTATAATGATTGACAATCTGGTGATCCGGCCGGTTGTAGTGGGCCGCAAGATGGTTTTCCGCAATTGCGAGGCCGACGCCATTGGCAAAACCCTGACCGAGCGGACCGGTCGTCGTCTCCACTCCCGGCGTCAGTCCGCGGTCCGGATGTCCCGGAGTCTGGCTGCCCCATTGGCGAAAATGTTTGATTTGTTCCAGCGGCAAATCATAGCCCGTCAAATGAAGCAAGCTGTAGAGCAACATCGAACCATGTCCAGCCGACAGGACAAACCGATCCCGGTTGAGCCAATGTGGATTCTCCGGATTGTGTTTCAAGAACCGCGTCCACAGCACATAAGCCATCGGCGCAGCGCCCATCGGAAGACCAGGGTGGCCGCTGTTCGCTTTCTCCACTGCGTCCACCGACAGGAACCGAATCGTGTTGATGCACAAGTTATCCAATTGCACCGGATCGGGACTTGATGCGTTTACGCTGCTCATAAATCAAAACGGCGGGGTTTAATTAACTCCACCACAATCTTTCCAAATTCTTTTCTTCAAAGAGGCCGATGAACATACTCGCCACCTGGAGTGCCTCTTCAGGTTGTAGCACATTTCTTTCTATCGTAATGAGATACTGTAAACTCGAAAAAATCGAGACCGCTATCGGGTGTTCCCCCCAATCCTTTAATTCAGGCTTGATGAATCCAACCACGACATGACAGGTCGGCAGATTGGCAGGCGATACCTGACGCAGGCCCAGTCGCCCTCTCCCGGGCAGCAATACATTTTCCAAACACCAGGCGAACGTTTCTTCGTCGGTTCTGCCGGAGTGCAATGTGTTCATACGCTTGAAATGTTATAGGGCCGAAAAGAATCTTCGCGCTCCCTCGACAATTACCGCAACCACGTCGCCCTCGGACACACGGTCGGTGTTGATCACCAAATCATAGAGCAATTCGTTGTCGAGGCGGGCATGAAAGTGTGCTTTGATGTATCTCCCGCGGTCATAATCTTCCTTCCTGACAATTTTGGCAGCAGCCGCGGCTGTCAGGTTCCGGAGCTTTTGCACGCGCTCGACTCGTTTCTGCAGCGAACCGGTCAAACGCACATGAAACACGTTCCGCAAATTCGCCGTGACCACGGTCGCACCGTGTCCCACCAGAATCGCATGACCTGCCAAGGCCAGGCGCAACGTGGTTTCCACGACCTGAGGCACCAACACCCAGGTAGGGGGCCGCAGACCGAACAAATCATCCATCAAATCGTCAATAAAGAAGCGTTTTTCTTCCGTGATTTTCTCCGCCAGTTTCTTCGGCCATCGTTGTTCCTCCAGGGCTTCTTCGATGAGTCGCTGGTCGAAAACCGCCCACGGGCTGTCTCCTTTGAATTCTGTTTTCTGAAGAATTTGAGCCAGGTGTTCCGCGATTTCATGGGCACCGGCGCCTGATTGATATGAGATTGTAATCGCAGGTTTCAGCAATCGCGGGTGAGCAGCGGCCATCTGTTCATACCGGTTCTGGCATTGGCTGACGACGTAGGCGCTGGATTTCTCCACTGAAGTGTCAATATTCATAAAATTTTCCTGTCAACAAGAATTGAACCGGCAATGGATGGATGGATTTCATCGGTCAATGAATCTTTTCGTCGAAGATTGATTCGAGTGGCAGGTCTGGACTCAAATGATGCGTTCCCAGCCATGCGTGGTTGAATATTTTTGACATGTATCGGATGCCGGAATCGCAGAGGATGGTGGTGATAACCTGATTGGGACCGCGTTCGCGAGCCAGGCGTACCGCTCCGGCAAGGTTGATCCCAGAGGAGAGCCCGACAAACAATCCTTCCTCCCGCAATAAGTGATGAATGATGGTCAATGCGGTCTGGTCTTCAATCCGATATGCTTCATCGACGGAAACACCTTCAAGATTTTTTGTCACGCGAGTCAGCCCAATGCCTTCTGCGTAGGAATCTCCATCGTTGGTATCCAAATTTCCGTGTTTGAACCATGACCACATGGCGGCGCCGTAAGGATCGGCGCATACCGCCAATATTTTCGGATTACGTTCCTTCAAAAACATGCTGGTGCCGGCAAGCGTCCCACCGCTTCCCACTGTGGAAACAAAGGCTGTCACCTCACCAGAGGTTTGTTCCCAGATTTCCGGGCCGGTGGTCTTGTAATGAGCAGCCCGATTATCAACGTTGTCGAATTGATTGGCCCAAAACCAGCCGTTCTCTCGCGCCAAGCGCTCGGCCTGCCGGTTGTAGTTGCCCGGATCACAGTAGGGCTTCTCGGGGACGGTGATCACTTCGGCTCCCAAAGTCCGCAGCAATTGTATTTTCTCGTGGGATTGATTTTCCGCTATGACGATGACTGTTGAATAACCCCTGCTTGAGCCGACTATCGTCAGGCCGATCCCCGTGTTGCCCGCCGTGCCTTCAACGATGGTATCCCCTGGCTTCAATTTTCCTGCCGCTTCGGCTTCAGTGATGATACTGTACGCCGTTCGATCCTTGACCGAACCGCCTGGATTCATGAATTCAGCCTTGGCCAGAATCTCACAGCCAGTCAGTTTGGAAAGACGACGCAAGCGGATCAGCGGAGTACCGCCAACATGGTGATCAATACCGAAATAACGTCTGCCATTCATCATCAGAATTTTCGTTTACTGCTTCAGGCATTCGGTTGCGGCGTATAGCGGAGATACGGCTTCACTTTGCGGACGCCTTTGGGAAACAATTTCTGCGCATCGTCGTCAGACACCGCCGGCGACACAATGCAGTCTTGTCCCTGTTTCCAGTCGGCCGGCGTGGCGAGTTTGTGATTGGCCGTCAATTGCAGCGAATCAATCACGCGCAGGATTTCCAGAAAATTGCGACCCGTGCTGGCCGGATAAGTCAGGGTCAGCTTGATCTTTTTGTCCGGGCCGATGACGAACACCGATCGCACGGCGACCTTGTCATCCACATTTGGATGAATCATGTCATACGCCGTGGCCACCTGACGGTTTTCATCCGCGATCACTGGATAATTCATCGTGCAGGCCTGCGTCTCGTTGATGTCCTTGATCCATCCATGATGCGAATCCAAAGGATCCACACTGACCGCAATCACTTTTACATGCCGCTTTTCAAACTCGTTCTTGAGCCGGGCCACCGCCCCCAGTTCCGTCGTGCAAACTGGAGTGTAATCGGCGGGATGAGAGAATAGGATGCCCCAGGAATTGCCCAGCCATTGATGAAAATCAATCGTGCCTTCGGTGGTGGTGGCCGAAAAGTTGGGGGCGACATCGCCTAATCGTAATGACATATTTGTTATCTTTCTTTTTTGGTTATGGTTTGTTTGAAAATTTTCCCGCAACGGCGGCATGCTCTATTTCAGCGCGCCGAGCGTGAAAAGAGAGGTTTGTCCTGTCCCTTTGGACTCCGCACTAACAATGCTTTTCAACCGCCGGCCGATCTCATGCGCCAGGCAGATCATTTCCTCCGCTTCCGCTTTTTTTAGATGGCTACAGCAATTGAAATCCCATAATTGCAGCCAAGTGTTAAAATGATGCTCCTCAATGCCCAACCGCAAATGCTTGGCGGGCATCTGGCCGAGATACCCCGAAGGCCCTCCGGTTAGGCGTGCCCAAAATGAGGCGATCTTCGCAAGGTGCGCCGACCAGTCGTCAATGTGTTTGTTAAAAATTGGGCCAAGCACCGCATGTTGCCGGACATCGGCATAAAAGTGTCGCAACAGAAGCTCCAATCCTTCCCAGCCTCCGATCCGATCATAAAGACATGACTGTGTGTTCATTTGCAGCACCGTGCAAACAGGATAAATCATTAAAGATATATTGCAAATACATTTTTACTTGAAGTCCGCCCCCGAATGTCGGATTATCAGTGCGGAATGCAACTCAGCGCCTTTTCCGATTATTCGTTGCGCGTGCTGATGCACGCTGCTTTGCGGGCACCTGAACTTGTCACCATTGATGAGGTCGCGGCTGCCTTCGGCATTTCCCGCAACCATTTGGTCAAGGTGGTTCACGGTCTCGGCAAAAGCGGCCATCTGGCAACCCGCCGCGGCATCGGTGGCGGGTTCACTTTGGCCGTGCCGGCGGAAACAATCATGTTGGGAAAGGTTGTGCGTCTGACCGAGGGCGATGAAACGGTGATTGATTGCAAGGACAGAAATAACCGTCTGTGCCGCATTTTTCCGGTTTGCCGTCTCAAAGGTGTGCTGGACGAGGCGGCAGCGGCGTTTTTTGCGGTATTGGACAACTACTCGTTGAATGATTTGGTGAAACGCTCCTCTGAAATAAAAAAATTATTAAAAATTTAACCCCTGATGAATTTAACCCCTGATGAAAATTATGAACCGCGACCGACTATACCTGATTAAACCAAATTTTTTAGACCGGGGAAACAAGACATTCTTCTGTCCCGGCTGCGCCCAATTGGTGGGGCTTTTGGATTATTATCCGGTGCTCAAACAAAATCTGGACGTTCACCTGGTTGATTTTCAGCGCCCCCGCCCGGCGCTGGTAGAACTTTTGGGGGCTGAAAACCAGGGTTGTCCTGTGCTTATCTTAAAAGGGAAACCAACAGGTCTTCCCTCAAATGTTGAGATGCTCCACGCAAATGGCCATTGTTTTATTGAAGGCGCAAACGAAATTGCCACTTATCTGGCACTCACTTATCCAACTGGATTACCGCATTGACCATGCGCGAATTGCAAGTTGAGCTGTGCCTGCGACCTGCCGACTTGGGAAGCCATTGAAAGTTCGCGTTCAAATGCAATGAATCAGACCACACGTTTTGGAAACACATGAACGATATTGCTGCCGTTAAATTGACGCACAACGAAGAAATCAAAGCCGCGATACCGACTATTGCGGGCACAATTGCCGCGACCATTTCTGATGAAAACGCCGATCATTTTACACACGACGATTATGAATTCCTGAAATTTCATGGCGTCTATCAACAGGATGACCGCGACCTGCGCAAGACTGGCAAGAAATACATTATGATGGTGCGCGGCGCGATTCCCGGCGGCGTAATGACTGCCAGCCAATGGCAGGCGTTTGACGATTTGTCCGCCCAATACGGCAACAACACGTTACGAATCACCACCCGCCAGAGCATTCAATTTCACGGAATCGCAAAAAGCAATTTGTGTGCGGTGGTTAAAGGGATCAATGAATGCCTGCTTTCAACCTTGGCGGCGTGCGGTGACGTAAAACGCAACGTGATGGCCCCACCGACTCCGGCTTACACAAATGCGCGCGCGCAGGTCTTTGAAGATTGCAAACTCATCGCCGATGCGCTCAAGCCTCAAACCACGGCATATCACTCCATCTGGATTGATGGCGTTCAACTCAATTTGGAGGACGAAGCAAATAAAAACTTCGTTGATCCGCTTTATGGCAAAAGTTATCTACCACGCAAATTCAAAGTCGCATTTGCCATCCCGCCAGCAAATGACATTGATATTTTAACCAACGACGTTGGTTTCATCGCAATTGTCGAAAACGATAAGCTCATAGGCTACAACGTCGCTGTCGGCGGCGGCATGGGACGCAGTCACGGGAACGTGCAAACGTATCCCCGGCTCGCCGATGTGCTTGGGTTTCTTCCACCGGACAAAATTGTGGATGTGGCCAAGGCTGTATTGGGCATTCATCGTGATTTCGGCGACCGCGCCGACCGCAAACACGCTCGGCTCAAATATGTGGTGGCCGAACGCGGCGTGGACTGGACACGCGCGGAAATTGAGAAACGTGCGGGCATCCGTCTTGAACCGCCGCGCGAATTCAAATTCACGACGATGAGCGACATTTACGGCTGGCACAAGGCCGTGGACGGGAAATGGTTCCTGACGTTGTTCGTCCAAACGGGGCGCGTCAAAGACATTGACGGACATAGAATGAAAACGGCTTTGCGACAAGTCGCAGAAAAATTTCCAACCCTCGAATTTCGTTTGTCGGCAAATCAAAACATGATTCTGGCCGATGTGGTTGAATCTGACAAAGTGGCGATCACGGCGTTGCTCGCGGAATTTGGCGTGAAAACAGAAAATCAGGCGAGTGTTTTGCACTCGGTTGCAATGGCTTGTCCGGCTCTGCCCACTTGCGGGCTTGCACTGGCGGAATCTGAGCGCATGTTGCCCGGACTCATTGACCGCATTGAAAAACTTTGTGCCGAAATCGGCTTGGCTGGCGAAGAAATCATCATTCGCTCCACTGGCTGTCCGAACGGTTGTGCCCGGCCTTACATGGCGGAGATTGGATTTGTCGGCAAAGCGCCCGGACGTTATCAAATCTGGCTCGGCGGAAATGTTTCCGGCACGCGCCTCAATCGCGTTTGGAAAGACATGGTGAAAGACCCGGAAATTGAACATGAATTACGCCCTTTGCTTACTCGCTTTGTGACAGAGAAAATCCCAGGCGAACGCTTCGGCGATTTTTGCGCACGCATGGTTTTCAAGGAATAAATGTTATGGCAGACACACTTTTCTGGAGCCGGCTACAGTTCGCGTTCACCATCACCTATCATTACCTGTTTCCGCAACTGACGATGGGGTTGGCCTGGATCATTGTTTTTTTCAAATGGAAACATCTGCGCACCGGCGATGAGCGATTCGGAAATGCCGCGCGTTTCTGGGCGCGAATTTTCGGCATCAATTTTGCCATTGGCGTCGTGACCGGCATCCCGATGGAATTTCAATTCGGCACGAACTGGGCGGAATTTTCCATATTTTCCGGCAACGTCATCGGCCAGACGCTCGCGATGGAAGGGATGTTCGCCTTCTTTCTCGAAAGCGCGATGATCGGCGCGATGGTTTGGGGTGAAAAACGGCTTGGGTCGCGCAATCATTTTCTCGCCACGTTGGGTGTAGCGCTGGGCAGTTGGTTGTCGGGCTATTTCATTCTGGCGACCAACGCATTCATGCAGCATCCGGTTGGTTATTCGACGGCGGCGGACGGCTCGTTGCGGCTGGCAAGTTTCAGCGGTTTTCTGCTGAACCCATGGGCGATGATCATGTTTCTGCACAATCAATGCGCCGCGCTCGTCACCGGCTCCTTTGTCGTCACCGCCGTCGGCGCGCTTTACGCCTTGCGTGGCAAACATGCAGAGCAGGCGTCGCTCTTTTTGAAGACCGGCACGCTGGTCGGTTTGTTTGCCTGCCTTTTGGTTGCGTTTCCCACAGGAGACCAACAGGCAAAAATGGTGGCGAGACATCAGCCCGTCAGTCTCGCGGCGATGGAGGGCCGTTTTCAAAGCGGCACCAACGCGGGACTCAATTTCATCGGCCAGCCCAATGTGGCGGAAAGACGCATTGACAATCGCATCTACCTGCCTGACGCATTGAGCTTTCTCGCTTTTGGCCATATTCATGCCAATGTCCAGGGGCTGGATGATTTTCCCCAGGATGAATGGCCCACGAACATTGAATTGCTCTATTACTCATTTCACATCATGGCCGGTTTGGGGACGCTGTTCATTCTGTTGATGGGCATTGCCAACATCCAGCGTTGGCGCGGTCGGTTGGAAAAATCGCGCGGCTTGCTGTGGGCTTTGATGCTGGCGTTTCCGTTTCCTTACATCGCCACGACGGCGGGCTGGATGACAGCGGAATTAGGTCGGCAACCCTGGCTCATTTTTCACATTCTGCTCACCGGCCAGGGCGTCAGCGATGTCGTGAGCGGTGGAAATGTTTTGTTCACGCTCATCGGTTTCACCGGACTTTATTTCGTGCTGGGCGTGCTGTTTCTGTTTCTGGTCGGACGCGAAATCGCCCACGGCCCGCAAGGTGTCTCCGCCAATGGAAAAACGGAGGTGTCCCATGATTGAAATCTGGTATGCGATTTTATCTTTCATGCTTGTCATGTTCATCGTGCTGGAAGGATTCGATATTGGCGCGGGCATGTTGCAGCACATCGTCGGCAAAACGGAAGCGGAACGCCGTCTCGTCATTGCGGCCATCGGACCGTTGTGGTCGTGGCATGAAGTCTGGCTCGTCGGTTTCGGCGGCATGTTGATGGTGGCGTTTCCGAACATTCTCGCGTCTTCATTCGCGGGATTTTATCTGGCATTTTTCCTTCTGTTGTGGTCGTTGATTTTGCGCGGCGTTTCCATTGAAGTGAGCGGCCACATCGCGGAACCGTTATGGCGCACGGCGTGGAATTTTATTTTTGTCTCAGCCAATTTGCTGCTCGCCATTCTCATTGGCGCGGCGTTGGGTAACGTCGTGCGCGGCGTGCCGCTGGGGGCGGACGGCAAATTTTCCCTCGCGTTCTTCACCAACTTCAGCCCGAGCGGCAACGTTGGTATTTTGGACTGGTTCACCGTGTCGTGCGCCGTATTCATCCTTGTGACCTTCGCGGCGCATGGGGCCAATGCCTTGGTCCTGAAAACGGAAGGTCCGGTGCATGACCGGAGTCAGCGGATTGCCAAACTGCTATGGAAAGCGGTTCTGGCGTTGCTGGTAGTCGTCACCATCGAAGCGTGGCACGTGCGTCCGGAATTGTTTTCAGGCATGACCCATAAACCCTTGGCCTGGCTGGGCTTGGTCGGTGTGATCGGCGGCATCCTGATGGTATTTACCAGCGGGCGAAGCAAGCGGGAATTGCGTGGCGTCATTGGCTCTAGTTTGTTCATCGCTGGATTAATGATCGCTGGAACCGCCAGCGTTTTTCCGATCATGCTGTATTCAACGCTCGCGCCGGAATATTCCCTTTCCGCCAACCAAAATGCTGCCGCCGGCCACGGGCTGGCCGTGGCGCTGGTGTGGTGGCCCATCTCGCTGATCTTTGCGATTGGTTATTTTCTATTCATATACCGACATTACGCGGGCAAAGTGAAACCCTCGGAAGATACTCAACAACCCTATTGACCGCCGCTAATCATTCCCAGCCACGGTTGGCGGCAACTAGGCTGCGGCGGCTTGTCTTGTTCCGGAGCGGGTGAGACACGGGAGAATTGATGAAGTCGGGCGCGCGCAGCAGTCACTTGTGGTTCACTCTGCTTTTGAACGAATGTGACTTTTTCGGTTACTTCACAACTTTAAGTTGTCATCCGTCACCGCGCCGAGCGAGGCACTCGTGACGTGGGCGGCGTATTTCGCCAGCACGCCGCGCGTGTAGCGGGGCGCGGGCTTCTTCCACGCCTTGCGGCGCACGGCCAGTTCCTTCGCGGGAATGGCCAGCGTCAGTTCCCGCTTCTCGGCGTCAATGAGAATGGGGTCGCCGTTCTTCACGAGCGCAATTGTTCCGCCCAAGTAGGCTTCCGGCGTGATGTGGCCAACCACAAAGCCGTGGCTGCCGCCGGAAAACCGCCCGTCGGTGATGAGTGCGACTTCCTTGCCTAATCCTTTACCCATGATGGCGCTGGTGGGCGAAAGCATCTCGCGCATTCCAGGGCCGCCCTTCGGCCCTTCGCTGCGGATGACGACGACGTGGCCGGCTTTCACCGTGCCATTGAGGATGGCCTTCAACGCTTTTTCTTCACCTTCAAAAACAATCGCCTTGCCCTCGAAATGCAAGCCTTCCTTGCCGGAAATTTTCGCGACTGCGCCTTCGGGGGCAAGGTTGCCGCGCAGGATGACGAGGTGGCTGTTCTTTTTGACGGGCTTGTCGAACGGCTGGATGATGGTCTGCCACGCGGGATACGGTTGCACGTCGCACAACGTCTCGGCCATTGTCTCGCCGGTGACGGTCAGGCAATCGCCGTGTAGCAATCCTTTGTCGAGGAGCATCTTCATCAACGGTCGGATGCCGCCAATGGCGACGAGTTCGGACATCAAATGTTTTCCGCTTGGCTTCAGGTTGGCGAGCACGGGCACGCGTTTGCCGATACGCGTGAAGTCGTCAATCGTGAGCCTCACCTTCGCGGCGTGCGCAATGGCGAGCAGGTGTAGCACGGCGTTCGTGGAACCGCCGAGCGCGATGACCACAGTGATGGCGTTTTCAAACGCTTTCTTGGTGAGAATGTCGAGCGGCTTGATGCCGAGCTGCAACATTTTCACCACAGCGGCCCCGGCGCGACGGCAATCATCCATTTTCGCGGGCGAAACGGCGTTTTGCGCGGAGCTGTTCGGCAAACTCATGCCGAGCGCTTCAATCGCGGAAGCCATCGTGTTCGCGGTATACATGCCGCCACAGGAACCCGCGCCTGGAATGGCGCATTGTTCGACGGCCTGAAATTCGGCGTCGGAAATTTTCTGGTTCGCGTGCGCGCCGATGGCTTCAAACACGGAAACGATGTCGAGCTTCTTGTCCGGCGCGCTGGTGATGCAGCCGGGCAGAATCGTGCCGCCATAGACGAACACGGCGGGGCGGTTCATGCGTGCGATGGCGATGAGCGAGCCGGGCATGTTCTTGTCGCAGCCGCCGATGGCCACATAACCGTCCATGCCCGCACAGCCGACGACGGTTTCAATCGAGTCGGCGATAACCTCACGCGAGACGAGCGAGTATTTCATGCCCTCGCTGCCCATCGAAATGCCGTCGGAAACGGTGATGGTGTTAAAAATGATCGCCTTGCCGCCGTTCGCGTTCACGCCCTGCTCGGCTTCGAGCGCGAGCTTGTCAATGTGCATGTTGCACGGTGTGACATCGCTCCAGGTGGAGGCGACGCCGATGAGCGGTTTCTTGAAATCTTCGGCCTTGAAGCCGACGGGATAAAGCATGGAGCGCGCGGCGGCGCGTTCGTCGCCGTCAAAAACGAGGCTGGAAAAGGGACGCAGTAAGTCTTTCGATCTATTTTTCATTTTGGAAATTTTACCGGCCCGATAGCTAATCATTTACTGACCGGCCGTGGCAAGTTTCAAAGTGCAGGACAGCGTCTTTTGGGTGGAGTTGCTTTGGCGCCGGCGGCGGAGCAAGCGGCAGGACGAAAAAGAGTCGCTACCGTCAGCAACGCAAGCAACGTGGTTCTTTGGCAACGTGGATTGAATCGAGAGTTCTGTTTCATGATTTTCATGTGTCTTATGGCTTGGGATGATTGAAGCTGCGCCTCATCGCTCTTCTTCGCGGACAGGCTTGAGGTCAATGTAGGTCGGTTGATCGGGATCGCCGGGAATGAGCCTGCCATTGATGACGGAGAGTTCGACAACATTGATGGCGGTGGTGCGGCTGCGGGCGGGCCGTGGAGCGGCCTGCGTTGCCGGGGCATTGGTGGCGGGCGCGGATTGCTGCGTCGCCGCGGCGTTCGCGCCACCTGGAGTCCGCCGGCCGCCGAAATAAAACCACCACGCGCGATCTCCGCTGATCACAACGTCGCCGTGCGAGCCGAACAAGGCTTCGTCCTGCAGCTTCCAATTCAGGCAATCGTCCGAACTCCACACGCGCATTCCGTTCGCCCAGCAGTCCGCGATCAGCCAATACTTTCCCTTCCAGTGAATGACCTTCGGGCCTTCGCCGCTGAAATTGGTGACGGCGTTGCCTTTGGTTTCCCACTTGAACAGGTCCGGGCTGTCGGCATAGGACAAGGGACGCGGCTTGCGTTCGTCTTTATACCACATGCGCCAGATACCGTTCGGGAGTTGGATGACGCAGGCGTCAATCGTGCGATCGGATTGCAGGTCCACCTTGCCGACCGTGTCCCATTTGAGGCCGTCTTTGCTGGTGAGGTGGACGATTTCGCGGGGATGATTCCAGTCGGTGAAAATGCCGGGCACGAAACTGAGATACATGTGATAGTTGCCGTTGTGCCAGATGACCTCCGGCGCCCAGTAGGTGTAGTCGTTGGGATGAACATCCTTGCCGTAGTTGATGTCCGCCGTGCCGCGGTAGGTCCAGGTCGCGCCGCCGTCGGACGACTCGGCGATGCCGATGTTCGATCCGTGAATCCACGTTACACCCGGCGCGTTGGTGGCCGTGGCGCGGCGGGCGGTGTAATACATGAACCATTTCTTCTGCTCGGCGTTGAAGCAGAGCACCGGATCGGTCGGCGCGGCGAACGGGGGATCGCGGTAGAGCGGTTTGGGGGCGAGCTTGCCGGAATGCACGTCGAGGAGGATTTCCGCGGTGCTGCGGCCTTCGGGAAGGCGGTCGGTCGGGGGGATTCTGCCGGCGTGGACTTCGTAGAGGCGTTGATGGGTGCGAACGATGGCACCGATCATTTCGAGATAGGGGCGATCCGTAACATCCACGAAGCCGATGTTGTAGTTCTCGCCGTCGTTGCGGCCGGTGGACGGCTGATCAATCCACTGGAACCAGTGCATGCCGATCATGCTGGGATGACTTGCGGCATGTTCGACGTAGTATTGGTAGGCGACGCCGCGTTCGGTCTGATTGGCGACCTGGCGCAGTCCGCCGCCGAGTCCGCGTTCAGGCGCGCCGAAATGGAATTCGCCACCGATGAGCGGGCGACCGGTGAGGGCAGCGTAGCGGTCGAGGGTTTTTTGCGGGATGGCGAATTCGTAGATGTTGATGGAGCAGACATCGAAAACGCGGCAGGCTTTGATGACTTCGTCGGGGACTTCGCCGCCGAGACGGATGCCGAGGTTAAGGTGGTTGGGGTCGTGTTTTTTGATGGCGGTGTTGATGGTGGCGAGGAAATGGTCGAAGGCGTCATAGACGAATTGCTTGCGGCGCTCGGGGGTGTCGCCGGCCTTCAGGAATTCAGCCAGGCGGGATTTGATGGCGCTGTCGGGGCCGGCCAGAAGGGCATCGCAGAGGAGCGTTTCGCGAGTGGGCCAGGGCGGCTCGTTGCCGACAAAGTAGCCGAGCAGGTAAGGGTCGTCTTTGAGGGCTTCGCACCGTTGGGCGACCTGGTCGATGCGTTGTTCGAAATCGGGGGAATAGACGTCGGGCATGCCCATGATGCTGGGACCGGTTTGGCCGCGGAGCATGATGGTATAGGGTTTTCGCGCGCCGTCTTTGGTGATGGAAGCCGGCGGGGTGCCGCCGAATCCGGCAACGGTGTTGAAACCCCAGGCGTCGAGGCGGCGGAAGGTGAGTTCACCCCAGGCAGCATTGAAATCCTCGCCGTAACGCCGTTGCAGATTCCAGGTGTAGAAGGACGCGCCTCCGCCGCCGCCGCGGCCTGCGCGCCCGGGCTGGGCTGGAGGAAGTGCGGCAAAAATCTCCCGGCGATTGGCGGCCGGCGTGCCGGAACTGGTGCCGATGCCGTTGACGCCCGTGGAGTAAAAGGGATGCCCTTCCGGATCGACGAACCACCATCGGCCGTCGATCTGCTCGACGCGAAAGAACCCGGTGGCCCTGACCTGGGTACGGAGGTATCCGCCGTACTTGTCGTAATCAAATACACCAGGCTTGAGCGAGGCGTCTTCGTCGGCCCAGGCTTTCTTGAGATCGTCGAGGCTCTTCGCCTTGCCGGACCAGTCGGCGGGGATCCACTGGCCGAATTCGTCCACCACCACCTTGGGTTCGAGCACCGCATCGCCGGGATCGTCTTTGGCCAGCGTGACGGAGCGGATTTCGAGCGTGGGCCGGCCGATAGGCCCGTCCATCTGCACTCCGATGGCTTCGACCTCTCCGATGGGCGCCCACCCGCCGAAGTTGATGTTGATCCAGTAGGAATCGCGGTGCTTGTTGTAAGTGGCGGCAAGGTCGGAGCCTTCCCGGGCGGGCTTGCGATAAAATACCAGCGGGATCGAGGCGCGGACCCAGGTGTTTTGGAACGGCTGGATGCGTTTGGCGACCATGGCATCTTTGGTGAAAATCTCGAGTTGGAAACGTTCGGAGGAAGACGCGCGCATTTCGAGCACGAGGAAATTATAATCCGTCCAGTCCGAGGGCAGGTCAGGGGAAAGTTCCTTGAGCGACCATTTGTATTCGGTGTTGACCCCGTCGAAGACGACGCGCCTCGGTTCGGCATTTTCGGCAGCAGTGGCGAAACCCGCCACGAAGAAAAGGAATGAAACTATCCGTGCGAGCAGGGGCGGGCTGATCCATTTGTTCGAGTGTCGAATGTCTTGTTTCATGACTTCGTTCCTGCGGATTTGTTGGAATTAAGACTCTGCTTTTGATCAAAACTGGTCTTCCTTTTCCTTGAACAGCACGTTGAACGTGGTCAGGGAACCGTAGCTGCGCGTGATGTATTGCTGCATTTCCACCTTTTCGCCGTCGGTCAGCTTCTCATGCGCGTTGATTTTCTGTTCCAGCACGCGGAGGTTGTTCCGCACCATCACGATTTTGTGAAAGAAAGCTTCGAGCGGCACTTCCTTGGCCTGCAACGCCGGGTCGGACGGATGCATGACCAGTTTGCCGCCGTGCCAGCGGACGCCGAGTTTTTCGATCACGGCATCCGGTTTTTCCAGACCGAGCCTGACCACGGCGGCATCCACGGTTTGCTCGATAAATTGTTTGAGCGGAAGGTTCAAGCCGCTGATGGCGGTTTGCGGTTCGGCGAGTTCGAGGCCGGCGGCATCCGGCGCGACCGTGTGCTTGTCGCCATTGTCAAATTGAATTTCCGCGGTGAGTTCGTTCAAAGCCTTGACGACGCCGGTGCCGTATTGCTGGTGCCGCACCCGCATGCCAATGTGGAGGGATTCGATTTTCATGCCGGAATATAACCACGGACCTGTCCTCCGAAGCAATACTGCGAAGGAGGATGAACACGGCGTAAATCCGCGTGGCGGCTACGCCGCTATACGCGGATGAACACGGATTTTTCGCGCGCAAATACCGGAGCGCGACTGTGTCCGCAGGACCAGTCGCAGCGCGTGGATTGCGGTTGATGCTTGGGAAAATGTGGGGCGTTCTGTGTGTGGACGCGTTGCGGCTGGCGCTTCGCGCACAGCCGCGCTCCGGCTAAAAAATCAAGGCTGACAACTCCGCAAAACGCGCTAGGCTCGGCGACAGCCATACAATTTAAAACCAAACAAACATCATGGCCCGCTTAAATCCAATCGACCGGTTCGAGTTCGAGCGCGTGCTGTGGACCCGGGGCGTGACGCGCGTCGCGGGCGTGGATGAAGCGGGTCGCGGCCCGCTGGCCGGACCGGTCGTGGCGGCAGCGGCGATTCTGCCTTCGAAATGGGCGGAATCTGGCTTGCCGCGCGAACTCGAAGGATTGAACGATTCCAAGCAACTCACGGCCAACCAGCGCGAAAAGTTTTTCGCCTTCATCACCAGCCGCGGCGAAATCGAATTCGGCATCGCCGAAGTGGACGCGGCGTTGATTGACGAGATCAACATTTTACAGGCGACACATCGCGCGATGAACGATGCGCTCGCAAAATTGCGGCCCGCACCCGAACACGCGCTCGTGGATGGCCGTCCGGTCACGACGATGCGCGTTCCGCAAACGGCGATTGTGAAAGGCGACGCGCGCAGTTATTCCATCGCCGCCGCCAGCGTGCTGGCCAAGGTCGCGCGTGACCGGCTCATGCTCGAATTCGACCGGCAATGGCCGAAATACGGATTTGCCGAGCACAAAGGCTACGGCACGGCGGAACATCTCGCGGCAATTGCGGCGCACGGCCCGTGCCCGATCCATCGGCGCAGTTTTGCACCGCTGAAACCGGTTCAACGCGAACTTTTTTAACCAGAATGAGAACTAACGCGACAACAACCCAACCAAACTTTTTGGACTGCGGCGGGAAGCGAAGCGCCACGCCGCTTTTTCAGCGTTGGTCGGCGTCCCAAAGCGGTGTCGCCGCTGCGCTCTGCCACCGCACTCCAAAATCTTCGCGACACCCGACGATTCTGACGTATAGCGGCAGAGGACTGCCCGCCCTACCAATCAATCCGTGTTCAAACCGCGGCTAGATGAAGCTGCTTGAACAGATAAAAGCGTGGCGTGCCGGCAAGGAAAAACCGGAGCATCTGCGACGCGGTGAACTGGGCGAGCACGCGGCAAAACGTCATTTGCAGCGGGAAGGATTGAAATTTCTCACGGCCAATTTTCGTTCGAAGCGCGGCGAAATTGACCTGGTCTTTCGCGACGACGATTGCCTGGCGTTCGTCGAAGTCAAAACGCGGTCATCCGAGGATTGGACGCGCCCGGCGGCGGCGGTCAACGCGCGCAAGCGGCGATTGCTTTCGCAAACCGCACTGGATTATTTGCGGCTCCTGAAAAATCCGCAGGTAAAAATCCGGTTCGATATTGTCGAGGTGCTCTTGACTGACGGCCAAGTGTGCGAAATCCGGCATTTGCCGAACACGTTTGCGATGGCAAAACCGTATCGTTACGGGTGAAACGTGGCTGCGGCGCCCCGCCGCAGATGGGGTGTTGGCGTCGCCTTCGTCGTCACGTGGACATGAGTCGGTTTGACGGGGCAAACGCGCGACGGGGCGTCGCTTCCACTTTTCGGCGACGGGGCGTCGCCGCCACTCTGCCATCAAAGGATGGTAATGCCAGCGTGACATCGGCGCGCGAGCATTGTCTAATCAGCAGTGAAGACACTCATGAACGAGCCGGCCGCAGGATGTGAGTTCGCGGAAGAGTCGCCAGCCGATTTGGCGTCTTCGGAGTTTTCCAGTCTCTATGCCGAAAACAGCCGCGCGATTTATTATCTCGCCCTGCGTTTCCTGGGCGACCCGCAAAAGGCCGAGGACGCCACGCATGACGTTTTCCTGAAGGCTTTCCGCAAGCTGGATCAATTCCGCGGCGAGGCGTCCCTGCGCACGTGGCTTTACCGCATCGCCATCAATCATTGCCAGAACCTCCGTCAGGGCTGGCATGACCGCCACGTGTTTTCCAACGCGGACGACGCGGTGTGGGAAAATACCGTGGCCAAAACCGACTCGCCCCTGCGCGTCCTGGAAATCAAGGAATTGGGCCAGCGAATCCAGAAGACGCTCGATGGTCTGCCGGATGAATACCGGCTCCTGTTGCTGCTCGTGGCCGACGAGGAATTGAGTTACGAGCAGGTTGGCGCGCTGGTCGGGCAATCCCCCGACGCGGTGCGCGGGAAATTGCATCGCGCCCGCAAAACTTTTGCCGTTCTTTTTGAGAAAACCGCCTGAAGCTGAATTATGAAACACCAAACCAAACTTTCCCAGGAACAGCAGCAACAGCACGCTGCCGAACATCAGACGCAACAACCGGCCGCCCGCGAATTTGCCAGCGCCGAAGAATTGTTGCGCTATGACGCTGCGCACACCACCGTGCCGCCGGGCATTGCCCAACGACTCCAAAAATCCACCGGCGACCTGCCGGGGCCGAAAACAGCCTGGTGGAAGCGTTTGTTCGGAGGAACCAATCCATGAAAAACCTTTTCCGAAACTATTTCTCGTCGCTGCCGTGGGGTATGCGCCTTTTCCTGCTGATCTTCGTGCTCGGTTTCCCGATGGCTTGGATCGGCCTTCGCGCACAACTTTTTGACCTGTACGGCTGGCTCGCTTTGACGCCGGCACTGGTCTGGAAAGGGCAGGTCTGGCGCGTCGTAACCTACGCCTTTCTGCCGGCCGGTCCTTTGGATTGGGCCATAAGCATGTTCTGGCTCGCGACGCTCGTTTCCGTGCTGGGAAGGAACTGGTCCGCGCGTGGTTTCTGGGCTTATTGCCTGATGGGCGCCCTGGCGGGAGGGCTGTTCATCTGGTTGCTCAAGCCGGGGATGCAATTCGGTGTGGTGGGTAGCGGAGCAATGATTTTCGCCCTGCTGGTGGCGTGGGACTGGCTCTACCGCAACGAACGCCTGATCCTGCTCGGCATCGGGGAAATCTCCGTGCGCCAGGCGGCGATTTTAATCGCCATCATCAACTCACTCATCCTGTTCTTCTGCTCGGGCTGGTTTTTGATGCTGGCGATGTGGTGTGGCGGCCTGGCCGGATGGCTCTGGCTCAGGATTCGCGCGAAACTTTTCCTGGGCAAAACCGCCCAGCCAATCCGGTCCGAACGCGTGGCGCGGCTGGAGTTATGATTAGCATTGTACAGGAGCGCCGGTCTCCGACCCGGCGAGAAAAGCTTGGAGTTCAATCCCGCGATGTGCGGGATTGTTCAAAAGGCACGCTAAAGCGTGAACTCCAACGCGCCGGGCCGGAGGCCGGCGCTCCACGTTCCGTCCTAGCGCACGACCGGGCGCGGATCGCGCGCGCGATGCTGGCGGATTGCCGCTTCTGCGCGCACGACTGCGGCGTCAACCGGCTGGCGGGTGAAAACGGCTTGTGTCATGCCGGCGCGGAGGCGCGCTTTTTTTGCGCGCAAACCGAGGTTTCGGACGAGCTGGAATTGATCCCGACGTTCGCCATCGCGTTGAGCGGATGCGACCTGCGCTGCGATTTCTGCATCACGGGCGGGCCGAGTTGGAACCCGCGCACGGGCGAACCGGTGCGATTGGAAATTCTGGCCGGGCAGGCCCGGGCCGCGCTGGCCGACGGCGCGCGAACCATCATGGTATTGGGCGGCGAGCCAACCATTCATCTGTCGGCCGCGCTCGAATTTGTGTCGCTGCTGCCGGACACAGCGAGGCTGATTTGGAAGACCAACGCGCACGGGTCGGCGCAGGCGCGCGAATTACTGGATGGAATGTTCGATGTCTGGCTGGCGGATTTCAAATTCGGCAATGACGCCTGTGCGCAGCGGCTGGCCAAAGTTCCCGATTACGTCCGCGTGGTCCGGGAAAACCTGCTTTGGGCCAACAAACACAGCGAGCTAATGGTGCGCCACCTGCTTATGCCGGGGCATGTCGAATGTTGCTGGAAACCGGTGGCGGAATGGCTGGCCGCGAACCTGCCCGGCGTCAAAGTGAATCTGCGTTCCGGCTTCTGGTCAGCATGGCATTCGGCCAGACACAGCAATTTGCGCCGGACCGTTTCAGACAGTGAAAGCGAGCAAGCCGGGAGAATCGCTCGCAACTGCGGCTTGAATTTGGTGGAATGAAAGGGTCAAATTGCCATGAAGCCTGACGCAAATGATAAACCGGCTGCCAGGAAACACCCGCTCACATCCGAGTTGCTGCTTCTGCCTGATGGACGGATTCTGGTTCACAATCTGACTCCGGCATTTGCCGGGCTGCTGAAGGAATTGAATCCTGACGACGAACAAATCCGGCGGCGTTCACTCCCATCCACCGAACACCCAACATGACCATGAACTTTCAGACTGAAATCGAGACCCTCATCCGCGCCCGTTATCCGATCCTCTACATCATCACGAACGAGGAAATGCGCGTGCAGAACCTGCTGGTGGAAATCGCCGCCAAGCGGCAGAAAAAGGTGTTCGAGTGGACCTACAGCAACGGCATCGTCCCAGCCGGCACTTCCATCCAGTCGCAGAAAAACCGCAACGCCGCCACCAAAGACCCGCTCGCCGCGTTGGACCAGGTGATCGAACAGGTCGAGCCGGCGATTTTTCTGTTCAAGGATTTTCATCCGTTCCTCACAAAAAACAATTTTGCGATCATCCGCAAACTCAAGGACATCGCACAGTATCTCAAAAACAGCTTCAAAACCATCGTGCTGATTTCGCCGGTGATGGAAATTCCGGCGGAGCTGGACAAGGAAATCACCGTCATCAATTTCCCGCAACCGACGAAGGAGGATTTGGGCGCAATGCTCGACAAAATTGTCGCGGAAGTACGCGACCGGAAACAGATTCAAATTGATCTCGACGACCAGGGCCGCGACCGGCTGCTGCAGGCGGCGCTCGGCCTGACGCTCGGCGAGGCGGAAAATGTTTTCGCCAAAATCATTGTCCAGGAGCAGCGATTGAGTGGCGATTACGTCAACGAAGTGTTCGCCGAAAAGCAGCAAATCATCCGCAAGAGCGGGTTGCTGGAGTATTACGCGACCGAGGAGGATTTTGCCAGCGTTGGCGGCCTGGCGGTGTTGAAGGACTGGCTGAACAAGCGCTCCGTGGCGTTCACGGACGAAGCGCGGGCGTTTGGTTTGCCCGCGCCGAAAGGCATTTTGCTGCTGGGCGTGCAAGGCTGCGGCAAAAGCCTGTGTGCCAAGGCGGTTTCACGGCTGTGGCAACTGCCGTTGCTGCGGTTCGACATGGGCCGGATGTTCGGCAGTCTGGTGGGTTCGTCGGAAGAAAACGTGCGCCGCGCGATTGCCGTGGCGGAGTCCGTGGCTCCGGCAGTGCTTTGGGTGGACGAGATTGACAAGGCATTTGTCGGCTCGCAAAGCTCCGGGGCGACCGACGGCGGCACGACCGCGCGCGTCTTCGGCACGTTTCTCACCTGGCTTTCGGAAAAAAGCGCGCCGGTGTTCGTGGTGACGACGGCCAACGACGTTTCGCAGCTTCCGCCCGAACTGTTGCGCAAGGGACGTCTCGACGAAATCTTTTACGTGGACCTGCCGAACGAGGAGGAGCGCGAAGAAATTTTCCGAATCCATTTGTCCAAGCGCAAACGCGATCCCAAAAATTTTGATCTCAAAACGATGGTTGAGGCCAGCAAGGATTTGAGCGGTGCGGAAATCGAGGAAGCCATCATTAGCGCGCTCTACGATGCCTTTTACACGAAGCAGGAACTGGCCACCGGGCACGTTCTGGCCACGCTGGGCCAGACGGTGCCGCTGGCCAAGACGATGTCTGAAAAAATCAGCGCGCAGCGCAATTGGGCCGCCGGTCGCGCACGGAATGCCAGCGTCATCCACCCCGTGAAAAACAAAGCGGAAGCGCGGCGGATGGAATTGTGACGCTGGTCGAAGCACGGAATTTGAACGCTCAAGCAACGAGCCAAATGAATTCTTTCTGGGGCAACCTGTATGATCATTTCAAGGATCGCCGCTATGGGGCTCTTTTCCTGGTCTCCCTCGTGGCATTTTTGGGGGTGCTTGTTTTGGGAGCCGTTATTGAGGAGATCTTTCGCGCGTTTGACCTTCAGGAGTATTTTCTACAAGCACTGCCAGGGGTTGGAATACTCGCAGCAGCCTGGGTTTGGAGGGGTGTTCGCCAAGAGCGGGCCCGACGGCGGGAACAGTTGCGACATTCCCCATTGTCGCGTGACGAACTGCGCGTAGCCCGGTCAAAACTGTTGAAAGATCGAAATCTCAAAAAATCATGAGTGCAGTTTGCATTTTAGCTCCAGTGGTCATCGCGGCGTGGCCGGCTTTCAGCGCGGCGGTGGTGGCGGCCGCGACTTCGCTCGGATACCAGGTCGTATCCGAAGTTAACAACCAAGGTCTCTCCACCGCCGCGCGAAAGGAATCAAATTCAGTCCAGCTGGAAATCGAGCGCAGCGAAGTGGTCACCCACCAGCTTGGCCGCGACCAGCGGATTGCCGTCAACCGCAACGGCGTCACGGTGACGTTTTCGCGCGACGCGCGCGGCAAGGCGCTGCTGTGTGTGACCGGCACCGGCCAGGGCGAGGAGGAATTGCGCGCCTTGGGCGAGGAGTTGAGCCGGGGCGTTGTCCAGCAATATATCTATCAGAAATTGATGGATGAAATGCGGGCGCGGGGTTTCAACGTGGTTGAAGAAGAAGTGAACGAGGACCGTTCCATCCGCCTGAAAGTCAGGCATTGGGAGAATTGAACATGCCGCAGCGAGAATTTGAAATCACCATCGGCAAGGACGGCAGCGTGGAACTGCACGTCAAAGGCTATAAAGGCCGCGCTTGTCTTACCGCAGTGAAGATGTTCGAACAAATCGTCGGCGAAATGAAATCGCAGCAAGAAACGAGCGAGTTTTACGAGCCTGACGAGCACGTGCAATTTAATATCGAGCAACGGCATTGAGGTTGGAGTCCAATCCCGCGATGTGCGGGATTGTCCGCCGCCGGCAAGCTAAAGCTTGAACTCCAATTTGTGGCCAGATTGAACACACAGGAAGATGCTTCGTCTTACTACCCGCCACGGGCGCGGTGGTACAGCCTGCTTTTTTATTTTGGCGCCGCCGTCCGCCGACGGCTGGCTTTGGATCGCATTCATCTGCCGCGGGAAATGAATTTTGGCGGGCTGATTGCCAGTTTTCTGGTGCCCGGCCTTGCTGTTAATATTCGAGGTCCAAGACTTTGGGGAAAGGCCGCGCTGGTCAGTTGCGGGCTGCTGTTTCTTTTATTTATCGCGTGGTTCGGCCATCCGGCCGGGAATTTCGCCTTCGGTCTGCTGCTTTCGATTCACACCACCGGTTTCGTGTATTACTGCAGCCCGTTGTTGCTGGATGCGCCGTTCAGATCCCGGCTGCTTTTTACGCTGCTGGCCCTGCTTGCGATCGGCCTGCTCATTTACGCTCCGATACGAAACGTTATTCAACAACACTGGCTGATTCCGCTACGCGTGCGGGGAAATGTGATCATCGTGCATCGGACGGGTGCGCCGCACGACATCAAACGCGGGGATTGGGTCATGTATTCACAGAACGGCGAACAGACGGGCGAAGCCCATAACGGCGGCGCGGTCCGGGTCCGGGCCGGTTTCGGTTGCGGACCGGTGCTGGCCGTGGCGGGAGACCGCGTGGAGTTTTCCACGAATGTTTTTATGGTGAACGGTGCGGCGCAGCCGCTGTTGCCGCACATGCCGACGAGCGGCGAGGTGGTCGTGCCGGAAAAGCATTGGTTCATCTGGCCTGAACTTGATATAAGCGGACACGGGAATGTGGGCGAAGCAAGCATTTCAGCCGCCATGTTGCAAATGGCAACGGTATCACAGGAACAGTTCATCGGGAAACCTTTCAAACGGTGGCTTTGGCGACGACAAGTTTTATCATGAGCCGGTTTGTCAATCTTGAGTTTGGAGACGAGTCCGAAGACCAGTCGCAACCAAAAGAAAGAGCGCTGGTCAAGGACGAGGCGTATTATTTCAACGAGGCAAGGACGGCGTTTGAAACCGGAAATTTTGAGCAGGGTTTGCGGTTTTACTCCAAAGTCCTGGAGTTCAATCCGCAAAACGCCGCTGCGTGGACCGGACAGGTGCGGATGTTGATCGAGCTGGGTGAATTTCGCGAGGCGAAGTTATGGGCGGACAAGGCGCTGGAACGGTTTCCCAATGAGCCGGAACTGCTCGCCGCCAAAGCCGTCGCGTTGGGCCGCAGTGGCGATTTGCAGGGTGCACTCGCGTTCTCGGACGCCTCCATTGAAGAACGCGGCGACACGCCCTATGTCTGGCTCGCGCGCGGCGACGTGATGCTCGCACGCAAAGAGCACCGCGCGGACTATTGTTTTGAGAAGGCACTGTTGCTCTCACCCCGGGACTGGTTTGTCGCCTGGCTGGCAGCCCGGATCCGGTTTTATTACAAACAATTTGTGCTCGCGCTGAAACTGCTTCAACAAGCCATCGAATGGAACACCGGCCAATTTCTTTTGTGGCTCGAACTGGGTCAATGCCAGCAGGCGCTCGACCTGATCGGTCCCGCCAAAAATTCGTTCTTGCAGGCGCAACAATTGAACCCGCATTCTCGCGAGACCGACCTGGCACTGATCCGGCTTTCCCAGAAGGGGATCTGGGCGCGTGTGCGCGGCTGGCGGCGGCAACTTTTTAACCGATAAACATGGAAAACCTGAACCGGCTTTTGTCCGCCGCCAATGAATTTGACGCGTCCGACCTGCATCTGGTGGCCGGCGTCCCGCCCGCCTTTCGCGTGAATGGCGAAATCATCATCGCCGACGAGGACGCGCTGACCGAAGACGAAATCACCGCCATGGCCGACGGCCTGCTGAACGAACAGCAGAAGAAAAAATTCGAGTCGGAATGGGAACTTTGCATTTCCATTTTGCACAGCGTGGCGGGGCGCATCCGCGCCACGTTTTACCGGCGCAACGGACACCCGGAAATGAGCTTCCGCTTTTGCGGCGACAAGGTGGCCACGCGCGAGGAGCTCGGCCTGCCCGAAAAAATTGACGATTTGGCGCGCAAACCGAACGGATTGGTCCTGATCACCGGCCCGACGGGGGCAGGCAAAACGACGACGCTCAATTATCTGATTGACCTCATCAACAGTGAACGCCGCTGCAAGATTGTCACGATTGAAGACCCGATTGAATTCGTTCACGAAAACAAACGCGCCATCGTGGTGCAGCAGGAAGTGCTGACGGACGTGCGCTCATTCAACCGCGCATTGATTCACGTGCTGCGGCAGGACCCGGACGTGATTGTCGTGGGCGAGATGCGTGATCACGAGGCGATTTCCACGGCCCTGACGGCGGCGGAAACCGGCCATCTCGTGCTGGCCACCATGCATTCGCCAAACGTTTCGCACGCGCTCGAACGCATTGTCGGTGTTTTCGAAGGCAGCGCGCAGCGGCAGATCGTGCTGCAGCTCGCCAACGCGTTGCAGGGAATCATTGCCCAGGACCTGTTGCCGGCGGCGGACCGCACCCGCCGCGTTCTGGCGTATGAATTGATCGTTGCGAATGGGGCCGTGCGGAATTTGATCCGTGAAAACCAACTTCACCAACTGGAAAACACGATCCAAACCGGACGCAAGGAAGGAATGGTTCTCATGGACAATTGCCTATACGACTTATACTGCAAGTGTGCCATCACGTACGACACCGCTATCAGCCGGGCTCACCACCCCGACAGCATCATTCGGGAAAAGTCCCAAACCGTTTGAATTTTGCAGATTCGCCATGGCGCGGATTACGACTCGATGCGCCGGACTTTGGAGAAAATTGTGGAGCGGTTCCCCAATCTGCCCGTCGCGGAAATGGCCCGAACGCGGCTGGGCCGCTTGAAACTTGAGCTTAAAGGACATAAAGAAACGCCGGGCGTGAAACTCGGCGTTTATGAACAAAATATCGGTTTGAAATACGGCTCACCGCACCAGTTGTAGCGCGATTTCCTTTTCCAACTCGTGCGCGAGGTCAATGTCCTTGTTGCCCCATTTCGTGCGGGCCTGCACGACGACCGAGGTGATTCTTGGATCCACCACTTCGACGCGCACCCAGACATCACTCTGATCCACCTTGCCCTGCAACGAGCGCACAATATTGGTGGTGTCGTGCGGAATGAATTCCGTGACCACCACGCCATTGTTCTGGATGACCTGCACCGACGCCAGATAGACTTGATCCATGGTGCGCGGATAACGTCCCTCGACCCGATCCTTGCCAAACGAGACCGTCGCCGTTTTCGTGTCGGTCACGGTACTGACGCAACCGGTGGCAATAATGGTAATTCCGACAAACGCCGCAAAAAATTTCGTCTTCATATAGATAACAATGCAATCGAAAAGGCCGCCCGCGTCAAGCACGATTGCAATTTTTCGCGCGGCTCGACAAGTGGGGCAAGAAATGCGAGTTTTGAACCGTGTCAGCAAACAAGCTCGAACAACTCCGCGCCGCTTTGCAGGCCTACGGCTCGTGTCTCGTGGCGTATTCCGGCGGCGTGGACTCGGTGTTCCTCGCGCGTGTGGCGCATGAAGTCCTCGGCGACCGCGCGCTGGCGGTGATTGCCGATTCGCCGAGCCTGCCGCGGCGGGAATTGCAGGAGGCGCTCGCCATAGCGGAAAAATTTCGTTTTCCGGTGCGCGTCGTGCAGACAGCGGAATTTGAAAATTCCAACTACCTGTCGAATCCGGCCAACCGCTGTTATTTCTGCAAGCACGAATTGTTCGGGCAACTGGCGCCGATTGCGCGCGCGGAAAAATTCGCGGTGATTGCCTACGGCGAAAACGCCAGCGACAACGGCGATTTCCGTCCGGGCGCACAAGCGGCGGCGGAATTCCAGGTGCGCGCGCCGCTCAAGGAAGTTGGTTTGACGAAATCAGAAATCCGTGAGTTGTCGGCACAGCTCGGTTTGCCGACGGCGGACAAACCGCAAATGGCCTGTCTCAGTTCGCGCATTCCCCAGGGCGAGCCGGTGACGCCGGAAAAACTGGCGATGATTGAAGCGGCGGAAAATGTGCTGCGCGATCTGGGATTTCATGACGTGCGAGTCAGGCACCATGAATTGAGGGTGGCAAGTGGCCAGTCTTCGCCGGGCTTCGACCCGGCAGGCAAGTGGCCGGTGACAGGAAAACAGTCGCCGGACGTCGCCGGGTCTGTCACCCGTCACTCGTCACCCGTCACCCACCTCGCCCGCATTGAACTTGGGCCGACGGAAATTCCGCGGTTTTTGGAGGACGGCGTCACGACGAAAGTGGCCGGGGCGCTGAAAAAAATCGGTTACGCGCAGGTGACTTTGGATTTACAGGGCTACCGGCGCGGCAGTGTCAACCAAGCGCCGACCAAAGGCGCGTGAAACTTTTGACCTTCAACGGTTTTAGATAAGGGGACTATGCCGCAGTTTTCGTACAGGGCGCGCCGCCGCAGTGGCGAATTGGTGGAGGGCGTTTTAGACGTGGCCGACCGCTCGGCGGCGGTCGCGCAAATCGAGCGCCTCGGACTTTTCCCCGTCGCGGTGGACACGGCCAAGGCCGGCGCAGTGAACGGCACTCAACGCACGGGAAAAAGTGTGGATTTGATGGCGTTCCTGCCGCCGACGCTGCGCGCGCAGCTTCAACAAAAACGCAAACCGAAATTGCAGGAGCTGGCCACGTTCACGCAGCAACTGGCGAACCTGATCCAATCCGGCATGCCGCTGACGGTGGCGTTGAACAGCATGACGCATCTGGAGTCGAAGGGCATTCCCGCCGGGGTGAGCCGTGACTTGAAGCAGGAGGTGACCGAGGGCCGAAGCCTGTCCGACGCGATGGCGAGACAGCCGCGGGTGTTTTCGGATTTGTATATCAACATGGTGCGCGCGGGCGAGCAAAGCGGTTCGCTGGTGGAGGTGCTGCGACGCATGGCGAATCACTTCCAGCAGTTTGCCGAAGTGCAGGCGAAATTCACCTCGGCGCTGATTTATCCGGCCTTGGTGGTTTGCATGGGCATATTGCTTATTGCGTTCTTCATGATCGTCATGATGCCGCAGTTCACAAAAATTTTTGAGGGCTTTAATATCCCGCTGCCGCTGCCAACGCGCATATTGATCGGATGCAGTCAATTTGTCCTTGGTTATTGGTGGTTGCTCGGATTTGTCATCATCGTCGCGATCATTTTATTCATACGCTTTAAGGCCAGCGAAGCCGGCGGGCGGAAGCTGGACGAATGGAAAATGAAAGCGCCGGTGATCGGCAAAGTGATTAATTTAAATTTGTTCGGGCAATTTGCGCGGACCCTCGGCACGTTATTGCAAAACGGCGTTCCAGTTTTGACGGCGCTGAAAATCACGGAACAGGTCCTGCCCAACCGTCTCATCCGGGAGGCCGTTGCCAAAACGCGCGAGGCGGTCACGGACGGCAAGACGCTCGCTCAGCCGCTGGCGCAGAGCAAACTGTTTCCGCAACTGATGGTTGACCTGGTGCGCATCGGCGAGGAAACGGGCGACGTGCCGGGCGCGTTGAATAATCTGGCGGACACTTATGAAGGTGAACTGGCCATCGCGCTGCGTTTGATGACGCAACTCCTTGAGCCGGTGTTGATCCTCGTCATGGGAGGCATCGTGGCCTTTCTGCTGCTGAGCATTTTCCTGCCGCTGTTCCGGCTGATTTCGGCAATCCGTTGAGCTTTGCAATGAAAATGGCGACGGTCAAAAAAAAATATCCGCGGGTGGCGTTCACGCTGATTGAAATCATGATCGTCGTGGCCATCATCGGCCTCATTGCGGCGATGGGCGTGCCCGCCATTCTCCAGGTCCTGCGGAAGGACGGAATGCGCAAAGCGGTGAGCGACGTCATGGACGTGTGCAGCGACGCGCGGGCGCGGGCGATTTTTCGCGGACAAACCACCGAAGTTGTTTTTCATCCGGCTGAAAAGCGGCTGGAAATAGGCGACGCGCCGTTGGATGAATCGCAGACGCCGCCGACGGGAGCGCCCATGAACAATTCCGGAACAACGCCACCAACGCCTTTGCCGTCAAACACCAAAGGGCCGGTGGTGCTGCCGGACAACGTGGACATTGCGATGCTCGACATCAACCTGCTCGACTTTGGCGCGTCGGACGTGGCGCGCGTGCGCTTTTTTCGAAACGGCACATGCGATGAACTGACGCTGGTGCTGCACTCCGGTGACGAGTGGCAAAAAATCACGCTGGAATTTTCCACCGCCCTGGCGTCGGTCTCGCCGGTGACAAGATGAAAACGGAATTGAAAGCCGGCAGGCGGCGCGGGCGCGAACAACGGGCGTTTTCGTTGCTGGAGGTGATGATCGCCATCGGTGTTTTTTTCATGGCCGTCTTTGCGATTTTGGGACTGGTGTCCAGTTCGCTCGAAAATGTGCGCCGGCTGCAGCGTCCGATCGTGGACGCCGGACTGGTGGCAGGCGAATTGTCGCTGACCAATCAACTGACTGAAGGCACGGCCTCGGGAGACCTGGGCGAATTTCTCGGCAAATCCTATCAGGATTATACGTGGACCTATGCTATTCAGGAGGTGCAGACGAACAAGCTGTTCCAGGTGGATTTCATCCTGCAAGACGATTCCCATGGCCGGGCGGTCGTGTCCAAAATGAGCATTCTGCTCTTCCGCCCCCAATCACCGGCGGGCAGCCTGGATGGAGCAACCACGAGACGATGAAGCCGAACGACCATCCACGTTGTCGCGCGCTTTCGCGGCGCCGGCCCTGGCTTCGCCGGGGCGGGAACCGCTTCGGCGGCAGCGCCGGCGCGTTCACGCTGGTCGAAATCATGATCGCCTTCACGATTTTCAGCATTTTGGTGGCGGCCATTTACTCGACGTGGACGCTCATTTTGCGCTCCAAGCAGGTCGGGAATGAGGCCGCGGCGCGAATCCAGCGCCAGCGCATCGCCGTGCGCACCCTGGAGGACTCCCTCACGTGCGTCCAGTCGTTCCAGGCGTCCCTGGCGTATTACAGCTTTGTCGTCCAAAACGGCGACCAGCCGATGCTGAGTTTTGTGGCCCGGGTGCCGGCAATTTTTCCGCGCAATGGCCGGTTTGGTGATTTTAACCTGCGGCGGCTGACGTTCACCCTCGAGTCGGGACCGGATTCGGAAAGAGATCTGGTGCTGCGGCAGAACCCCATTCTCATGGACATGGATTCGGACGAGCAAAGCGCTCCGCTCGTGCTGGCACGCGATGTGTCGGTTTTCACCGTTGAATGCTGGAACACGAACACCTTGGATTGGGTGAATGAATGGACTGACACCAACTCCATTCCATCAATCTTGCGCGTCGGTCTCGTGTTCGGCGGCTCCACCGATTCCTACGGCAAGGGATCCGTCCTGGCCATCACACGCGTCATCACGACGCCGTCCATGATGTTGCCAAGCGGTTTGCAAACGCCGAAGGTCAGCAACGTCAAGAAATGATGAAGACAACCTCTGTCCACTCCAACTCCGGCGGCATGGCGCTCATCATGGCGATGATTGCGATCTTCGTGATGTCGGCGCTGGTGGCCGGATTCGCGCTTTCCATGAAAGTCGAGACTCGCCTCGCGCAAAACGCGGATTCGGAGCAGCAATTGCTCTGGCTGGGGCGTTCCGGCATGGAACTGGCGCGTTACGTCTTGGCGCAGCAACTGACCATTCCAAACGAACCTTACGATTCGCTGAACCAAAAATGGGCCGGTGGATCAGGCAGCCTGGCCGAATCCAACAGCGTGTTGTCGTCCATCTCACTCGACAATTATCCGGTCGGCGACGGGACGGTTTCGATTAAAATCATTGACCTCGAACGCAAGGTGAACATCAACACCGCCATCAACCCCGCCAACAGCCAGATGATTCAACAGGCGCTCACGCTCATGGGTGTGGACGCGAGTGACATTTCCGTCGTCTCTGATTCGATTTTGGACTGGATTGATGCGGATGATCTTCCGCGAGTCGCCGGCGCGGAGAGCGATTATTATCAAGGGCTGGCCATGCCTTACTACGCCAAGAACGCGCCGATGGACGACTTGTCCGAATTATTGCTGGTCAAAGGCGTCACGCCGGAAATGTACTGGGGCAGCAACGCGACGAATCACACGCCTTCGGTCTTTCAACATAAACTCGGCTTGGGCACCGCGCCCGGTCAAATGCCCGATTATCCGTTCGGGCTGGTGAACATTTTTACGCCGATTTCATCCGGCCAGATCAACGTCAACACCGCCGATGCAACCGTTCTGCAAATGATTCCCGGGGTGGACCAGTCCATGGCGGAAAGCATCATCAAACTTCGCGCCGGTCCCGACGGCGTGGACGGCACGGAAGACGACATACCGTTCCGAGATCCCGCCGCAGCCCTTCGAAGCGTCGGCATCAACAACCTACAATCCACACTCTACACCGTGCGCAGTTCCACGTTTGAAGTCCACGTCACCGCCCAAATCGGCGACTACAAACGCGAATACATCGCCATCCTCTACCGCCGTACGGGAACGGACATTCAAGTCTTGAGCTTTTACTGGAAGTGATTTTTGTAGCGGCGGCCCATGACCGTCGCCGAACCGGCCGTCGCTCACCGAGCGCCGCCACAGATCAGTGTTGAATTTGCAGAGCCGCCCGTTATTGTTTCTCCATGCGCCGGCTTTTGGTGATTTTGCTTTTGCTCGGTTCGCTTTCGGCAACGTTCGCGTCCGACGCCGCAAGCGGCCGTGTCGTCAAGGTCCTGCCGCTGTTCCTCGACCTCAAGGGCCGCGACGCGGTTTCGCCGAGTCTTTACGACCGCGACGCCTACCAGGTTTACCTGCGCCAGCACACCAACGAAATTTCCGCCATTCGCTTCGATGTTTTGTGGAAAACGTCGAATGCCAAAGGCGTAAAATTGAAATTGCGCGTTGAACTCCGTGGTATTGGCGCAGGCGGTTTGCCGCGCCAAACCACGCTGGAACAATCCGTCACGCCCGGATTTTTCCGCCGCTGGACTTCGCTGACTTTGGGCGGCGCGGACTATAAAAATTTCGGCGAACTCGTCGCGTGGCGCGCCACGCTGTGGTCGGATGACCAGCTGCTCGGCGAGCAAAAATCATTTTTATGGTGAACGCCGCGCAACCTCTGGTCCTGATGTTTGACTTCGCCCGGCCCGGCGCGGAGGCGGCAACCCGGCAGGCATTCTCCTGGTAGCCGTCAAAATAATTTGCGGTTGCGGTCAGAAGCCCGCCTTCGACGTGTATCCGTTGAACGGCCGAATGCCGGCACCCGTTCAATGTCCCGTTTGTGGCATGGACGGCACCGCGGTTGCCAATGAAGTTATCGCGCGCACCCTCGGCGCATAGCCCGTGCCTCCTGCGCCTCAACCCGTGCCCGCCCTCAATAATCCGGCGGTAAAGAAGGGCAAAAAGGGCAACAGGAAATGGTGGCATCACCTCCTGGCCGGATGGCGTGGCTCACGGCTGATCGCATCCACCGGAACCGCTGGAAGCGAACTGCCAGTTCCAGCCGACGTCTGGCGGCAACGTGCGCTCATGGCGGAACAGCGCGCGGAGCAGGCCCAGGCCGTTGTCGGTGCCAGCCGCGCGCCACCTCTCGCACAGGCGCTCAAGGAAGCGCTGGTTCAGGCGCTGGCCGTCCAGCGAAGAGAATTGCTTCAGGCGCAGCAAATCGCCGCCGCGGAAATCGCACAATTGACGCACCACTTGGACGAATTGCGGGCGCCGATACAAGAACGGTTGCGCTCTTACGAAATGCGAATTCAAGAACTCGAAAAAGAACTCGCTGCCAGAAACGAGGAAAATCGCGAACGGCTGAAACTTAAAATCGAAATGTTGCGCCGCCAGCTTGAAGTCGAGAGCCCACGCAACCGGATGGAATTCAACTGAGGCTACGCGGCGGCCTTTTCATCCGGCGCTTTTTTCTCCTGCGTGCGCAAGGCCTGTTCGTAACAGTGCAACGCTTCGTCATAACGCGCCATGCGGTTGAACAGGCCCCCCTTGTGAAGATAGGCGATGGTCATTCCATCGTCCGCTTCAATCGCGTGGTCATAACAGGCAATGGCCTCGTCGAGCTGGCCCAGCTTTTCGAGCGCGCCGCCCTTTTTGACCAGCGTATCGGCGCGTTTCGGATACAGCCCCAGCGCCACATCAAAACATTCCAGCGCCTTCTGCGGCTCGTTGGCGACCAGCAGCGACTGGCCTTCGGCAAGCAGGTTGGCGACGCACTCATCGCGGTCGTTCGAAACCTTCGGCACTCCATTCGGTTCGTGAACGGCGGATGAAGTGGTTTCATTCAGCGGGGCGCGCGTGGCCGGTTTCAACTCAAGGCTGCGCTTCTCCAGCTGATCCACCATGTTGAACCGCCGTGCGTTCGATTGCTCCACGCTGGCGCTGGTCACCAACGAAGGGGAAATGCGGCCGTTGCCCAGGGCAAACTCCGGCGGGCGCAGCGAGGACAATTCAACGAGTCGCGAGACGGTGCGCCACTGCAAATAAGCCATCAACAACACGACCAGCAGGCCAATCGTCCCCAAAGCGCCCGCCAGAATCAGCATGAATTGCTGCATTTTCTGCATCGTCTCAACCTCACTCGCGCGCTGGGCGGCGATGATTGGTTGTAAAGCTTCGATGCGGGCGGCCATGTCGTCGGCGTTGCGCTTGGCGGCAGTCTCGGCTTGTTGCCGGTTGCGCTCAATGGCCAGTTGGGTGTCGTGAAGCTGTTCCTGAATCTGAAGATAACCGTTTATCTGGGTTTGCACCGTGCTGTTCTCCGCTGGTGACGGAGAAATGGGACTCGTTTCGGCGGCAAAAACTCCCGCGCTGAAGGTGGAACAGATAAATACAATTAGAAAATTTCGGCGCAGCCTTACATTCATAACAGTTCATGGAAGCCTGAGCCGTCAGTTTGACGATGTCAAGCATGTGGCCGGCTGACTTGTTTCCAAACTATCCACCAAAGCAGGGCTGTGGTTTCGCGCCAGCGGAACCCGGTCGCACCCCGTCACTCCTTCTTCAAATCAAACTCCAGCCGCGTGCGCGAGCCGGTCTGGACGTTGCGGATTTCCATCTCCTGAAGCTCCCACTGGCCGTTCACCTTCTTGAACGACTTCGGCGCGAATTCCTTGAGCCGCTTGTTTTTGAAATCGTAAGCCTCGGCCTGCACGATGCCGCTGCTCTCGTTGTCAATCCACGACACCACGCGCGCATAGCCGTTCGTGGACGGATTCGTGCTTTCCAAAACCGTGCAGCCCCGGCTGCGCTTTACTTCCTTTTTCAGCAACTTCTGCTGCGGCCAGTGGAAAAATTCCAGGCCCAAATCGGCGACCCAGAAATCCGAGCCGGCAAATGGCGTCATTAGTTTTGAATCAACCAAAGTTGTGGATTTGCCATCCTCCCCCTTGTCAAGCACTTCAAGCCCTTCCCGAAGAAAATATTCATTCGGCCTGCCGGTCTTGTGAATTACAATCAACCGAACCCGGTTTGATTGGGAGGTCGTTTCGTAAATCGTTTGCCAGCCGGTCCCATTCACCGTGGTTTGAAATCGAACAGGAATTTCAGAATGTTTTCCCTTGCCGGCGCGAATGTTTAAAACGCTATTTTGGACAAAATTGGTGCCGGGACCTTGCTCCAAAAGTTGTTGGGCGAACTGGCGGCCTTGAATCTCCGCGTCGGACAAATCATTCGTTGCCGCTGCAGTTGCACCAACGGCAAAAAATAAAATCGCTGCAATCAATGGTAGGGCGGCGCTGCCGCGCCGCCCAAAATCAAGGCCGCGCAGCAGCGCGGTCCTATCATTGCACGGATCGTGCTTGCGAAGGCGTACTTTCATTTCGACTCCAGCGCCAGCCGGAGAACGTCGGCAATGTGTTGGACGAAATGGACTTTGAGTCTGGCACGGACCTCCGCCGGCACGTCGAGCCAGTCGGATTTGTTTTGTTCCGGCAAAATGATTTCCTTGATGCCAAAACGCGACGCGGCCAGCACCTTTTCCTTGATGCCGCCGACGCGCAATACCCGGCCGCGCAGGCTGATTTCGCCGGTCATCGCCATTCGGAAACGCACGCGTTTTTTTGTCAGCAGTGACGCCAGCGCCGCGACAATCGCCACGCCCGCGCTCGGGCCGTCCTTCGGTGTCGCGCCGGCGGGCACGTGAATGTGAACGTCGAATTTGTTGTAATCGCTCAAATCCAGATCGAGCAATTTGGCCTGGCTGCGCAGGTAACTCACCGCCGTCTGCGCGCTTTCCTTCATCACTTCGCCCAGCGAACCGGTTAAAAGCAAATTGCCCCGCCCGCGCATCCGCGTCGCTTCGATGAACAAAACGTCGCCGCCGAACGGTGTCCACGCCAGCCCGGTGGCGATGCCATATTCGGTGATTTTCTCCGCCGTTTCGGCAATGAACGGCGCGTGGCCCAAAAAGTCTTTCAAGTTTTCGGCGTCGAGTTTGACCATCGCGGCCTTGCCGTTTTGGGAAATAATTTTGCGTGTGGCTTTGCGCAAAAGTGCGGCGATTTCGCGTTCGAGCTGGCGCACGCCGGCCTCGCGGGTGTATTCGCGGATGAGTTTGTGCAGCGCGGAGTCGGCGAACTTTACATCCCGCCGCGTGAGGCCGTGCTCCTCGATCTGGCGCGGGACGAGATAGCGTTTGGCGATTTGCAATTTTTCGGACTCGGTGTAGCTGGGCAGTTCAATAACCTCGAGCCGGTCGCGCAACGCGGGATGAATCGGCTCCAGCCAGTTCGCCGTGGTGATGAAGAGCACCCGCGAAAGGTCGAATGGCAGGTCGAGGTAATGGTCGGTAAACGTGTGGTTTTGCGCCGGGTCGAGCACTTCCAGCAGCGCCGCCGCCGGATCGCCGCGAAAATCCGCGCCGACCTTGTCCAATTCGTCCAGCAAAACGACCGGATTGCGGCTTTCGATGCGGCGCAGCGTCTGAATGATCCGTCCGGGCATCGCGCCGACATAAGTGCGCCGGTGACCGCGAATCTCGGCTTCATCGCGCATGCCGCCGAGTGAAATGCGCGCGAACTTGCGTCCGAGCGCGTCAGCCACGCTTTTGCCGAGGGAGGTTTTGCCGACGCCGGGCGGGCCGACCAGGCAAAGAATCGGTCCTTTGATTTGCTTGCGGCGTTTGATGACGGCGATGAATTCGAGCAACCGGTCCTTGACTTTTTCAAGGCCGAAATGTTGCTCGTTCAAAATCCGCTCGGCCGCCTTCAAATCCAGCTTGTCCTCGGTGGATTTTTCCCACGGCAAACTCAAAATCCAGTCGAGATAATTTCGCCCGACGGCGTATTCGGCGGCGGCGGGCGGCGTCTGCTGAAGGCGTTCGAGTTCCTGCTCGGCGGCTTTGCGCGCCTCGTTGGGCATGGGCGTCTGCCCGATTTTTTCGCGCAGCGATTTGGTTTCGCCCGAACCGGATTCACCTTCGCCGAGTTCGCGCTGAATGGCGCGCATTTGTTCGCGCAGAAAAAAATCGCGCTGCGTCTTGGCGATGGAAGACGCGACGTCGTTTTGAATTTTTGAACTGAGCGTCAACACCTCCTGCTCGCGGTTGAGCAGGGGCAGAAGTTTATGCAGCCGCTCGCGGACGGAGATGGTTTCGAGCAGCTTCTGCCGGTCTTCGAGGCTGAGATTCAGATTCGCGGCGATGAGGTCGGCGAAATGACCGGGATGCTCGGTGTTCAGCGCGGCGACTTTGACTTGGTCCGAAAGCGCGTTGGACATCTTGGAGATTTCCTCGAATTGCTTGTGCGCGTTGCGCAACATGGCCTGCAACTCAATGGAATCCTCCGTTTCGTCCCGCAGTAATTCGTAACTCGCGCGCAAATACGGGGCCGGCAGCGCGTATTTACTTATGTGGATGCGCCACAAACCCTCGACCAGCACGCGCGCGGTGCCGTCGGGAAATTTCACCATTTTGGACAGGCGCGAAACGCAGCCGACTTCGTGCAAATCCTCCGGCAATGGTTCGGCGATTTCGGGTTTGCGCTGCAGCACCGCGGCGAACAAACGGTCGCCCGCGACAATGTCATCAATCAATTTCAGGCTCGGCCCGGTTTCGACGAGCAGCGGCACAACCGCGCCGGGAAAAATCACGATGTCCGACAGGCCGAGGATGGGCAGGTTTTCCGGCAATGAACGCGACGAGATCCGGGGCAGAGCGTCCGATTTTTCGGCGCCGCCGAGAATGCTGACAAATTCTGTTTCCGGCGAAGTCATCGTCGTTTCTATAAAGTTAGATGCCGTCGCACAGGAAAAGATTCATGCGCGGCTAATTTCCCTCGGCAATTGGAACTTTCGTGCTTTTGGTGTGCAATGGGTGTGCCACCGGCACGTCAATTCGCAGAAAACCATTCACATAAATCGCCTTGGCCTGGCTAAGGTCGTAATCCTGAGGCAACTCGAGCACGCTTTCGAATGGCCCATAGCTGATTTCCATGACCAGAAAATTGCATTTGTGCGCCCGGCAAACGTCCGGGCGGCTGCCACTGATGCGCAGACGATGACCTTCGACGGTGATTTCGAGATTTTCGCTTTTCATCCCGGCCAGTTCCACCTTGATGACCAGGCCGGTGTCGGTGGCGTACACATCCGTGTTCGGAATCCAACGGCCGCTGGCCGCACCCCCGCGCCCGCCCACCGCCGAACTGCGGGGAATAAAATGCATTGTGGAACTGACTTGGGTTACAGCCATGATTAAAGATAATATCCTATAAAGCCTGCATTCGCAAGTGCGCCGGGTTCACTTCATTTTGACCACCACTTCGGGCCGTTCGCCTTTGCGCGCGTGAAAAACAATGGAGCTTTTCGTCTCGGATTGCCCGCGCGCCGAACAACCGCAATGCGTGTCGCGCTCAAAACTGAATTTGCGCCGGCGAAACCGTCCCCGTAAAAACAATCCGGCGACCGAAGCCACAATCGCCAGCGAAACGGCCTGTTGCCAATTCATGCTGGCAACATACCCGCAAAAACGGTTCGCGCAACCGATTTTCGGCGTTGAACTTTCGGCGCGCGCCTTTACGCTGCGCCCATGTCTGTTCCGTTCCGCCACCCGCACCGCGTCAGCTACGCCGAATGCACCGTCGGCAACCATGTTTATCACTCGCGCTATCTCGATTGGCTCGAAGCCGCGCGCGGCGAATTTATCCGCGCCCTTGGCTCGACGGTTCTGCAATGGCAGGAACGCGACGTTATTTTTCCCGTCATTGAAGCCCGCCTGCGTTACAAATCACCCGCCCGTTACGATGACTTGCTGACGATTGAAGTCTGGCCGACGGCCATTGAGCGCGTACGATTGAATTTCGCCCACCGCATCGTCAACCAGGACGGCAAACTCGTTCTCGAAGCCGAAACGTTCCACGCCTGCACCGGCGCGAACGAAAAACCCAAACGCCTGCCGGAGGAACTGGCTGAAAAACTGAAGCCGTATTTGAACGGGGCGAGTGTGGCGGATTCAAAAGCGAAAGGGTGATTATATGTTTGCTATCGCACATGGATTTCCACTCACCGGAACTGGTGTTGTCGTGATGATAGTTTTTGGTATCGGGTTTCTGATTTACAAGTGGTTCAATCCAAAACCGTAGAATTTCAAATTAGGACACCGCCCATTGGGTGTAGTGGACTTCTTTGGTGGGGCGAGCGTCCTCGCGAGCCGGGACTGATGGGATTGCTGTCAAAATCGGCTCGCCAGTAGTCTCGCCCCACCAATTTAGCTCAAACTGAGACACTACCCATTTTTGTTCCGGCTTGCGCACACAGTCCGCGTCTGCGACAATTCAGCGGCGGGCGCGAGCAAGTGATGCAAAATTATCCCAAACATTATTGCGGCGTGTTCGGCATTTTTGGACATCCGAATGCCGCCGAACTCACCTATTACGGCCTCTACGCGCTGCAACATCGCGGGCAGGAAAGCGCCGGCATCGTCACCTGCCACGAAGGAAAATTTTTCAAGCATCACGGCATGGGGCTCGTGTCGCAGGTTTTTAATTCCAAATTGTTGCACGACCTGGTCGGCAACGTGGCCGTCGGCCACACGCGCTATTCGACCACCGGCTCGTCGCACATCCGCAACGCGCAGCCGCTCACGGTGGATTGCATGCGCGGGCAGATCGCCGTCGCCCACAACGGCAATCTGACCAACGCCGCCCAGCTCCGCGACGACCTCGAAAGCCGCGGGCTGGTTTTTCAAACCAGCGTGGATAGCGAGATCATCATCATGATGCTCGCGCAGCCGTCCATCGGCGGCGTCGAAAACACGCTGGTGCAGACTTTCCGCCATCTCGAAGGCGCCTACTCGCTCGTCATCATGACCGAGAAGGAATTGATTGGCGCCCGCGACCCGTTCGGTTTTCGCCCGCTTTCCATCGGCCGCGTGAACGGCGCGTATGTGCTGGCCAGCGAATCGGTCGCGTTTGACCAGATTCAGGCCCAGTTCGTCCGCGATGTCGAGCCGGGCGAAATCGTTATCATCAATGAAAAAGGTTTGATCAGCATTCAGGCGTTTCCCGAACACCAGCGCCGGGCGTTTTGCATTTTTGAATACGTCTATTTCGCGCGGCCGGACAGCGTGATCGGCGGCCGCAGCGTTTATGAAGTTCGCAAGGAAATGGGCCGCCAGCTGGCGCGCGAACATCGCGTGAAGGCGGACCTCGTCATCCCGGTGCCCGACAGCGGCGTCTGCGCGGCGCTGGGCTATTCCGAGGAATCCGGCATTCCGTTCGAGATGGCCTTCATCCGCAATCACTACGTCGGGCGCAGCTTTCTGCAGCCGTCGCAATTGATCCGCGACTTCGACGTGCGCGTGAAACTGAATCTCATTGCGTCGCTCGTGAAAGACAAGCGCGTCGTGATCGTGGACGATTCCATCGTGCGCGGCACCACGTGCAAGGCGCGCGTCAAAACCCTCAAGGAAGCCGGCGCCAGGGAAGTCCACGTCGCCGTCAGTTGTCCGCCGCACATGAACCCGTGCGTCTATGGCATTGATTTTCCCGACCGCACCAAACTGATGGCCGCGAACAATACCGTGGACGAAATCCGCCAATACCTGAACGCCGACTCGCTGCACTATCTTTCGCAGGCCGGCATGGTCAAGGCCACCGGCAAACCGGTGGAGTCATTTTGCATGGCGTGTTACGACGGAAAATATCCCGTGCCTTACGACCCCGTGCTCAACAAGCACATCATCGAACGCCGCCGCAGCCAGGCACAAACCCTCGGCGAAGCCGTCGCGAAGGACAGCGAACAAATCAAATTGCTCCAGGTTTAGCCGCCCGTTAAAGCAGTAGCAGCCGACGTAAGGAGGCTCTAAACGAATGATTGTTTCCAAGGAAATTTGAGCCTCGTTACCTCGGTTGCTACGAAAGAAGGCGTTTTTTAACAGGCTGTTAGCCCGCCGTGCGCTTTGAAACCGCATTGACGCCGGGCTGCTCCGCGTTCAGAATCGGCGTTAAATTATGAAAGTGTCCGCGTTGCCGGAAAAGGAGCAGCTGGTGAGTCCACTTCGCACTTCACACTTTCATCGCGTCGAAGCAACGCGAAGACGGATCGCACCGCAAACTTCGATTGACCAGATCATGGTCGAGGAACGTGCCGCGTCGTTCACCAAACGCAGCATCAAGACCAGCGCCAAGCTCGCCGGACTCAAGCTCGCCGTGGGCATGTGCGACCTCACCACGCTCGAAGGCAAGGACACGCCCGGCAAAGTCGCCTACCTCTGCCGCAAGGCGCTCCAGCCCGCCGATCCAAAATACAATGTGCCGGCCTGCGCCGCCGTGTGCGTCTATCCGAACATGGTCAGATACGCACGGAAATTTCTCGGCGGCGATTCCCCGGTGCATGTCGCTTCGGTTGCCACAGGTTTTCCGAGCGGCCAATTTCCGCTCCGCACCAAACTGGATGAAGTGCGGCGTGCCGTCGGCGATGGCGCGGATGAAATTGACATGGTCATTGACCGTTGCGCCTTTCTCGCCGGCGACCACGCGAAAGTTTTCGACGAAATCGCCGCCACCAAGGAAGCCAGCAGCCCGGCGCACCTGAAGGTCATTCTCGAAACCGGCGAACTTGTCACCTACGACAACGTCCGCCTCGCCAGCGAAATCGCCATGCAGGCCGGCGGTGATTTCATCAAGACCAGCACCGGCAAGGTTTCGCCCGCCGCCACCCTGCCCGTCACGCTCGTGATGCTGGAGGCCATTCGCGATCACTTTTTCGCCACCGGCATCCGCATCGGCATGAAACCCGCCGGCGGCATCCGCACGTCGAAGCAGGCGCTTCACTATCTCGTCATGGTCAAGGAAACCCTCGGTGACGACTGGCTCACGCCCCAACTGTTCCGCTTCGGTGCCAGCACCCTCGTCAACGACGTGCTCATGCAAATTGTGAAAACCGTGGACGGAAATTACCAAAGCTCGGATTACTTCTCGCTGCCCTAACCGAAGCTCCAACGGAGCGAAAGAAAATAGCCCAGGGCAAACGCCGCGAAGTAAGCGCCGCCCTGGGTAATCGTCCCACAAAATAATTCTCCCTCTCCTCCTCGAACGAGGAGAGGGCCGGGGTGAGGAGTCGGAAAATCCCCGCGCTTGTCGCAAGGCAACGCTCCGCATAATCTCGTCTGCATCCTCATGGGCTACAAAGCAACAGTTCGAGCGATGGAGGCTGCGCAACGGCGGCAGCAGCGCGCGTCGCAACGGCGGCTGCGTGAATTGGAGCGTCAGGCGAAAGAGCAAGCCAAGTTCTCAGCAATCGAACAAGCTCGTTTGGAAGTCGAGACCTTCGACAATCAGTTGGAGGTTCTTTTGTCAGTTCACAAGGAGCAAGGTGAAGCTTGGGATTGGGTGGCACTCGCAGCGTCGTTGCCTCCGCCTTGTCCGCAAAGGCATTCATATCACGAGCAGAGAGCGAATCAGCGTCTCACAGTTTTGCCATCGAAACAAAAGCCACCCTCGCGATCTGCGGTCGAACAAGCTCGATTTCAGGATGAGCAGGAGTTTCAGCAGGCGACGCAGGCTTATGCTGAACAGATGACGGAATGGGACAAACTCAAAACCTTGGCCCGACGAATTCTTGCCGGAGAACACAAGGCATACACCGAAGCTTTGGTTGAGCTTAATCCATTTGCTGAAATGTCTGACCTTGGTTCGGCGATTCATTTCACGGTTCATACCACGAAGCTGGCCGAGTGTGTGTTGAAGGTGAACGGCAAACAGGCGATTCCCGCAGAGGTCAAGATGCTCACGTCAGGCGGAAAAGTTTCGGTCAAGCCAATGCCCAGGGGACGCTTTCACGAAATCTATCAGGATTACCTGTGTGGTTGCGTGCTGCGCGTGGCATGCGAGATTTTTGCGCTTCTGCCAGTGGACTCGCTGCTGGTTACAGCCGCTGCGGACTCGCTCGACCCGCGCACGGGTCAAACGGTCGAGCAGCCAGTTTTGTCGGTGTTCATACCGCGTGCTGTTCTCACTCGGCTGGATTTCGACCGGCTTGATCCGTCTGACGCGATGGAAAATTTCCAGCATCGTGGTGATTTCAAAGCATCACGCAAATCTGAAACCTTTCAGTCAATCACACCGCTGACACCCGCAAACATCACGCAAGCTTCAATCGAAGATATGGGCTTCCACGATTTGCTCGCCAACATTCAAAAAATGCGCGAGGAGTTGAAATCAAAAATCGCTCAGTTGAACCAGCGGGCAAGTGACACGATTCCGCAAACCAGCCCATCGTTATGATTATCTTCTTCGTCATTCTTGCTCTGCTCGGCGTGGGATTCGCAATCTTTGTTTTGATGAAGAACAAAAAGCTGGAAAATGATTTGTTGCGCGTCCAAAGCGAGGCGCAAACGTCCCTTGCTGAAGCGCAGAAGCTCATTGACCAGCAACTCGCCGAGATGCAACAGGAGTCAGAACGCATCCGGCAACACTACGAATCGGAGGCGCGCAAGATACAAGAGGCAGCCGACGCACTCGTCACCAAAACCATCAACGATTTTGAACCACTTCGGAAATACGAAAAACTTCGAGACGCTGAAGCAGAGGCGCAACGCGAGCTTGCTGAAGCCCTGAAAGAGGCAACCAGTTTGCGGGCGGAAGCGCAAAGTTTGCTGGAACAAGCTAGAAATGCCGCAGCCTACGAACGGTCGCTGGCAATTCAAAGAGCCAAGGAAATCCGCGAGCAAGCCGACGCACTTCTCAACCAAGCCACACGTGATGCTGGACGCATTATGGCGGAAGCCGATAAGCGCGCGGAAAAAATCGGCGGCGATGCGTATGTTGCTTTGCGTGACAAGCAAACGCTCGAGCAGGCTGTGCAGGCACTTTGGAATGTCACCGAAGGTTACGGGGATCGCCCAACCCTCCCCGTTCGAGGCGGAGAGGGCGAGCGTTCGCGCGATTATTCTCTTTTGCAAATCTACATTGGAGTTTAGCCTGAAAGCATGGTTGCCATGACGACCAAACTCAAATTCGCGCCCGGCAAAGGAAATTCAGAGCCTCCTCACGTCGGCTGCTACGAGTCACTTCTCATGAGCGCCAACCCGCCTTCACCCGCAACCCAGGCCACGCTCCTGTTGTGTTCGCCGTTGCGCGCCGGGCGGAACAAGGACGTTCAACCCTTGAGCATCGGCGAGTTCAACGAATTGGAGAAACAGTTGCAGCGCGTCGGCGCGGGAATGGAGCAGTTGCTCGAAGCGGACGCAGCGGCGTTGCTCAAAAAGATTTCTCCTGCGGTGGACGGGGCAAAGATCGAAACCCTGCTCGGACGCGGCTTCATGTTGAGCCTGGCGGTGGAAACGTGGCAAAGCGCGGGTGTCTGGGTCACCAGCCGCCATGAAACAGATTACCCGGAACGCCTGCATCGTCTGAAACAGAATGCGCCGCCGTTGCTTTACGGCTGCGGCGAGAAAAAACTTTTGTCGCGCGGCGGACTGGCCATTGTCGGCTCGCGCGACGTGGACGCAGCGGGCGAGGAATTTACCAAACGCGCGGCGGCGTCAGCGGCGCATGAAGAAATACAGGTTGTCTCCGGTGGCGCGCGCGGCGTGGATCAACTGGCGATGTTGGCCGCACTGGAAGCCGGCGGGACAGTCGTGGGCGTGCTGGCCGACAGTCTTTTGCGGTCCGCCACGTCCGGCCAGGCGCGAGAATCAATTCAAGATGGACGCCTCACGTTGGTTTCACCTTTTGATCCCGAAGCTGGCTTCAACGTCGGCAACGCGATGCAACGCAACAAACAGATTTATGCGCTGGGAGATTTCGGCCTTGTTGTCAGTTCCAGTTTCAATGAAGGTGGAACCTGGTCAGGCGCAATCGAGCAACTGGAGAAACTCCATCTCGTGCCGTTGTTCGTGCGCGATGGAGAAAATGTTCCCAAGGGCAATCGTGAATTGCTGCGCCGGGGAGTAGCGGCATTTCCGACCGGACCGTTACCCGGCAAATTGCGCGACACTTTGGAAGCCTCGTCAAAAGAGCTTCCTCCGGTGATGGAAACAGCGGACTTGTTCGCTGTTTCAGCATTGCACGAATCGCCGCCCGAACATCGCAGCAGCCGACGCAAGGACGCTGTCGTCAAAAATCGAAAATGAAAACCAAACTCAAATCCGCGTCACGCAGGCTTTCAACCATTGCCATCGCACACCCCGTCGTGCCGCTTAAAGACCGCCGGCTCACGTTCGGCAACAAGTGGGATTACGCGCCCGCGCCAGAGGAATCGAAGAATTACGTCATCGCGCCGCGGCACGAATTGTTCATCAACGGCAAATTCGTCAACCCGCGCTCCGGGAAATATTTCCCCTCCATCAACCCGGCCACGGAAGAAAAGCTCACGGAAATTGCCGCTGCCGACGAAGCCGACGTTGATAAAGCCGTCAAGGCCGCCCGCCGCGCCTACGAAAAGATCTGGAGCAAAATGCCGGGCCGCGAACGGGGCAAATATCTTTACCGCATCGCGCGCATCATCCAGGAAAAGATGCGGGAACTGGCCGTGCTGGAATCCATGGACGGCGGCAAACCCATCAAGGAAACCCGCGACGTGGATGTGCCGCTCGTGGCCGCGCATTTCTTTTATCACGCCGGCTGGGCGGACAAATTGAAGTATGCCTTTCCCGGACGGACACCGCGGCCGCTCGGCGTCGCGGGGCAGATCATCCCGTGGAATTTTCCGCTGCTCATGGCTGCGTGGAAGATCGCGCCGGCCATCGCCTGCGGCAACACCGTGGTCATCAAGCCGTCCAAAACCACCAGCATCACGCTGCTGCGTCTGGCGCAGATTTTTCAGGAGGCGGAATTGCCCGAAGGCGTCGTCAACGTCGTCACCGGTTCGAGCGAAACCGGCACGGCCATGGTGAAGCATCCGGACGTGAACAAGATTGCGTTCACCGGCTCGACCGAGATCGGCAAGCAACTCGCGCAACTTTGCGTCGGCACGGGCAAGAAGCTCACGCTCGAACTCGGCGGCAAGGCGGCCAACATCGTGTTTGAGGACGCGCCCATTGATCAGGCGATCGAAGGCATCATTGCGGGCATCTACTTCAACATGGGCCTTGTCTGCTGTGCCGGCTCGCGACTGCTGGTGCAGGAAGGCATTTACCCGAAAGTCGTCCGCAAGTTGCGCGACCGCATCCAAACCCTGCGCCTCGGCAATCCGCTGGACAAAAACACCGACATCGGCGCGATCAACAACAAACCGCAATTGGAAAAAATCCGCGAGCTGGTGCAATGCGGCGTGGCGGAAGGCGCGGAACTCGTCCAATCCAGTTGCGCGCTGCCCGAGCGCGGTTATTGGTATCCGCCGACTTTTCTCACCGGCGTTACCGCGTCTCATCGCGTCGCGCAGGAGGAAATTTTCGGGCCGGTATTGAGTGTGATGACGTTCCGCACGCCGGAGGAAGCGTTCGAGCGCGCGAACAACACGCCCTATGGATTGAGCGCGGGCGTGTGGACGGACAAAGGCAGCAAGATTTTCAAGCTGGTCAACAAGCTGCGCGCCGGCGTCGTCTGGGCGAACACCTTCAACAAGTTTGACCCGACGAGTCCGTTCGGCGGCTACAAGGAAAGCGGCTTCGGTCGCGAAGGCGGATTGCAGGGCCTGGCGGCCTATTGCCGGTTGGATTGAAAACATTTTTACACCTCGAACCATGAGCACACGACTCGACGTCAAAAAAACCTACAAGCTTTTCATCGGCGGAAAATTTCCGCGCAGCGAGAGCGGGCGTTATCTCCCCGCGAAATCACCGGCCGGCGGGCAGCTTGATAATTTCGCCCACGCCTCCCGCAAGGATTTCCGGGACGCGGTGGTAGCGGCGCGCGCGGCGGTGGACGGCTGGAGCAAAGCCACCGCCTACAATCGCGGGCAGATTCTTTACCGCGCCGCCGAGATGTTGCAGAACCGCGCGACCGAACTGGTGAATGAAATTGCGCGCTCCACCGGCGTCAGCGCAGCGAAGGCAAAACGCGAGGTGACGCTGGCGATTGACCGGCTCGTGCATTTCGCGGGCTGGACGGACAAGTATTCGCAAATTTTCAGCAGCGTGAATCCCGTCGCCACGTCGCATTTCAACTTTACGACGCCCGAGCCGACCGGCGTGGTCGTGGTCCTCGCGCCGGACGAGCCATCGCTGCTGGCGCTGGTTTCCCTGACCGCACCGGTGATTTTAAGCGGCAACGCGGCGATTGTGATTTCCTCGGAAAAATTTCCACTGCCGGCCGCGACGTTCGCGGAGATTCTGGCCACGAGCGATTTGCCCGGCGGCGTGGTGAACATTTTGACCGGCAAACGCGGCGAACTCGTCCCGCACATCGCCGGCCACATGGACGTGAACGCGATTGTGGACGGCGCGGGTGTTCCGGACATCAGCGTGAAGTTGCAGGCCGGCACGGCCATCAATCTCAAACGTTACGCGAAACATTCACCCGCGCCCGCCGACTGGTTCACCGCAAAGGTTGAAGACCCGTATTGGATACTCGACACGGTCGAATTCAAAACCGCATGGCATCCGATCGGCATTTAACTGGTGCATTGAACATTCCATCCATGCCGACTCCCCTTTCTCCGGCTGACCTGGCCCGGTTCATTGACCATACCCTGATCCGGGCGGACGCCACCATCCGGGACATCGAAAAACTCTGTGTCGAGGCACGCGAACATAAATTTCACAGCGTCAGTGTGAACGGTTCGTGGGTCGCCGAAGCACGCCATTTTCTGGACGGCAGCGATGTGAAGGTCGGTTGCGCCGTCGGTTTCCCGCTCGGGGCCATGTCCGGCGACGCAAAGCGTTTTGAAGCCGAGGCGGCCATTGACGATGGCGCGCACGAAATTGACGTCGTCCTTAACCTCGGGCGGCTCAAGGCCGGCGACGACAAATATGTCCTGCGCGAATTGCGTGACGTGGTGGAAGCGGCGGATGAATGGCCGGTGAAAGTCATTCTCGAAACTTGTTTGCTCACCCGGGAGGAAAAAATTCGCGCCTGCCAGCTCGTGGTTGAAAGCGGAGCGCGCTTCGTCAAAACCTCCACCGGCTTCAGCACGGACGGTGCCACGGTGGAAGATGTAAAGCTGATGCGCGAAACCGTCGGCCCGAAGTTCGGCGTCAAGGCCTCCGGCGGCATTCGCGACACGAAAACCGCGCTGGCGATGATCGAGGCGGGCGCGACCCGGCTCGGCACTTCGGCTGGAGTCGCGATTGTGAAAGGTTTTGCTGAGGTTAAACCCGGCCGTTAAAACTCATAGTAGCCGCGGACGTCAGTCCGCGCTGATTTCCTGGATAAATGCGCCGACTGACGTCGGCGGCTACGAGGTTTTGAAACAGCTTCCTCATTGACTTCAGTTCCCCGTCAGTTCCTGCGGACCTTTGCCGCCGTTGACCAAAAACAAAACCGCCATGCGCACGGCGAGGCCGTTGGTCACCTGCTCCAGAATCAACGAACGGGCGGAATCGGCAATGTCACTGTCAATTTCCACGCCGCGATTGACCGGGCCGGGATGCATGATGAGCGCGTCAGGCTTGGTTTTGGCAAGACGGGCTTTGTTGAGTCCGAAAAGCTGCGTGTATTCGTTGATGCTGGGAAACATCGTCTTGCGCTGGCGTTCGTGCTGGATGCGGAGCAGGTTGATGATGTCGGCGTCGCGAATGGCTTCATCCATGTCGTGAGTCACGCGGCAACCCATCTGCTCGAACGTTTTAGGCACGAGCGTGGATGGCCCGCAAAGCGTGACGTGCGCCCCCAGTTTCGTCAGGGCCCAGATGTCCGAGCGCGCGACGCGGCTGTAAAGGATGTCGCCCAGAATCGTGACGTTCAGCCCGGCAATTTTTCCCTTGCGCTCGCGAATCGTGAAGGCGTCGAGCAATGCCTGGGTGGGATGCTCATGTGCGCCGTCGCCGGCGTTGACAACGCTGGCGTTAAGCACGCGGGACAGAAAATGCGGCGCGCCCGACGCGCTGTGGCGGATGACGATGAAATCGGCGTTGAGCGCTTCGAGATTGCGCGCGGTGTCCTTGAGCGTCTCGCCCTTTTTTAACGACGAGGCTTCGGCGGTAAAGTTGATGATGTCCGCCGACAACCGTTGCTCGGCCAGCTCAAAACTGATGCGCGTCCGCGTGGACGGCTCAATGAACAGGTTGACGACGGTTTTGCCGCGCAACGCCGGAACTTTTTTGATGGCGCGTTCGCCAACCGCCTTGAACGCCCGCGCCGTGTCGAGGACGGTGACAATTTCGTCCGCCGTGAGCGATTCGATGTCGAGCAGATGTTTGCGGGTCCAGCTCATTTTAGAAATTTCTAATGACGAAATCCTAATGACGAAAGAATGACAAAATCCGAAATCCCAATCGTCATTCGACCGTTTTGACATTCTTTAGTCATTCGAGCTTCGTCATTCGTCATTTTCTCTCCAGCGTCACTTTGTCCGCCGGCGCGTTGTCTTCTGTCAGACACACGGAAATTTTTTCGTTTGCCGCGGTGGGCGCATTTTTACCGACGAAATCCGCCTTGATGGGCAGTTCGCGATGGCCGCGGTCCACCAGCACGGCCAGTTGAATTTTTCTGGGCCGGCCAAAATCATTCAGCGCGTCCATCGCCGCGCGCGCCGTGCGGCCGCTGAACAGCACGTCGTCCACGAGCACAACGGTTTTGCCGGTGACATCGAAGGGGATGACCGTGGGATAAACCTTGGGTGCAGCGCGCTGATCGAGATCGTCACGGTGCATCGAAACATCGAGCGTGCCCACGGGCACCGGCTGGTTCCAAATGCCGGCCAGAATCGCGCTGAGCCGCTGCGAGAGCGGCACCCCGCCCTTGGGAATGCCGATCAGCACGACTTCCGCGCCGACTTCGTTGCGCTCGGCGATTTCGTGCGCGATGCGCGTCAGCGCGCGCTGGATCGCCATGGCATCGAGGATGACGGTGGATTCAGGCATGGAAGCAGGTTGAGAGTTGAGGGCGTAAAGCCGCGTAAAGCTGCGCCACGCGGCCACGCCCCTTTACGGGGTTGAAAATTGAAAGCATCCTCGAAAGGCAAAAAATCGGGAACGATGGTCGGAAAAAGAAAATCTCGAACCCGCTCCGTTTGTGGGCGGAGCCGATTCGCGTTGCGCGTTTGGCGTTCATCGTTTCCTTCGCCGCCTCACCGGGCAGCGTTAAAGGAACATTTAATTTATTTTCAGTGACCGGCGACCTGGCGGGTTTTGCGCCAGCTTGAGCGGTGCTTGATGATCCAATCCGTCAACGCCCGCTCGAAGCCGATGTCATGCCCGGCCTTCTCCGACTCAATCCACTTGTGCCGGAGAATTTCCTCGCGCTCGGCCTGAAACTCGCGGTAAAGCGAGGAGTTTTTTAACAAATCGTTCGCCGTTGATGCGTCTTTCATAGCGTTCTACATAGATGAAGTGCAAAATTCGTACCATAAATTTAAAGCTTCGCGGCAAAACTGGCAATAAAAATCTGAACTGCTGAAAAACTCAAAAACACCTGTAAATAAAGGGTTTTCAAACGCCCGTGTCGTTTCACGACGGGCAATTTGCAGCGCCGGAGGCGCGTCAGACAGCAGCCCATGGGTGTCGCCGTTGGTATCTGCACCAGTCGGGAAAAGGCTGATTTTCCGGCCCTTTCAACCCAATCTTTTCCGCAGCACTTCGGCAATTTGAATGAACGCTCGCCCCGCCGGTTTTCCCGGCGCGGATACCACCACCGGCACGCCGTGATCGCCGCCTTCGCGGATTTCAGTGAAAATCGGCACTTCGCCCAGGAACGGAATGTCCTGCCGCGCGGCTTCGGCCTGGCCGCCGCCGTGACCGAAGATTTCCACGCGCTCGCCGTTTGGCGTGGTGAAATAACTCATGTTTTCGACTATGCCGAGAATCGGCACGTTGACCTTCTTGAACATCGCGATGCCTTTGCGCACGACGCCGAGCGACGCTTCCTGCGGCGTGGTCACGATGACGCCACCGTCCAGCGGCACGGCCTGGCACAGCGAGAGTTGCGCGTCGCCCGTGCCCGGCGGCAGATCCACGAGCAGGAAATCCGTCTCGCCCCATTCCACCGCGAACAGGAATTGTTGAATCGTTTTCGAAATCATCGGCCCGCGCCAGATCACCGGCTGGCCGTCCTCGAGCAACAACCCGATGCTCATCACCTTCACCCCGTGATTGGACGGCGGCACGAGCCGCTCGTCTTCGCTGACCGTCGGACGCTCGTAAACGCCCATCATCAGCGGAATGCTCGGACCGTAAATGTCGCAATCCAGCAGACCGACCCGCGCGCCCAGCTGTTTCAGCGCGCAGGCAAGATTCACCGAGCAGGTGGATTTGCCGACGCCGCCCTTGCCGCTGGCGATGGCGATGATGCGCTTCACGCCCGGAATACTATTCTTGTTCGCCAACGCACCCGTTGGCGCGGCTTGTCCGGCGGCGGGCTGTTTGACTTCGACGTTGACGAGTTTCACTCCGGGCAGCGCCTTCAAAACCCGCTCGCTGTCTTCCTTGATCTGGCGCGCGGCTTCGGGATTCGATGTGGTCAATTGCATCACGACGCTGATCCCGCCTTGCGGGACGGAAATTTCCTGGATGAGCCCGAAGGAAACGATGTCGCGCGAATAGCCGGGATACTTGACGGCCTTCAGCGCGCTCTTGATATCATCTTGTGTAAGCACGACAACATGTTAGCACACTGATGCTTGGACGCCAGCGTTTGCAGTTCAGGCTTCAGCCGGTCTTGCCTTGGGAGCGCCGGCGTCCACCCTCCGCAGTGCTGCTACGCCCGTCCTCCGCAGTCCCGCGATGGCGGGACGGAGGGTGGAGAGGACGGGTCCCGCCGGCTCGTTGCCTGGCGATGGACGGATTCACCCGCCGGCGAGACGCCAGCGCTCCCGGAACCCGCGCTCCAGACTTGCGCGGCGGCGTAGGGCATGGGAAATTGGAGGTCTAATTGTTGAAATTGGATAATCAAATCATGACACAAAAGCCGCAAAAACCGGATCTCAGGCCGTTCCTCGAAAACTTCGACCGCTTTGAATCGGCGTTGCAGCCGTCATGGCTGCTGCCACTGCGCCGGGCGGGCATTGCGCGCTTTGCCGAACTCGGTTTCCCGACGTTGCAGGACGAAGACTGGCGTTTCACCAACGTGGCGCCGCTGGTCCGGCTACCGCTCCAACCCGTCGCTGAACCGGCAAACGATGCCGCCGCCAAAGCCGCATTGGAAAAATATATTTTTGCCCATCTGCCCGGTGCCCGGCTCGTTTTTGTCAATGGCCAATACTCGATGGCACTCTCGTCCGTGCAGGGATTGCCCGACGGGGTGCGGGTGTCGAACCTGGTGGCGGCGCTGGTGGCGGACTCGGAATTCATCAAAAGGCAGTTCAGTCTTCACGCCCTGACGAACGACAATGCCTTTGCGGCGTTGAACCAGGCGTTCTTCACCGATGGCGGATTCGTTCATGTGCCCGCCGGAATTTCGGTCGCCGAACCCATCCAGTTTATTTTCATCTCCACCGCCCAACAAGGCGGCGAGACCATCCAGCCGCGCAACCTGATGGTCGCCGGGGCGGACAGCAAGGCAACAGTCATCGAAAGTTACATTTCGGCGGACAATGTGGCGTACTTCACCAACACCGTCACCGAAATCGTCGCTGGCGACAACGCCGCGCTGGAGCATGTGAAATTTCAGGACGAAGCCGACGCCGCGTTTCATCTGGCGACGATTGCTGCACAGCTTGGCCGCGCGAGCAACGTGAGCGTCCATTCCTTTGCGCTCGGCGCGAACCTCTCGCGCACCAATATCCGCGCGAAACTCGCGGGCGAAGGGCTGGAATGCATTCTCAACGGCCTTTATCTGACGCGCGGCGAGCAGCTCGCCGACCACCACATGATTGTCGAGCACGCGCAGCCGCATTGCGCCAGCCACGAATATTTCAACGGCATCCTTGATGACAAATCGAAGGGCGTCTTTCACGGGCGGATTCTGGTCCGGGAAATCGCGCAGAAGACCGACGCCAAGCAGACGAATAAAAACCTGCTGCTCTCCGACGACGCAACGGCGGATACCAAGCCGCAACTGGAGATTTACGCCGACGACGTGAAATGCACGCACGGCGCGACGATCGGGCAGTTGAACGATGAATCCATTTTTTACCTGCGTTCGCGCGGCATCGGCGCGGACAACGCGCGGCGGATGCTGATCCACGCCTTCGCCGGCGAAATCATTGCGCGCGTAAAACACGACGCCGTGCGCGAGAAACTGGACAAGCTGGTGTGGGACCGGCTGGAAGCGAACCACCATCTGGCGCAAAAGAATTGACGCCAGCAAACCCGAAAACCGAATGTCGAAATCCGAAAGAATGACGAAATTCCAATGCCGAATCAAATCCTGCGGCGCTCCGCTGCGCGCATTTGAGTTTTGTGGATTCGTGCTTCATTTGTCATTCGTCATTTGTCATTCGTCATTGCCATCATGTTCGAAGACTTAAATGATCTTTATCAGCAGGTCATCCTGGACCACTGCAAGAAACCGCGAAATTTCCATGAGATGCCGCAGGCGACCTGCTCGGCGCAGGGACACAACCCGCTCTGCGGCGATCGGTTGCAGCTTTTTCTAGCACTGGACGGCGACACCATCAAGGACATCAGCTTCGTCGGCTCCGGTTGCTGCATTTCCAAGGCGTCGGCCTCGCTGCTCACGGAATTTGCCAAGGGCAAAACGAAGGCGGACGTTGAAAAAATGTTCGGCCAGGTCCACGAAATGGTCACCACCGGCAATGTCCGGGGCGACGTCGGCAAGCTGGCGGTGTTCGCCGGCGTTCATAAATTTCCCGCGCGGGTGAAATGTGCGATTTTGTCCTGGCACGCCGTCATGGCGGCGCTCAAAGGCGACGCCCAGCCGGTAACGACGGAGTCGGAACAAAATTGAGTCGAGCTTGAATCCATTTCGAGAATCAGTTAGTTTGTCACCATGAACACGGTTGAAGAAATCGAACAAGCCGCCGAGCAACTTGCCCCGTCTGAATTTGCCCGGCTCGCTTCGTGGATCAGCGCGCGTTATCACGCTCTGTGGACGCGGCAGATGGAGCGCGACGAGGCATCTGGAAAACTGGATTTTCTTTTCACTGAAGCCGAAACTGAACGCCAAGCTGGTCAACTTCACGACTGGCCTTTGCCCGAGAAATAACCGTATTCGCTAATATCTTCGATGCCATTGATGCGCAAATTTGAGCATCAGCAACAAAGGATGTGATTGAATCTACTGCTTCAATCTCAATGTCTCTAACCAAAAATGGCGCGCTGAATCCGCGCCATAAAAAAACGACTTCATTCCATCTTCCCGGTTGAAAGCCGGTGATTTGAGAATTAAAATTCTATCGGTTCTGAAAAAACCATCGGGACAGATTAACCGATTTTGCCGCCAGAATAAGATTAGAAAAACAGAAATTAAAAATGACTTCTAAAGCGACACGACGGTTTTGGAAACTCTATGAGGAGTTGCCTGAACCCATCCGTCGGCTGGCCGTAAAAAATTACCGGCTCTGGCGCGACAATCCTCGTCATCCATCGCTTGACTTCAAGAAACTTGGCGGACGTGCCGAACGTTTTTCCATTCGCGTTGGCGATCATTATCGTGCATTGGGCCACAAGGTCGGCGACGGCATTGAATGGGTTTGGATTGGCACGCATGAGGAATACAACAAGCTTGTGGGATAATCCTTTAATTGATTTCACCCGCGATTGCGGCGAAGATGTTTGCAGTGATTGATTTAAGAGGTGTTTTATGAATTCCAATGAAGCCAAAATTTTGACCCGCGACGTGGAAGCCTTCGTGGTGCCCGTCGGGACTAAGGTTACGCTCAAACAGGGCGAGTCGGCGTATATCACGCAATCGCTCGGCGGCAGCCACACCGTCGTTGTCAACGGCAACATGTTCCGCATTGATGGCAAGGACGCCGACGCGCTTGGGTTTGCCGCGCCGGCCAAACCGGCGGCCGCCGCCGGCAGCGGCCCAGTGACGCAGGACGGACTCGAAAAGCAGGTCTGGGAAGCGCTCAAGACGTGTTACGATCCGGAGATACCCGTCAACATCGTGGATCTCGGCCTGATTTACGATTGTCATCTCACGTCCGTCGGCGAGAACAGCTTCAAGGCCGACGTGAAAATGACTTTGACCGCGCCCGGCTGCGGCATGGGGCCGGCGCTCGCGCAGGACGTGCAAAACAAGTTGATGAGCATGGAGCCGATTGACGAGGCAAACGTTGAGCTGGTCTGGGACCCGCCGTGGAACCAGAGCATGATGACCGAGGCGGCGAAGCTGCAATTGGGATTGATGTAGCAGCCGACGTAAGGAGGCACTAACAGAAACCCGAAGCCCGAATGCCGAAATCCGAAAGAAGCCCGAAATCCGAGGTCCGAAACACCCGGATTATCTGCGAGACCAAGGCTGAGTCTCTTGCCGCACGAGATCGGAGCGCCTCACTCCAACACTTTCGGTTTTCGGGCTTCGTCCCGCATTGCGGGATTTCGGATTTCGAGCTTCGGGGTTCGGATTTCAGGCGCGCATCTCAATGAATTCCCAACCTCCAGACTGGTCCGCCTTGCGCGCCGACTTCCCCATCCTCGATCAGCAGGTCCACGGGAAGCCGCTGATTTATTTTGACAACGCCGCGACGTCGCAGAAGCCGCGCGCGGTGATTGACGCATTGGTGCATTACTACGAACGCGACAACGCCAACGTCCATCGTGGTATTCACGAGTTGAGCAATCGCGCCACGGCCGGCTACGAGGCGGCCCGGACGCGCGCCGCCAGATTCATCAATGCTCGCAACGCCGACGAAATCATTTTCACGCGCGGCACGACCGAGGGCATCAACCTGGTCGCCAGTTCGTGGGGCGCAAAGAACCTCAAGTCCGGCGACGTGATTTTGCTCACGGAAATGGAGCACCACAGCAACCTCGTGCCGTGGCAGTTGCTCGCCCAACGCACCGGTGCGAAACTCGCCTATGTGCCTGTCACCGGCGATGAAGGATTGCTCGATTTGAGCAGGCTCGATTCGCTGCTGACGAAGCAGGTGAAGCTGTTCGCGATGGTTCACATCTCGAACTCGATGGGCACGGTGAATCCGGTCGCCGACCTTTGCGCCCGCGCGCGCAAGCTGGGCGTCACCACGCTCGTGGACGCTGCGCAAAGTGCCGGGCACAAGACCGTGGATGTGCAGGCCATCGGCTGCGATTTCCTTGCGTTCTCCGGCCACAAAATCTGCGGGCCGACCGGCATCGGCGTGCTGTGGGGCCGGCAGGAACTTCTCGATGCCATGCCGCCGTACCAGGGCGGCGGCGAAATGATTTTGTCCGTTGAATATCAAAAGACCGAGTTCAAGAAGGCGCCGCATCGGTTCGAGGCCGGCACGCCGGACATTTCCGGCCCGATTGGTCTGCACGCGGCAATGGATTATCTCGACGCCATCGGCCGCGAAAACATCTGGAAGCACGACCAGGAGCTGGCGACCTACGCCTACGAAAAGCTGGCCGCGCTGAAAAACATCCGTTTGTTCGGTCCTAAGACTGGCCGCGCCGGGCTGGTGAGTTTCCTGCTCAAAGACGTTCACGCGCACGACGTGGTGACGCTGGCCGACCAGGCGGGCGTGGCGTTGCGTGGCGGCCATCATTGCACCCAACCGCTCATGCACAAACTCGGGGTGGAATCCACCGCCCGCGCCAGCTTTTATTTTTACAACACGAAAGCTGAGGTGGACCGGTTCGTGGAGGTGGTGAAGGAGATTCAGAAGTTTTTCGCGCAGTAGTTAACCACGAAATATACGAAACACACGAAGGGGTAGCGCAGTGCGTCTCGCCTGCCCTTTCCGGCTGCCCGCCGAAAAGATCCAAAACCACAACTTTCATTCGCCGCAAAGGAACGCAAAACGAAGGACAGTGCTTCAAGCCTATCCCGCTACTTTGGGCCATAAAGAAACCAGCTCCTCCTGACGAAGCCACGATTCGCAATCCAAATAAACTTTCTTGAATGGATTTTGGATAATCTTGAGCTTCTGCATGTCGAAGCCGTTTTTGGAAACAGGAACAAGATAGAGAAAATAGTTTGGGCCGTGAACTCGTGCGGTTTCAATTTCGTTTCTCGACCAATAAAACTTGAAGTCAATCGAAGACACAGCCTTCACTTCAATTAGCCTGTCAGAAAAGCCGCCAGGGTTTGCCTTTTTGGTGAAACTCAAAATATCGTAGCCAACACCGACGTTTTCAGACGCGACGTGTTTAATTCGTTTCGCCAAGCCGGGACAATCTCGCAGTCTTGCCGACTCGAATTTCAAAACTTCAAGCTCTGCTTCGTGGCCCAGCTTTTCGCGAGCACGAAGAACGTCTTGAAGTTCGAGCGGACTCGTGGATGAAATGCTTTTCGCGTCAATAAATGCCGCGAGGTATTGAGGAGAAATCCAATATCGTGGCTTGTCTAAATCGTGGTCGAGAAATTCTAACTCCAAAAAAAGGTTGCGAATGCCGCCGAATAGCCGCCGCCTTTCTGAATCCATCAAGACTTCAAACTTCCCTTCCACGCTTTCAAAATGGCCGAGGAATTCATTTATGTGAAGCCAGTAGAAGCGCCTCGCAGTCGAACTCTGTAGCCAGCTTCCCCCGCATAACGCTTGGGTCGAAATGTTTTGCGGCTCTGCCGCGCTCACTTTGGCCAAGTTGCCCGCGCCCATCGAAGTCATCAATGATCTCGACAAGGAAATCGTAAATTTTTTTGTGCAACTGCGAAAAAATGAAAAGCGACTTTGTCGGCTCATTGCCCTGACGCCGTATGCCCGCGAAGAATTGCACCGCGCAAGAATCCCGCAATCAAAGCCGAGCGACCTCGAACGGGCGCGACGCTTTTTGGTTTCTTCCATGATGGCTATCAACGGTGTTTTTGGAGAAGAACGCGGCGGATTTTCGTATTCTGATTCTTACACCCGCGATGGACGCGACGCGCGGGTAAATCGCTGGTATAATTTGCCCGAGAGAATTTCAAAAGTCGTTGAACGATTGCGTAGTGTTCGGGTCGAGAACAAAGATGCCAAAGAATTGTTAAAACAATATCTGCATCGGCCAGCCACACTCGTTTATTTGGACCCGCCTTATTTGACAGACCGAACGAACGGCTACACTCACGATGAAAACAATCCTGAATTTCATCGTGCGCTTCTGAAGCTGGCGAATCGCGCCCATTGCATGATTTTCATTAGCGGGTATGCGAACGATTTATACAAAAGTTTGCTGACTCGGCAAAACGGTTGGAGTCACAGAACCATCGAGGCAACGACCAGAGATTCATCCGGGCAAATTCACAAAAGAACCGAAGTTGTTTGGATGAACAAACACTTTCGGAAGGCCCAGGCATCCAGAGAAATTCCAATTGTCCTCACGAAGAAGGAAGCAAAACAGAAGAAGTTGAATCCTTCACGAAGGAGAGTCAGAAACTAAGCACTGTGTCCGGCGAGTCGCCCGCGCTACACATTTGCGTTCCTTGTGCCTCTTTGTGGCTAACATGAATTGAATTCGCGCAATTCGCGTCACGATTTTGCTTTGTACCTAAGCAGCGGATTTTTTGCCCAAAGCGGCGAGCCGCTGAAATTTTCGTTCCTCCAATTCCCTCTCGGTGCGCTTGTATTCCGCCCACTCCTCCGCGAATGGCTTGTCGCCGGGCTTTCGTTTGAGGCTGCCGCGCAAGGCGTGGATATATTTCCGCATTTCCGCAGGAGACAATTTCTTCCGACGCGCCATGCCACGATATTGCACCCGTCAGTCTTCGGCAGCCAGCGGAATTTGGCCGCGCAGCAGCACGGCCCTACCACAAACAGAAATCAATTCGTGTCAATTTGTGAAATCCGTGCCGCCGGTTTTGATTTCGGTGACCAACGATTTCCCCAGTGCGCAGAGGGCGTTGTTCCGGCGGTATCACATCGGCGGGGGCAGCTGTTGCGGGTTTAGCCGCGTCAAGCCGCTTGCGGGAGGTCGTTCCAAAGATTAGAGTGCCAACGTGAACTTTGACCCTCAACCCATTTTTCGACGCCACAATCGCATTTGCACAACCAGAATATCTTTCTTTGCTTACTGGTATGAGGACCAATAACAAAAAAGCGCCCAAATTTTTTATTTGTCAGATCAATAAATTGCCCCATGAATTGAATGGTAAATTTTGATATGTTTAAGTCAAGGATTGAGGCTTCAGCTTGCTGGCTGTTACGCACATTCCGCAATTTCCCATTCGACAGCCGTAGTCGTTTGGTTTAGTTTCTTGGCATGAACCTGAAAATCGAGGTTGAGCGCGAAGTGGATGGCCGGTGGCTCGCCGACGTCGCGGATTTGCCGGGCTGTATGACTTACGGCAAAACGCGCGACGATGCCTTGGCCAAGGTCAAAGCGCTCGCGTTGCGCGTGCTGGCCGACCGTCTGGAACACGGCGAGCCTGTGCCTGCGGGTGAAGAACTGTTTTCCATCGCATGAGCCATTGGGGTTCTTGCAAATCACGGCGCGTCCTCGCCGCCTTGCTTGGCATCGGCTGGACAATCAAACGGCAACGCGGCACTTCACATCGGATTCTCGCACGGGAAGGCTGGCCGGATTTCGTTTTCGCATTTCACGATGGCGAAGAGATCGGGCCGAAAATGTTGTCGCGCATTGCCAAACGCACCGGTCTTGAACCGGAAGATTTATGACTGTTGCCTTTGAAAATTTCAGGGAATTTCCAGCCAGACTTTAATTGCCCGAAGGATTGTTTCCATTTGCGATTCGTTCAACGCGCCGAGCCGGCGCACCAGCACTGAACCGGGAATGTGACGCAATCCTTGCACGTCGAACGCGCCGTTTCCAAGCCACAGAACATTCACCGGCACTTCAAATCTTCCGCCGCGCAAGGCCGTTGTGTGTGGCACGATGGCAAAAAGCGCGCGTTCGTCGTCGCGAAAGGGTATGTTGAAGATGACGGCGGGACGCACTTTGGTGGTCATGCCCAAGTCCACGAACCAGACTTCACCGCGCCGGGCGTTTGGCATTTTTGGCCTCGGCTTTGTCGTAGGCTTGGAAGGCTTCGTCGGCGGAAGTGATCAGATCCGCTTCCGTCTCGACGCCGCAAGTGTCGTCGTAAATAATTCCGCCGCCGCGCTGGCGGAACTGGTTGTGAACGGCCCGTTCGACCCGCCCGAGTTCCTCGGCGGTTAATTTCGGCAACACGGCTTCGATTTCAGCAATCGTACTCACGCCGACAAGATAATCGCCAACGAATCAGGCGTCAACGGCAGTCGTCTGACTTTAATTTCGGGGCGGTTGCTACGAGGCCCTGATCTCTTCGCAAAATGTGGGCCTCGCGGAGCTCCGCCCTCCGAATGAAATCACGCCACGGCGGGCGGTTTACTCGCGTCCCGCCGCGGCGATGAACGGCTTCAATTCCTGCATCAGCTTGGCGAACATGCCGAACGACACCTGTTGCGCGCCGTCGCTCCAGGCTTCCGCCGGGTTGGGATGCACTTCAATCAACAACGCGTCCGCGCCCATGGCCACCGCGCCCTTGCACATCGCCGCCACCAGGTCCGCGCGCCCGGCGCCCTGGCTCGGGTCAATCACGATCGGGCAATGCGATTCGCGCTTGATGATGGGAATGGTGGAGAGGTCCAGCGTATTGCGCGTGTAGGTCTCGAACGTGCGGATGCCGCGTTCGCAGAACAGAAGGTTCGGATTTTCATTGGCGAGGACGTATTCGCCCGCGAGCAGCCACTCCTCGATTTTCATCGAGAGGCCGCGCTTGAGCAGGATGGGTTTGCCGGTCTTTGCGGCAGCAATCAGAAGTTGGAAGTTCTGCGAATTGCGCGCGCCAATCTGGATGATGTCCGTGTATTCGGCCACCATTTCGGCGTGGTTTTCGGAAAGCAATTCGGTGATGACGGCCAGCCCGGTGACGCGCCGCGCCTTGTCGAGCAGTTTCAAACCCTTTTCGCCGAGTCCCTGGAATTCGTAGGGTGACGTGCGCGGCTTGAACGCGCCGCCACGCAGGAAGGTCGCCCCGGCGGCCTTCACCGCTTCGGCGGTCCGGAGCAGTTGCGTTTCGCCCTCGACCGAGCACGGCCCGGCCATGACGTGGAATTGTTTGCCGCCGATGACGTGTTCGCGGACGCGGATGGTGGAGTTGGCCGGGTGCGCCTCGCGGCTGATGAGCTTGTAACGCTTCTGAATAGGCGTGACGCTTTCGACCGCGCGCGGGAATTGCGAGACCAGCGCTTCGAGGTTGGCGTGGGTGAGTTCGTCGCCGATGGCGCCGACGACGGTGCGCGCCACGCCGCGCATGACGTGGGGGATGTAGCCGAGTTTGCGGATTTCCTTGAGGACGGCCTGCTCCTCCTTCCTCGAAATCCGGGGTTTAAGCACGATAATCATGGTTTTTTTACGGTTTGGCCGAAGGTTGCCAAAACAAAAACGCCGCAGGCGTCCTGGCGACCTGCGGCGATTGGTTTGGTTAAAGTTCTATCGCAGCCGCAAGTGCGCGCCTACCGGCCAAAACCAATAAAAGAAATACTGGCTGCTGGCTGCGTTGTTCACTTGCTTGCTGTTCACGAGGCAAAGGTAGCAGAACCGGGCATGCCGTCAAGCATGGCGGTGGCGCCTGCGGGCGAGGGATGTAACTCGACACTGTTCTTGAATAAGCAAACATGGGTTCGCAAGAGCGGGCGACTGGAAAGTCGCCCGAACCCGCAGGCTGGAAAGCCTGCGTTACGTGTAGCGCGGACATTCCTGTCCGCGAGTTCTGGGGACTTTCCAGTCCCCAGTCAAGAACAGTGTCGAATTGCACCCCGGCAAGGGGACATAAATCGCAAATCGAAAATAATGAGCCTCCTTACGTCGGCTGCTACAATAAATAAAAATCAGACGTTGAATTTGAACAGCAGTACGTCGCCGTCCTTGACGACGTAATCGCGGCCTTCGATGCGGTAGTGGCCGGTTTCGCGGGCGTGGCCAACCGACCCGCACTTCACCAGGTCATCCCAGTTCACCGTCTCCGCCTTGATGAATCCGCGTTCAAAATCGGTGTGGATGGTGCCGGCGGCTTTCACCGCCGTGTCGCCGGCGTGAATCGTCCACGCGCGGACCTCCTTTTCGTTGAAGGTGAAAAACGTCCGCAAGCCGAGCACGTGATACGCAGCCCGAATGAGCTGGCCGACGCCGGATTCGGCCACGCCGAGTTCCTGCAAAAATTCCTTCGCTTCGTCCGGCGACAAATCAACCAGGTCGCTTTCAATCTGTGCGCTGACGACGACGGCTTCGCAGGCGAGATGCGTCCTCACGTGGTCGCGCACTTTTTGGACGAAGGGATTGTCGTCCGCGGTGGCGAGGTCGGATTCCTTGACGTTGCAGGCGAAGACGGTTGGCTTGTCGGTCAGGAGGAAGAAGCTGCGCAGGATGGTTTTCTCCTCCGGCGCCAGCGGGAGCGCCAGCGTGTTGGCCGGCTTGCCCGTGTCCAGATGGGCGCCAATCTTTTCCAACAGGTGCTCCTCCAGCAACGCGTGTTTGTCGCCGCGCTTCACGTCCTTGGCGATTTTCTCCCGCCGCTTTTTGACCGCCTCGATGTCGGCCAGCACCAGTTCGGTGGTGACGATTTCGATGTCGCGCACGGGATCCACGCTGCCCGTAACGTGCACGATGTCGGGGTCCTCAAAGCAGCGCACGACGTGCACGATGGCGTCCACCTCGCGGATATGGCTCAAAAATTTATTGCCCAGACCTTCGCCGTGGGACGAGCCTTTCACGAGGCCGGCGATGTCCACGAATTCAATCGTCGTGGGAATGAGGGTCTGGGTTTTCGCGATTTTGGCGAGCGGTTCGAGCCGCGGTTCCGGCACGGTGACGACGCCGAGGTTCGGCTCGATGGTGCAAAAGGGATAATTCTCCGCCGGCGCCTTGTGCGAACGGGTGACGGCGTTGAAGAGCGTGGACTTCCCGACGTTGGGCAGACCGACGATTCCAGATTTCAACATGATTTGGTTTGCGGAAAATTTCCGCCGGGCATCAATGTTTGTGTCTGGCCAACTGCAACGCGATGAGCACGCCGTTGATCAATCCCAGCGCGATCAGGCAAACGCCGGAGAAATGCTCCATGCGCAGAAGCGTTCGCTCGCTCAACCGCCCCTGGCCGCGCGACGACATGTAGCTCAACGCCAGAAACCACAGGTTCGCGCCCAGTGCGACGCCGGTAATGAACGTCGCTTTGGCGGCGATGGTGTCCTCCACCCACTCGTAGGAGGTGAAATAGGGTTCGTGCGACATGAAGTAGGCGGCCGCCACGATCCAGAACAGGAGCACGCCGAGGTTGCCCAGCACGCGCACGAAGCCCGTCATGAACGCCGAGTGCGGATGCAGTTTTTCACCAATGCGTTCTTCAATCCGGCTGGCTGCCGCGCCGAGTTCCGTGGGCGCGGTCACCGTTTTCGCCAAAAGAAATTTCACGCCGAGAAACAGCATGAAGACGAAGGTGAACACCTCCATCAAGGTTTTGATGATGCGGATCTTAAAGAACGACGAAAATCCGGTGAAGGCAATCGTGCAGTAAATCACATCCATCGTTGCCGCGCCGAGGCCGACCAGCAAGGCTCGCAGGAAACCACGCCGCGTGCCTTCGTTGATGATGGTGAGATTCACGGGACCAACGGGTATCGAGAGCAGCATTCCGCTGAGGAAGCCCGTCAGGGCAGAAAGTAAAATGGGCGGCAGTTCCGGCATGGCTATTGCCCCACTTCCGGTTCGTCCTCGTCTTCCTCTTCAATTTCCCGGCGCCAGGCGCGCGAGATGCGCGGCCGCACAAATCCGTAAATCAAATACGCCGTGAAAAACAGCGGCAGAATGAACACCAGGATTTTTTCCCGCAAAATGACTACACAGCCGACAAACAAAATCGCCACCAGCGTCTTGGTGAATGTCCGCGTCGCGCGCAAGTTAAGTGATTTGAAACTCGGATACCGCACCTGGCTGACCATCATCCACGACAAAAAGAGCAACAGCACCGGCAGCAGAAACCGCCATTTGCCTTTGGGGAAATCCTTTTCCTCCACCCACATGATGAAGAGCGTCAGCGACGCCACCAAGGCCGCCGCCGAGGGAATGGGAAAGCCGACAAATTCCCGACCGCTGCCACCCGGGTGCATGGACAGCACATTGAACCGCGCCAGGCGAAAGGCGCCGCAGATCAGGTAAATGGAGGCGATGAACCAGCCGAGTTCCGGATGTTCGGGAAACACATCGCGCAGCACGATCCGGTGCACCAGAAACGCCGGTGCGACGCCGAACGAAATCAAATCCGCCAGCGAATCGAATTCGCGCCCGAACGGACTTTCCGCGCCACCCCAACGTGCCACGCGCCCGTCGAACAAATCGCAAACACACGCGAACAAAATGAATATGAGGGCGAGGTAAATCTGGCTGACATAATTATCGCCCAGCGGGTCGGCCTCGACGATTTTGGTCAGCGCCACAAAGCCGCAGAACAGATTGCCCGCCGTCAGCAGGTTCGGCAGAAAATAAATTTTCAACCGGCTTTCGTCCGAATCGTCGGGTAGTGGTGGTTGGATAACAGGCGCAGTCATAAATCAATCAAACGAAGCAATCACGGTTTCGCCGCCGATCACCTTGTCGCCGGGATTCACCTTGATTTTGGCGCGGCGTGGCAGATAAACCTCCACGCGCGACCCGAATTGAATCAGGCTGATGCGTTCGCCGCGCTGGACGATGTCGTTTTGATTGATCCACGGCACGATGCGGCGCGCAATGAGGCCGGCGATGAGGCGCACACCGATTTTTTCGCCCGGCGGCTCGGTGGTGTCGAGGCCGATGAGCACGTTTTCATTGAACTGCGCGGAATCGGTCTTCATCGCGCTGAGATATTGGCCGGGCGTGTGCTTGAAAAGGGCGACGCGGCCCGTCACCGGCGCGCATTGCACATGAATGTCAATCACCGAGAGAAAAATCGAAACGCGCTGGCATTCACCGACCATGAATTCCGCCTCGGTCGTGGTGTCAATCACATCCACCTTGCCGTGGCCGGGCGCAATGACGAGGTTGGGGCCGGTGGGCACCATCGGGTCGGGATCGCGGAAGAAATAAAAGGTGAAGACGGTGAACAACCCCCAAAGTCCGACGAGCGTCCAGGTCAAATATTCCAGCACAAACGTCCCGATGAATTTGGCCAGCAAGGCACCCACCAGCAGCGCGAGCACTCCTGCACCGGCGAAACCGATGAGGCGTAACGCGGCGAGGGCGGCTTTTCCCGAGTGTTTCACGCGACCATGATAAAAATTTTGCGCCCCACTTGCAATTCGGCATTTTGGGGGCAATTTAAGCAAGTCGTCTCATCCGGCGCAGGCCGGCAACGCGACGAAACAAAAACCAAATTAAAACGATTATGTCCCTACACACTCCTGATTTGACGAAACAACCACCGCGCAGCGCGCGGGTCCGGCTGGGTGGCTACGCGGTCCTGCCGCGCTGCCTCGACAAGGGCCGCGCAACGCTCGCCGGCAAAAACGGCGAATATCATTACGCCTGTCCCGTCGACAAGCAATTCCTCGAATTTGCCGGCATTGACCCCAAGGCGTTGAAAAAAGAGTTGAAGAAAAGCGACACCGAAGTTCTCGAATGGATCAAGGCCCACGCAAAGCACAAACGGACCCCATCGGAAATCGCCGCGTGGTCGGCGTGGCAGGAGCAGCGGGCGCCGGACAATCCGGATTCACGCGAGTATTTCAACGGCCTGCACAAGAACGGCGCGCCCAAGCGCACGGACATTGTGACGTGGTTCGACGTGCTGGACCTGGACGATTACGTGAGTTTCGGCGGCAAGGGCTGAAAAGATTCAACCCAAAAAACACAAAGGCGCAAAGTGGTAAAATACTTTGCGCCGGCTGTGTTTTTAAGGAGCTTAAACTGTTGCCGCCGTTCCATTCGGCGCAGTGGCTGCAGCCCTGAAAGCCTCGATGCGTTCGATGCGATGCCGGCGCTTCGCGCCGTGCAGTTCAAATTCCACTTCGTCGCCGACTTTGTTGTTGAGCAATGACTGCGCGACGGGCGTGAGATAGCTGATGACGCCCTTGTCCGGGTCGGAGTCCCAAGCGCCGAGAATGGTAAACGTTTCCGGCTGGTTCGCGCCCAGATCCATGGCCCGCACAATCGTGCCGATGCTGACAACGTCGGTGCGCGCGTTGGAAAAATCCGTGCCGCGGGCGCGGGTGAACTGCGTTTCGAGTTCGTCCTTGTGGCGCATGAGCATTTTCTGCATTTCCTTCGCGGCCTTGTATTCGTGATTTTCGCTGAGGTCGCCGTAACTGCGGGCGATGGCGATTTCCTTGGAGTTGGCGGGAATTTTCTTCTGCACCAATTCCTGATACTCGGCCTTGCGGCGTTCGAGACTTTCCCACGAAACCAGCATCGTGCTGTCCTGTTTGGTCTGTTCCCCGCTGATGAGCGATTGGACGGCGGGATGACTTTTGACGAGCCGTGCAAGGAGCGAACGCTTGTCCATGTCATCGAACACCGGCGACAGTTGCAATGCGCGGGTGAGGTCCTTGACGACCTCGATGTCGGCGGACGCGGTCAACTCGGCGAGCAATTCATGATCGTCCAAAATGAATTCGCGGAGCCGGTTCGAGCGTTTTTCGTTGAACTGGTCGCGTTCCATCGCGGTGAGCATCGCGCGAAAAACTTCCGGACCGAGAATGTCGGCGAAGGCGTCGCTGCGTTCGCGCCCGAGCCAGAGCAACAGTTCGGTGCTCGCCGTGTGTTGATTGACCAGCCGCGCGAGCGTTTCCTTGAGCAAATCCATTTTGCCTTCCTGGATCAGCAAATTGGCAAACTCGCGGCACGATTTCGCGGAAACAAAATTCAACGAATAACGCAGCACTTCATGCCAGCGCTCGGGATTTGCCGCCTTGAACGACGCCAGCGCATAGTGGTGCTTCGCGGCGGAAATCTGTTCCAGCACCGGACCGAATTTCATGTCCTGCGACCAGAGTTGCGTGGCGGTGATTTCGCCGGCCGCCGGCGGCAAACCGGCGATTTCGCACAATTCGTCGCGCGCAAAAACGGCTTCCAGCGCGACCGACGGCTGCGTGCGTTGATACGACGCAATGTCCGTGTTCAGCCCGGCGATGATTTCGCCGGCGGCGGCCTGCTTGTCGGCCAGGTCCGGCGCGCTTTTTGTTAATTCGACGACGACCGCCACGCGCGCCTTCAAACCTTTCGCCGCGCGAAAATTCGTCATTAACCGGTCCTGCAACGATATTTCTTTGGCTTGATAGACAACCGGCTCGGTTTTTTTCAGCGGCACGATGAAGTGTCCGTTCTTTTTCATTTCGCGCCGCGCGGTTTCCCACCATTTCTTCCAATCGTCGCGAATGACATCCGGCACCAGCGCCTGCTGAATCTGGTCCGCCGTCGCCTTGCCGCCGTAGCTGTTCAGCACGAGCTTGATCAAATCGAGATGATGCGCGGCCATCTGGCGCACGCTTTCCAGATCGTTGGCCTTGCGCGCGAGAATGTGGTCCTTGGGAATCGGTTTGAGGCTTTCAACAGCGAAGCCCAAATCCATCGTGTGTCCCGGCTTGCCGGCGAAATCAATGGTGAACCGCGCAAAAACCGTGTCCACCGTTTTGATGCGCCCGAAGCCCCAACTGCGATGCATGCAGCAGCCGCTTTCCGCCAGCAACGTCAGCGGCTCCACGTGCCGCCCTTCGATTTTTCCCGCCGCCGCCAATTTCTCGAATTCTTCTTTCATATAAAAATCGTATTCCTCTCGTCACAGATTCACAATGGCTCCATTAAACGTGGTGAACGAACAAAAACCAAGAGAAATCGCGGTGCGCGTTTTGCAACAACGCCGCGCCGGGGGCAAATTCATTGAAGATTTGCTCGAAACCGCGCTGCATGGCGCGCAACTTTCGTCCGCTGACCGCGCGCTTTGCCAGGAAATCGTGTACGGCATTGTGCGCTGGCAGGCGACACTCGACTGGCTCATCGCTCGAAAAACAGATGGGCGCGAACAAAAGCCCGCCTTGCAAAACTTGTTGCGGCTCGGCCTCTACCAAATTTTCCGGCTCGACCGGATTCCCGACCACGCTGCCGTCAACGAAACCGTCGAACTCGCCAAACAAAACGGTTTCGGCGCGCAGGCCGGTTTTGTGAACGCCGTTCTGCGCGGCTACCTGCGCGAGCATGACGAAACCAAAAAACTTCTGGCCGGATTAAAAATTTCGCATCCCGCACTGGGCTGGTCGCATCCCGAATGGCTGGTTGCCCGCTGGCAAAAGCGCTGGGGCATCGAAAAAACCGCGGCGCTTTTGGAATGGAACAACACGCCGCCGAAAACATTCGCGCGTGTCAACACCTTGAAAACCGACGCCGGCAAACTGCTGGAAAAGTGGCGTGACGAAAATGTGGAATACGATTTCGTCCGGCGCGATTTTTTTAGTAGGGCCGATCCCGCATTGCGGGACCAGGACGCGCGGCAGCGCGTCCCTACCGATTTTGAAAACCTGGTCTTTGAATTGAAGTCGCATCCGCCACTATCGTCGCTGGCGAGTTTTCGCGACGGCTGGTTTTACATTCAAGACCCCGGCACGCTGCTCGCCGCGTACAAACTCGGATCGCAGCCCGGCGAAACGATTTTGGATTTCTGCGCCGCGCCCGGCGGCAAAACGACGTTCATCGCGCAGTTGATGAACAACCAGGGCCGTATTGTCGCGCAGGATGTTTCGGATGAACGACTGAAATGGATTCAAGAAAACTGCCAGCGGCTGGGGGTGACTTGTGTGGAGCTGCAACGTGCTGCCGACATCTTGTCGGCAGAACAAACTAAAGATGGAACTGCCGGCGGGACGCCGGCAGCACGTTTTGATCGTATCCTGGTGGACGCTCCGTGCTCGAACACCGGCGTGATGCGCCGCCGCGTGGATTTGCGCTGGCGGATCCAGCCGGCGGAAATCGAACGCCTCCGCACCGCACAACTGAATTTGCTCCAGCAAGCCGCGACACAGGTGAAATCCGGCGGCGTTTTGGTTTACAGCACGTGCAGCCTTGAGCCGGAAGAAAACGGCGAGGTCGTGAAACAGTTTTTGAACGAACACGCCGATTTCAAATTGGAAAGCGAACACGAATTGCTGCCGTTCGCGGACCAGGTGGACGGCGCATATGTGGCAAAACTGATTCGCGCTTAACTCACATCCCCATGATTTGGTAGCCGCAATCCACGTAAAGCACCTGTCCGGTGATGGCCGCGGCGCCGTCGCTGGCGAGGAACACTCCGGTCGCGCCGAGTTCGTCGGGCAGCACATTGCGCTTGAGCGGCGCGTGGACTTCGTAATGTTTGATCATTTCATTGAAACCGCTTATGCCGCGCGCAGCCAGCGTGTTGACCGGGCCGGCGCTGATGCAATTCACACGGATTTTTTTCGGGCCGAGATCGTAGGCGAGATAGCGTGTGCTGGCTTCGAGCGCGGCCTTGGCCACGCCCATGACGTTGTAATGAGGCACGACTTTTTCCGCGCCGTAATAACTCATGCCAATGATGCTGCCACCGTCAGGCATCAGCGGCGCGGCGGCGCGCGACAGCGCGACGAGTGAATAGGCGCTCACGTCGTGGGCGATGCGGAACGCCTCGCGGCTGGTATTCACGAATTCACCTTCGAGCGCGGCTTTCGGCGCGAACGCCACCGAGTGCAGGAGCAAATGCAGCTTGCCGAATTTTTCGCCGACGGTTTTGAAGATGCTGGCGATTTCGTCGTCTTTCGTCACGTCGCACGGCAGGATGAGCGTGTCCGCACCGAACTCGCCGGCGAGTTCCACGACGCTTTCCTTGACGCGATCGCCCTGATACGTGAACACGAGTTTCGCGCCTTCGCGCGCCCACGCCTGCGCAATGGCCCAGGCAATGGAGCGTTGGTTGGCGACACCGAAGACGATTCCAAGTTTTCCGTTGAGTAATGGCATAAATTAACCGTTAAAATGTTAAATTGGAAAAATCCGCGTTAACAAAGGAATAAGGTAAATTGACCGGCGCGTCCAGCCTCGACTCATATCAGCGCGGTGGTTAAGTTGAACGCACATGGATGCAAATTGGATTATTGAGGGCTTGATCAGTTATCTGGGACTGATCGTGCTGCTGACGTTTCACGAATTCGGCCATGCGTGGACGGCGTCGAAGTGCGGCGACGACACGGCGCGATTACAAGGTCGCTGCTCGCTCAATCCCATTGTCCACATTGACCCGATTGGCACGGTCCTGCTCCCATTGATGATGATTTTTCTCCCGTTTGGCGTCAGCCGGTTCATGATTGGCTGGGCGAAACCAGTGCCGGTGAATCCTTACAACCTGCGCCATCCCCGCGTGGATGACATTTTGGTATCCATGGCCGGCCCGGCGATGAACCTGTTGCTGGCCGTCGGGCTGGTGGCCTTGGCACGTGCCGGATTGTTGTTCCATCTGGGAGGGGTTGCGGAGTTATTCCTGCAAATGGCTGCACTCAGCCTGCTGCTGTGCTTTTTTAATCTGATCCCGATTCCGCCGCTGGACGGTTCGCACGTGGCGCGGAATTTGACCGGCATGAGTTACGAAACCTATTACCAGTTCGCGCGGTTCGGGTTCATCGCGGTGATTCTCGTGCTGCAAGTTCCCCAGGTGCGCGACACGTTGAACACCATCACGTTCGGCACTTTGACCGGCCTGGCTTTCTGTTTTGGCTTCCCAATGCGATGACCCGCAAAAAATTTCCGCATGAAATTCGATTCAGCCAAGGAGACGGAAACGCCGGAAAAACCAGCCGCTGAATTTAAATTGCCCGTCGAGGGTTTCACCGGCACGCCGGAAGAAATCGAACGGCAGTGGTTCGAGAAAGTTTATCGCGGGCGCGGCGACTCGATGCGCCAGCTTACCTGGCGCGCGGTGCTCATGGGTTCGGTCCTCGGCAGCGTCCTTTCGCTCACCAATCTTTACATCGGCCTGAAATCCGGCTGGGGCATGGGCGTGGCCATCACCGCCTGCATCCTTTCCTACACCATTTGGACGACCTTCGTCAAAATCGGCCTCGTCAAAACCCCAATGACCATCCTCGAAAACAATTGCATGCAATCCACCGCCAGTTCGGCGGGTTATTCGACCGGCGGCACGCTCGTGTCCGCTTTCGCCGCCTTCATTGTCTTGAACGGCCACCCCCTCTCGATTCCGCTCACCCTCGCCTGGGTTTTCTTCCTCGCGATTCTCGGCGTGACCATGGCCGTGCCGATGAAAAAACAAATGATCAACATCGAGCAATTGCGCTTCCCCAGCGGCGTCGCGGCGGCGGAAACGCTGCGCGCGCTCCACTCGCACGGCGCCAAAGGAATGCGCGCCGCCAAGGCGCTTGGCCTCGCGGGCCTGCTCGCGGCGCTGGACAATTTCTGGCACGACGGCTTCGCCTTGTTTTCAAAACTCGCTCCGTTTTCCAGCGACGCTTTAATCACCAAGCTTAACGCGGTGGTTTTCGGCCCGGCCTGGATTGGCCGGACGGTCATGTTCGGTTGGGAACCCATTTTCATCGCTGCCGGCGCGATCACCGGCCTGCGCGTCTGCGTCAGCATGTTGATCGGCGGCACGTTTTGCTGGGCGGTGTTTGTGCCCGTCATGCAACACGCCGGGGTCATTACCGGCTCGGGTTTTCGCGACGTCGTGCAATGGACGCTCTGGGGCGGCACCTCCTGCATGGTCTCGGCGGGCCTGCTGGGTTTCATCCTGCAATGGCGGAGCGCGCTGCGGGCGTTCAGCGGTTTCGGGAAATTATTTTCACGCCGGGTGGCACCCATGGACGAAATGGAATCCATTGAAACCCCGATGTCCTGGTTCGTCATCGGCCAGCTCATCTCGCTCGTCGCGCTCGCGTGGCTGGCGCATGCGTCATTCGGCATGCCGGTCTGGCAAAGCGCGATCGCGGTCGTGCTGTCGTTCGCGCTGGCGCTGGTCGCCTGCCGCGTCACCGGCGAAACGGACACCACGCCCGTCGGCGCGATGGGCAAGGTGACGCAACTGTTTTTTGGCGCGGTCAATCCTGGCAACGTGAACGTGAATTTGATGAGCGCAAACATCACCGCCGGCGCGGCGACTTCGTCTGCCGATTTGCTGACGGATTTGAAGAGCGGCTACCTGCTCGGCGCGCATCCGCGCAAACAATTCATCGCACAGTTCGCCGGGATTTTCATCGGGACCGTCGTGAGCGTGTTTGCGTTTTCCATCCTGGTGCCCAATGCCTCGGTGATCGGCTCGGATCAATTTCCCGCGCCCGCCGCGCAAACGTGGGCGGCGGTGGCCAGGGCGTTGAGCAAAGGTCTGGAGGCGCTCGAACCGGTGAAAGTCTGGTCCATCGTCATCGGCGGCGTGGTTGGCATCGTGTTCACCGTTTTGCCGATCCTCTTTCCGAAGCAGCAAAAATTTCTGCCTTCGGCATCAGCCTTCGGCCTGGCCTGGGTTTTTCATTGGTATTACGGCATGCTGTTTTTCCTGGGTGCAGTCATCGCCTACGTGTTTCAAAAAAAATCACCGTCAGCGGCGGAAGAATTTACGTTTCCAGTCGCGTCCGGCGTAATGGCCGGCGGTGCGTTGATGGGTGTGGTTTTGATTTTCTGGCAAAACGGCGGGGAAATGATCAGGAAATTCTTCGGCCACTGAACCCGCTCATTCCGTTTTATTCCAGCCCGCCACCGCCCGGCGATTTATTTCCCGCGCGCCGCCGCCTCGTCGCGATAGCGGTAAAACGCCGCAACGACGCTGAACAAAATCGCCACCACAAACGTCATCCCGGCGTAAAGCAGAAAGCGATTCGTGCTGACCGACGCGGCGGGGTCGCTGGCATTGGAAAACAGTTTGGTCACCGCCACAACGAGCAGGTCGCCAAAGGCGATGGTCAGCAGCCAGAAACTCATGACGATGCTTTTCATTTCTGGCGCGGCCTCGCGGAAAGCGAATTCCAGCCCGGTCGTTGAAACCAAAACCTCGGCGGCGGTCAAAATGACATACGGCACGGTCTGCCACAGCACGCTCAATTGCGCGCCGGTTTCGATCTGCCTTTGCAGCGCGGCCACGACAAGATACGAACCCGCCGCCAGAAACATCCCGTACGACATCCGCCGCAGCGGCGACGCGAACCGGCCGATGCGCGGATAAATCCCCAGCGTGAACAGCGGCACGAGAATCATCACAATCAGCGGATTCATGGATTGCATCTGCTCCGCGCCGATGTCCAAGCCGAGGATTTTTGTCGGAACCATCTTTTCGCCCTGCAACACCCACGTCGAGTTCGTCTGGTCGAACAGCGAGAAGAAAATCGGGATCAGCGCGAAGACGAACAGGATGGGCAGGACGGACTTCGCGGCATCAATTTCCTTTTCGCTGAACCGGCCACGTGCGGAGTCCCAGAAATTTCCGAGTCGTTCGGTAGTGCCGACCTGCTGGTCGGCTTCGGCGCGCGGCAGCGCGCCGCCACCAGTTTTTTTCCGGTTCGCGAGCGCATACCAAAGAATTTTGAAAAATCCGGCGCTATTCGTTTTGCGGCTCGGCGGCACCCGGACGTAATGTTTCGTTCCCAGCCAGAAAATGAACGTCGCGATGGCCATCAAAATTCCCGGCACCCCAAACGCGAGGCCGTAGCCATGCCGGTCCTTGATCCACGGGATGACGAGAAACGAAAAAAACGAGCCGAGGTTGATGGCCCAATAAAACGCGCCGTAGGCCTTTTGCAGCAGATGCGACTGTTCCGGCTTGAACTGGTCGCCCATGAACGCCGAGACGCACGGTTTGATGCCGCCGGAGCCAAACGCGATCAACGCCAGGCCGGTGTAAAGCAGTACCAGTTTGCCATGGACCGTGCCGGCCAGGTCGCTGCACGCCAGCACGCCGTGTCCGGCGCAGTAAAATAGCGACACCCAAAGAATCGTATGGTAGCGGCCGATGATCTTGTCCGACAGCCACGCACCGAGCAGCGGCATGAAATAATTGGCGAAGACAAAGGTGTGGATGATTTCCGTGGCCGTGTCCGCGTCCTGTCCGAGACCGCCCTTGAGCACTTCACCGGTAAGATAACCGGCCAGAACGCTTCGCATGCCATAGTAACTGAAGCGTTCACAGGCCTCGTTCCCGACAATGAATTTGATTTGGCGCGGCCAGCGGTCGGCAACAGGCTTTGCGGGGGAACTCATGAATTTGACCGGGGTTGCTTACTCGGTTTTCTCAATCCCAATCTGCTTCAAGAACGGCTCGATGGAGCGCGGGCGGCCCAGGAATTTTTCAATCGAAACGTTCACGTCGCGCGAATCGCCCGGCTCGTAAATCTCCTTGCGTAATCTCATGCCGGCTTGCTTGTCGAAGTAGCCGTCCGGCGACTTCTCAAACACCGTCGCCATGTCGGCGGAAATCGCGTCCGCCCAGGCGTAGCCGTAATAACCCGCGCCGTAGCCGATGATGTGGTTGAAGTAGGCCACAAACGCCGTGTCCGGCACCATCGGCAGAAACACGTTGCTTAATTTCTGGTTTGCGAGCGGCAGCGTTTCCGCCGCATTGGTTTCGTGGATTTGTGTGTGCAGCGCGAGGTCCATCAGGCCGAACGCCAGTTGCCGGCGATACCGCATGCCTTCGGTCGCCAGTTTCGCTTCCTTGAGCTTCGCCAGAATTCCCGCCGGAATTTTCTTCGACGGATCGCGATAATCCGCCGCGAAACTGTCCAGCACCTTCTTGTCCCAAATCCAGTTCTCGAGCATCTGCGAAGGGGCCTCGACAAAATCACCCGGGACGCTCGTGCCGGAGAAGCGCGCGTATTTGGCGCGGGTCAGGATGGTGTGCATCGCGTGGCCGAACTCGTGGAAGATCGTCTCCACGTCCATGTGCGACATCAACGATGGATGATCCTTGGTTGGCGCGGGGAAGTTGCAGATCAGCGCGCAGACGGGGCGCTGGTATTTTCCGTCCGGCAGCAGCTTGCCTTCAATGATGCCGAACTTCGCGAAGTGATTGTATTTGCCGTCGCGCGGGAACATGTCGAGATAAAACAGCCCGAGCGGTTCGCCGGTTTGCGCGTCGGACACGGCGTAAAGTTGCAGATCGCCAATCCATTTGTACGGCGGCTCCACCGGCTCAAACTTGAGCCCAAAGATGCGCTGGTAAATCGCGAACATGCCGTCGAGCACGCGCTGGTACGGGAAATAAACGCGCAATTGCTCGGCGTCCACGTCGTAACGCTGCTTTTTCAACTGGTTGCTGAAGTAACGCCAGTCCCAAATGCGGATTTGCGCGTTGGTATCGTCGGTTTCCTGCACTTTGAGTTTGCGAAACTCTTCCAGTTCGGCGGTGAACTTCGGCTGCAAACCGGTTTTTAGTTTTTCCTCAAAATCAATCGCCGCACCGCTATTCTTCACCATTTTGATTTCGGTCGCGTAATCGGCCCAGTTCCGGTAACCGAGCTTCTTCGCAATGTCGTCGCGCAACGGTAGAATTTTTTCGAGCAGCGGAATGTTGACCTCGCGGGCGAGATTGTCGTGCTCGATGAGGAATCGCTTGCGCGTCTCCTCGCGCTTCGCGTTGTCCATCAACGCGAGGTAATGCCAGGTGACGTTGGCCATCACGATGTATTCGTCATTGGTCGTTTTGATCTGCTGCAGGAAATCGTCGGGCACGCCTTCGAGTTCGACCTGGGTGAACTTCACCGCCTTCTTCGCCTTGGTGACGTTGTTCTGGAAATCGGTGGATAGCGCGGAAAGCTCCTTGCGCATCCGCTCAACTTCGTCGCGTTCGGCCTTGGGCAACTCCAATCCGGCGCGGCGATAATCGCGCATGGTTTCGAGAAGCAGCTTGGCGTTCTCGCCCTCCAGTTTTGGCCGGGTGTCGGCGTAGGCTTTGACCGCCCGGTAAACGTCCTCGCGATAATCCAGCCCCACCATCCAGGCTTCCAGTTCCTTGATCGCTGCGGTGGCGGCGTCGCGCACGGCGGCATTGGTGCTGGTCTGTTCGATCAAGCCAAGCCGGTTGTCCACAAGCATCAGTTGAAAGCCGAGATCGTCCAGCGCGCGGACGGTGTTGGCGAAATTCACCCCGACCGGAGTCAGTTTGCCGACGCGATCCAGCGCGGCGTTTCCGGCGGCAATGGTGTTCGTGAGCGTTGCCGCAATTTCGTTCGTTGTCGTTTCAAATGTCGGCACCGTGACAACTTCGTTGAACTTTTCCGCTTTTTTCTGAAACTCCGGTAACGAACCAACCGGCTTCGGCTTCGGAACGCTTGCGCAACCGGCGACCGCCAAAACCAGGATGAAAAACCAGCAGTATTTCAAATGCATATGCAGGAACGTATCGGCTCCGATAACCGGCAATCAAGATGATTTGCCGCTTCCGGCTTTTCTTGTGCCCGGCCATAAGTTAATGATTCACAATTCGTAAATCGAAATTCACCAATGCCGCTGCTCGAAATTAGAAATCTCAAAATGGACTTCGGCACCGGCCCGGATGCGTTGCGCGCCGTGGACGGCGTGTCGCTCACCATCGGCGCGGGCGAAACGGTCTGCCTCGTCGGTGAAAGCGGCTGCGGCAAGACCGTGACCGCGCTATCCATCGCGCAGCTTATGCCGACGCCACCGGCCAATTATGTCGGCGGAGAAATTTTGTTGAACGGGCGCGACGTGCTGAAGATGTCGAACGGCGAGTTGCGCAACATTCGCGGCGGCGTGGTCAGTTATGTTTTTCAGGAACCGGGCGCGTCGCTGAATCCGGTTTTTCGCATCGGCAACCAGATCAAGGAATCGCTCAAGCTGCATCGTCCAGATTTGACAGGTAGGGCGGGCAGTCCTCTGCCCGCCGCTCGACCGAACGCAAACAGCGGCGCGCAAGGAGTGACGCGCCCTACCAAAAACGCCCTCGACGAGGAAGTCATCCGCTTATTGAAACTCGTCGGCATTCCCGCGCCCGAATCGCGTATCAAAAATTATCCGTTCGAGATGTCCGGCGGCATGCAGCAGCGCGTGATGATTGCGATGGCCCTGGCCAGCGAACCGAAGCTGCTCGTGGCCGACGAACCGACGACCGCGCTCGATGTGACCATCCAGGCGCAGATTCTGGAACTGCTCCACGACCTCAAGCAGCGGCTGGGCATGGCGATTCTGCTCATCACACATAACCTTGGCATCGTTGGCGACATGGCCGACCGCGTGGCGGTGATGTATGCCGGGCAGATCGTCGAACTGTCGCCCGCGAAGGAATTGTTGCGCCGTCCGCTGCATCCCTACACCAAGGCGCTGATGAATTCCGTGCCGAAGCTCGGCGGTGGCGCCGACCGGCTTTCGGCGATTCCCGGCAACGTGCCGCGCATCGGCAATTTTCCGCCCGGCTGCCGTTTCGCCCCGCGTTGTCCGATGGCAAAGCCGGAATGTTCGGAAAAAATTCCTGAACTGCTCGAAGTCGAACCCGGACGCTGGGTGCGCTGTCCGTTTTGGAAGTGAACCAACTATGAAATACCGAGACAGTGCTTCTTTTGGGAAACGACAAGAATATTCAGTTGTTGCTGAACTACTGAAACGAAACTTCGATGTTTACATGACACTTGTGGATGACCAAGGAATTGATTGCGTCGTCAGGCTTTCTGAGAAGCATTATTTGGACATCCAAATTAAGGCGCGCTCAAAGGACGCGAAGCATCACCACACTTTCGCAGCGATGAGCTTCAGTCCGCGAAAGAATTTGTTCTTCATCTTTTACACCGAAAAAGATGACAAGTTTTGGGTGATGCCATCCAAGGATTTGGCTTCGATTTGTCTCCTCAACAAAAGTGGTAAGAACAAAGGGAAGCGAACGTTTATACTGCCCAAGCGGGATCAAGAGGAAAAAGCCGAACGCTTTCGAAAATTCGAAGGGGATAACGGCTTTGGTCTGCTGCGTCGTTACGATAGACTTTAACTTCTTTCTCCAATGAACCTGCTCGAAGTCAAAAATCTGAAGGTGCATTTCCCGGTGAAACACGGGATGTTCAGCCGCGCCCATGAATTCGTGAAGGCGGTGGACGACGTAAGCTTTGCCATCGAACCGGGCGAAACGCTCGGCTTGGTCGGCGAAAGCGGCTGCGGCAAGACGACGCTCGGTCGCGCCATCGTGCGCCTCGTTGAGCCGACGGCCGGTAGCGTTTTGCTCAGTGGCGAGGACATCACACAGATGAACGGCTCGGAATTGCGGGCGCGGCGACGAAAGTTCCAGATGATTTTTCAGGACCCCTACGGCTCGCTCAACCCGCGTATGACCGTCGAGCAAATCGTCGGCGAGGCGCTGGACATTCACCAATTGACCGGCAGCAAATCCGCGCGGCAAAAGCGCATCCTTGAGCTGCTCCAGGACGTGGGGCTCGACCCGGTTTACGCGCAGCGTTATCCACACGAATTCAGCGGCGGCCAGCGACAGCGCATCGGCATCGCCCGGGCGCTGGCGGTTGAGCCGGAACTGATTATTTGCGACGAACCGGTGAGCGCGCTGGACGTTTCCGTGCAGGCGCAGATCATCAATTTACTCCAGGATTTACAGCAGCAGCGCGGCATCGCGTATCTCTTCATCGCGCACGACCTCGCGGTGATCGAACACATCAGCCGTCGCGTGATGGTGATGTATCTCGGCAAAACCGTGGAAACGGCGGATGCCAAAACCATCATCCGCGAACCGCAACATCCCTACACGCAGGCGCTGATTTCCGCCGTGCCGGAGGTTGATCCCGAAACGAAGCGGCAGCGGATTGTTTTGCCGGGCGATGTGCCGTCGCCGATTCATCCGCCGCCGGGTTGTCCGTTTCACCCGCGCTGTCCAATTGCCGAAGCGCGTTGCAAGACGGAAGTCCCGGCGCTCCGGGAAGTCAAAAAAGACCATTTTGCCGCCTGTCATCTGGCCGGAACGAAGATTGAGCCAAAGCGGTGAACAGTTGGAGTTCAAGCTTCAGCTTGCATTCCGTGACCTGCCAAAGCCTGAACTTCAACGCTCAGAGCCACGCCACACGCTCCCATTTGGCACCAGCGGCATGTGTCCATCCAAACGGTGAAGATTACTTCGTCCCGGGCAGACTGCCGCCAATTTCAAAATCGTGCCGGCCCCGGGCTTTTCCGGCAGTGACGAACAGGCGGTAGGCAACGTTCGGCTGGAGCGGTTGTGGTCGCGCCCCGGGCACGGCGGGTTTCATGCCGCGGATGCGCTGGCCATAAACAAAAAATTTCACCGGCACGGAATTGGAGTCCGAGACCAGATGCCAGATGGGCAGGGCGTGTTGGTTGGTCTGCCATTCGGCGAGGGGAACGGCCTTGATTTCGGTCAGTTTATAGCTGCCTTCCAGGCCAAACGTGATGGGAGGAGCAGGGGCATCACGGCGTGTCCGCATGGCGAACCCGGTGGGACGGGTCAGGTGGTAAATTTTGATGGCTCCGGGTTTGAACCAGTTCGTGAAAAAAACCGCGTAAGCGATTGCCAACGCGAGCGCAAACCCAATGAGTATCCAGCTTTTCCTGGTCATAAATGTTGTAAATGTTGTAACGGGACAGTCATGCCGTCCGTCAAATCATATGTTCAGACGCGATAAAGGATCGAATGGTTATGAAAATAAAAAAGCAGCAACGGCCGGCCAGTTTTGAAACAGCGGCATTTACCTTGATCGAATTGCTCGTTGTTATTGCCATCATTGCGATTTTGGCGGCGATGTTATTGCCCGCTCTCAGCCGCGCCAAGGAAACCGCCAAACGCATCGCCTGCGTCAACAATCTCCGCCAGTTGAACCTCGCTCTGCAGATGTACAAGGATGACAACCAGGGCCTTTTTCCGCCGCGTTCGGAAGCCAGCCGCTGGCCGGAACGCCTCTATGAAAATTACGGCCGGAACGTAAACGTCCTGTTGTGCCCCCACGATGGGGAAAACGGACAAACTCCCCTGACCGGCAGCAATACCAACAATCCTGCCGACGGCGCGCCGCGCAGCTACCTCATCAACGCCTTCAACGATTATTTTCAATCCATGTTGAATGCGGCGGATTGGACGGCTTACACCGTCGGCGCTTATCCCCAGGGCATGAAGGAAAGCCTCGTCAAATATCCTTCCGAGACCATTGTGTTTGGCGAAAAAAAGACGGACGCAATGGATTATTACATGGATTTCTACGAAGGGGATGGCAACGACGTGGACCGGGTCGAGCAAAGCCGCCATGGTGGCGCGGGTCCGGGCAGTACCAGCGGCGGGTCGGACTACGCTTTTGCGGACGGCAGCACGTCGTTCATCAAATTTCCAGGTTCGCTCTCGCCGGTCAATCTCTGGGCGGTCACCGATGCCGCGCGTACGAATTACGCGGTGACTTATTGAATCCGGGGTAAAGAGTGGAGCGGGCGAAGGGAATCGAACCATGCGTTGCGGCACAGCTTCACAAGCGCGCTGGCGAATCAGGGTGTCGCATCAGAAGTGCGGATGAAACTCACCGGCCACAAAACCGAATCCGTCCATCGCGGCTACACTCACCACGAGTTTGAAAAACTCCGCGCCGCCGTGGAAAAAATCCCGTCGCTTGGTTGAATTTAATTTCCGCCCGCCGGACATTATCAAACACAGTTGACATTGCCGACAGCGTGATACATATTGGTCTCACGATGAAAACAGCAACCGTCAGAGATTTGCGAAACCGCTTTCCCCGCGTTGCCGCGTGGATTGAGGAAGGCGAGCCGGTGCAGATCACTAAATCTGGAAAGCTCTTCGCGCGGCTGGTGCCCGCCAAGCCGGGGAAGCCGCGCCGATTTAAGATGCCCGACATCATGGCGCGTTTGCGCGCCAATTTTGGCAACAAGGTCTATTCCGCCGAGGAAGTCCAAGTGATGATTGAGGAAAGCCGGGGAGAGCGTTCGTGAAGGACTATCCCGACACGAGTTTCATCCTGAGCCTGTATTTGCTGGATGTTCACTCTGCAAAGGCGGCGGCGCATTTGGCTGGACGCAATCGTGCGCTGGAGGTGTCCGCGCTGCTGGCGTTTGAAGTGGAGGAGGCGATTGAACTGGCCATGTTCCGCAAAAAGCTCGCGCCAGCCCAGGGACACAAGGCGTTGAGCGACTGGCAGGCGGACCTGGCTTCCGGTGCGGTGGAGATCGTGGGGACGGACTGGCCGCAGACGTTTGCGGAAGCGCGCCGCATTGCGCGATTGTGGACAGTAACGGACGGCTACCGCAGTCTGGACATTCTCCACGTAGCGGCGGCGTTGGTTTCAGAGGCGGACGAGTTTCTGACCTTTGACGTGAATCAGCGCAAGCTCGCCGCCACCGAAAAAATAAAAGTGAAGCCGTGAAACGAGCCGCAAACAAACTGCCGCCGATTCATCCAGGGGAAATTCTCCGCGAAGAATTTATGAAGCCGCGCGACCTCTCGCAAAACGCGCTGGCGCGGGCGTTGAACGTCCCGCCGCGCCGGATCAATGAAATCGTCCTGGAAAAGCGCGGTATCACGGCGGACACCGCCTTGCGGCTGGCGCGGTATTTTGGCACCAGCGCGGAACTGTGGACGGGCTTGCAGGCCGATTACGATTTGCGGCTGGCCCGGCAGGAAAAGGCACGCGTCATTGAACGCGACGTGGAACCGCTGGCCGCGTTGCAACCGGCAATGGCGTGAATCATGGTGCGCAGCAACCCGTGAAAACGAAGCTCACGCAACGGAGAATCAAGGCGCGCAAATCATCCGCGTGCGGCCTGTGCAAGCCGTGGAAGCAAGGATGGGCGGACAAAAAGACAGTGCGCGACATCCGGCACGCGCAACGCGCCCAACAACAATTCCGCGAAATTGGATTCTGACAATCCCCCGCCACTGACTGTGCCGCCGTGGAAAAAATCCCGTCCCTTGGTTCAAAGTAAAACGCCCGCGAACAAAATTGACATTGCTGACGGTTTGGCCAATTACTGCCCGAACGGGAAAAACGGAAAGGGCTGATTATGATTTCAAAATGCCAGTGCCAGTGGTGCGACGGGAATATTGAATTTGACGTAAGCGATTTCACTGAAACCGGCGCGTCCGCCGGCAAAATTTTCGGGCAGACTGTGCCTTGCCCGCATTGCCAGAAAGACACGATTCTTTTTGTGCCAAAAGCTGCGGCGACAATTCCGCCCCCGCCAGTGGCTTCGCCTTCTACCGCAAGCCTTCGCACCTGCCGGGATTGCGGGCGGGAGGTTGGCGTTCATGCGGAATCTTGCCCGCACTGCGGCGCAAGGTTCACACCAAAGCATGGCGTTTTCTTTTATGTGTTTTGGGGCGTCGTTTCGCTTGGCGTTACCCTGACCATTTTGGCAGTGCTTTTTTTAGTTCTCATCTTTGGCCTACCTGCGTTTCTTCAGGGAAGAAGAATTGCCCAAGAACATGCTGCTACCACTGAAACGAATAGTCCCACAACGGGCGACAATCGCTCCGCTGACACCATAGCCGATGCGAAACTCGATTACATAAATAATTTGATGCTTTATGACTGTCACGCTGATTATCACGATTCACTTATTGACGGCAGAGTGCCGGGTGTTGAGTTCAAAATAAAAAACAACGGTAACCGCACGCTCCGCAAGGTTGAAGTGACGTTCTATTTCAAAGATTCGTCAGGCCAGACGATTTCAGAAGAAAAATATTATCCAGTTTTGGTGACCGAATTCGGAACGGACAACAATCCGCTTAAGCCGGGATACATCTGGCAGGTAGAAAGCGGGCACTTCTACGCAGCCAAGAAAGTCCCGTCTGAATGGCAGCCCAGAAATACAACCGCGCAAATCACTGACATTGAGTTTGAGAAATAACCACGAATATCGCGATCCTCGCCGTCACCTTGCGAAACGGAAACAAAATGAGTGAGTTTCAAAAATGCGGCTGTCCTCATTGCCGAACGGTAATTGAATTTGATCCCGCTGATTCTGGTCGAGAATGCAATTGTCCTGCTTGTGGCAAAGTTTTGGAATTACCGCCGCCGGAGACGCCCCCTCCAGTTGTGCACATGGTTGCACAGCCTCGAGTGATGGAACAGGCTCGGCGCGGCGCAATCCAAACAAAAAGTGAATCGCTTGGCACAGGATGTTTGGTTCAACTGATTGGCTTGTTGCTTTGCTTCACTTGCTATGGTGCAATTATTGGAGTGCCGCTGCTGATTTGGGGGCATTTCGCATCTGTACTATCCGGTCTGCTCTGAGTGTGGCATGAAATTAACATCTCGAAAGGTTAAATTGTGCCCAGCGTGCAAAGCACATTTTTGAACGCTTCAAACCGCATGGGCGGACATCCAAGGCAAAACCAGAAATGAAAAAGCCCACACGCCCCCGCGCAACTCGCGCAACTCGCCCGGCGGATGTGCCATTGGCGGATTCCTTGCCAGCGAACGCCCCGTCAGAATCAAAGTCCCATGTTGTGGCCTTTGAATTGAATAAAAACGAATTTGGGGTGGGCATTCTTACATTGGAGACAAAACATAGAGTTATCAGAGTTATCAATTGCAATCCCCCGCTTAAAGCAAACGGGCAAGCGTGGCCTTGGGCGGTGGAAGAAACGGAATACGCTGAAGACAAAAAAACACTTTTGCGAACCGTGAGAACTGCGCTTTTCAAAACGAAAGCGGATGCGGATGCGGTCTCCGGGCATTGGCGGGATGCGAAAATCACGAACGCGGAAACCGGCGCGATTATTCAAAAAGGAAAAAACACACAGCCGGCAGCGAATGCCCCCAAGCTTTCAAGTGATGAACAGGATTTGCGGAATGCCCGATTGAAAGTCTTGCGGGAAGAATATCCCGGCACGTTCAAAGCAATGGACACACTGGCACAAGCCCAGCCTAAAGCCCGGCCCGAAGCGGTGGAAGCCGTCTTGCGCGCTTACACGGTGGACTTGATGCGATTGCACAAGCCCGCAAAGCTTGGCGAAATATTGCCCTTCAAAACATTGCCGGATGATTCCAGCTTAATTCTTGAACTCGCCAAGGCACACGCGGCAAAAAGCCCATTCGATGCCGTGGATCACGAAATCGCGGCCCGGTGGTTCGCTGCGGGATATGATAAGATGAGCCTTGCCGAATACACAGACGCAATAAACGTCAAGACGGGCGCGAAGCTGAAGCCTGATGCGATGGAGAAAAGGCGTTACGCCAAGCTGGGCTTGATGACAAAAAAGCCACCCGGCCCGCCCCCGAAATTCTAGTTTCCGAAATTCCGAAATTCGTTTTTTCCCCATTCATTCCCGCGTTGACAACACGCGATTAAGGTAATCGCGTATGTTAAACAAGTCATCCGACATCGGCAGCAATGCCCCGGCCACCAGCCCGGCCACGCTGAATCACAACACAAGGCCCATGCCAGCCAAGGCGCGGGAACTACTTCAAGTTCGCGTGGGGAATTTACGTTTGCGGTTTCACTCGTTTAAAACCGGCACGGAGGTTTACTGCCGGTTCTGCTTCATTCGGATATTCATCAAAAAACACAAACATCCGCGCAAAGGGAAATGGTTGCGTTTGTTACAATGCGTCCCATTTATCTACCGAACGATGGAATGTATTTGCTGGTTTATCAGCAATTAAGAATGGAGCGGGCGAAGGGAATCGAACCCTCGTGTGAAGCTTGGAAGGCTTCCGTTCTACCACTGAACTACGCCCGCCTACGCTGCGCTTCGGCGCGGCAAGCCCGAAGCCAGTTTAGCGAATTTTACGGCCTGTCGAGCCGAAGCTCAAAGAGCGAAGGCTGACGCGGCAAGCCCGCGAGACTTGCAGCGCTGCAAATCATATCGCCGGCGCTTGCCTTGTCAACCTGCCGCGGGTATGCTCGCCGCGCATGAACTCGCTGCTTTTGACCGGCGGGCGAGTCATAGACCCCGCCAACCACCTCGACGCCGTTGCTGATTTGCTCATCCTCAACGGAAAAATCGCCGCCGTCGGCAAAGACGCCGCCACCCAAGCGCCCGGAGAAATCGAACGATTTGATGCAAAAGGAAAAATTGTTTGTCCCGGCTTGATTGACCTGCACGTGCACTTGCGCGAGCCCGGTCAGACGGCGAAGGAAAATATCGCCACCGGCACTGCCGCCGCCGCGCGTGGCGGCTTCACCTCGGTCGTCTGCATGCCGAACACGTCGCCCGCGATTGATAACGCCGGAACCGTCGCGCTCATCCACGAACGCGCCGCCCAACACGGCGTCGTGAACGTCTTCGTCACCGGCGCCATCACGAAAAACATCGCGGGCGAGGAACTCGCGTCCATCGGCTCGCTCAAACGCGCCGGCGTCGTGGCCATCACCGACGATGGCCATTGCGTGCAAAACAACGAACTCATGCGCCGCGCGCTTGAATACGCGAAAATGTTTGACCTGCCGGTGATGGATCATTGCCAGGATTATTCGCTCGTGACCGATGGCGTGATGCACGAAGGATATTGGAGCACCGTGCTTGGCTTGCGCGGCTGGCCGTCGGCGGGCGAGGAAATGATTGTCGCGCGCAACATCCTGCTCGCCGAACTCACCGGTGCGCGCGTCCATTGCCAGCACCTCAGCGCGGCGGGCAGCGTCGCCTTGCTGCGCGAGGCGAAGAAACGCGGCGTGCCGATTTCCGGCGAGGCCTGTCCGCACCATTTTACGCTGACGGACGCCGCCGTTTCCGGAAGTGAAAAATTCTGGGGCAACGACGGAAAAATTCTGGCGCAATTCCAAAATGGCAAACTTCCCGAATGGCCGGCTTACGACACGAATTTCAAAATGAATCCGCCGTTGCGCTCCACGCGCGACCGCGAGGCGATTCTCGAAGGGCTGGCCGACGGCACGATTGAAATCCTGTGCAGCGACCACGCCCCGCATTGCGATTACGAAAAGGAAGTGGAGTTCGACTACGCCCCGTTCGGCATCACCGGCCTGGAAACGGAACTGGCGCTGGCGCTCATGCAACTGGTTCACGCCAAACGTATTTCGCTCCCCGATTTGATTGTGAAATACACGGTAAATCCGGCGCGACTGCTGAATTTAAAAAAAGGCACGCTCGGTGTCGGCGCGGATGCTGATGTGACCGTCTTTGATCCCGATCGCGAATGGGTTTTTGAGCGTGCCGAAACCGCGAGCAAATCGTCGAACAGTTCGTTTTTCGGCTGGAAGCTTAAAGGCAGGACGGTGGCGACCATCGTGAACGGAAAGAAAATCTGGATTGAACAAGCCGAACTGGCACCGGTCTAATTTTCAACAACCAACCAAAAAAACATGAAAAAAATCCTGATTGGATTGCTGGCGTGGTGCTTTCTACTGCAAGCTGGCGCGGCGGAACTCAACTGGCTGACCGACCGGCCCAAGGCGCAAGCCCAGGCCAAAACCGAAAACAAACTGGTCCTGATCGATTTTACCGGCTCAGATTGGTGCGGCTGGTGCATCAAGCTGGACAAGGACACGTTTTCAAAGCCGGAATTTGCCGATTACGCGAAGAAAAACCTGGTGCTCGTCCAACTGGATTTTCCGAACAAGAAACCGCAGTCCGACGAATTGAAGAAAGCCAATGCCGCGCTCCAAAAGAAATATGACATCAAGGGTTTTCCAACCCTGATCGCGATGACTCCGGATGGCACGGTGGTGTGGAAACAGGTGGGTTATCTCAAAGGCGGACCACCGGCGTTGATTGCCAAATTGGATGAAGCAAAGAAAAAATAACTTCGCCAAAACCTTTTCGTTACGTCCAAGCGTGGCAGGACTGGCCACGCTTTCTTGTTAAAAACTTGACCCGCTGCGTCGCTCGCCTAGCATCGCGCGCGGTCGTTCATCGGCAATGAAAGCAATTCTGGCACTGGAAGATGGTTCCGTGTTTCACGGACAAGGTTTCGGCGCGCGCGCGTCCGCCTGCGGCGAAGTCTGCTTCAACACTTCCATGACCGGCTACCAGGAAATCCTCACCGACCCGTCCTATAAAGAACAGATCGTCACGATGACGTATCCGCTCATCGGCAATTACGGCGTCAACGAGGTGGACGTGGAATCGTGGCGGTCGCACGTGGCCGGCTTTGTCATCCGCGAACTCTCGCCCGTCGTCAGCAACTGGCGCGCGGATTTTTCGCTCGCGGAATACCTCAAAAAAAACGGGGTCCCGGGAATTCAGGGAATTGACACCCGCGCCCTGACCAAAAAACTTCGCGTGCGCGGTGCGCTGAATGGATTTATTTCGACCGAAGGTTTGAGCGAGGCGGAAGCCGTCAAACGCGCGAAGGAATGGCCGGGGCTGGTCGGCGTGGACTACGTCAAGGAAGTCACGCACAAGACCGCGTTTCGCTGGGACGAAAAGGACGAGCAGAGCGCGAACTTCAAACTGGCCATCGGCAATGAACCGGCCAACGCACGCCAATTGCGCGAGCCGCTGCCGCCGGCTGACATTTCCATCGTCGCCTTCGATTACGGCATGAAATACAACATTCTGCGCCGGCTTCGGCAGCATGGTTTCAGTGTTCAGGTTTTACCGGCCACGGCCACCGCCACCGACGCGCTCCAGCACAAGCCGGCGGGCATTTTTCTGTCCAACGGCCCCGGCGACCCGGCGGCGCTCAACTACATTGTGCGCGAAGTAAAGACGCTGGTGGACAGCGGCGTGCCGGTTTTCGGGATTTGCCTGGGTCACCAGATTTTGGGCCAGGCGTTCGGCGGAAAAACCTTTAAGCTCAAGTTCGGCCATCGCGGCGCGAACCAGCCGGTGAAGGACCTGGAATCCGGCAAGGTCGAAATCACGGCGCAGAATCATGGTTTCGCCGTGGACGCGAAATCGTTGCCGTCCGGCGTCGCGGTGAACCGCATCAATTTGAACGATCAAACCGTCGAGGGCCTGCGCCACAAGACCAAGCCGGTTTTTTGCGTGCAATATCATCCCGAAGCGTCGCCCGGGCCGCACGATTCGACGCCGTTGTTCGCCGAATTCCGCGCGCTGATTGAGCGGCGGGGTTAAAAAACATATTCCCAGATTTCGGTTTGACTTGAAACGCGCCGTGACCATAATCGGCTTATCGTAAGTCCATGGCCAAACTTGTTATTCTGACTCAAGGCCTGCCCGGCCGCGCACACGAGCTGAACGTGGATCGCACCACGATTGGCCGCGTTGAGGATAACCTGTTTCAAATCACCGAGGCGTCCGTCTCCAGCCATCATTGCGAAGTGCTGTTGCGCGGCAGTGATGTCGTCATCAAAGACCTCAATTCGACAAACGGCACGTTCATCAACGGCGAACAAATTACCGAACGCGTTTTGAAGCCCGGCCAGACGCTGCGGCTCGGCCAGGTTGAATTGAAACTGGAAGCCGAAAAGGCTGCTTCCGCGCCGGGTTCCGCGCCAGCCACGGCCCCCGCTCCCGGCCCGGCCAAAAGGCAGGTGGAAGCCACCATGGTCATACCCCGCGGCGTCAGCTTGAGCGAACTGGAAGGCGGCGGACGCCCGCCGGGTTTCGACACCAGCAAGGAATTTTCCAAAAAGCGCAACCGGGTCGGCATCTATTTCTGGATTGGTGTCGGCATTGTGGGGGTTATAATTGTGGTTCTGCTGCTCTGGCTGCTGTCGCTGGTCAATCACGGCAAATAAAGCCGGTCGCGGCCATGAAACCGCGCTTTTCAAATCAACAAACCACTGCGCTAACGCGGGTGGAAGTAATGACGGTTATCATTGTCTTGGTGATTTTAGTGGTGGTTCTTTCTCGAGTCTTGCATTTTTCATATTCTGACCAGCGTGACATTCGTTCTGAAGTTCAAAGAATTAATTGTATCAGCAATCTGAAACAAATCGGCCTCGCCTTCCGACTTTGGGAGGGTGATCACAACGACAAGTATCCGATGCAAATTTCTGTGACGAATGGTGGTGCGATGGAGTTGGTTGCCGCAGGAAATGTCGCTGCTTGTTTTCAGGTGATGTCCAACGAACTGAGTACACCAAAAATCCTGCTTTGCCCGGCGGATACTCGCCGGATTTGGGCGACCAATTTTTCCGCAGATTTCGACAACTCACACATCAGCTACTTCGTTGGCTTGGATGTTACCAACGATACCAATCCGCAAATGTTTCTTTCCGGTGACGACAATTTCGCCATCGGCGGTGTTCCAGTTAAATCCGGCGTGCTGCAACTTTTGGCCAACACTCCGGTCACCTGGACCAAGGCCCGGCATAAATTCGTCGGCTATATCGGCATGGCCGACGGCTCTGTTCAACAAGTCACCACAGATGGTTTGCAAAAGGCGCTTCAGCAAGCCGGCGCCACCAACCGGCTGGTGATTCCGTGATGGTAGGGCTGCGCTGCCGCGCAGCCTCAATTGGCGGTGCAGCAGCACCGCCCTACCAATTTCCATTCTGGATTCTGGATTCTGGATTCTTTATTCTGCCGCATCATGTTTGAAACGGTTAAAACAGAAATTGCCACTGCCGCCGGGAAACTCACGCATCTGCGGAGGTTTCTTTGACGTTCCCGCCACGCAAAAACGCCTGGGCGAACTCAATTCGCTCATGGCCACCGACAATTTCTGGAACAACCGCGAAAAGGCGCAGGCGCTGATTGACGAGGCCAATTCCCTCCGCAACAAAATCGAGCCGCTGCTCCAGGCGGAAAAACAGCTGGAGGATTTCCGCGTCATGCTCGAACTCGGCGAGGGCGAACCGCCCGAAGCGCAGGCGCAGGTGGAACAGGAACTCACCCGCGACCTGGTAAAATTTTCCAAGGCACTCGAGTCGCTGGAGCTGCGCGTTTTTCTCAGCGGCCCGCACGACCGGAAGAATTGCATCCTCAGCATCAACGCCGGCGCCGGCGGCACCGAGGCGCAGGATTGGGCGGAAATGCTGTCGCGCATGTATCAACGCTGGGCCGAATCCCGCGGCTGGGAGGTTGAAGTCACCGACGCGCTGGTCGGCGAAGGCGCGGGCCTCAAGAGCATCACGATGCTGCTCCAGGGCGAAAACGCCTACGGCTTTGCCAAGGCCGAACGCGGCGTGCACCGGCTCGTGCGCATCTCGCCGTTCGATTCCAACAAACGCCGTCACACGAGTTTCGCCAGCGTGGACACGATTGCGGAAATTGAGGAAAGCGATCCCGACATCGTCATCCCGCCAACTGAATTCCAGGTGGACACGTTCCGTTCCGGCGGCAAGGGCGGCCAGAACGTGAACAAGGTAGAAACCGCCGTGCGCATCACCCACATCCCAACCGGTCTCGTCGTCGCATCGCAAACCCAGCGTTCGCAGCATCAAAACCGCGCTACGGCGATGCGGCTTTTGCTGTCGCGGATTTATGCGCAGCGGGTGGACGCGCAGAAGGCCGACATGGAACGGTTTTACGGCGAGAAGGGCAGCATCTCGTGGGGCAACCAGATTCGCAGCTACGTCTTTCAGCCATACCGCATGGTGAAGGATTTGCGCACCGGCGTGGAAACGAGCAATGTTCAAGCGGTAATGGACGGCGACCTCGATGCGTTTGTGAATGGCTGGCTCCGCGCCGGCTGCCCGTTAAAGCGGATGCAGGGAGTGAAAGATGAAGAAGAATGACGAAAACCGAATGTCGAATTCCGAAAGAAATCCGAATATCGAAACCCGAATTGCCCGGCACAGGTCTGGTGTTCGGCCTTCGGATTTCGGACTTCTTTCGATCTTCGGATTTCGGGACTCGGATTTACCAACGTGACCATTCTCGACACCATCGTTGAAGAAAAGAAACGCGAAGTCGCGATGTTGCCCTCGCGACTCATCGCCGCCGGCGATTTGCGTGATGCGTTGCTCGAACGCGGCGAACGGCGCGACTTTGTCGCGGCGTTGCAGCAGCCGCGTCGCGGCGACATCGCATTGATTGCCGAGGTCAAAAAGGCGTCGCCGTCGGCAGGGGTGATTTGCCAGGACTTCGATCCGGTTCGCATTGCGAAGGCATACGAAGCGGCGGGCGCAAGTTGTTTGTCGGTCCTGACCGACGAGAAGTTTTTCCAAGGGGCGCTCGATCATCTCCGGCAAATCCGCGCCGCCGTGAAGCTGCCGCTGCTGCGCAAGGACTTCATGATTGATGAGCGGCAAATCCTCGAAGCCATCGAGTGGGGCGCGGACGCCATTCTGCTCATCGTGGCCATCTTGAGCGACGAACAATTGAAAAAATTCCATTCACTCGCGGCGGAAGCGGGTTTGGCCGCGCTGGTCGAGATCCACGATGAGGTTGAATTGGCCCGGGCGCTGAAAATCGGCGCCAGCCTCATCGGTGTGAACAACCGCAACTTGAAAAATTTCAAGGTGGACCTGGCGACAACCGAGCGGCTGGCGGCGAAGTTAAACTGTAGGACAGGCTTCCAGCCTGTCTCTAAATTGAAAAATGGAGACAGGCGGGACGCCTGTGCTACTTTGCTCGTCGCCGAAAGCGGCATTCACTCGCGCGCGGACGTGGAACAGTTGAAGCGGTGCGGTGCCAATGCCATTCTGGTGGGCGAATCGTTGATGCGCGGCGGTGATATTCAATCCAAGGTTCGTGAGTTGATTGGCTGAATTTGGTAGGACCGCGCTGCCGCGCGGCTTCGGACGACCAGCCGGTCGTCCCTACCTTGAACGTGCCAGTTGCTTCGCCAGTCGAATGGCGGCAATCATGCTCGATGGATTGGCGATTCCTTTTTCCGCGATGTCGTAAGCCGTGCCGTGGTCGGGTGACGTGCGGATGAATGGCAGGCCAAGCGTCCAGTTCACACCGGTGTCAAACGCGACGGCTTTCAGCGGCGCGAGCCCCTGATCGTGATACATCGCGACCACCACATCAAAATCCCCCTGCAGGGCATAATGAAAAACCGTGTCGCCACTCAACGGGCCAATAACGTCGAGTCCGCGTTTTTGCGCGGCGAGAACCGTCGGCCTGATGATTTTTATTTCTTCATCGCCAAATTGTCCGCCTTCGCCCGCGTGCGGATTCAGGCCGCAAACGGCCACGCGCGCCCGCGGCAATTGCAAATCGCGGCACGCCTGCGCCGCCAGTTCGATGGCCAATTCAACTTTCGCTGGTGTGAGTTTTTCCGCGACGGTTTTGAGCGGAATGTGAACTGTGGCCAGCGCGACGCGCAACCAGCGTCCGCGCTCGTCGTGGCCGAGCAGCATCATCGCGGTGCGTTTGGCGCTGGCGAGTTCGGAGAGAAATTCAGTCTGGCCGGTGAATTTATGACCGGCGCGGATGATGGATTCCTTGTTGACCGGCGCGGTGACGAGCGCGTCCAGCTCGTGGCGGAGGCAGCGTTCGGCGCCATCACGCAGTGACGCAACGGCAGCGTGCGCAGCAACGGGTGAACCGGCGGGCAAATTTTCCGGCAGTGGTTCGGCCAATGGATTCGTGACGAAGAACCGGCCGGAGTCGCCGTAATTGGAAAAATTTTTCAGCGGCAGATTGAGTCCGGGCTTTTGGTTGAGGCGAAGCAAGCAATCCCTGTCGCCAATCAGCAGGTAGCGCGTTTGATCGCCGGCGGTTTCGGCGGCGATGGCTTTGAGTGCGACTTCGGGGCCGATGCCCGTGACATCGCCAAGCGTAATGCCAATCCAGCCAGTCATTAAAGTTGAGAGTCGTTGGTTGAGGGTCGGGAGAAAAAATGCTCCCGACTCACAGCGGAATTTAGAACAAGCGGATGAACGTTTTCTTTTTCAACTGCTCAATCCACTGTTGTTCGAGTTGTTTTTGCGCCTGGGTGCGGAGGGTCAACTCCACGTCATCACGCACTTCGTTGAGCGGTTTGACGTGCGTGGGACGCGCCTGCTCGACCAGCATGATGTAGCAGGCTTCGGGCATTTCAATCACCTCGCTGACCTGGCCGCGTTTGAGCGCGAAGGCGATGTCGGCGAGTTCCTTGCGCAAAAAGGAGCGCTCGACCCAGCCCCGATCGCCGCCCTGGCTGCGCTGCGAATCTTGCGAATAAACGGAGGCCATTTCCTGAAACGTCGCGCCTTCCTTGATTTGGGCAAGAATTTCACCGGCCAGGCGCACCGTGTTGGTGTCGTCGCCGGAAGTTTTGTTGAGCACGATCATGCGCAATTTGACTTCGTCCTCAACTTTGAAATCGTCCTGGTGGACGAGATAGTAAGTTTCAACCTTGTAGGGCGAGATGATGATTTTTTCCGGTGAAATGCTTTTGGCGCGCAACGCGGAAACGATGTATTGATCGCGCACCTCCCGGCGGAATTTTTCGAACGTCTGGCCCTGCGCCTGAAGCGTCTTCATCAGCGTGATGCGGTCGCCGAACCGTTCGCGGATGCGTTCCTGGACCATTTCGTCCACGACGGTGTCGGGCAGCTTGTAGCCTTCAACGTCAAAGTCATGCAGAATCAACTGCCGCTCGACCAATTGCTCCTGACCGTCGTTGAGCGCGTCGCCAAGTTTTTGCCGGAACATGTCCGGCTGGCCGGCATATTCCCGCCGCAACGCCTGGGCCGCCGGCGCGGCGAATTCTTCGACTTCCGCATACGTAACAACCCCGTTATTCACCACGGCCTTGATGGCATCGACCAATTCCGCGTGCAACGGCAAGTTGAAACAAAAAGCCGCCGACAGAACTGTAATGAAACGGAAAAACTTCATCAAAATCCACGCCCATGCTAACAACAAACCCCGGCGGGTCAAGCGCGCCGCTCAAAAGCCAAAACGATTCAATAAATACATCAACGCCGCCAAAATCGCCGATATCCCCAACCCGGCGATGATGGACCATTTCAGGAAATAAAGGTGCTTGCGACGGGCTGCCCGCCCGCCCATGCCCGCCAGCAGGTAATACCGTTCGGGCTCTTTATCGGGCTTTGAAGGAAACATGCGATTCGATTTCCGCCAAACCTGTAGCATACCATCCGCCGGCGTCAAGTCGCATGCTTGCGGTCATTGGCACTGACCGCTACCGTTCCCACGTGAATCTTGAAGATCATCCGGGTGACATTATTCGCAAGGCACGGGCGATGAGCGGCGTTTCAGCCGCAATTGCGGCAGCCGCGGCGGGAATTTCCGAAACCGAACTGGCCGCGCTTGAAGCAACCGGACAGCCCGGCAAGCGACCGGATTTCACGGCGCTGGCGAATCTCATCGGGCTGAATCCAGCCAGGCTCGAAGGCATTGCCAACGGCTGGCATCCGGGCGAAAAGGATTTGAGCCTCTGGCGCGAGCTGCGGCAAATCAGCACGACCGAGGGTGGCAACACTGTGCATTGTTATTTGATTTGGGACGAAGTCACGCGCGATGCCGCGTTGTTCGACACTGGCTGGGATGCCGCGCCCGTTTTCAAGCTGATTGAGGAAAATCAGCTTCAACTCAAACACCTGTTCATCACGCACACGCACGAGGACCACGTGGCGGGACTGCAGCCGATTCGCGAACGCTTCCCAAAAATTCATTTGCACACGGATGCCAGGGGCACCCCGCCGCAACACCGCAACCGGCGCAACGATTTCATCATGCTCGGCAGCCTGCGCATCACGAACCGCGAAACCCCCGGCCACGCGAAGGATGGCGTGACCTATATCATCGGCACGTGGCCGGACGACGCGCCGCACGTGGCGATTGTGGGTGACGCGATTTTCGCCGGGTCCATCGGGCGCGGAAACCAGTCGTGGGATTTGGCGAGGCAAAAGGTGCGCGAACAAATTTTCACACTGCCGGCGGAGACGTTGATTTGCCCCGGCCACGGCCCGCTGACGACGGTGGCGGAGGAAAAGGCGCACAACCCGTTCTTTTGACTGATGTTTTTCGGATAAATATCCGGTCATGAGCGAAAACAAAAAAAATACGGGAAGCAAACTTTTGAAGCTGCTCATTGTCGTTGCCGGCATTGTTTTAGGACAAGCGGTTCTATACGGGCCATCAATGATTGGACAGAAAATCCTGCTGCCATTGGATATTCTCGCTCAACCGGGAATTTATATCCCCCAAACTCCGGAAACGGCAAAGAGCGTGCCGCAGAACGGGGAATTGTCCGACTTGATCTATCAATTTGAACCCGCCCGGCAATTTGCGATTTCTGAAATCCATCAAGGCCGTTTTCCTTTATGGGCGCCATATCATTACGGAGGCGTTCCTTTTGTGTGGCCAAAATACTCTCTTTTTCTTCTTTTGGAATGTTGCACAAAATCGCCGGTCATACTCGCCTGGGGACAACTCTTTGCCGCGTTGGCGGCAGGCATCGGAATGTATTTCTTTTGCCGGCAATCGTTGCGGGTCAGCTTTTGGCCGGCGACGGTTTGTGCCTGGTGTTATCCTTTGACGGCTTTTTTTGTTCTTTGGCAGGGTTTTCCCACAGGCTTGGCGGTTTATTGGCTTCCGTGGATTTTCTTAGGTGTGGATAAAACGGCACGAGACACGAGTCCGTTGGCAGCCATCGGCCTAAGCATTGTAACGTTTTTGGCATTAACCAGCGGCCACATTGATGTCGCCGGACAAGTGCTTTTGGGCTCTGGAATTTATGCAATTTGGTGTTTGTGGAACACATACCCCGGCGAGTGGTTTGGCCGGAAATCAAGGACCGCAATTGCGATGTTGGTTCTTGGCTGGGGGCTGGGCTTTTTGTTGGCGGCGCCGCATCTGCTGCCCCTGTTGGAATATGCCCAAACCGGTTCGCGTATGGCGCATCGCAATGAAGGCACGGAGGAACGACCGCCAGCGGGGCTGACCGCAATGCCGCAAGTGGTACTGCCCGACATTTACGGCACAAAAGAAAAAGGAAGCATCTTTATCCCACCGGTATTTGAGCCAAACCTTTTAGAGAGCGCAGCGGCGGCATACACTGGTGTATTGGCCACCTTGCTGGTCGCACCTCTGGCCTGGTGCAGCCGGCGTCATCGCCCAATCAATGGATTCTGGGCTTTTCTCGCTTTCTTCGGATTAAGTTGGTGTCTGGATGTTCCTGGTTTTGTTGACCTGTTGCGTTTGCCCGGATTGAACATGATGTCTCACAACCGCCTTGTGTTCCTGACCTCCTTCGCCATTCTTGCCCTGACCGCCATCGGACTCGAAAATCTTTTGCACGGTGCTGTCCAACGGCGATGGTGGTTCTGGTTGCCAGGCGCTTTGCTGGCCGGGCTTTGCGGTTGGTGCATTTACCGCAGCATTTCTTTACCAGAACCTGTCGCCACCCAGCTTGAACAATCCGTTTTGGGCGGAAGGCAATTCGCTACCGTCCAGGACATCGGAGGCGTGCGACAGGTTCAAGCATGGTTTGTCTGGCATTACATTATCATGGCGGTGTTTTGCGGCCTGGGCTTTGTCGGCTGGTTATTACTGTGGTTCCAAAAAGCGTGGCGTTTTCGTTTGTTTCCAATGCTGGTGTTTTTTCTGATGGCGGACTTGTTGTGGTTTGACCATGGCCGCAACACGCAATGCGATCCGAGCCTTTACTATCCCAAGATCCCGGTCTTGAATGAGGTCGCAAAATCTTCTCCCGGCCGCGTAATCGGCGTCAATTGTCTGCCCGCATCGCTGGCCATGATGCAGGGTTTAAATGATATCAGAGGATATGACTCCATTGATCCGATGCGCATGGTGGATTTGCTGAAAACAACGGCTATACCGGGTGAAGTTCCCCGCTACGCAGCAACTCAATTTCTGATGCCGAAAGGAGACTTCTCTCCGGTGGGCTCTGCCCAGCTCGCCCCGGTTCTGGATATGCTTGGCACGCGGTATGTTGTTTTTCGTGGCACCCCTCCACCATTAGCCAAACCCGCGTTTCAAGGAAATGACTATTGGGTCTTGATCAATTCCAACGCCCTTTCACGGGCATTTATTCCAAAGTCGGTTAAGATGGCAACCAGCGATGGTGAAGAATTGGAAACGCTGGCTTCGCCGCAGTTCAATCCAGCCGATGTTGCGTTGGTAGAAACGACCGTCGAATTGCCCACCTTGTGTCGCGGCACCGCCCAAATCGAAAACGAAACCCCAACGCACATCACGATATCGGCACATATGGAAACGCCGGGACTGGTGGTGCTGGCTGATAATTGGGACAGGGGATGGCACGCGTATTGGAAGGGGCGGCCCGTGCCGCTTCTTCGGGCAAACTATGCCGTTCGCGGCGTTGTTGTCCCTGCTGGAAACGGAACGCTCGAATTCATTTATAAACCGGCCAGCTTGATTCTCGGATTATGGCTTGCCGGTCTGGCTGTGATCGTTCTGGCCGGCTGGTTGATCGCCATCAAGATTCGGATGGTTAAAACAAAAGTCCCGCCATTGTTTGGACAATGAATCAGTCGTGGGATTTGGCGAAGCAAAAGGTGCGCGAACAAATTTTCACCCTGCCGGCGGAGACGTTGATCTGCCCCGGCCACGGCCCGTTGACAACGGTGGCGGAGGAAAAAGCAAATAATCCATTCTTTTGATTTGTGGAAAAGACCCGGGACTTGCCATTGCCAGAAAATCTGATATTCTGAATGTATGAATACTTTGAGCATTGAGCGGGGACGGATTGGCAAGCGGGGAACGCTGGTCATCGCATCCAAACTCCGGCATGAATATGGCTTGGAAGACGGGCAGGACGTGATTCAAGAGCCAACATCCGATGGAATTTTGATCCGGCCGGCGGTTTCCGTGCCCGTTCGCCGCTACACCGACGCGGACAAAGCCATGTTCCTTCTCAATAATGCCTGCAGCCGCGCCGAATATAATCAGGCTCGCGATTCCGTGCGGAAAATGGGACTCAACCCGGACAAGATCAAACATCATCCGTGGAAATAAAAACCGTTTTTTTGGACGCGAACGTGCTTTGGAGCGCGGCGGACAATCCGGCGGGCATGCCCTGGAAATTGATTTGGCAAGGCAGGGCGGATTTTGTCACCTCGCATTATGCTTTGGCGGAAGCCATGCGAAATGTTCCCGCTTCTGCGGTGCGCGATTTGAAACGGCTGACGGCGAAAATCAAAATCGTGCCGGACGCCTTTGGGCCGCCGCCAACCGGAATCACGCTGCCCGGCAAAGATATCCCGATTTTATCCAGCGCGGCGGCGTGCGGCGCGCAATTTCTGGTCACGGGCGACGGAAGACATTTCGGCCGGTATTATGGCCGGATTATCGGCGGGGTAAAAATCATCCTTCCGCGCGATTTGGCGAAGGAACTTTGATCTGTCCCGGCCACAGCCTGTTGACGACAGTCGCGGAAGAAAAAACACACAATCCGTTTTTCTGATTTGCGATTTTCCAGATGTTGACATTCGCAAGGCCAAGATTACACTTGGTGTATGACAATGCTTTTGCAAACCAGGGTGAAGTCGAAAGTGGCGGCCAGATTCCAAAAGGCGGCGCGGCGGCGCGGCCTTTCGCCTTACGCCTTCCTGCAACAAATTGTGGCGGACGCCGCTTCCTTGGCAGACGCCAACTCGTCCCCCGCCAGCCTTGAATTGAGCCGCGCAGGGTTCACTTTGCCGGAGTTGCCCGGCAAAACCGAGCGTGAGCAAATCCGCGCCGCCATCGCCCGCCGTCATGTTTCTCGCTGACGCCAGCTTTATCGTCAGTCCGTTCGCCAAAACGCCCAAACGCCGCGCGTGGGCGCAGAATTTCTTCAAGCAACACCACGACCGTTTGTGGACGACGGCGGCGGCATTCACCGAAGCCAGTCATCTGATCGGGGACTTCAAAATCGTCGCCAAAATCATTGGCGACTACCGTTTTGCACTGGACGTGGAGGAGGAAAAGTCCGCGCTGGCCGCGCTGCTGGAAAAATATGCGCCGGAAATGGACTTTGCGGACGCGACCCTCGTGCGCGCCAGCGAACTTTTTCCATCGTTCAAAATCATCACCGACGACAGCCATTTCAATTGGTATCGGCGCAACCGCGATGAGAAACTGCCCGTCATCTGGATTCCCGAATGAAGGACTGCGCGCCGCCGCCGGAAATCCTGATCTGCCCCGGCCACGGCCCGCTGACGACGGTGGCGGAGGAAAAGGCGCACAATCCATTCTTTTGATTTTTAGGCAATTGAAAGAATTCAGTTAAATGAATAGGATTTCGCCATGCCCGAATTGAGCCGGTTTTTCGGAATTATCGTTCGTATGTATATGGAAGCTGGCGTCCAGCACCATGTGCCGCACTTTCATGCCTACTATCAGAATGAAGTCGCTGTTTAAGGAATTAATCCCATTGAACTGATTTCGGGCAATTTGCCAAAGCGACAGCAGCGCATGGTTGAAGCGTGGGCGGAACTGCATCAAAGTGAACTGCTCGAAGATGGGGACCGATTACAGGCTGGACACACGCCTCAACCTATCGCACCTTTAGCGTGAGAATAGAAGCATGAACCATCCGATCTACAGAGTTCGCTCCGTGAAAATAGTCGCGCCTTACACGTTGCGGGTGGGGTTTGACGACGGCGCGGAGCAGACGATTGATTTTCGTCCGGTGCTGGCGGGCGAACTTTACGGCCCGCTGCGTGCATTAGCCGTATTCGATGCGGTAAAAATTGATCCCGAAGTCCACACGTTGGTTTGGCCGAACGGCGCGGACTTTGATCCAGCCACGCTTCACGACTGGCCGCAATATGTGGAAGCTTTGATCGCCCGCGCGCGGGAATGGGAAGCGCAACCGGCTTAATCCAATCGGGCGCGGCAACCAGTCGTGGGATTTGGCGAGGCAAAAGGTGCGCGAACAAATTTTCATACTGCCGGCGGAGACGTTGATTTGCCCCGGCCACGGCCCGCTGACGACCGTCGCGGAGGAAAAGGAACACAATCCGTTCTTTTGATTGTAGATTTGCGTTTTAACTAGAAAGCTAGAAAAAATGATTAAGGCACTTTTATTTGCAGTCCTTTTTGTAATTGTCGGACTTGTAAGTTTTGCCTTACTTGCCCCATTGGTGCTTTCTGGAAATTTCAGAAAAACAGGAGCGATGGCCGCGCCCGTAATTGTTATCGTGTGCGGTGCAGCAGGCTTTTGGTTCGGATTGCGTCGTAAAAAGAAATTGTGAACAGAATTATGAAAAACACATTCGCTAAATTATCGATGGCCGTTGCTTTGATTGCCGCAAGCTTTTCTGTTGTTGCTGGCACGTTAGAAGGCGCGCCTTTCAAAATATCGCTTCCCAACAATAATTGGAAACTTGCCGACTCCGTCGCTCAAGAAATGGGACACAACGTATCTCTGGTGGCATCCATAACTAAAACCAATTCTCCATTGAAATCCGTAATCATTAAAACGACCCTTGATGGGTCGCCTACATCTGCGCTGGATGGACTTTCCGCTGGAATACGAGATTCGTTCGCCAATCCAGCTGTAAAAAAACTTTCAGATGAAGAGACTGCATTTCTTGGTTACAAGGCGAGACGCTTTACTTATGAAGTAACCCAGAACAATCAAACGACATATAATGAAGCGATTGTTTTTGTTGCTGGAAATACAGGGTGGACTATTGCGGGTGTGGGGCTTGCCGACCAAAAAGGCGAAGTTAAGAAAATTTTTACTTTTTACCTGCCTGAAGAGCGACCGTTAGCATTATTTTGATTGCAGGGATTTTGCAAATTGACCCCATTCGTTTGGGCTGTTAGTCTTTCCTTCCGTTCCAACGGGATTTATGCGACACACAATATCAGTTTTGGTGGAAAACAAGTTCGGCGTGCTCACGCGCGTGGCCGGCCTGTTCAGCGGCCGCGGCTACAACATTGACACGCTCAACGTCGGCCCGACCCAGGACCCCAAGACGTCGCGCATGACCATCGTCACCCACGGCGACGAGGCCACGCTGGAGCAAATCGTCAAGCAGCTCAACAAGCTGCCGGACGTCATCAAGGTGCAGGATTTCCGCGAGGGCGAATACGTGGACCGCGAACTGGTGCTCGTGAAGGTGGCGGTGGACTCAAAATCGCGCGCCGAGGTGATGCAGATCACGGACATTTTCCGCGCCAAAATCGTGGATGTGCAGCCCAAAAGCCTCGCCATCGAAATCACCGGCGCCGAAAGCAAGGTGGAGAAATTTGTCAGCCTGATGGATTCGTTCGGCGTGCAGGAAATCACGCGCACCGGCAAAGTCGCGTTGCCACGCAAGTGACCGGCACCCGGAAGCCGGTTTCACGACCTCATCATCCCCCCGGCAATCCGAGGGCGCACCTTGGCACCACCACCGGAACGCCGGATTTATCCGGCAGCAACACGCACTGGTTGCACACCTGCCGGATGAATCCGGCGTTCCACGCGGACGCGGCATCGTGTATTGGTGGCAGTGCCCGGTTACGCTGCAACCAAATCCGGACTGCGTTTGCATTTGACTGATGAGCTCTGATGTTTAAGATTAAAAGTTCATTTGAACGAATTGAAAACGTTGAACCAACACCCGGAGAAGAAAGATTGATTTATGGCAATTATTGATTTCGGCGGAACAAAGGAAAAAGTCATCACGCGGAAGGAATTCCCGATGGCCAGGGCCCGCAAGGTGCTCAAGCACGAGACCATCGCCATCATCGGCTACGGCGTGCAAGGCCCGGCCCAGGGACTGAACCTGCGCGACAACGGCTTCAACGTCATCGTCGGCCAGGCCAAGGCCTTCAAACGTGACTGGGACCGCGCCGTGAAGGACGGCTGGAAGCCCGGCAAGACCTTGTTCGACATCGAGGAAGCGGTGCAAAAGGGCACCATCATCCAGATGCTCGTTTCGGACGCCGCCCAGCGCACCATCTGGCCGATCGTGAAGAAGAACCTCAACCCCGGCGACGCGCTCTATTTCTCGCACGGCTTCTCCATTACCTACAAAAAGCAAACCGGCGTTGTCCCGCCGAAGAATGTGGATGTAATCATGGTTGCGCCGAAGGGTTCCGGCCTGAACGTGCGCCGCAATTTTCTCACGGGCGCGGGCATCAACTCCAGCTTCGCCGTCGAGCAGGACGCCACGGGCCGCGCCGAGGAACGCTGCCTCGCCATCGGCCTCGGCATTGGCTCCGGCTATCTGTTCCCGACCACGTTCCAGCACGAAGTGTTCAGCGACCTCACGGGCGAACGCGGCGTGTTGATGGGTGCGCTGGCCGGCATCATGGAGGCGCAATACGACGTGCTCCGCGCGCACGGCCACAGCCCGAGCGAAGCGTTCAACGAAACCGTCGAGGAACTCACGCAGAGTCTCATCCGGCTCGTGGACGAGAACGGCATGGACTGGATGTATTCCAACTGCTCCGCCACCGCGCAGCGCGGCGCGCTGGACTGGAAACCACGCTTCAAGAAGGCCGTGTTGCCGGTGTTCAAGGAATTGTATCAACGCGTCAAGAACGGCAAGGAATGCGCCCGTGTGCTCTCCGCCTGCGGCGCACGCAACTATCAGGTGCAGTTGCAGAAGGAGCTGGGCGAAATCCACAACTCCGAAATGTGGCGCGCCGGCGCGGCTTCCCGCGAGTTGCGTCCAAAGCAATCTGCCAAGGCCATCGCCAAAGGCACCAAGGGTGTCTCGGGACGCACGGCAAATTAAAGTCGGCGCAATTAATTAAAAAGCCGCTGGAGCAATCCAGCGGCTTTTTGTTTCCAAACTGTCTGACTCAAATGAAAAACGCATCAGGATTTCCGCGCCAGTTCTGCGTGCCATAAACCACGCGAAGAATCTCCACCTCACCACCATGCTGTTGATAAAAAATCAGCCAGCGATTAAATGGCGGCGGCAACACACAAAATCTGACTGCGGCGAGTTTGCGGTTTTTGAAGCGCGCCAGCGGGCCGGATTCAGGAAATTCCGCCAACCGGTCAAACGCATCAAACGCCGCGTCCAGAAAACGCCGGGCCGCCTGCGGATTGTCCGCACGAATCCAGCGTGCGCCCTCAACCAGATCATTGTCGGCTTTTGGCGTGGTGCGATAACCGCTCACGCTTCCTCCAGCGCTTCCTGGTAAATCCGTTTCTTGCGCGCCGGCGTCATGGGCGCGCTGGCGCCGCTGGCCAGACCCTCCAGCAGCAACTCTTCCAAATCTTCACGCCCCACAAAAGAGCAGCCCAGCGGCCCGGCGGCGCGTTCCAGCGAATCCGTCAGCCGTAGCGAATGACGGATGACCTCGCTCTCGTTGTTGAAACGTCCGGTGGCGAGTTGCCGTCGGATGATCCGTTTATAGTAAGGCGTCAGCGCGTAACTCATACAAAATCAATCTCCATCTATCGCCAATAGGTGTCAAGCATGAGAATCAAGCCGCTGGAGCAATCCTGCGGCCTTTTTGTTGATCGAGCCTATCACACCTCTTAGCAATTCTAGTTCATTCGGATTGTTCCATCAGTTTGAACAAAATCAACGTAGGCTGCATAAATATCACCGTCCGACATTTCATAATTTGTAGAAGTTTCACAACTCAGAAGCCCAGGTGAAGAAATTTCGCAGACAACTCCCGCCAGCCACAATTTAAGATCGGAATCGAAACTGAAAATTGGAGCGCCACTCGCACCGCCCATCTTAATTGGAGCAATTTCATTTCCAGCCTTGTCGAACAAATGGCACGAGCCGCTCTTGTCATGCAATAAAAATTTGGTTTGCCCTGTCTCGTTCACTGTAAGAGTGAAAAGTGAATAATTCAGAACGCGCTGGCTTTCTCCTTCTCTCAAGCCTTCACCAGTGTAAGCAATGAAGCAAGCTGGGCTTCCTTTTATAAGACGACACTTGCTCGGCTTGGCCAAATAGTGAAAACGCCAAGATTCTAGCGTGTCAATCTCATCAAACGTAATTGTCGCTAAATCCAAGCGAGTGTCTTCATCAATCAAGATTGGATTTCTTGCTAGAAAAGGAATGGATGGTGAACCTTGATTGTCGTTAAGAATTAAGCTTATCCATAAACACACCCCGCTGGCTTTTTCCTTTTCAAATCCTTTCCAAATGTGAGAGCAAGTTAGAAGAAAGCGCTTTTGGTGAGTCTGTATAAAACAAAAAGTTCCGTTATCTTTCACTCCAAAGACAGGCGATGATTCTCCGACAGTCCAAGAGATTAAACCTGTGTGCCGACGTAAAACCGCCTCCAGTTGACCATCAAAGACAATCCGATTGGGAATTGCGATGCAGTCTTCGTTGGAACTATTCATTGAGTCTTGGCTTCACTTTAACCACCAAGCGAACCCGGATCGCCCATGTCGCCCTTGTTGAAATCCACGTAAGCTTCCGTCAAATCGGCGGCGTAAATCACCGCGCCGGCCACGCCGAGATTCAGGTTGATGTGCAACTCAAACTCCTTCGGCGCAACGGCAGCGCTGAGTTGTTTGAAACCTACCTTGGTCGGCTGACCGCGCTTGAGGCTCCACAAAATTTTCCGGCCGCCAGCCGCGCTGTAACCGATGTCCACCTTTTCCTCGACGATTTTCGCCGGCGAATAACCGAGCGCGGCAATGATGCGGCCCCAGTTCGGGTCGCCGCCATGCCAGCTGGTTTTGACCAGCGGACTGTTGGCGACCGCGCGCGCCGCGGCATCTGCATCCTGAACCGTCTTCGCGCCGTTCACCCGTACCGTCACGACCCGATGAACACCTTCGCCATCCCGAACGATCATCCTGGCCAATTCGAGGCAAACGTGATTCAAAGCAGTTTGGAATATTCGAAGTTCAGTGTTCAATGTTCGATGTTCGATGTTTTTGTTTCCCGCCAGCCCATTCGCCAGCACCAGCACCGTGTCGTTCGTGCTCATATCGCCGTCCACGGTGATGCGATTAAAGCTTTGCGCGACAGCCTCTTGCAATGCGGCTTGAAGCACTCTGGCTTCAACCGCCACGTCCGTTGTGATGAAGCAAAGCATCGTCGCGTGAAGTCCGCCTTTGGACAGCGCAGCCGGCCGCTGGCCGTTTGTACTCATCCCGGGCTGAATCATGCCCGCGCCTTTGCAAATGCCGCCCATGCGGACGGTTTTTCCCCCGAGCTTGAATTCAACCGCGATTTGCTTGGGCCGCGTGTCGCTGGTCATGATGGCTTCGACGGCGTGGGCCGCGTGATTCGATGAATTCCCAAGAAGTTTTGCAACTGCCAGAATTCCGCGCTTCACATTCGCCATCGGCATCGTGACACCGATGCGGCCGGTGGAAGCAACCAAGACGCGTTCGGCGGGCAACCCGTAACTGCGTTCGTCAGAACGCGGCCGATATTTTCGCGAAGAAGATGGCCGCGAACTCATCCCGCACAGCGGGACAGCTACGGCAAAGGCAGCGATACGCGTCATTTCCCGCGCGTCCTTCAAGCCCTGTTTGCCGGTGCAGGCGTTAGCGTTGCCGGAGTTGACGACGATGGCCTGGGCGGTTCCTTTCTTGACGCGCTCTACGCAAACCTTCACCGGCGCGGCACAAACCTGGTTGGTCGTGAACATGCCCGCAACGGTCGCAGACACTTCGGACACAATCAGTGCGAGATCGCGCTTGTTTCCTTTGTTCGAGCCTTTGCCGGTGCCGAGGCGTTTGATGTCGCAAAACACGCCGCCGGCCAGAAAACCTTGCGGCGCGACGACCGAGCCCGAAATTGTTTTGAATAAATTTTTCATTGTGCGGAGTAAATCTGCCAACTTTGTCCCACAACGGGAATGAATTTTCTTTGTGCGATGTCAGGAAAAACAGGGCGGTGCAGCAGCACCGCCCTACCAAGCACGGGTAGGGCTGCGCTGCCGCGCAGCCAGATCTCATTTTTTTACCGCGTCAATTTCCAGCCGCATCATGCGGACGTGGACGCGCCCGTCCGCATCGGGCGGGTGTCTGGCCACGTAGCGGTCCGTGACGGCGCCGATGAGTTCCTCACGCAAATTTTCCGGCACGCGCTGCGTGTAGGGCAGCCAGGTCGTGCGCAGCCACGCGGCAAAACCATCGCGCCCGTCGTAAACCGCGTCTTTGGACGACAGCCTGACGCCGCGCGATTTGAAGCCAAATCGCGGCAGCCATTTTTCATAACTGTCCGGGCTGTGAAAGAAATACGGCTTTTCCAGCTTTCGGAAAAATTCGCGCCAGCGTTTGAGCCGCATTTCGGGGCGCAACGCAACAAACACGTCGTGCGCGTTGCCTTTGCCGCCGCAGGAAACGATGAGACGCCCACCCGGACGCAAAACCGAGGCGGCACCCCGCAAAAATGCCCGATGATCGTCCACCCAATGCAACGCCGCGTTGGAAAAAACGATGTCGAACAACCGCGTGGCGGCGACGCCCCCGTCGCCGGATTTCAAGCGGCCGGAAGACTGCGACGGCGCGTCGCAACCACCAATTTCACGCGCGTCCATGACGTGAAATTCCAGGTTCGGGATTTTGCCCCGCGAAAAGGTCTTTCGCGCGAACTCAATCATTTGCGGCGAAGCATCAACGCCAACGACGGAGCCGCGCGGCACGGCCTGGGCAATTTCAGCGCTGACCTTGCCGTCGCCGCAGCCGACATCAAGAACGTGCTCGTCCCCGCGCAGCTGGAGTTGCGCGATGAGTTCGCGCGCCCAGGTTTGTTGCACGACCGAATTCGCGGCGTAATCAGCCGCGTTCCACTCGGCGGTTGGCGAAACAGGTTTGGACATTGGTAATCTTTATCCACGGTAGGGACGAGCTGCTGCTCGTCCCAAATTGGGGGCCGCAGCAACGCGGCCCTGCCAGATTCAAACCAATCCCGCCGTTTCCGGAAAACCGCAGACCAGATTCATGCTCTGGATGGCCTGGCCGCTCGCGCCCTTGATCAGATTGTCCTCGGCGCTCATCACGATGAGCCGGCCCGTGCGCGGGTCGAGCCGCCACGCAATTTCGATGACGTTGGTGCCGGCGACATTTTTGGTGTCGGGCAGCGCCTTGCCTTCGAGCAAATGCACGAAAGGTTCGTCGCCGTAAGCCTCCGTGTAACACGCCGAAATCCTTTCGTTCAGCGCACTCATTTCTGTTGCGGTGGAAAAGGGCTTTTCCGGCGTGAGATAGAGCGTCGTCAAAATGCCCCGGTTCACCGGGATCAAATGCGGCGTGAACTGGATGGTGACTTTGGTTCCGGCGGCGAGTGAAAGTTGTTCCTCGATTTCCGACAAATGCCGGTGCTTGGGCACGCTGTAAGGCCGCACGCTTTCGTTGCATTCGCAAAACAGGTAATCCAACTCGGCCTTGCGGCCCGCGCCGCTCACGCCGCTCAATGAGTCGGCGATGATGCCGGCCGGCTTGATCAACTCCGCTTGCAGCAACGGCATCACCGGCAGCAGAATGCTCGTCGGGTAACAGCCCGGTGATGCAATGAGCAACGATTTCTTGATTTCCTCGCGGTAGATTTCCGGCAAACCATAAACCGATTTCCCCAGCAAATCCGGCGCGGGATGGTCGTGCGCGTAAAATTCCCGGTAAACCCCGGCGCTCTTGAGCCGGAAATCGGCACTGAGGTCAATCACGATGCAGCCCGCATTGAGCAACGGCACGGCATATTCGGCGGCGACGCCATGCGGCAACGCGAGAAACACCACATCCGTCTGCTTCGCGAGCAGCTCGGCGTTCGGCTCGGTGAAACGCAACGTTTTTGACTGCGAGTGGCTTGAAAATTTGGGGAACACCTGCGCGAGCGTTTGCCCGGCGTTTTGGCGCGAGGTCACGGCCACCAATTCCACGTGGGGATGGTTCAGCAGCAACCGGACGAGTTCCTCGCCGGAGTAACCGGACGCGCCGATGATGGCGACTCTCTTTAAGTTCATATTTCAAATCTTACCGGGAGGGTCGCCGTGTCGGCGACCCAAATTTTCTTCCAGGGACGACGACAGGCCGTCCCTCCCAAAACAACAAAAAACCCCGCCGGATTGAACCAGCGGGGTTTGGAAATTTCCAGTGCGATCAACGTTTCGAGAATTGGAACCGTTTGCGCGCGCCCGGCTGGCCGTATTTCTTGCGCTCTTTCATGCGCGAATCACGCGTGAGGAAGCCCTCGGCCTTCAACGCACCACGCAGGGTCGCGTCGAATTGCAACAACGCCCGGGCGATGCCGTGCCGCACCGCGCCGGCCTGGCCGTTCGGCCCGCCGCCGTTGACGTTGATGCGCGCGTTGAATTTTTCCGCCGTGCCGGTCAGGGTCAGCGGTTGCGCCGCGGTCACGCGCAGCGTTTCCAGCGGGAAATAATTTTCAAACGGGCGGCCGTTGACGGTGATTTTGCCATTGCCGGACGCGAGCCGGACCCGCGCGACGGCGGTCTTGCGCCGTCCCGTGCCGAGATATTCGGTAATTTTGGTTTCAGCCATCGGTCAGTGGAGGGTTGGGAGTTGAAAAATCAGGTCGCGGCCTTGAGCGGTTCAGGTTTTTGGGCGGCGTGCGGATGTTTCGGGCCTTTGAAAACTTTCAGCTTGGTCAGCAACTGGCTGCCGAGCCGGTTTTTCGGAATCATGCCTTTGACCGCGTGCAGGATGAGTTTTTCCGGATGCTTGGCGCGCAATTGGGCAACGGTGGTGTATTTCTCGCCGCCCTTCCAGCCGGAATAGCTCATGTATTCCTTGGCCGTTTCCTTCTTGCCGGTGACCCGGACTTTTTCGGCGTTGATGACAACGACAAAGTCGCCGGCGTCAAGGTGCGGCGTAAAGACGGGTTTGTTTTTGCCGCGTAAAACATCGGCAACTTGCGCGGCCAGCCGGCCAAGCACGGCGCCATCGGCGTCAATCACGTGCCACTTCCGCTGATCCAAATTCACTTTGGGCAAATACGTTTTCATCTTAAACCTGAGCAAAGGAGCGGAGAAAATATCAAACTTTCGGACGAAGTCAACAGGGCATTTCAAGCTGGTCCGGTGTGATGTTTTGGGGGATTCTGGCACTGGTGGTCGTGGTGTTGCTGGTGATCATTTCCCGGCTGTTGCCAAAATCGCCGCCGCCGGCGTAGTTCGAAATTGCACCAATCCCCATACGCCCGCTTGAGCTGTTGACCCCGACCGCCGGCATCAACATCTTTCTTTCGTCCTGGCTCTTTTACGTGTTGACACTCGCCGTAATGGGCGACCCTTTCACAGCCGGGATTTCGATTTTCGGCCTTCGGATTGATCCGAGCCTTTTCCCGCAAGTCCAAAGGCGATCGCTAAATCAGTTCCATGCCGAGTTGTAACATTGTTCGCTTCGAGGACAGCCACTTCTCGGTGTATTGCTCCTCCAATTTGACGTGCCTCATTCCCGTGACCTCGGCCAGACCCTGCAAGGAACACATTCGGTCAATGATGCCGAGCAAGTGCATGGCGCGTATGGTGGCCTTGTCCGGCCCGCAAAGCCACCAGACCTCGGCTTTGAGGGACAACGCCAGCGAAAGCAGATCCCTCTCGCCATCGTCGAGATCAACGCGACCCTGCAAAGCATAGAGAAGGGTAGCGCGTTGAGCGTCGGTCACGGCATGGGTGTGAACTTCCTGGTTCAGGTCATCGCGACTCCGGTTTACCAGTCTCTTGCCTTTGCGATTGGGGCGGAGCGCTTCCTCCAGACAGTATTCAGCCGTCTCCAACTTGAAGGTCTTGTGGAGCACGTTCCAACATCCGTAACGATGGGCGGCCTGGATTGCGTTGGTGTCAACGAGGATTGTGGCGTGCCGGGGCGGCATTGGGGATGAAGGTTAAAGCGCAAAGGGAGGCTGGTGGCCGTAAGCTGCGCAAATGCTGCGAAGGTCTTCAAGGTCGCAATCCAGCAACTCGGACGCCTTGCGCACGCTCAGCAGACCGCGTTGGAGAACAGCGTGGAGGCGCCTCACGAAGTCGGCATTATAGATATTGGGGCGCCCGGCCGGATCCGGATCGTCTGGCTGGCTCAGGCGTTCGGGGTCAACCGAACTTTGTTCCGCCTTGGAGAGCAGACCCGTGTTGACCAACCGCCAGAACATGGCTTTGCCTGACACGCGGAATTCCCTCGCATGATCCAGAATGGCGTCGTGAATGTCCTGGCCGCCCGGTCGGCTGCGCCAACGCTTGGACACGACTTCAGTTGGCATCAACAGGCCGGCGGTAAACGCATCGGCGAGTTTTTCGACTCGGGGTTTCTCCTTCTCATCGAGTTCCGCGTCAAGTTTGTTCGGCGGCATTTCTTCCCATGTCAAGATGTGGAAGAACTCATGACCCAAATCGTAGTGGCGGCGGAAAGATGGCTCGTCGCGATTTATGAGGATGAAGTCGCCGTCGGGCAGGTGGCAGGCCGCGCCGGAAATCGTGGCAGGGGCATCCACAAAGAGGACCATCACCTTTGCGGACTCAATGGCCTCACGCAATTTAAGGGCGGGAACGTCGCCCAGAACCATCGCCTTGGACACGCGCTCGCCTACAATTGTCGCCTGAAGAATGGATGTTTGCTTGCCGAATCGGCGCAACTGGGAGCCGATGGGCACCGCCGGTTCGTCGAGCACTGTGCGGAAACGGCGGTTGGCCGAAATGAGGTTGTGCGCTTTCCGCTCGAAAGCGGCGACGTCTTTGGTGTTGCGCTTGGCACGGTAGGAGAAGGCGTGCGGCTCCGTGACGATGTAGGGGTCGGTGAAAAAGGCGAGGGGCTTGCCGAGAAGCTGGCAAAGCTTGGTCAACTCATCGGGCTGGAGCTGGCGGACGCCGGTTTCTATCGTGGATATGGTTTGGCGGTCATTGAAACCGAGTTTTGCGGCCAGCCAATCCTGGGTGAGGACCTTCTCCTCGCGGGCCAAACGGATGCGTTCGCCCAGTTGGCGTGAAAAGCTTTCGGTGGAGTTCATGGCTGTGGGATGGTCATGTTCACGACCAGAGAAAAATAGTCTTGCGATTTGGAAATCGCAAGATATAATTGAATATCATTTCGAGCCTCGTCAATCGGCTTAACTTCAATGACTTATGGATAATATAGCCGCACTGCTGATACTAAACTGTACACCATTTTGCCATAAAGAAGGTTTCGGTTGTCCCGTTTCATTTGGTTGCACCTTTCACGATGTCTTTTTCTTCCTCGGTCAGGCCGTAGAGCGCATACACCAACTCGCCTAGCCGTGATGAAATAATTGGTCGTGATGAAAGCAATTTGCGTCTGCTTATGCCCCAAATCCAAGGCGCGGTGGATGAAGAAATAGAATAAGTCCATCCTTCGTTGGTGGAATCTTTTCCCGAAATCCGTCCTTGCGATTTCCTGAAAGATTTCTTTGTTGCCCTTCTGCCCAACGTAGGGCGGGTTTGCCAGAAGGACATCGAATCCGCGTTTGGAGTGGAACACTTCTGAAAAATAAATCTCGAAATCAAAAATCTCCTTTCCGTTCGTGAGATCGTGGATCAATTCGCCGATTTCCTTCTTCAGTTTCTCCTTCTTCGCATGGTCGGTTTCGTCGAAAAAGAGCGGCTTCAGCTTTTCGAGCCGACGGAAGGCCTGTTCGTTGAACAGCGTTTTCTCGACCCCCAGCAGCGAATTGCCGGTGACAATCTTGTAATCGAGATTGGGCAGCGGTTTGATCTGCTTCACGTCCTCCTCATCCACGACGAGCGAGAGCCAAAGGCGGAGCTTGGCGATCTCGACCGCGCCGGGGTCAATGTCCACGCCGTAGAGGCAGTTCTGGATGGCGTGGCGTTTGAAGTGGTACCCATGCAGATTCGACCGCATCGTAAGCCGCAGTGGAGTTTTCGCAAATACAAATAGTTGATCCGCCTTCGCGAGCTACGGCGCGACAAGTGGTTGAGGGTTCCGCGTAAAAGGTTTCATCTCACGCGGCGGCGGGGTTGAGAGATGGCTAATCGAAGAGCAGATGACGTTTGCTTGACTTCCGATGGCGGGCACTTCATTAAACAGGCTCAAAACAAGCCGAGATTCCCCGAATGAATTTGTTTCGCCGAAAAAGCGTCGCCGACCTGCAGGCTGAAGTGCTGACGGACAAAAGCCTCAAACGGGCATTGGGGCCGGTAAATCTGACCGCATTGGGAATCGGCGCCGTCATCGGCGCGGGCATCTTTGTCCTCACCGGCCAGGCGGCCGCGAAATACGCGGGGCCGGCCATCGTTTTTTCGTTTGTGCTGGCCGGGCTGGCCTGTGCGTTCGCCGGGCTGTGTTACGCCGAGTTTTCGGCCATGATCCCCATTTCCGGGTCGGCCTACACCTACGGCTACGCGACGCTGGGCGAATTTGTCGCCTGGATCATCGGCTGGGATTTGATTCTCGAGTATTTGTTCGCCGCCTCCACGGTCGCCGTTGGCTGGTCGGGGTATGTGGTGTCCTTTCTTCAGGAGCTTGGAATCACCATCCCGTCCGCCTTCACTTCCGGGCCTTACAACCACGTGACTCCGCCCGGCGCGGGGTGGAACATCTGGCGGCTGTTCACGGAGGGCTGGGTCAGCACCGGCGCCGTGCTGAACGTCCCGGCCATGTTGATCGTCGGGTTCATCACGTTCCTGCTCGTCCTCGGCATCAAGGAATCCGCGACGTTCAACAACGTCATCGTGGCGATAAAAATGTCGGTGATTTTGACGTTCATTGCCGTTGGGATTGCCTACATCAACCGGAACAACTGGCATCCGTTCATACCGCCGTCGCTCGGCCCCGGCGAATTTGGCTGGGGCGGCGTGGTGCGCGGAGCGGGTGTGATATTTTTTGCCTACATTGGTTTTGATGCCGTGTCCACCGCCGCGCAGGAAGCCAAAAACCCGCAGCGCGACATGCCGATTGGCATCCTGGGTTCGCTCGCAATCTGCACCGTGCTTTACATCGCCGTGGCGCTCGTTTTGACGGGCATTGTGTCCTACACCAAGCTCAATGATCCGGCACCGATCGCCGTGGCGATCAATTCACTTGGGCCGTCGGTGGCCTGGCTGCGGCCCATCATCAAGATTGGCGCGATTGCGGGCCTTTCGTCCGTGATCCTGGTGATGATGCTCGGCCAGCCGCGGATTTTCTACGCGATGGCCAAGGACGGCTTGCTGCCGCCGGTGTTCAGCGCGGTGCATCCCAAGTTCCGCACGCCCTGGATCGCCCAGATTCTCACCGGCGCGATTGCCATGCTGGTCGCGGGTCTGTTCCCCATCGACCTGCTGGGCGAACTGGTGTCCATTGGCACGCTGCTCGCGTTCGCCATCGTCTGCGCCGGCATTTTCGTCCTGCGCTTCACCGATCCCAAAATACCCCGGCCATTCCGCACACCGGCATTCTGGCTGATTGCGCCGCTGGGCGTGATTTTTTGCGGTTATTTGATGTATGGACTGCCCGCGGACACCTGGGCGCGGCTCATCGTATGGATGGCAATCGGTCTGGTCATCTACTTCACCTACGGACGCCGCCATTCAAAATTGCAGAAGCCGACAACCCCAGCTTGAAATTCGAAGCTCGAAATCCGAAATCCGAAAGAAGCCCGAATTCCGAAGGCCGAAATCCGAACATTGAATGATTCTCGTGGCCAGTCGTCAGCGATGGCTTTCTGATTTCGGGTTTCGGTTTTCTTTCGGCCTTCGGGATTCGGGTTTCGGATTTAAATTCAAGGCTCATGGGGATGTCCGCCCTTCCGCCAACAACCCGCCGGAAATATTATTTGACAACCGCCGCTTTTATACCTACCGTTCGGTAGGTTTTTATGGCAAAACACGGTCCCGAAACAAGACGGCTGATACTCCGGGCGGCGCTGAAACGCTTCGCCAACGGCGGCTACGCCGCCACGTCCGTCCAGCAAATCGTGGATGACGCGAAGGTGTCCAAGCCGGCGTTGTATTATTATTTCCGCGACAAGGCGGGTTTGTTTCAGGCGCTCGTCAGCGAGGCGCACGACGAACGGCTGCAGGTCGTGCAGCAGGCCGCCGCGCGCGGACGCGATGTTCGCGGACAACTGGTGGAAATTCTCGCGGCGTTGTTCGATTACTTTCACCAGAACCGCGAATTGACGCGCATCGCGTTCGCCACCGCGTTTGCCGCGCCGGGCGAAGTGCCGCCGGATTTGTGTTACCTCGAACGCTGCCAGCGCAACCTCGATTTCATCCGTTCGCTCATCCGGCACGCCCAAGCCGCCGGCGAATTGAATGACCACTTTGATGCACGGGACCTGGCCTATGGTTTTTACGGGCAGGCGCACCTTTATATTGCGTCGCATTTGTTGATGCCGGATTACCGCCTGAACCGCCGGTCAGCGGAGCGTATCGTGGATTTGTTCCTGGCCGGAGCAGGTGCGACGAAGAAACCGAAACGGCGGGCTTGAAACATTTTTACCGGGAATCATTACCATCGCAAAACCATGAAACGTAAAATTTTGACAGCGCGGCCCTGGATCCTCCGCAGCTTTCAGCCAACAACCCTATGAAAAACCTGTCTATTCTATGCCTCTTGATCGCGGCGAGCGGGGTGTCCTGCTCCCGCACCCAAGTTCCGCCTCCCCAATTGCCGGAAGTGGCGACGGTGACGGTGGCCCGGCAACCGATCCTGCTGACCACCGAGCTGCCCGGCCGCACGTCTCCCTACCTCATCGCGGAGATCCGGCCCCAGGTCAACGGCCTCATTCAGAAACGGCTGTTCACGGAAGGGGCCGATGTCCAGGCCGGCCAGGAGCTTTATCAAATTGATCCGGCTCCGTTCCAGGCGGCGCTGGACAATGCCAAGGCTATTCTGCCGGCACTCCGGTCGAGAGCTGACCGCTTCAAAGAAGCACTGGTTGACAAAGCGGTCAGCCAGCAGGACTTCGATGACGCGGATGCCGCTTTGAAACAGGCCGAAGCAGCACTGGAGACGGCTCGCATCAATCTGAATTACACCCATATTGTCTCGCCGATTTCCGGCCGCATCGGGGCTTCCACGGTAACGGATGGTGCCATTGTAACGGCATATCAGCCCAGGGTACTGGCCACAATTCAGCAGCTCGATCCCATTTATGTGGATGTGCCCCAATCCACCACCGAACTCCTGCGATTGCAGCGGCGCCTGGAGGATGGACGACTCACCGGCGGCGGGACGAATGCGAGCCACGTGCAGATCATCCTGGGAGACGGCACGAGATATCCGTTGGAAGGGGTGCTTCAATTCCGCGACGTCTCGGTGGATCCGACGACCGCATCGGTGATTCTGCGGGCGGTCTTTCCCAACCCGAATGGAGTTCTCCTGCCGGGCATGTTCGTCCGGGCGGTGGTGGAAGAAGGCGTCAACGACCAGGCCATTCTGATTCCCCAGCAAGTGGTGTCACGCGATCCCAAGGGAAATCCCGTGGCCTTGATCGTGAACGCCGCTGGCAAAGTTGAGCTACGGATGCTCGGTCTTGACCGGGCCATCGGCGACCAGTGGCTCGTCTCCTCGGGTCTGGCGCCCGGCGACCGGGTGATTGCGGAGGGCTTGCTAAAAGTCCGACCTGGCGTCGCAGTGAAAGTGGTGCCCTTTGATGACGGTCGGAAACAGCCGGGGAACACGGCCCCGCCGGCCTCAACCCCGAAATAACGGAGACGCGCCATGTTATCGAGATTTTTCCTGAAGCGCCCGGTCTTCGCCTGGGTCATCGCCATCATCCTGATGGTGGCGGGCTGTCTGGCGATCTACAAACTGCCCATATCGCAGTATCCACCTATCGCCCCGCCCTCCATTGCCATCACCGCGTTTTATCCGGGCGCGTCGGCGGAAACGGTTGAAAACAGCGTGACGCAGATCATTGAGCAGAAGATGACCGGCTTCGACAAGATGCTGTACCTTTCGGCGACCAGTGATTCGTCCGGGTCTTCCCGCGTTGAACTGACCTTTGCCCCCGGGACCGATCCGGACCTGGCCTGGGCGCAGGTGCAGAACAAGCTTCAGCTTGCCATGGCGAGTCTGCCGGCGGTGGTGCAGAGCCAGGGCATCATGGTGAGCAAAAGCACCCGGAACTATCTTATGGTGGTGGGGCTGATCTCGGAAGACGGGAGCATGGACGGGTATGATTTGCGGGACTATGCCTTCTCCAGCCTGGAGAAGGTGCTTTCGCGGGTGCCGGGGGTGGGTGAGGCGCAAATTTTCGGCAGCCAGTATGCCATGCGCGTCTGGCTTAACCCCGACAAGCTGACCGATTACCAGATGACGATTCAAGATGTCGTCACGGCACTCCGCGCTTACAACGTGGAGGTGTCGGCGGGGCAGTTTGGCGGGGCGCCGGCGGTGGAAGGCCAGCGTCTGAATGCCGCCATCATTGTCCAGAGCATGCTCAAGACACCCGAGGAGTTTGCCGCCATTCCGCTTCGCACCAACCCGGATGGCTCCATCGTGCGGGTCAGCGATGTGGGACGGACGGAACTCGGGACCGAAGCCTATGATGTGGATGTTTTTTGTGACGGCAGACCTTCCACGGGTCTGGCCATCCGGCAGGCGGCCGGCGCCAACGCCTTGGAAACGGCGGACAACGTCAGAGCCAAGCTGAAGGAGATGAGCCAATTCTTCCCCCCGGGCCTGAAGGTTGTTTATCCCTACGACACCACCCCTTTCGTCAAGGTGGCCATTGAAGAAGTCGTCAAGACGCTTTTCGAGGCAATCCTGCTGGTGTTTCTGGTGATGTATTTATTCATGGGCAACATGCGGGCCACGCTGATCCCGACCATCGCCGTGCCGGTGGTGATTTTGGGAACATTCGCGGTGCTGGGGCTTTTCGGTTTCTCAATCAACATGCTGACCATGTTTGCCATGGTGCTGGCCATTGGTCTTCTGGTGGACGACGCCATCGTGGTGGTGGAGAACGTGGAACGAATCATGAGCGAGGAAGGACTTTCACCCCTGGAGGCCACTCGCAAGTCCATGGACCAGATCACCCCCGCGTTGATTGGCATTGGATTGGTGCTCTCGGCGGTGTTCGGCCCGATGGCGTTTTTCGCCGGCTCTACCGGCGTCATTTACCGCCAGTTTTCCGTGACCATCATCGCCTCCATGCTGCTCTCGGTGGTGGTCGCCTTGGTGCTGACACCGGTGCTGTGCGCCTCGCTGCTCAAACCCGTGCCCAAAGGGCATGAACCAGCCGAATCAGGAGTCTGGTTCCTGCGGCCATTTTTCCGATGGTTTGATCACCTTTTCTTCCGCTCCAGAGATCGCTATTTGCAACTGGTGGGCCACTCCCTCTCCAAGAAAATCCGTTACGTGGTTGTCTTCGTTCTGGTCGTGGTGGCGATGGGATTCTTCTTTAAGCGGATGCCCACCGCCTATCTCCCGGATGAAGATCAAGGAATCCTGATGGTGCAGGCCATGCTTCCGGCGAACTCGACCCTGGAGCAGACCAAAAAGGTCATGGATGGGGTTAAAGACTACTTTCTGACGCAAGAGAAAGACACGGTGGAAACCTGTATGACGGTTTCCGGCATGAACTTTGCCGGTCGGGGACAGAATACAGGAATGTCCTTCGTCAAGCTCAGGGACTGGAAACTCCGCAACCGTCCGGAACTGAAGGCCACCGCCGTGGCCGGAAGGGCGATGGGAGCCTTTTCCCAGATTCGTAACGCCATGGTGTTTGCGTTTCCGCCGCCGGCGGTCATCGAACTGGGCATGGCCAAGGGGTTTGATTTTGAATTGCTGGATCGTGGCGGTCTGGGCCACGCCGGTCTGATGGGCGCCCGCAACCAACTCCTCGGCATGGCGGCACAGAATGCGGCGTCAACAAACAACGACGCGGTATTGGCGAAGGTCCGGCCTAACGGCCTGGAAGACGTGCCGGAGTATCGGGTTGACGTAGATTGGGAAAAGGCCGGCGCGTTGGGAGTGCCCATCACCTCGATCCACAATACGATCTCGGCGGCCTTTGGCAGCGCGTATGTCAATGACTTTATTCAAGGCGGCCGGGTGAAGCGGGTGTATGCCCAGGTTGATGCTCCCTACCGCATGTTGCCCCAGGATCTGGAACGACTCTATGTGCGCAACAACACGGGCAAGATGGTTCCCTTCTCTTCCTTTGCCTCCGGGCACTGGACTTCCGGTTCGCCGAAGCTGGAACGCTTCAACGGCTTTCCGTCCCTGAACATCCAGGGTGAGGCGGCGCCGGGGAGGAGTTCCGGCGAAGCGATGGCGGCCATGGAAGGATTCGTGAAGAAGCTGCCCCAAGGGATTGGCTTTGACTGGACCGGACTTTCCTACCAGGAACGGCAAGCCGGTGCCCAGACGGCTCCCCTTTACGCCTTTTCAATTCTGGTAATCTTCCTGTGCCTGGCGGCCCTGTATGAGAGCTGGCCCATCCCCATTTCGATCCTGCTGGTCCTGCCCCTGGGGGTCATCGGCGGCGTGATCGGTTCGACACTGCGCGGCCTGCCCAACGACGTCTATTTCCAGATCGGGCTGTTGACCACCCTCGGCCTGACCACCAAGAACGCCATCCTGATCGTCCAGTTCGCCAAGGCGCGGGTGGAAGAAGGGATGGGTCTGATCGAAGCGACTCTGGAAGGGGCCAAACTAAGGTTGCGTCCCATTGTCATGACCTCGCTGGCCTTCGGCTTTGGGGTTCTGCCGCTGACGCTCGCGAACGGGGCGGGCGCAGGCGCGCAAAAGGCCATCGGCACCGCCGTGCTGGGTGGCGTGGTGACCTCCACCTTCCTCGTGACCCTGTTTGCGCCGCTCTTCTTTGTGGTGATTGAGAAGACCCTTGGCAAACACAGCAAGCAACCGGCGGCCAGGAGCGCTGAGAAGAACCCATCTGGAAATCATTAACATGAACAAGAACGTTTTTCTTCTGTTGCTTGGAATTGCCCTCGTCTCGGCCGGTTGCACGATGGCCCCGAAATATACCCGGCCGAAAGCCCCGGTCCCGGCCGAATGGCCGAACGGTGTGGCCTACGCCTCTCAACTCTCAACCAACAACTCTCAACTCCCGGAATGGCAGGAATTCATCACCGACGAGAAGCTGCAACAAGTCATCGGGATGGCCTTGACGAACAACCGTGACCTGCGGATTGCCGCCTTGAATGTGGAACGATCCCGGGCGATGTACCACATTCAACGAGCCGAACTGTTCCCCACGATCAATGCCAACGGCGACGGGAGCAAACAACGATTGCCGGCTGATCTCTCGAGCAGTGGAAGCAGGCAGACCGTCGAACGCTACGATGCCAATCTCGGCGTCGCATCCTGGGAAATCGACTTCTTCGGCCGCATTCGCAGCTTTAAGGATCGGGCCTTGGAGGAATATCTGGCCACGGAGCAGGCTCGCCGCAGCGCACAGATACTGCTGGTATCCTCGGTTGCCAACGCCTATCTGACCCTGGCCGCGGATCGGGAGAATCTGACCCTGGCGGAAAACACGCTGGCGTCCCAGCAGGATGCCTACAATTTGATCAAGCGCCGCCATGATCTTGACCTCGTGTCCGACCTGGACCTTTATCGCGTGCAAACGCAAGTGGACGCTGCCCGCCGGGACGTCGCCCGGTACAGGCAACAAGCGGCGCAAGATGACAATGCATTGAACCTTCTGGTGGGCTCCTCCGTGCCGGGCGAACTTTTGCCAACGGAGCTGGGCCGTATCAGCCCGCCCAAAGAGATTGCTACCGGCCTGTCCTCCGAGGTGCTGCTGCGCCGGCCTGATGTTCTTCAAGCCGAGGATCTGCTCAAGGCGGCCAATGCCGACATCGGCGCCGCCCGGGCGGCATTTTTCCCGCGCATTTCCCTGACGGCTGCCATTGGCACCTCCAGCAGCGAGCTTTCCGGACTCTTCAAGGCCGGCTCGGGTGCCTGGAGCTATGCGCCGGAAATTGTGATGCCAATTTTCGATGCCCGCACGTGGTCGGCGAATAGGGCCGCCAAAGTGCAACGGGAAATCGCCGTGACCCAATACGAGAAGGCGATTCAGAGCGCCTTCAGGGAGGTGGCCGACGCCCTGGCCGTGCGCGGCACGGTGGACCAGCAGGTGGCGGCGCAACAATCCCTGGTCAATGCTCTCGCAGAAACCTACCGCCTTTCCAACTCCCGTTATGACAAGGGAATTGACAACTACCTCAGCGTTCTTGATGCGCAACGGTCCCTCTTCGCAGCGCAGCAGGGTCTTGTTTTCCTCCGCCTGGCGAAGCTCGCCAACGATGTGCAGCTTTACGCCGTGTTGGGTGGCGGCTGGCAAACCGGGCCATCACCCGCTCCCGCCGCCAGGTCCGGTTCTCCACAAAAGTAACGCCGCAACTGATTTCCGAAAACTCATTCTCCCATGAATGTAAATCCGTCAACTGCCAGTCCGCCGTATGCCGCTCCCAAGGGCAACGGCACAAAATTGGCCAAACTGAATTCGCCGTGGTTCATCTGGCCCGCCACCCTCGCGCTCGCCGTGCTGCTGTTTTTCGGCTTGGGCTATTTCTTTGACGTGCTGACGCACGAATCCACCGACGACGCGTTCATCGCCGCGCACGTGGTTTCCATCGCACCGCGAATTTCCGGACAGGTTGCCGCCGTTCACGTTCTCGACAACGAAATGGTCCGTTCCAACGAATTGCTGGTGGAAATTGATCCGTCGAGTTACTCAATCACCGTCGCGCAAAAGGAGGCTTCCGCCGGGGCGCAATCAGCCAATTATAAGGCATTTCTGGCTGGTTACGAGTTGATGCGCACCAAGGTGACCACCGCCGAAGCCACCGTCAGGCAATCGCAGGCCGATGCCGACGCCGCCGAGGCGACCGCGAAATGGGCGCAGATGGATTTTGACCGCGCGCAGGATTTGCGGAAACAAAACACCGTTTCGCAGCGCGAACTCGATGCCGCGCAAACGGCAAATCTCAAGGCGCAGGCGGATTTGAACGCTGCCCGACAAAAGGTTGCTGCGGATGTTTCGAAGGTGGACGAGGCCAAGGCGACCCTGGCGGCGACCGAAGCCGCCATCACAATGGCCTTGGCCCAGTGGCAGGTGGCGCAGACGAATATCGCGTCGGCGCAACTCGATCTTTCCTACACAAAAATCTTCGCGCCGTGCGACGGGCGTGTGACGCGCAAGGCGGTTGAACCGGGCAATTACGTTCAGGTGGGCCTGCAATTGATGTCCATCGTGCCGGCGGACATCTGGGTCGTGGCGAACTTTAAGGAATCGCAGTTGAAAAAAATGAAGCCCGGCCAGCCGGCGCTCGTGGAGATTGACGCGCTCGGCAAATCGCTGCGCGCGCACGTGGACAGCATTCAGGCTGGCAGCGGCGCGGCATTCAGCCTGTTGCCGCCGGAAAACGCGACCGGCAATTACGTCAAAGTCGTCCAGCGCGTGCCGGTGAAAATTCTTTTCGACGAGCCGCTGCCCGCCGACCACGTGATTGGCCCCGGCCTGTCTGTGACGCCGGACGTTCGGGTCAGTTCATTTTCGTTGCCGGAGTGGGCGATTGGCCTGCTCGCGCTGATTTTGACCGGCGCGGCGGTGGCTGTTTTTCGTTTCGTCTTGAACCGGAAACTGAACGGCAAATAATACCATTCCCCAATGCGAATCGGAATATTCCAAACGGTAGGGCCGCGCTGCTGCGCGGCCTTCAAATTCGGCGGCGCGGCAGCGCCGCCCTGCCTTTGCCCCGGTTATTATTGGGAAATGGAATAAATTCTCCCATGCCCGACGGCGCACATCACGAGGACTGGCATCCGCGGCACAGCCCGTGGCTCGTCGCCGTGGGCGTGATGCTGGCGACGTTCATGCAGGTGCTCGACACGTCCATCGCCATCATCGCGCTGCCGCACATCGCCGGCAGCCTGTCGGCTTCAACCGACCAGGCGACGTGGGTGCTGACGAGCTATCTCGTGGCGAACGCCATTGTCCTGCCGATGACCGGCTGGCTGGGAAATCATTTTGGCCGGAAACGGGTGTTCATTTCCTGCATCGGGATGTTCATATTCGCGTCGGCGTTGTGCGGCATGGCGGTGAACCTGCCGATGCTGATTGCGGCGCGCATCCTGCAGGGCGCGGGCGGCGGGGCGATGGTGCCCATCGCCCAGGCGATTCTGCTGGAAAGCTTTCCGGTCGCCAAACGCGGCGTGGCGATGGCGACATTTTCACTGGCCGTGATTGTGGCGCCCATCATCGGCCCGACGCTCGGCGGCTGGATCACGGACAATTATTCGTGGCGCTGGATTTTTTACATCAACCTGCCGGTCGGCATCCTGGCGATGTTCCTGGCGGAATGGCTCGTGGAAGACCCGCCTTACATCAAGCGCAACCTGAAGGCGGCGATTGATTTCATCGGGTTCGGCCTGCTGGCGGTCTGGCTGGCGACGCTGCAAATCGTTTTGGACAAGGGGCAGGAGGCGGACTGGCTGGGCGCGGTCTGGATTCGCTGGTTCATTGGCATTTCCGTTGTCGCCATGATCGCCTTCATCGTGTGGGAATTCACGGTGGAGCATCCGCTGGTGGACTTGCGGATTCTAAGGAGCCGGAATTTTGCCGTCGGCCTGATGTTGATGACGGTGGTAGGCGTCATTCTTTACGGCACGACGGCGGAGTTGCCATTGTTTTTGCAAACGCTGATGGGTTACCCGGCGTTGCAGAGCGGTTATACGATGAGTCCGCGCGGCATCGCGGCGTTTATTACCACCTTCATCGTCGGACGATTGGTGGGGCGCGTTTCACAGCGCTGGCTGTTGTGCTTTGGTTTCACGATGCTGTCCACGTCGGCCTTCATGTTGAGCGACATCAACCTGCAAGTGAGCATGGCCAGCGTCATCCTGCCGACCGTGCTGAACGGCGTGGCCATCAGTTTTATTTTTGTGCCGCTGACGACGGCGACGATGAGTCAATTGAGCCAAAGGCAAATCGGCAGCGCCACCGGCCTTTACAATCTCATGCTCAACATCGGCGGGAGCATCGGCATCGCGTTCGTGACCACGCTGGTCGCGCGCGGCGCGCAGGCGCATCAGGCGCTCATGGTCGGGCATCTGACGCCGACCGACCCGGCGTTCAGAGAACGGCTCGCCGCCGCTCAGACCATGCTCGCCCGGCACAGCGACCCGGTGACGGCGACGCATCAGGCTTACGCTCTCATTTACAACATGCTCAACCAGCAAGCGCATTTGTGGGCGTTTGTGGACACGTTCCGGATATTCGGGCTGATGGTGCTGTGCTGCCTGCCGTTGATCTTGCTGTTCAAACGAATCAAGCACGCGCCGGCCAAGGCGATGGAAGTGCATTGAGGCGCTGAATTGAACAAACCCGACGATTGTTCCGTCCAAACTCGCAATTGTGGAAAATACCAACAAACACAAAGGCCGTGACAGAAAAACCAAATATGGCGGGAGCGGCGGGGCTCGAACCCGTAACCTCTGCCGTGACAGGGCAGCGCTCTAACCAATTGAGCTACGCCCCCGCAATGGGGCTGATGAAGTTAAAAGAAGCTTCGGGAAGCGTCAAGCGGCTTTAAAAAAAATCCGGGCAGCAGACGCCAAGGAGGTGGGGGTGGGGAACCCCGCTGAAGAAACGTACTGCTACCCGAATGTTTCAGTGTGACGTTTTTGCAACTTTTTGTCAATAAGTTATCTTTCACATCCAAGCTGTCATTCTTAGCATATCTTGGCTTTACGATGCCAAATTTTCTCCTAATACCATTTACAGTTTGCTTTTGCACTGTAGCGGCGGTCTGCCCCGAACTCCGATAAATCGCGAGCAGGCGCTTTCGGGGTCTGCGACCGTCGCCATTGATTCTACCGGCGCTCACAGAGCGTCGCTACAAAAAATACGAAATCGTGCAATTACATGCTGAAACTGGTGTAAAGTGCGCTGGTGGCCGCGCTTGAATCCATTGCTTTGTTTCGCAATCTGGGCCGCGACGAATTGCAGGCATTGCGGATTATCGCCCAAGAACGGCATTTTGCCGCCGGTTGTGAAATTTTCCATGAAGACGATCCCGGCAATGGCGTCTATTTCGTCAAAGCTGGGCTGGTGGAAATTTCCAGTCTCGTCAGCGCCGGCGCCCGGCGCGTCTTTTCCCAACTTGGCCCCGGGGAAATTTTCGGCGAAATGGCCATGATCGAACATCGCCCGCGCTCGGCCACCGCCATCGCGGTCAAGGACACGAACGTTTATTTCCTTCCGCGCGGCGAAATGCTTTCGTTCATCCAGCGCTCGCCCGCGCTGGCGTTCGGCCTGTTGCAACACATCAGCCACCGCCTCCGCGAATTCAACCATCTCTACCTCCGTGAAGTCGTCCAGGCCGAACGCCTGGCCGTGGTCGGCAATTTCGCCCGTTCCATCGTCCACGACCTGAAAAATCCGCTCAGCATCATCAGCCTCTCCGCCGAGACGTTAGACCGGCCCGACGTCCGCCCGGAAGCGCGCGCCCAGGCCCAGGCCCGCATCCGCAAGCAGGTCGAACGCATCAGCGACATGGTCGGCGACATCCTCATTTTCACGGAAGGCAAATCGGCGGACGCGGAAATCAAACCCGCCAGTTACCACACATTTGTTCTCGATTTAATCGCCGACCTCCGCGCCGAAGCGGAACTCAAGGATGCGCGCATCGAAATGCAAAACGAACCGCCCGCCATCCTCATCCAGTTCAATCCGCGCCGCCTCAGCCGCGTTTTCTCCAACCTCGTCCACAACGCCACCGACATGATGCTCAACGGCGGCACGATTTTTCTGCGCTTTCACTGCGACGAAAAGGAAATCGTCACCGAAATCGAGGACCCCGGCCCCGGCATCGCGCCTGAAATCGCCGACCAGCTGTTTGAAGTTTTCGCCACGTTCTGCAAAGCCCACGGCACCGGTCTCGGCCTCTCGATCTGCAAAAAAATCATTGAAGACCACAAAGGCCGCATCTGGGCGCGCAATCAACCGGGCAGCGGCGCTGTGTTTGCGTTTGCCCTGCCGCTGCCGTAATGAAACGTGATTCGTGAAACGTGAGGTGAGAATTCCATTTCCATCAAGCGCGCACTTTACAAATCACGTTTCACGTTTCACGCTTCACTTCGCATGAACCGCATCCACCTGCTTTCCGAGCAAGTCGCCAATCAAATCGCCGCCGGCGAGGTGATTGAACGGCCCGCCAGCGTCGTGAAGGAACTCGTCGAAAACGCGCTCGACGCGCAGGCCGCGCGCGTGACCCTGGAAATCCAGGCCGGCGGACGCAGCCTCATCCGGGTGACCGACGACGGCACCGGCATGAGCCGGGACGACGCGCTGCTCTGTCTGGAACGCCACGCGACGAGCAAAATTCAGAAAGCCGAGGATCTGGCGGCGATTGTCACGATGGGCTTTCGCGGCGAGGCCCTGCCCAGCATCGCCAGCGTCAGCCGTTTCACGCTCACCACGCGCGAACGATTCGGTGTCCCGTCCCGCGACCGGCGGGACGATTCAAATGCGCCGGGCCGCGTAAACGCGGAACTCCAAACGGAACCCGTTGAAGGCACGCAAGTCGTGGTCAACGGCGGAAAAATTGTCGAAGTCAAAGCCGCCGGCAGCGCGCCCGGCACCAGCGTCGAGGTGCGGCAACTGTTTTTCAACCTGCCCGCGCGCCGGAAATTTCTGCGCACGGAGGAAACTGAGGCGGCGCATATCCAGCATTACCTCACGCTCGCCGCGCTGGCGTATCCCGAAGTCGCGTTCACGTTCCAGAAGGACGGACGGCTCGTCTGGCAGTTGCCCGCGCATCCCGCAAAGCGGGACGGCGCGGCAATTTCGAGCCGCCTCGATGCGTTGCGCGAACGGCTGCGCTCGCTGCTCGGCGAGGAAAAGCTTTTGTCCGTAAATTTCACCGCCGCGCTCGACGAGTCAGTTAAGCCGGAAGAAACCGACATCTTTGAGACCGCACATCCTGAGAAATCCGCCGGCGATCCGGGCTTGTCACCTGTCCCCCATCACTCGTCACTTAAAATTTGGGGCTTCATCGGTTCGCCAGGCGTTTCGCGCGCGACGCGCGAGTGCCAGCACCTGTTCGTCAACCGCCGTCCGGTCGAAAATCGCGGACTCAACTACGCGCTGCTCGAAGGCTATCACACCGCGCTGATGAAGGGCCGTTACCCGGTCTGCTGCCTGTTCCTGGAAATTGACCCCGCGGCCGTGGACGTGAACATCCATCCGGCCAAGCGCGAGGTGAAATTCCACCGGGAATTTGAAATCCGGAAATTCGTCGCCCGGGCGGTGCAGGAGACATTGCTCGCGTTTCACGGGCAGGAGTCCAAAGCCCAAAGCCCAAAGCCCAAAGTCGTCGGGCAGGCGGAGCTTCAACCTGCGCCGGAAATCTCCGCGCCTGCGCTGCCGAATTTCCCAGAGAAATTAAAACCGTCGCCAGCAACTCTGCCACAAATTTCGCCCGCCGCACAAACGCCTTTGAAAATGGGCTTTTCGTCGTCCTTGCCGACGACGACCGAACCACAAGCTCCATCTTCCGTTCCCGTCGCGCCGAAGCAAAGCGAAGGCGGACTCCATCCTCCATTCGCGCCGGAGACCAGAATCCCATCTGCCATCCCCCAACTTCCATCTGCTGCGGCCACGCCGCTCCTCAACGTCCCGCTCCGGCTCGTCGGCGTCATCGGCAAACTGTATGCCGTGCTGGAATCCGACCGCGGACTCGTCCTGCTCGACCAGCACGCCGCGCACGAACGGATATTGTTCGAGCAAATGCTGAACCGGCTGGAACAAAACGGTTCCGCGCCGTCGCAAAAGCTGTTGCTGCCGGAGACCATTGAATTGCCGGCGCGTGACGCGAATTTCCTGCGCGAACAACTGGCCGCGCTCACCCGGCTCGGCGTTGGGCTGAGCGAATTCGGCGAGCGCACGTTCCTGCTCGACGCGCTGCCGCCGTTTGTGAAGACGGCGGACGCGCGCCGCTTTGTACTCGATCTCGTGGACGAATTGAAGGCGGCGGGTCGCGAGGTGAACCTGGCACGGCTGGGCGAGCACACGATTGCCAAGACCGTCTGCCGCCATGCGGTGAAGGCCAATGACCCGCTGGCCGGCGCGGAACTGGAGAATCTCGTCGAGGACCTGCGCCGTTGCGCGATGCCTTACACCTGTCCGCACGGACGGCCGACGCTGATTGAAATGAATTACCGCGAGCTGGAGAAAAAATTTGGAAGGACGCAGTAATACGCTTTCAACTTCATGCGAAAGCCGAAGCGGAACACCAACAAGGGCAATACTCGGACGGACGTTTGCGTTACTTCGCCCAAAAACATTTCCGGCGAACATTGGCGATATTGTCCGCAATGCGGTCATGAGTTGATCAACGAAAAGTGCAAGCTGCGCTGCCCGCGCTGCCATTATTTCATGAGTTGCTCGGATTTTGATTTTGCGGGTTAGGCGGTGGCGCAGCTTGACATTGCCCTGGAGCGCCGAACTCCGATTCGGCGCGAAGTTCATTGTCGGTAAAAACGCCGGGTCGGACCAGTCTTCGCTTCCATCCTTCGCCCGGCTTCGGAGGACAGGCGAAAGCTTCCGCATTCTCCCGCATCGCGGGATTCGCCGAGACGAGTCGGCGCGGCTGGGACAGCCGCGCTCCGCTGACAAGACCTTGCTTTGGACAACCGTCCCGCAAGTTCCCCTGTCCCGGGGCTTGTGAAATTAATGCTTGGCATCCCGCCGGTCACTATGGTAAGTCGTGCTTATTCAACACGGGGCAAATTCGATGAGGGCTTCACGCGCGTTCACATTGGTCGAATTGCTGGTGGCCATCGCCATCATCGCAATTCTCGCCGGGTTGCTTTTGTCCGCGCTTGGTCGCGCCAAGGCATCGGCGCAGACGATTTCATGCCGGAATAATCTCAGGCAGTGGGGACAGGCAACGCTTTTTTATGTGGCGGACAACAGCGATCGCCTGCCCAGAGATGGATTGGCTAGCGGCAAAGACACCAATGGGGGCTGGTATATTGATTTGCCCCGCATCTTGGGGTTGCCTCCCTATTCTGAAATGCCGTGGCGAACGAATGCGAACATCGATCCGGGTCATTGCATCTGGATTTGTCCGGCCAATCCTCGCCGAAGCAATGGAAATAATTTATTTCACTATTGCCTGAACGAGCACGTCAATGGCACCGGAGCCAATAATCGTCCGACGCGAATGGTCAGCATTCCGCAGCCAAGTGCGACGGTCTGGTTGTTTGACAACGGCGGGCTCGCTCCAGTCGCACAACAAAACAACGTTCACAGCAATCTGCACAACCACGGCGCGCAGTTTGTCTTTCTCGATGGCCATGCCGCACGGTTTCGTAACACCGAGTATTGGAATTTCACCACCGGCAAGGGAATCACCAACAACCCGGAACTGGTCTGGATTCCTTGAAACTGCGCTCACGGCGCGCGATAGACGCGGAAGAATTTCACGTTGCCCGGCACGTTCGTGCTGAAGGTGAAATCCGCGCCGGTCGCGGCGAGGTTGGTCACCAACGGCGTCCAAGCCGTGAGATTGGACGACACTTCCACATGGTATTGCCGGTTGCTGGTGGATTCCCATTTCAACGAGACGATCTGGTTCGTCCGGCCGATGGAAAGCAGGCGGAACGGCGTGTTGAATGGGTTGGCGAAAACCATGAACACGGGCAGGTGGTCGGACGCGTTCTCGTCGTCGCTGTACAAATTCGGCGGCACGGGATACAGCAAATCCGTGCGGAAAACCTGGCTGCCCACGATGTTGGAGAACAGCCTCGCACCGGGCAGGATGTAATCATAGCGCTTGGTCAGGCCGTCCCGGATGGAAATGGTCAGTTCGCTGTCGGTGAAAGGATTGACGGCGGTAGCCAGTTGCAGGCCGGTGGAGGCATTGACCAGGCGCTGGATGGACTGCGGGTTGCTGTCCGGCGGCCGGAGGATGTCCTCGTTCAGGTCGCCGCTCAACACGTAAGGCTGCAGGCCGTTGGTCGGGAGATAGACCGTGGCGAAAAAGTTGGAAACGGCGCCCGCCTCCGCGGCGCGCTTCGACGATTCGGGGCCGGCCTGGCCGGATTTCAAATGGACGGTGAACACGTGCAAGGGCTGGGGAAAGCCGGGAACGGCAATCTGCGCTTCGAACAAATCCCGGGAAAAATAGGGGCTGGGACTGGCGTTCGTGTAGCCGTAAGGCCCGAGATAGACGCCGTGCAGCCAGCTTCTGGACGCGATGATGGGATAACGGCTGAGGATGGCGCTGCGGATGAACCCGTCGTCCGCAGAGTTGGTAACGAGGTAATAGCCCGGACGGAAGGCCGCGACAAAATCCGCCATCTGCGCGGTACAATTGTTGGTGACCGGGATTTCCTGAAAGGTGATGATGTCGGGGTCGAGGTATTGCACCTGGCGGCCGATGGCCCGCACATGCCACATATTCGTGCTCCAGTTGGTCTGGCCGTTGCCATTCGCGTTGTAAGTAAGGAACGAAAACGACGGAGCCGAGGCGCACCAGACGCTCAAGGCGACCGGGCCGCTGCCGGCAGAGCCGAGCACGTTGGTGATCACGACGGTATAAAAACCGGCTTGGGCGAACGTCACGGCGGTCAGCGTGAGATTGGAGCTTGTTGCTCCCGGAACGTTCATGTTGTTAAGCTGCCATTGATAAGCCAGCGGCGGGGTGCCGGTGGCGTTTACGCTGAAAGTGACATTCGCGCCGTTTGTCAGCGTCTGGTTTTGCGGCTGGGAAACGATGGCGGGGCGTTCCAGCGGCGGCGCATTGGTGACCACGTCGGGAAACGTTGTGCCAACGCGCAAATCATCCGCGAACAAATTCCCGATTGTTCCCAAAGCACCATCCTCCCTGAATCCAAACGACGTGATGGTCAGCGCGGTCGCCACATCGGTCGCGGTCACGCCCGCGTTGGTTTCCGCCGTGGGATTGAGCCACAGGGTGCTCACGACGTTGCTCACGGCCAGGCGAGCCACGATGGTATAATCGGTGTTGGTCTGCAAATCGGCATTGAAAACAGCGGAAGGCGAACTGCCGGCGTTGGCGATGCCGACCCGGAAGGCGCCGCTGGCCGCACCGGCGGTCTGCGCAAAAATTCTGGTGCGAAAGCCCAGGCTGTCGTCTTTGAATTCGGCAAAATAACTGCCCGCACTGGATGGCAGGTTGGTGTAATTGATTTTGAAACTCACGTACAGAATCGCGCCCGAGGTGGAAGCGTAAGGCTGTCCCGCCAACGTCGCATGCACGTCCTCAGTATTCGCCTTGCTCAAAAAAATCCGGCCGGAAACGACCTTCACCTGTCCGGTGGTCCCGTTGTAAGTTGTCCAAGGACTGCCGGCCGCCGTCACCAAGGAGCCGTCGGAATAACTGAAGGTATCGTTCAGCAGAAGCGCCGCGCCTGACAAAGTGGCGGAAAGAAGAAACGTCGCGATGTAAAATGCAACTTTTTTCACAATGGTTATGAAGCGGACAGCACAATCCGTCCAACCTGCCCGCCGCATTTATAATCTCATATCCTTGAAAATTGTAAATGCTTAACGTTTTCTTATGAATTCCATTTGCAAATATTTCTGTTTGGCCAGAAATTCCGCCCGTTCCCGCAGCGTCTCGTCCGGCGCAAAATCCGACCACTCAACCCCAAATTCAACACGCCCCACATCCCCCATGGCCTTCTGCCAATCGGTCCGGGCGATTGAAATCCCGATGCATCGGGACTGCACTGAACCCTGGATCAACAGGCCAAGTTTGTTGCGCCGCTGCGCCGCGCCGGCGATCTTCCTTCCGTTCCATAGCAAATCGAATTTTTCGTGGCCGACGAAACACTGGCCCGTAAGAGCCGACGTGAGGAGGCTCTGATTTCCGGGTTGAGGGTTGAGGGTTGAGGGTTGAGAGCCTGATTCCAGAGCCTCCTCACGTCGGCTGCTACGAACGGCTTTGGGGGATTTCTTGCTGCACAGGGCGAGCTCCGTCGCCACGTCGAGTTTTGCGAACGCGGATTGAATCCATTCATGGACGCGCCGGTAACTTTCTTCGGCCTTGAGCGAATGCCATTCGTGACCGGGCGGAAATGCGAAGCTGTAGGTCCAGTCCGCGTCATGCGGCACGATGCCGCCGCCGGTCGGACGGCGAATGAGCGGACGCAAATGCGTGGCGCGTTCAACGTCCGCATATTTCTGGAAATAGCCGAACGTCGCCGCCGGTTCCGTCCAGCCGTAAAATCGCAGTACGGGTTTGCCCAGGCGCGACATGGCTTCGAGCAGCGCCTCGTCCAGCGCCATGTTGAGCGCCGGGTCGCCGGGGCCGGATTGAAGCAAAAGCCAGGGCTGCAAAGGCGCAGAACATCGAACATCGAACGCCGAACGCCGAACGCCGAATGCGGCTTCGCGCTCGTCGGGTAAATTCGATGTTCGATGTTCAGTGTTCAATGTTCGATGTTTTTTCTGCAATTTTCACCCCGATACGCGGGCACAACTTCTTGATCTCACAACCCTCACAATCCGGCCGGCGCGCGTCACAACGACGGCGGCCATGCCAGATGAGCCAATGACTGAACAGCGCCCACTGTTTTTGCGGCACCAGCGCCATCAATTCCAGCTCGATCTTTTCCGGCGTCTTCTGCTTCGTCAGGCCCAGCCGCTGCGACAGCCGGGCGACGTGCGTGTCCACCACGACACCGACGTTGATGTCGAACGCATTGCCCAGAACGACGTTGGCCGTCTTGCGCCCGACGCCATCCAATTGCGTCAATTCCTCCATCGCGCGCGGCACCCGGCCACCGTGACGGACGATGAGTTTGCGGCAACAAGCCTGGATGTTCTTTGCCTTGTTCCGGAAAAAACCGGTGGATTTGATGCCCTGCTCGAGTTCGGCAAGCGGCGCATTCGCGTAATCCGCCGCCGAACGGTATTTTTTGAACAACACCGCCGTGACGATGTTGACGCGTTTGTCGGTGCATTGCGCGGAAAGGATGGTGGCGATGAGCAATTCGAGCGGGTCGGCGTTATCCAGCTCGCAGTGCGCTTCGGGATAAGTCCGGTCGAGCGCGGTGATGATTTTTTTCAGGCGCACGGATTTGGCTTCGGACGATTCGCGTGGCATTTCGCGGAAAATTTATTTGAGCAAAGCATTGAAGCCAGCCTGCTCAAAATGTTTGTCGCCGGTCAGCGCATCCGCAATTTTTTCATCTTCCATAAGGACAAAGGAGATGCAGTCGGTCAACGGCCAGTCTTTATCGCGGCGGTAACGGTAAAGGGAAATTCCATCTTCCAGAAGTTTGCGTGTGGCGGGCACGATCGTTATGCCGGGCCGGTGTTGAATCCAATCGTAAAACCGGATGAACACATCGCGGTTGCCCATCCGGCTTAAGGCATCGCCGACTTCCACCAGCACCCAGTCCGTGGTCACGCGGTGATGGCGACCGGCGCGGCTGGCGGTCAACGCACGCGCATGATTGGGATCGGAAGGATTGAGTATAGCCAGGAAGAACCACGTATCGGCAAAGACGCGATTCATCGTTTCGGCAGACCATGCAGATAATGGTCGTGGTTGGCAGAGAGGTCGGACGGAAGATTGCTCGTTTCGGCGGCGAGTTCGAGCAGCTTGTCGGTGAATTCAGCAGCCTGACGCCCGGTCAATTCCGGCGTGGGTTGGGAGGCGGAAATCCAGCGGCCAAGCCGCGGCTGCTGTTTGTTGCCGCCGTGCAGGTAGTAATCGTGGTTGATGGCAAGGTCATCCGGGAGATCACGCACAGCCGGAAAGGCCAGTGCCGTTTCGCGCAGAATAAACGCTTCTTCAGGTGAAACCGGCGCGGGCTTTGCGAGTTCAGGCAAAATCAATTCCACCGCCGTTCCGTCGGGCAAATCCACGCCCGGCGGCAGCTTCACCGCGCCCTTGGAAACTTTCCCGATGCAGGTCATGAAAACAACCTAGCAAAAAATGAGCGAAAGTAAATTCAAAATCCAAAACGCTGATTAAATTTATCAACGACTGACAAAAATCTGAGGGCAAACGAGCGCGCGTCTCTTTCACAATTTCATCGGGAATTTTTTTGTAAAACGCCTGCGCGATTCCACCTGCGATGCACGCCATCGTGTCTGCATCGCCGCCCAAAGAAACAGCATTGCGGATAGCGGATTCGTAATCTTGCGACTCGAAAAAGGCAATGATGGATTCAGAAACTGAACCCTGGCAGGTTTCGTCGAAATGATAGCGCGGTCTGATTTCAGCGAGCGAGCGGTTGAAGTTGTACCCGAAACGGCCAGCCAATTCCGCTGTGATTGTGTCTTTGCTTTCACCCTGGCGTGAGAGAAAAATGGCCAGCGCGACAGCTTGCGCTCCTTTAATTCCTTCGGGGTGGTTATGCGTGACCTCTGCGCTTCTTTTGGCTTCTTTCAAGACTTCATCAACTGAATTGAAAGCAAAACCGACGGGACTCACGCGCATCGCTGAACCATTGCCAAAACTGAAATAGGGTTCTGTTCTTGCAGAATGAAGCCAATCAAAAAAATTGCCGCCATAGCCAGCGCTTGGATGTTTCCGCCCGAAAGTCTTGAATGATTGCACATAGTCCGTCCCGCACAGAATGGAGTCAGCGACCGCAATCGTCATAACGGTATCGTCAGTGAAAGTGCAATCATTCACGAAGAGATCAAAGTCCGTAGATTTCATGGCTTTGAATTCATGCACAGACCCAATTATGTCACCAGCAATTGCCCCAAGCATATCAGATTTCGATTTACCAAAATTTCCACCACGGGGGTTTTCTTTTAAGCGCGCCTTCCACTTTAATTGTCGGCAGCGGTTTCAAGCCCAAATGTTTCGAGGCGATTCTGTGACTCCATTTTTCTATCTCGTCCTCACCGTAAATTATCATCCGAATCGGAATATCTTTCACGTCCATGTCGTGAAGAACATACCGCCGGTTGTGTTCGGGAATGGCTTCGTAAGCCGTTTTGAGCTTGTTCCGGGCTTCTTCGGTTTTTGTTTCTTGAAATTCTTTGTATGCCTGACAGCAAATGTCCGATGAAGTCGGTTGCCCGTTCAAAGCTGCTATTTCATCAATGACTTCTTTGAGAAACTCGTCTTCCTTAACAAATGATTTTACGTCTTTGGCAGTAAAATTTCCCAAGAATGAAAGACCGACACTTGCCCCTTCCGGTAAATTTGTGACGACCCAGCCAGTCTTAAGTTTCTTTTTGAATTCCTCTAAATCCATCAACTCCCAGCAGTCTATTTTGCCGTCTTTATAAATACGTAAATACGAATTTCCGCGAGGTAATAGTTTCCATTGTGAATGAACGCATCCAGCCAAGTGCCGGGAATTTCGACGCCGTTTTCAGTTCTGCTTATTCGCCTGTGCTGAGTCATGCTCATAGGAAGCATAGCCATGATTTCACACCAACTCGGGCTCTTCAATTTCTTTCGGCGGCGGGGAGAGCGGCGTGCCATCGGGGGCTTCGGGATACTCGAAGATTTTGCCTTCGTAGTTGCGGAGCACGACGCGGTCGGCATTGTGGCTTAAAACGTAGTCCGGATTGATGGGCACCTTGCCGCCGCCGCCGGGCGCATCAATGACGTATTGCGGCACGGCGTAACCGGTGGTGTGGCCGCGCAATTGCGTCATGATTTCTATGCCCTTGCGGACGCTGGCGCGCAAATGTGCCGAGCCGGAAATCAAATCGCACTGGTAAAGGTAATAGGGCTTCACCCGGCACATCAGCAGCTTCTGGACGTGCGCTTTCATCACTTCCGCGTCGTCATTGACATGCTTGAGCAGGACGGACTGGTTGCCGAGCGGAATGCCGGCGTCGGCGAGGCGACCCAGCGCGTCGCGGACTTCGGTCGTGAGTTCGCGCGGGTGGTTCGAGTGAATGCTCATGAACAGCGGATGAAATTTTTTCAGCATCGCACACAGTTCGGGCGTGATGCGTTGCGGCAGGAACGTCGGGATGCGCGAACCGATCCGCAAAAATTCAACGTGCGGGATCGCGCGCAACCGGCCCAGAAGCTGTTCCAGCTTTTCGTCGCTGAGGAGCAGGGGATCGCCACCGCTCAGCAGGACGTCGCGGATTTCCGGGTGTTGCGCGATATAGGCGATTTGCTTGTCGAATTCAGGATGAAAATCGTAGCCGCTGGCGTTGCTGACGAGCCGCGAGCGCGTGCAGTAACGGCAATACGCGGCGCAACGGTCGGTGACAAGGAACAGCACGCGGTCGGGATAGCGATGCACGAGGCCCGGCACGGGCGAATGCGAATCCTCGCCGCACGGGTCGCTCATTTCCCACGACGCGGTGTGCGTCTCCTCAATGCGCGGGATGACCTGCTGGCGGATCGGGCAATGCTCGTCCAGCGGGTCAATGAGATTGAAAAAATACGGCGTGATGGCGAGCGCGAGTTTGTGGTTCGCCAGTTTCGCGCCGGCAAATTCCTCCGGCGTGAGCGTGGGCATCAGCCGCTGCAGTTGCTCCGGCGTGGTGATGCGGTGTTTGAGCTGCCAACGCCAATTGTTCCAATCAGCGTCGGGAACATCGCGCCAAAAGCCGCGACTGGCGGAGTGAAATTCCTTCAAGGATTGGAGTCGGTGGTTTGATGGCGGCTCCCCGCCATTCGCAAGTGAATTGTCATCCTTCATTTTTTCAATGGGAATTATAAGTTGGAATTGGGCCCTGTCAAGTTGACCGCTTTCGCGTCCGCCGCGTTCAAGCGCGGTTGAAAATCAGGGGGACATGCCGCCCGGCTTGATGGCCGATTCGATTGCCCGCCGTTGCGCATCCAGCGCGTCCAATTTTCTTAACGTGCCGTTCATGATCGTTTTTGACGATGAAGTAAACGGATGTTTGACCCATCGCAGCACGGGCGAGGTGCGTTGGCCTGAACCAAGATAATCCGCAATGGCGCGGCGATATTCGCTGTTCAAAACCGCGAACGGCGGGGCCATGCGCAGTTGCGAGAGTTCAAGATCGCGCAATTTGGTTTGGAGAATCGCAACCTGCCGCGCCCGGTCGAAGTTGCGGATCACGGCCTGGAGCGAAATTTCCGCGTGCGCGGGCAGGGCGTTCGATGCCGTGCGCATTTCCACCGGCACACTGAGAATTTCGTCAAGCTTGTCGCGGCTGATCGCGGGCGTCCAGGCCGGGCCCGGGTCGCGCGCAACGAAGATCACGACCTGCACCGCCCACCATTTTTCCACATCGAGCGGCCGCGGAAAATTTTCACGGAACGCGGTTTGGAACGCCATCTGCCAGTTGTAAAATTTTGGCAGGGTTTCGAGCATCGCGCGCAAATGCGCCGGGCCGTTTTTCAATGCCAGCAATTCGTTGACGAACAATTGCGCGCTGGCGCGATAGGCGCCGCCGTCCGCGCCGGACAGTTGCGCGTCGGTTGGCCAGCTCAATTGTTCAAACGTCAGCACGGCGTGATCGCGCAACACGCGCCGCGCGCCGGCAAGCGAATCCATGCCGCGGGTGGTTGTAACGGTGCGGCTGACCGGCAGGCCGTTCACCATTTTGTCCGGCGATGACAGGATGATTTCCTGCCAGGCGGCCGCGAGCAATTCCTGTGACAAACCATCCGTGAGCCAGGCGGGAATCTCCGCGGAACGCGCGCGGGCGTCGCGGTTGGCGAATTCCAGCAGCAGCACGCCGGTCATCGCACGCAGGTAACGGGTGCGCGACAAAACGTCGGGCAGCCGGACTTGATAATCCCAACCACCCGGGGAACGCTGGGAGATGATGGTGACGCCTTCATCCGTTGACTGCGCCGGGTGCAGCACGAGAAAAATTTTCCCGTGCGGCGGCGCGTTGACTCCCGGGGTTTTGAATTCCCGGTTCAGTTCGCGCCGCAGCGATTCCTTGATGCGCTCGGCGGAGACGGCCAGCAGCGCGGGTTCCAGCCGGACAAAATCGGTGTTGGTGGCGATTCCCGGCATGGCCGCCAGCCATGATCCCGCCGGGCGGGACGGCGCTCCGGTGACAATGAACTGGCCGGAAACGCTGCGCGCCGAACTCGTGGCCGGAAATGAAGTCTGCGCGCGGGCGAACAGCGGAAAAACCACCACGCAAAAAACAAAAAGGTTTTGAGCTGTTAAACCGTTGAACCGCTGAACCGTCAAATCATCAAACCGACGCAACGGCGCAACAATGCAATCATGTAACTTCCGGATCATTTCCCGGCCGCCTTGTCCGGCGTTTTCACCGGAGCGGATTTGGTTTCGCTTTTTGCCGGTTTGCTTTTGCCACCGGACGAATTTGATGTGGCAGCATCTTTTTTCGCGGCCTGTTTGTAGCCTTCGCTGCGGTAATCGGTGATGTAAAAGCCGCTGCCCTTGAAAAGCAGGCCGCCACCCGTGCTGATTCTGCGTTTCACACGACCGCGGCCCCATTTTTTCCGGCCGCAAAATTCCTTCGGGCAAATCCGCAGCGGTCCGGCGGAGATGGATTGAACGGCTTCAAATTCGTGCCCGCATTTTTCGCAAATGTATTCGTAAGTCGGCATGGTGGTTCGTGGACGGCCCGCTCCGGCTGCAAATTAAATTGAAAATTTCAACTGCGCGCGTCACTGCGGCGGCAAATTTGTCGTCGTTGCGGGCGCGTTGGCCGGCAATGGAATGACGTGGATGGAGCCATCGGAGCCGACCTCGACGTTCAAATCGTAGTGCGGCGGTTGCGCGGGGGCGGACGCCGTGCGCTGCATCAGCAATTGCGCGCCTTTTTGCTGTGAACCGGGGTCGGAGCCTTCGCGCATCCATTGCAAGCGGCGGGTGACGAACAAATCGTCCTTCAATTTTTTGACCTGGGCACGCACCGTTGACAGGTTTTTGAACTTGCTCTCCAACTCGGCTTTGGCGGCCGTTTGCCGCTGCAATTCCTTTTCGAGAAAGGCGTTGTTGGTTTCAGAACCGGCGAGTTTTTGTTGTGTGTCGGCGATTTGCGCGTTCAGGCTGGCAATGGCGTTGGTGAGCGCGGCAGCGCGCTGGTCAAGCACCTGATTTCGCGTTTCCAAACTGGCCATACGTCTGTTGAGACTGGCGATTTGGTCCTGGGCGCTTTGGAGCGAGGCTTTGGTGCTGGCCAGCGTGCCGGAGGTTTCGGTGAATTGGTTGCTGAAAGTCAGCGCTTCCTGGCGGCTGCCGGCAAGGTCATTGGTCAGCATCAGATTGACCTGGCGGAGTTCGTCGAGGTTGGCGGTGGCGGCGACCAATTGATTGGAAAAGTCGAGAATCGCGTCGGCATCTTTTTTGAGCCGTTCGTCCGCCGCATTTTTCGTCGCAAACAAGGCAATTACCAACCCGCCACAGGCCACGGCAAGAATGATAATTCCAAGTTTTGTCTTCATAACGCTTTCCAAAATGGCTTGGCGGAACAAACCGGGCAAGTGCCCCTCAACGCCGCGCTACTTTTCGGGCGTTGCAGCCGGCGCGTTGGCGGCGGCGGCCGCCGCCGCTGCTGTCGCCGCTTTCAAATCCGCATCCAGAATTTGCACATCCGCGGCTTTCTTCAACTTTTCCAAATAAGCCGGGGCGAGCTTTTCGGTTTTTTGTTGTGTCAGGAAATCCTTGACTCTGCTGGCGATGGTCACATCGCTCAACGGCACTTTGTCAGTCAACGCCAGCTTTTTGGCCGGAGTTTTGTCGAGCAACTTGATGATATGGTAGCCGTAAGCGGTCGTGATGACGTCGCTGACCTGATTGTTGGTCAGTGAAAACGCAGCCGCTTCAATCTCTGGTGGTATTCCTGGATTGCCGCGCGCGAGGGTGATTTCGTTGTTGTTGTTCTTCGAGACGGGGTCTTCGGAGTATTGTTTGGCCAGCGCCGCAAAATCCGCGCCACCGCGGATGCGCTTGAGGAGGTCGTCAATCTGTTTGCGCTTGGCCTGTTGCTGGTCCGCCGGCAACGGCGCGCGCGTGACCGGGTCCATCGACAACGACAAAATATGGCGGACATGAACCATTTCCGGCTGCTCAAAGTCCGCCAGATGATTAGTGTCGTCGTAATATTGCTTCGTCTCGGCATCCGTAACGGTGACATTCAACTCCCGTATCTTTACAGCCTGCGCGGTGTTTTCCTGGATGATCTTGGAGCGCAGTTCGGCAACCGTCAAGCCGACGGCTTTCATTTGCCGTTCGAGTACTTCCTGCGAACCGAAGCGTTCGAGCAGCATGTTCATTTGCAAACTGGCCTTTTGGACACCGTTGGTTCTGTCCGCGTCCGTGGCTTTTTGCAACAAAAGCTGATCCTGGATGAGCCGGTCGAGCAACTGGCTTTCGATCTGGGTCAACTGCCCGGGCGGAATGGTCTGGCCGCGCGCGGCAGCGGTGGATTTAACCCCCATCATCACCCCGTCCAATTCACTGCGTTTGATTTCAAAACCCTTGCCCTTGGCAATAACCGGGTCGCCAAACAACGCGGTCATCGCGGCTTGGGAGTTGACGTTGGTCGCGGTGGACGCAGGCGCATTGGTGGCGGCGTTGGCGGAAGCAGCTTGCACGCGCGGCAGCGCGAACAAGGCCGCGATGAACACGGCAGGGAAAATCAATTTTATTTGTTTTTTCATTTTTGTCTTCTTTCGATTTAACGGCTTTTACAATTTTACCACTTTCACATTGCTGATGTCAGGGTCTTTCTGAAGCTCGGCGAGCACTGCCGGCGGCGGCGCGCTGTCGAGATTCAATACCGTCAACGCCAGCCCGCCGGCGGTGTCGCGCGCCAGGCTCATGTTGGCGATGTTGACCTTGTGTTTGCCGAGCAGCGTGCCGAGGTGGCCGACGATGCCGGGCCGGTCCTTGTTGTTCAACAGCAGCAACGTGCCGCTGATGGGAATTTCCACCGGCGTGCTGAACAGCCGCACGATGCGGGGGTTGTTCGGCGAGCCGAAAAACGTCCCGCCCGCCGAGATCAGTTTCTTCCCGTTGCTGAAAACCTGCACGTGCACCCATTCGTTGAACGTGACCGGCTCGTCGGATTTTTTCTCCTCGACGGTGATGCCGATGCTCGCGGCGACGGAGCGGACGTTGACGTTGTTCACGTCCTTGACCGCGCTGCTTTCCAGGAAGCCGCGCAAAATCGAGCGCGTCACCGGGTCCACGTTCGGTAATTGCCGCGCGTGGCCGCCGTAGGTGATGTAAATGCGGTCGGCGCCCGGCGGCGCGAGTTGCGCCAGCAATTTCCCGAGCGCCACGCCCAGCGGCAGGTAGGGCTTCACCTGCTCGTAGGTCTTCGCGTCCAGATACGGCAGGTTCACCGCGTTGCGGACTTCGCCCGTGAGCAGGTAGCCGGCAATGACTTCGGCGACCTCGATGCCGCACTTTTCCTGCGCCTCCGCCGTGCTCGCGCCGAGGTGCGGCGTCAAAATCAGGTTCGCCTGCTTGCGATACGGATGGTCGGCGGGCAGCGGTTCAACGGCATAAACGTCCAGGGCCGCGCCGGCGACCTTGTTCGATTCCAGCGCCGCAATCAAATCCGCCTCGGCGATGATTTCGCCGCGCGCGCAATTCACGATTTTCACGCCGGGTTTCATCTTGGCAAACGCGGCGGCGTTGAGCATGTGCTTGGTTTCCGGCGTCACCGGCATGTGCACGGTGATGAAATCCGCCACGCGATAAACTTCGTCCACGCTGTCGGCAAATTCCGCGCCGATGGCCTTCGCGCGGTCTTCGGTGAGGTACGGGTCATAGGCGATGACGCGCATGCCAAAGGCGATGGCGCGTTTGGCGACTTCGGTGCCGATGCGGCCCATGCCGAGCACGCCAAGGGTTTTGCCCATGAGTTCGGCGCCCTGGAAAAGCTTGCGGTCCCATTTGCCCGCGACCATCGAGGCGTGCGCCTGCGGCACCTTGCGCGCGAGCGAGAGCAGCATGGCAAAGCTCAATTCGGCGGTGGTCACCGTGTTGCCGCCGGGCGTGTTCATCACCACCGTGCCGTGTTGGGTGGCAGCTTCGATGTCCACGTTGTCCACGCCCACGCCCGCACGACCGACGACGCGCAATTTCGGCGCAGCTTCGATGATTTTGCGCGTGACTTTGGTTTCGGAACGGACAACTAATGCGACGGCGTCGGCGACGACGGGCAGCAGTTCGGCCTCGGTCAGCCGTTTGGGCAGCACGACCACTTGAAATTCAGGCCGCTGTTGCAACAGCGCGATGCCTTTCGGCGAAACCGGATCACAAATGACAATTTTCATGTTAAAGGGGCGCGAGTGTAGGCCATGACCTGCGCAAGGTCAAACAGTGAATCCAGCAGTGAATCCAGCAAAAAATTGAGATACGAAAAAACCGTTGCCGAACGCAAGTCCGGCAACGGTTGAAAACGGCGAAACTTCTTCTGCGGTGTATTCTGCGGCGCGGGCGGAGTTGGCGTTGAAGCACATCGGCCGTCGCTACCACGCATACAAAACCAATTGAACATGGTCGGCGCGTGCATCACCGTCGCCAACAGCACCGACTACAAACCCGTCTGGACTGGCAACCCGCCCGCCGATTTCGGCACGGACCTGGCGACACTGCAAACCAATTACGGCAACATCACCGTCTTGGCCGCGCAGGCGGATGCGGCCACCGGCGGCGGCGGCGACGCCAGTTCGGCGGCGGAAACCGCGCTGGAAAATGCCGCGTTCATTCTTGCCCGCGCACTGGCGAACCACTTCAAGAAAACCGGCAATCTCGACAAACTCGGCCAAGTGGACGTGACCAAAAGCGAGATTGTGCAACTCCGCAACCAAGACCTGCTCGACAAAACCACCGCCATCCGCGATCTCGGCACCGCCACGCAAGCCGAACCCAACGCCGCCGGACGCGGCGTGACCGCCGCCCGCATTACCACCTTAACGAATGCCATCAATGCTTTTACCGGCGTGATGAATCTGCCGCGCGGCCAGATTGTGAACCGCAGCACGCTCCTGAAAGAAGTGGACACCGACACCGCCGGTTTAATGCAACAAGTCGCCGACCTGGACGATCTCGTTTTGCAATTCGACGGCACGGACGCCGGCAAGCGGTTTATTGAAGCGTGGAAACGCGCCCGCATCATCGTGGACACCGGCGGCGGACACGGCAACGGCGGCACCCCGCCAACTCCCCCGCCGACAACGCCGGGCAAATAAATTCAAATCCAGCAGCAGCGAGCGGCCTTCAGCAACGAAGGCCGCTTTTCATTTTCGAGACGCAGAAAAATGCCATTCCGATACAAAGCAACGCCCAAGTTCTGGCAACGCAACATGAGTTTAGTTGGCTTCAACTATCCGATAAAATTTTGCCCCGCTCGTCATGGGAATATCCGTCATGGCGTTGGTGGCCGTCGCCACAATGATAAAATCCAAGTTCGTCCAGAACGGTAGGAGCAGGTTTTCTGTGCTTTGGATTTGATAGGTTTTACCGGTTTCCGTCTGCCAGTTTAGCCGCAAATAGCCCGCGCGAATCACTTGCGGCGCGGCTTGCAAGGCCGTGACGGTTTTTGCGCCAGCCGCAATGGCTGTATCAACGCGGGTTTCATAAGCCCAATCCACGATCACCGGAGAAAATTCCGCTGGAAAGCCATTCGTGCCCAAACTTTGATCCGGCAACCGGGCGTGAATCCAGCCATAGTGTCTTCCGTCCGCTGCATAAAAACGGACGCCGAGGTAGCCGTTGGTAAGCGTCTGCAAGGGCGGCGTCCATGACGAGGTGCCATCGCGCGGACTGGAATTAAAACTGGTCAAGATTCCACCTTGTCCGGGATTGCCCCAAACGGCGTTTGATGGGGCGATGCTGCCAATCAAATTCCCGGCTGGCATTACAAAAATTTGATTGCCCTGCCACAACAAGGCATTGGTGCCTGTGGCCGAAATGTAATAGGACTGGGAGCAAAAGCTGATAGGGATGTCCGCCGTGCAAATCATCCCGCTGGCCGAGAAAGTGAAGTCTAAATTGCCGTCGCCATCAAAATCAACTCCGTTGGCGTAACCCTCCATCCCCGGAAGTTGAAATGCCTGGCCGTTGAAATAGGCGATGGTGCCCTGCCCACGCAGCAGTTGAATGCTCAACATCAACACCGCGATGAACCAACTGTGTTTTATGTGTTTCATAGTTTCTTTATCCGGCGAACCCAAGCCGGGGTCAATCCTGCTAATCCGCCAATGATCGTCAGCACCCAGGCGGAAGGCTCGGACACTGCGCCCGCCGCAATGGGTATGCTGGGAGTGCTTTCGTAAGCCCATTCACTGATTTGTCCGATGTTGGCACCAAGATTTTGAATGTAAAACCAGCCAAGATAATTTGCATTCCCCATGTTCAACTCAAATCCAGCATAGGCATTCGTGTGGCCCTGAAAATAACCGATAGAGCCAATGGATGAAGCGGCAACAATCGTTGCGGAACCGCCAGAAGGCGAGTTTGTGCCATGCCAAACAAAAGCAGGATCGAGTGAAGATGCCGATGTCGGAATAGGCACGCCTTGCGTAAGCGCAGCAATTAAAACTCCGATGTCCGGCGATGGTTCCGGCACGGCAAGGATGCTGTTATTGTTGAGCGGGTTCAGATCAATCTGAATGCCGTTTGGCGAACTCAGATTAAAATCCGCAATGCCGTCGCCGTTTACATCAATGTTCTGGCTCGTTGGCAGATCGCTATAATGATATGGCTGTGGCGGAACGACGTAAACGACGCCTTGACTCCACGCCGTTTCATTTGCAGCAAGCATGAGCGCGAGGCTTGCGCCCCACGTCCATGCCTTTACGGGGTTCGATTTTCTCACGGAGTTGAATGCTTGCGGCGCACAAGACCAACCGCCACGCCAGCCAAAACCAGCAATGCCAAGGGGCTTGGCTCCGGCACTGCGCCCGCCATAATAGGTATGTTTGGCGAACTTTGATATGCCCAATCCACCACTCGTCCATTAACGAGTGGCAGAGGATTTGAAAGTTGAATCCAGCCATAATAACTATTCCCGTTATCAATTAAGTCGAAGCCGACATAAGCGGAAGGTTGTCCAGCAAAATAGCCCAGCACCACAATTTGCTGATCAAATCCCGCCTGTGCCCCAATCGCGGCATTGCCAAATTGATCGGTTTGATTGTTATACCACTGTGCATTGAGAAGCGGATCAAGAGAGGAGCCAATGCTCGTTCCTTGATTTATTGCTGCCACAAAAAAACCCAAGTCTGGCGATGGTTCGGGAATGGCAACGAGACTGTTATTTCCCAAGGGTGCTATACTTGCACTAAAACCGGACGTGGATATTATTGTAAAATCAGGCACTCCATCACCATTTACATCAATGGATGTTTGCGAGTCGAGGAAACCTGCGGAATAATGTATCGGTTGCTGCGGGGAACTATAAACGATGCCTTGACTCCACGTCGTTGCGCTGGCGAAAAACATCAGCGCGAGGCTTGTGCCCCACGCCCATGTTTTGTGAGTGTTCAATGGTTTCACGGGAGTTGAACAATGCGATAGAACGCTTGCGAGCCGCTCATCGTCACTTGCGCCACTACATTTGTAAGCCGAGCACTGATGATGCCGCCCGTGTTTATCCAGTTGGTCGTTGTCAAGTCGCTATTCGCTTGCACCTGATACTGTGCACCAACAACCGCAGGCCAACCAACCGCCATCTGATTCGTGCCAGTTTGTAGAATCTGGCTGATTTGCAGTGGCGGCGGCTGTTGCGCCACGTTTCCGCTCAACACAATCGAAACCCATTGGACGCCATTGCTCTGCAAGTTGCCTTTGTGCGTCACCTTCACGGTATAAATGCCATTTGTTGGATTCGGAATATAAACCTGCTCAACATTGTTGCGGCTGTCGTCGCCTTTTGTCGCGGCAGCGGAACGGGCGGCGGAAGTGTGATTCGTCAAATCGGGATTGAGAATCCACGGAAAATTTGTCGCGCCGTTGGGAGCAAATATCCGGAGGTCAAGATCGTTGACGAGTTTCGGTGCGGGATTGTTTAGGTTAGTTACAGCGTTGGGAGAACCGACAGGGTCTGTCCAGCAAATCGTGATTTTAAGCGGGCTGTTTGTGCTGCCCGCACTCACGACAGGAAACTGAATGTATTGTCCGTTTGGCAGGAGAACTTCTTTGATCTGGTTTTTCAGACCATTAGTTGCGTCCTGATTTATGAGCGTAGCCGCAGTTTTGGTGTTCATCAATCCCCAGCCGAAGCGGTAACTTGGCCCATAGTTTGTCGTGCCGGAATCTGCTGTTTCAATGACCAAACCTTTTAATGTAGATGCCAAAGGGTCGGAAGCATTCGGATGAAGCTGCTTGTAAAACTGCGTCAGCAATCCTCCCAACTTTATTCCTGAACCATGCTCACTTGACGACGACTGGGTTAAATCTGTGTGAAGAATTTTCAAGGAGAGAATGCGCGCCCAGCGCGCACTCATTCCAGGCAACCACAGCCAAGTAGCGCCTCTCACAAAAGCACGCCAGGACACGCGATTGCTCGCGTATCGAGGCAAACTTTATGAGTTTGATGTTGCTGATTGCAGATGACCATTGGCTGTGGTTTTCGGAATGAGATTCGATTCCTCGCAACGCAAAGACCCTATGCCAAGAAAAACTGACTTCCTGGCGCTAGAAAAGAACTGACGAAGGTTTAACGGATTGCCAAAGAAATGCAAGTGACGATTTGGTTTCAATGGCGGCAACATTTTGGAACCGGCGTGCGGCATCGGTCATTTCATCGGCCTCATGCCATGAAGGGGTCGGTTCCGAATGGCCCTTAGTTAAGGAATATACCATTGAACCCAAACAACTTACAAAACTGTCACTGCCCCATCAGTTTCGGCCAACTTTTTGACCGTGTTTCGCTTTGAGTTTTGGAAATGCCAGGTTTTGCAGGCATTTGCTGCTCCTTCATTGAGGAGCGGAATACAGTCCTCGAAACCCTTTAAAACATATGCGTTTTTGCTGGGCCCTAACTTAGGGCCATTCGGGTCGGTTCCAAGCATTGAACAATTCTTCCGTGCCTCGGCGCTTACCTCATTTTTTCCTCCATGCGGCGGCTGAAACTTTCCGTGTGGCTGGCGGCGTGACCGGCTGCCGTGGTTCTGGTTCTTCTTCATCGTCGCCGTGTTGCTGCTCTCGGCGATGGACCGCTACCACATCGTCTCCCAATTCAAACAGCGCGAGCGCGTCGTCATCATTGACCCCGCCGGCACTTATTATTTGAGTCCGTTGCTCCAGTTTTCGGAGGCCAGGGATTTGCACATCCAGCAGGCCGAACTCGCAACGATGGCTTTCCTCGAACGCAATCCAAAGGAGGCTTTTTGAGAACCGTAGGAGACGACGTGAGGAGTCTCTAATTTTCATTTAATTTGAGCCTCGTCACGTCGGCTCCTACAGGTTTTTGAGCGCGTCAAAGAGATGGCCGAATTTCGCGCCAAGCAGTTGCACCAGAAAGCCGAGATTGCTCGCATTGACATTCTGGCGACGCGCGACAACGAGGTGCTGGCCGCTGTCACCGGCCAGATCATTCGCAGCGGCATCTTTCAAGACCAGGCGTTCACCGTGTCTCTGCGTTGAAAAATTATCAGTGTTCACCCGCGAAATCTGCGGTTAAAACTCTGGCAAAGGATTTCCTGATTTGCCTTCGCGATTCGCGGGTGGTTGAATTTGATTGAAGAAGCGGTTTAAAATTCACTGTGCGTCCGGCCAAAATTGGTTATGTTTGCGCCTATAAAAATGAGCAAGCTGCTGCTGATTGATGACGAAGAGGATGTGCGGTATTCGTTCCAACGAATCTTTAATTCGCCGGAAATCGAACTGGCCACCGCGTCGAGCGGCGAGGAAGGGTTGAAGGTCATTCCCAAATTCAAGCCCGACCTCGTGCTCATGGATGTGCGCATGGGCGGCATGAACGGACTCGAAACGCTCCGCCGGATCCGCGCCGCCAATCCGAAGCTCCTCGTCATTTTGATGACCGCCTACGGCACGACGCAGACGGCCATCGAGGCGATGAAGCTCGGCGCGTATGATTATTTGCTCAAGCCGTTCGACGCGCTGAAGCTCAAGGAAATCGTCGCCAACGCGCTCAAGGCCGCACACGACATGAAGCAAATCGTGTCGTATCAGCCGTTGCTCGAATCCGAGGATTACGAACTCGGCATCGTCGGTCGCAGCGAGCCGATGCAACAGGTTTTCAAGCTCATCGGCCAGGTGGCCGCCAGCGACGCCACCGCGCTCATCACCGGTGAAAGCGGCACCGGCAAGGAACTCGTCGCCCGCGCGATTTATCATCACAGCAACCGCAGCCAGCAGCCGTTTCTGGCGGTCAATTGCGCCGCGATTCCCGAACAATTGCTCGAGAGCGAACTCTTCGGCCATGAACGCGGCGCGTTCACCGGCGCCACAATGCAACGCATCGGCAAATTCGAGCAATGCAACCACGGCACGATTTTTTTGGACGAAATCGGCGACATGACGCCCGCTACGCAGACGAAAATTCTGCGCGTGCTGCAAAGCGGCGCCTTCGAGCGCGTCGGCGGCAACCAGCCGATTCAGGCCGACGTGCGCGTCATCGCCGCGACGAACAAGCCGCTCGAAGCCGCCGTGGCCGCGAAACAATTCCGCGAGGACTTGTTTTACCGGCTCAACGTCGTGCGCATCCACATTGCGCCGCTCCGCGAACGGCGCGGGGACGTTCCGCTGCTGGTGAACTATTTTCTGGAAAAAATTGCGCGCGAACAGCAGCGGAAGCCGAAATCCATTGCCGCCAATGTCATCAAGGCGCTGGGAAAATATCATTGGCCGGGCAACGTGCGCGAATTGGAGAACGCCATCCGCCGCGCGCACGTCATGGCCAAAAGCGACGCGATTCTGCAAAGCGATCTGCCGCCGGAAATTTCCGGACAAAGTGGCAGCGGCGCCCCGCCGCCTCCGGCGACTGCCGGCGAAGCCGCGGCCACGGACGCCGCCGCGTTCGCGCGACAATTGTTCCAATGGGCCAGGCGCGATCCGAAATTGAAAGTCATTCCCGCCGTCGAGCGCGAGCTCGTCATCCAGGCGCTCAAGGAAACGAACAACAACCAGGTTCATGCCGCGAAGCTGCTGGGCATCACGCGCGCGACGCTGCGCAAGCGCATTGAAAAATTCGGCATCCAGCGCGAGTTGAATGTGAAGTGAGCGGTTGGAACTTGCGCCACAAGAGGTTGCAAACTTGAAATGCCAATTTGGCATTTCAAAAATATGAAACTTGAGATCACAAATTGTGACCTCAAGTTTACTAACAATAAAACGACAATGAATAATGTCGCTGAATTAATTCCGATGGAGCGGATTCAGAACTTTATTTTTCTGATTCGCGGCGAGAAGGTGATGCTCGACAGCCATTTGGCCGAACTTTATGGCGTTGAAACCCGTTTGCTCATCCAAGCCGTGAAGCGCAACGCCGATCGCTTCCCCGACGATTTTACGTTTCAACTTACGCCACAAGAGGTTACAAACTTGAGATCACAAATTGTGATCTCAAGTTCCGCGCATGGCGAACGCCGTTAACTCGTCCAAAAGGAGTCAGATAACATAGTTGTAATCCGGCACGCCTTTGAGTCCGAGCATGAATCCGTTGGTTGTGCATAGCCCGGTCATGAACGGTGGGGAGTTTGGACATTCTTTTCCAGCCTGTTTGCATCACATGGTTGCCGCCCAATAAAATTACTTTTGGGGCGGGTGGTTGAATTGCCATCATCAACCCAGGCCTGACTCACATGGGTTTTTGAGGGTCCTGGGGCAACTTGGATGTTTGGATGACGGCATTAAATGCCGGTTTGGGCTTGCCATCGCGGTTGAACAGAAATGGATGCGCCGCGCGGCCCTTGACCGGCCAGTTGTTGAGCCAGGAGTCTCCGTCGGTCACGCCCCAAAATGTCACGCGGCTGATGCGGTCGTGATGTTTGACGAACACCGCGAACAAATCGGCGTACCGTTTTGCCAGTTGCTGCTGCACGGCGTCCGGCAGGCCGTTGGTGTAGGGATTCAATTTCGCCTGCAAAGCAAAGTTCATCGAGACTTCCGCGGCTTGAGACCCGGTGGCGGGCGGCAATACATCCAGGTCCAGTTCGGTAATCATTACTTTGACGCCCAGTTTGGAAAAAGCTTGGATGGTTGCGTCCACCTGTTGCGGCCCCGGCCAATCCATTTTGTAATGCCCTTGCAAGCCCACGGCCGTGATGAGAACCCCCTGCGCCTGTAGTTTTTTTACCAGGGCAACCGCTCCGTTTTGTTTCGGCGCGTTTTCCAGCGAATAATCGTTGTAATACAATTCGGCCTGCGGATCAGCCTCGTGCGCGAATTGATACGCCTTGAGCAGATAATCCTCGCCGATGATTTTTTTCCACGGTGAGTCGCGAAGCGTGCCGTCCTCGTTCAACGCTTCGTTCACCACATCCCAGCCGCCGATTTTTCCCTTGTAGCGTCCGACGACGGTGGAAATGTGATCGTGCAGCCGCGCCAGCAACGTGTCACGGTCAACCGGGTTGCCCTGGTCATCCTGAAAGACCCATTTCGGCGTCTGGCTGTGCCAGACCAGGGTGTGGCCGACGATGAACATTCCGTTTTTTTGGCCGAACTCGACGTACTGGTCCGCCGCCGTAAAATCATACCGATCCGGCTTGGGATGGATGGGCTCCCATTTCAAAACATTTTCCGGGCTGATGGTGTCGAACTGAGCCTTGATGAGTGCGACGGCGTTGGTGTTCTGGCCGGTGAACTGAGATTCGTTGAGCGCTGCGCCGATGAGAAAATCCTTTTTGAAGGCGTCCTTGAGTGTGGTTTGTGCGAAGCCGTTCGTCATCATAAGCATTCCCAAAAATCCAATGGCGACGGGGAAAAGTCTGGTTTGAATTTTCATAAATATTTTCAGGCTGAAGCAAATTTTTTGCGGCGTTCCGCCAGTTCGTCGGCCATCTGGATCGTCATCCGCTTGTTGATCTGGTAGGCAATCAACAAGACGGTGCAGATGGCAAAGAGGATGCCGACATAGACGCCGGAGCACATGCGGATGCCCTCCAGGGTCCGGGGCGTCTGGGCTTGGTTGGCCTCGTAGCCATACATGCCCATCAGCCAGAGGAATGACGCGGAGCCAAGGGCCAGACCGGCTTTGAGCGCGAAGCCAATCGTCGCGAAGATCATGCCGGTGGCGCGGCGGCCCGTTTTCCATTCGGAGAAATCCGCCACGTCCGCGTAGATGGCCCAGATCAAGGGAATGGTCGGTGCATAACAGATCGCGATGACGACGGTCAGGGCAACCATGCCGATGACATTCGTCGGTTTGAGCAGATAGAACGCCATGGAACCGATGGCGGCAAGCCCAAACCCGACGACCGCAACGGCCTTCTTTCCAAATTTCCTGGCAAGGGATGGTGAGAGGAGGATGACCGTGATGGTGATGGCCGTCCCGAGCATATTGATGAGACTGTAGGCGACATCGGCAACATTGGAGTTGGCCAGGTCGGACTTGTCTCCGTGAACGATGCACCCCAGGGTTTCCAGAATGCCGTGCGGGGCAGGCGCGCCGGCGGGCAAGGCTGGTGCCGTCAGGCCCAGCGACTGCACCCAGTCGAAGAGGGCACCCTTGTCGGCGTATTGGTGGTAGTAGTTGTAGAGGGCGCCTCCCCTGAAAGAGAGAATGCAGAAATGCACCAGCGTCATGCAAAACATGACTTTCCAAGGGTTGTTCTTGAGCAGATCGGCAAAATCCTGCTTCGGAGGTGTTTTCTGCCCCGGCTCCGGCTGGATGCGCTCCTTGGTGGTAACGAAGGTGATGAAGAACAGAACGAGACACAGGGCGGCCCAGATGCCCATCGTCATTTGCCAACCGTGTTGCTTGTTGTGTTCGGGGCCGGCGAATTTGGCGACTAACGTCAGCGTGAAACCGCCCACGATGAATTGGGCGGCGTTGACCGCTATGAAACGGAACGAGTTGAGTTTGGCGCGCTCGTTGACATCGCCGGTCATGACTGCGCCCAGCGCCGAGTATGGCATATTGTTGGCGGAATAAAGCGTCATTAACAGGATGTTGGTCACGAACGCGTAGGCGATCATGGCTGGCTTCCCGAAGTGGGGTGTCGTGTAAGCGAGAACCATGACGACCGCCCATGGGATCGAAGTCCAAAGCACCCACGGACGAAACCGGCCCCATCGAGTTTGGGTGCGATCGGCCAGGACACCCATGATCGGGTCGAAGACCGCATCCCACAGGCGCGCGACGAGGACAATGGCTCCCGCGACGCCCGTGGAGAGGCCGAATACGTCCGTGTAGAAGTTCGCCTGGAAAAGGATCATCGACATGAAGACGAAGTTCGCGGCGGCGTCACCGCCGCTATAACCCGCCTTTTCGATGAAGGAGAGCTTTTGAGTGTTGTTGGTCATGGAAGTGGAAAAAGCCGAAGACCGAAATCCGAGTTCCGAAAGAAGTCCGAAATCCGAAGTCCGAAGCTTGGCCCGGCAAAATGCCGGCCGGTGCTCCTTCGCTGCAGGGCGCGATCCTTTCGGATTTCTGCATTCGGATTTCTTTCGGATTTCTGCATTCGGATTTCGGATTTACCGTTACTCCACCGTCAAAATCACCTTCTGCAAATCGGCGTCGCGCGAGGAATTGCCGGCCATGATTTCAAATTCGCCCGGCTCCACAACGTACTTCATGTGGATGTCGTAAAAGGCCAGCGACTCCGGTGTGATGTCAAGCGCGACGGTCTGGGCCTCGCCCGGCCGCAATGAAATTTTCTGGAAGCCCTTCAATTCCTTGACCGGGCGGGTCACCGAACTGACGCAATCGCGGACATACATTTGCACGACCTCGGCGCCGGCGCGCTTGCCGGTGTTCTTGACGTCCACCAGAAGCCGCGTGGATTCGTTCCGGCGGATTTTATTCTTCGCCAGGCGCGGGTTTTTAAAGGCGAAGGTCGTATAACTCAGGCCAAAACCGAAGGGATAGAGCGGGGAAACGTCGTCGAACAAATAGCCGCGGCGGGCGGACGGTTTGTAATTGTAAAATGCGGGCAGATGGCCCGCCGAGCGGGGGATGGTAATCGGCAGCTTGCCGCCGGGATTGAAATCGCCGAACAACACGTCCGCCACCGCATGGCCGCATTCCTGGCCAAGATACCAGCATTCGAAAATGACCGGCACATTTTCGTTCAGATATTGAATGGAAAGCGGACTGCCGTTGAAAAGAAACACAATCACCGGTTTGCCGGTCGCAAGCATGGCCGTGACCAGTTCCTGTTGCCGGCCGGTCAAATCCAGCCGGGTGCGGTCGCCCATGTGTTTGAGCGACCACGCTTCGCGCGATGTCTGCTCATTGCCACCGATGGCCAGCACCACCACATCCGCCTGCTGGGCAACCTTGACGGCTTCCTGGATTTGCTTGCGGTCCTCCTCCGGATGGCTGGGAGTCACCAAATCCTGGTTCCACGAACCACCCACGGTGATTTTACAGCCTTCGCAATAGGGCACCTGCACCCGGTCGCCCACCTTCGAACGAATGCCTTCCAACAACGAGGTGTAAAATTTCGGGCGGCCGCTGTAACCGCCGAGCAGTTCGCGGTCGGCATTCGGCCCGATGACGGCGATGGATTTGATTTTGCTCGGATTGAGCGGCGCCAGATTATTCGCGTTTTTGAGCAACGTGATCGTCTCGCGCGCGGCTTGTAATGCCAGCTTGCGGTTCTTTTCACTGCCGACCATCCGCGCAGCTTCGTCGGGATTCACGTAAGGATCATCGAACAATCCCATTTTGAATTTCCAAAACAACATCGGGGCAACGAGTTCGTTGAGTTGGGATTCCTTCAGCACACCTTTGTGGACGAGTTCGACGAGGTGCAAATAGCAATCCGGTTCCGGGAATTCGATGTTCACCCCCGCGCGCACGGCGAGCGCACAGGATTCCTTTTTGTCCCTGGCCACGCAGTGGCCGTGAGTGTCGGGCCGGTAACCCAGTTCCCAAATGGCATAATAATCCGAAACCACAAATCCCTTGAAACCCCATTCCTTGCGCAGCACGTCGCGCAACAGCCATTCGTTCGCGTGCGCCGGCACGCCGTCAATTTCATTGTAGGACGCCATCACGCTGATGGCGCCGGACTTTTGGATTGCCTCCTTGAACGGATACAAAAACGTTTCGCGCAGCAGCCGCATGGAAACATTGGCCGGCGCGCAATTGATGCCGGATTCCGGCTGGCCGTGGGCGGCAAAATGTTTCAAGGTGGCGATGATGCGCTTTTTGTCCCTGAACGATGCGTCGCCCTGGAACCCGCGCACGGAGGCGATGCCGAGTTGGGTCACCAGATACGGATCTTCCCCGAACGTTTCCTCGACCCGGCCCCATCGCGGGTCCCGCGCCACGTCCACGACCGGGGTGAGCGCCTGGTGCGTGCCGCGGACGCGCGCCTCTTCGGCGGTCATGGCGTAGAGTGATTCAATGAGTCCGGGATTGAACGTCGCGCCCAGACCAATCGGCTGGGGAAAGCTCGTGCTCCCGATTCCCGCGTGGCCATGCAGGCATTCCTCGTGAAACATCACCGGGATGCCGAGCCGGCTGTTTTGAAGGAAAAATTTCTGGATGGCGTTGGTCAGTTCGGCCATTTCGCGCGCATTTTTGCCTTTGCCCGCGTCGCTGGGGCGGCCGACCTGGCCGAGTCCGTGCCCCTTTTTGAAGGCGGCTTTGGCCTTCTTGAGGTCGAAGTTGCCGTCGCCGTTTACGAGCGTCTCGGATTTCTTCTGCCAGACGCACATCATTTGCGCGGCTTTTTCCTCGAGCGTCATGCGCGACAACAGGTCTTTGACCCGCCGGGCGGGGGGCAGCGCGGGATTTTTATAAATCGGCAGATTGGCGGCGGACGGTTTTTTCATGTTACACTGTGCAAAACGGGCCGGACATATTTGCCACGTTCTGAAATGGCGCGCAGTATTTCAATCGCAATCTGACGCAGGAATGGACGATGCTACGATTCGCATGGAGAATTCTCCAATTCAGAGGTTTCTTGCCCTGCAAAGTGCCATTCAGTAAAACAGCCGGTCAGTTTGATTTCAACGAATGGTTTTGTTCTCCGCCATTACGATAACTCTCGGGCGGGCCGAGATAGCTGGGCTTCACGCTGCCGGGGTCCACGACGAGTTTCTGCAACACCACCCCGGGATCCACCATCCAGAATTTCAGCGTGTGATAACCGGATTTCGCCAGCGTGTGCGTCGTGCGGCCGTAGCGCGCGTTGTCTTCCACGGATTTCTCCCAGTCCCGGTTTCCGTTCCGGGCGTTGTAATTTTGCGGAACGAGCGCGACCACTTGCGGCGCCTCGTCGTCAAAGGACACCGCATATCGAAGTCCCCGGCCGGGAACGAAATTCAAGGTGGGGGCCAGGATGGCGGCAACCTCAACCTTCCCGGTGCTGAACAAATACATCTGGTATTCAAGACAGGGAGAATCCTTCCCCGGCGTGGCCCCCGGCGCGTCCACGGGCGCCATCGCTCTCAGGCCGGACAAGGTCCGGCCGTAATCGTCAATCTTGATCCAACGATTGGCGCCGGTATCGGTTTTCTTGGTATAGTGTTCCGCCTCGATGGAAACAAAGCCATCACCTTCCACGAAGCCTTGCAGGGAATCGCGCGTCACTTCCGCTGGATTGAAGGCATTCACTTTTACGATGACTTTATTACTGGTCCCGATGAGTGTTACCGTGCCGCTGGTCATGCCTTTCAAGGCTTTGCTCCAATCCACGCTGATCCACAGGCGTTTGTCCTTTACAACTGTGCCTTTGGTTTCGCTGAGCAGAATCCAGGACTGGCTGGCAGTGGCGGTGAATTCGAAAGGTGCCTTCCCCTTGTTGAACACGTCAATGAAATGGCGCGGCTGGTTGAACACGTCAAACCCCGGCAGGACCGCGTTGCCCGGCGCACCGGGCCAGGCGGCGTCGGAACCTTCCACGGCGACGCCCATCGCCGCCGCTTCCGGCACTTCAATCCCGGTGAGCTTGATGGCGTCCAGGTTGTTTTGGGGTGGGTCCCGCCACGTGGTATAACCAAGGTGCGACTGGTCCATGAAATGGTTCCACTTGCCGTTGGCGAACGTCTGGTTGAAATAATTCATCAAATTCGTGTCCGTCTGGAAGAGTGCCCGGGTTTCCACCGCCATGTCGTTGGCGCTGGCCCGGCCCTGCCGGGCGTATAAGGCGTTCCTTCCCGCGACAAGATACAGTTCGTTCACCAGCGCACTGGCCTTGGTGGGAAACAACACCAATTCGTAGAAAGCGTCCCGTTTGGCTTCGGGTAACTTGCCATATATTTCCTCCGCTTTGGCGGTGATGGTTTTGAAGTCCGTCACCACGTTTTCCGCTTCCTGATAATTGACCAGGCTATAGGTGTCCGGCGCGAGCAATTCGGGTTTGCGGCGGCCGTTGTATTTGGTGTATTTGGCAACGATTTCGGCGATGTCATTGGCATACGCCGGTCCGAATTCCCGCTCCGCCCACAGCCGGGTGTATTCGTTGATGTTGTCGTTGGTCCATCGGTCCGGGTCCCAGGCCAGGTTCATGAAATATTCGAGGGGGAACTCGTAACCCTTGAAGTGGCCCACGTTCACGATCCAAATCCGGTCGGCGCCATATTGTTTCGCGAGCGACATCTGATCCCAAATTTTGGCAATCGGGTTGGTGTTGAGCCACTGGTAGCTTCGCGGCCCGCCGTGGTAGTCAAAGTGATAATAGACTCCGGCGCCGCCGCTGCGATTGCGCTCTTCAATGGTCGGCAGGCGGCGGACGTTGCCCCAATTGTCCTCGGCCCACAGGAGCGTCACATCGTCCGGGACCCGCATGCCCGCGTTGTAGAAATCCTGCACTTCCTTGTAGAGGCACCAGAGTTGCGGCACCTTGGTCACGTCGGGATTCATTTCTTCAGCAATGATTTTTCGCTGAACGTCCACGATTTTCCCCAGCAACGCCATGTTCGCCTCGGGACCCCCGGGCGCCATCGGGGTGTCATTCGCTCCCCGCAGGCCAATCGTGACAATGCTTTCATAGTCCCGGTTCCGCCGGATGCCCTCCCGCCAAAAGTTTTCCAGAACATCCGGGTTTTTGGCGTAGTTCCAACTTCCCAATGTCTTTTGATACCGCCGGTCCCATTCCTTCTGTGCCCGGAGCATCGGCTCCTGATGTGAGTTGCCCGTCACGACACCATATTCGTCCGCGAGTCGCGGGTTTTCCGGATCGTCTTCGTTGAAGGCGTTGTTCCACATGGCCGGCCAGAGATAGTTGCCCTTCAGCCGCAGAATCAACTCGAACAACTTGGTGTAAAACTGGTGGTTGTAATTGGCAATGTTCGGAGGTATGGGCGGATTTGTGCTGGGCGGGACCCTGCCGAATTTATCGGTAATCCAATTGCTGAGGTCCGGCGCCTCGTCGTTCAGAAAGATGCCGCGGTATTTGACCGCGGGCGGTCCTTGCACATATTTGCCCGGCTTCACAAACAGCGCGTCTTTGTGTTCGACGGCGACGTCCGCCCACCAATACCACGGCGATACGCCCATCTGTTCGGACAAATCATAAATGCCGTAGATGGTTCCCCGCTTGTCGCTGCCCACGATGACCAATCCGCTGGCGACGCCGGGCAAAGGTTCCGGCACGACCTGAATGAAAAACGATTCCCACTTGCCGGTGATGGGCGAGACATCAATTTTCCCTTCGCGGATCAAGCGGTCAATGACCCGGCTCTTGCCAACCGTGCCGACGATGATTGCATTTTTCCCAAGACCGTTTTCCTGGTGAACGATTGCCGGCGTGAGACCGGCAACGCGGGCGATGTCCGCTTGCAAATCGTTGGCCGCGCGAAGGACACCGGCAAAATCGTTTGAATCCACATAAAGATTCGCGGCGACGCCTGGCTGGACAATGGGGAAGCCGCCCGGATGGCTGACGTCCTCCACATATTGAACTTGGCCGAGGGCAAAACCGTTGGGGACAAAAATAAAAAGGCCCAAGCCAGCCAGCGGAAAGATTTTGTCCAATTTCATTGCTTCCAAAAGATTTTAATGGCTGCTTCAATGATTTGCGATGCCAAAGTGGCGGCCGGCAAGGTTGAGGACTGCTTCCGGTCGCTTGAAAAATTCTGCGTGCGCGCCTCAACCCAGTCTGGCAGGTTCGCTGACAATCAAAGTTGTTCTTTATGAAAATAAAAATTAACCGCACATTTCTGGCCATGCCACTCGCGTGGGTTGTTGCTGTTGGAGTTCAAGCCGCTGAACTGCCGGTTACGCCCGGCCCGTTCCAGCCCACCATGGAATCGCTGACCAATTATTCGTGTCCCAAATGGTTTCGCGACGCGAAGTTTGGCATCTGGGCGCACTGGGGGCCGCAGGCCGTGCCGATGGAGGGCGACTGGTATGCGCGCAAAATGTATCAGCAAGGCACACCCGACTACAAAGACCACCTGGAGCGCTACGGTCATCCGTCCACGAATGGCTGGAAGGACATCATCCCGTTGTGGAAAGCCGAGAAGTGGGACCCGGAAAAGCTGATGGCGCTCTATAAAAAGGCCGGCGCGAGATATTTCGTCAGCATGGGCGTCCACCACGATGATTTTTTTCTGTGGAATTCGCCGCTTCATAAATGGAATGCCGTAAACTACGGACCGCACCGCGACGTGGTGGGCGACTGGCAAAAGGCCGCGAAGGCACAGGGCCTGCCCTTCGGCGTTACCGAACATCTCGGCGCGAGCTTCACGTGGTTTCAGGACAGCCACCGGTCCGACCATACCGGTCCGTTCGCCGGTGTGCCGTATGACGGGGCCAATTCAAACAACTGGGACCTCTACCATTTCCCAGCCGAACCCGGCGATGTTGCCTGGTACAGCAAAAACCCCCGCTGGCAGCAGCAATGGTTCAATGAAATCAAGGAACTGGTGGACAACTATCACCCCGCCCTGCTCTACAGCGACGGCCCCGTGCCGTTTGGCAATGAAGTGGGTTTGAGCCTGATCGCCGATTTATACAACGACAGCATCCAGCACAATTACGGCAGGTTGACGGCTGTTTACACTTGCAAACAATCTTCCGACGGCCGCTGGGTGCAGGACTTTGAACGAGGTGTTAATGGCCGCATCAATCCGCATCCGTGGCAGACGGACACTTCCATCGGCGACTGGTTTTACAATCGCCACTGGAAATATCAGCCGTTGAGCTGGACGGTCCACATGCTCGTGGACATCGTCAGCAAGAACGGAAACCTGCTCCTCAACGTCGTCCTGCGCCCGGATGGTTCGCTGGACCCGGAAGTGGAAACCATGCTGCACCAGTTGGCCGACTGGACGGCGATAAATGGCGAGGCGATTTACGGCACGCGTCCGTGGCTGGTTTTCGGCGAAGGTCCGATGCAGGTGAAGGGCGGCGCGTTCAAGGAGGATTTCAAATACAGCGCCGAAGACATCCGCTTCACGACCAAAGGTAAAACGCTTTACGCCATCGCGCTCGGCTGGCCGGACGACGGAAAAATCGTCATCCAGTCGCTCGCCAGGACGGACGACTCCAGCGTCAACAAAATCAAGCGCGTCGAGTTGCTCGGTTACCAGGGCAAAATGAAATTCACACAGACTGCCGGGGGTTTGACGGTGGAGTTGCCGGCGCAAAAATTGAGCGACCTGACCTGCTCGTTGAAAATCACGGGCCGGAACTTGAAGCCAGTGACTCCGCCTTTGATCGGATCGGGGATTCGTCCTGATTCGAATGGGGATGTATTCCTGTCTGCCACCAATGCCATACTTCATGGCAGTCAGCTCCAGTTGGAAACACGAGGCGGATTGCCGGACATCGGGTACTGGGACAGCGGCGATGGGTGGGTTTCATGGACGGCGCAAATGCCCAGGACCGGCACGTTCAGTGTCAGCGCCACGATTGCCACGCTTAATGCTGAAGCCAGTTTTGTTGTCGAAGTGGGCGGCGAAATCTTCAGCGCCCAGGCACCGCAGACCGGCAGTTGGGATAAATTCCAAACGATTAATATCGGCCGGTTCCAAATCATACAGCCGGGCGAGCTGGTGGTGAAAGTCCGGGCGAAAAACAAAGCGACATGGAAAGCCATCAACCTTAATTCTGTCGAGTTGACTCCGACATCGGCGCAGCCTGCGGCCGCGCCCTAGCTCCACTCAATTTGGAACGCAAGCCGGTCATGAGAATAACTCCCTCTCCCCGCCAAACGGGGAGAGGGTTGGGGCGAGGGGTTCGTGCTTGTAAACATTGGCCTCCTCACCCCGGCCCTCTCCTCCTTGAGGGAGGAGAGGGAGAAAAAATGGTGCGTTTGTCAAGTTGCAACCGTGCCGGGGGTGATTGCGTTTTTCATTTTGGAGACCAGATGCGGAATTCGCCATTGCAATGAAGCAGGGCCATCATATACAGCAAACCTTCGTAATAACGCTCGATGCCGTCCGGAACCGGCGAGTTCCACAGCGCCTCGACGAATTCCTTCGAACGCGGATTCGTTGCCGCAAGCCCGGCTACTGCGTTCACTGCCACCAACCCCTGCGCATGCCGGTCATCAAGCTGCCGGCCGTCGAGGGTGAACTGGCATCCGTAATCCGCCATCCCCTTGGATTCGAAAAACGCCTGCAACCGGTCGCTTAATTCCCGTTCCCGGGCATCCTTGCCCCACCAGGACCAATCCACCGACCAGTTCTCCGCCGTGCGAAACGCGTCGAACCGGAAATTGACCGCGCCCCGGTTCCAGGCGTTGCTGACCACCGTGCCGTCAAAATTCGCATAGTCCGGGGTCAGCCCAGTGACCGGATGGGCCGTGCGCGAAAAGAAATCGCGGCTGGCCGCGGCGGCCCCCATCCAGAAATCCCGGTCTGCCGCCGGACCCCATCGCGCCCACAATTCATAAAATGCCGGCAGATGATAGGAGGGATCGGTGAACTGCGGACGCTCGGAACTCGGCGAGAAAACGACCATTTTATGTCCGGCATCGAACAGCGGCCCGGCAGTCACAGTAGTAACACTGTTGGTCCCGCGCCGGGACGAGAAAATCTGGCCTTTGATTAGCGCGCGATGCCGCAGGTTGGTCAGCAACCGGTCGGCCTCGGCCTTGTAATTGTAAATTCCCGTGCCGCTGCCCCAGCGGTTCGCGGCAAAGTAAAGCGCCATGACATAATAGGACTCGCCATCCGGCGCCACGAATTCACTCATGACCGTGCCGTTCGTCCGCGCCTGCCACGAAAAAAAACCGTACGACGGGTGCGCGGGCGAGTCATGATACAGGTGTGTCTTTGACCAGTTCCAAATCGCGTCGAACTCGGCCTTCCGGTTCATTTGCACCGCGATCATCATGCCGTAGGACATGCCTTCGGTCCGCACGTCGTGGTGTTTGATGTCCGTGACATAGGCGAGCGCGCCGTTGACATTGGTTCCAGCGGGAAAATAAACCGCCTGCGTTCCCGGGTCGCCGTGGAACAATTGCTGGAAGGCGGCGCTGATTTTATGGGTCACTTCCTCCGGCGGGTGCCCGGCTTCAACAAACAGATTGCGGTATTGGCCGGTGGCGAAGGCGCCGGAACCGTTGAGGTTGTTCCGGGTAAAACCGAAGTGCCGGTCGGCGAAGTTGAGGAACTGCTCCCAGTCGTAGTCATTCTGGCCGTGCGTGCCTTTCCGGTTGTGGTAACCGATGAAATCGCCGACGGGTGTTTCTACTGGCGGCCAATCCTCCATACCGAGACCTTTTTCACCAAAAAGTTGATAAACCGGGCCGGCGGCTTGGGCGGCGAGGAATGAACCGCGCGAGTCGCCCCAATAATCCTGCTCGGCGGTGGCGATATAGACCGGTCGGGGCGCCATCAGAGCGATGAGCATGTGCCAGTCAACGGGCAGATCGTTCACCCGATCGGCGTATTTTTTGAAATTACCGGCGAACCAGTACGGCGCAAAGCCGGTGATGGATTTGATCGTTTCACCAAATTGACGGCGGACGATGGTCTGGCCGGCGCAACCGGCCTCGCCCGAAAAGACAATGGCAAAACGTTCGTCCTGCGCGCCCGCCCACATGACAACCTTACCGTATCGGGAAACCCCGTTGAGACAAACCTTTTTGGCGTCAATCGCCGGATCGGTCTCGAGGTAATCCATGGCCCGGCTCATGGCCCAAGCCCACGCGCCAATCGCACCCCACTCATCCGGACCCGGCTCCGTTTGGCCCGGCGGCGCAAAGAACGCGCGAATGCTGTTGGTATATCCATTGGCCTTGTCCGCTTGAATCTGGTCAATTCTGACACTGACCGTGCCATAGCCGCGTTTGTAAATTTCCGGGTTGGGCCGGCCAAAACCGCCCGCGAGCAGGAAGGCCGGCACCGGTTTTATGGCGTTGGCCGGCAGAGTGATGTGCAAATCCATCTTCGGCCCGTCCTTTTTTGCGGCGAAATAAATCGTCACGGTCTTGCTGCTGGCCGTGCCGTCCATGGTATTCGTTGCTGGCGAAGTCACTTCCCAGGTCATTTCCCCGGGCCGTCCGACCATCGTGCGGCCATAAACGTTGGTCGCAAACAGCCTCAAAATTTCCGGGCGACGTTCCTGCCTCCAGGTGTTGGTGTCGGCAACCTTTTCGCCATCGAGCATGACCAACGGATCGGGCAGGGTGTATTGAGGGACCTTCGACTCGTCATATTGCGCCTTGGGATAATTCGTTGGGAGCTGCGGTGGTTCGGCGAAAAGAACGCAACCAACGAGTACAACGAGCGTTGCGAGGCCGGCCTTTACGGCGGGCACCCGTTTCATCATCCGGCTCCTGACGGTTTTAAGACCTCTCATGGGATTCAATTGCTTTTTCTCCCGCTGCGCTCCGAAGCGCGTTCACTAAACCGCATACTTGCTTGTCGCGGAATGGACAATATTACGATTTGCATGGACAATTCTCCTAAAAAATTGCGTTATTTGCCGCGATAATTCATCAATTGATTCATGCGATCCAAATACTCCTGCATTTTTATTTTTGCCTGCATTGCGTTGCTGGCCGCGACCGGTGACCGGCTCGCGCTGGCGTCGGCTGCGACCAATGACGCGTCTTTGCCATTCGTCAGCCCGATGTTTGGGGACAACATGGTTCTCCAACGTGGAAAGGTAAACCGGTTTTGGGGATGGGCGAAGTCCGGGCAGATGATTCGGGTGGAAATAGCCGGGCAGACGGCGACGGCAGTGACGGGACCGGATGGCCGCTGGCAGGCAGAGGTCAAGGTCCCGGCGCCGGGAGGTCCTTACACGGTTAAAATTACCGGGCCGGAGCAAAGCGTGGTGTTGCATGAAGTATTGGTGGGTGATGTTTGGCTGTGCGGCGGCCAGTCAAACATGGAGCTTGGCCTGGGCCGGGTGCGAAATGGCGACGAGGAAATCAAGACGGCGAATCATCCAGAAATCCGGCTCTTCCTGGTTCCGCAACATGTTTCGTATTCCCCCGCGACAGTCTCGCGAGGCTCATGGAAGATTTGCTCGCCGCAGAACGTCGCTGAAGGCGGATCGGGCGGGTTCTCGGCGGTTGCTTATTTCTTTGGGCGAAAATTGCAGGACGAACTTCATGTGCCCATCGGTTTGATTCAGGATTGTGTGGGGGGCACTCCGGCCGAATGTTGGATGAGCCCGAAAACGCTTCATCAATTAAAGGATTTTGACGCGCCGCTGGCTGAAATGGAACGTCTCCACGCCAAAGGCGGGCCGGAATACGGCAGCTTCCTGATGCACTGGCTCGACGAATACGACGTCGGATTGCAGAGCAACACTTGGGCCGCCCCAGACCTGGATGATTCCAGTTGGAAGTCGGTTCAAATTCCCGGCGGCTTTCAAGAGTTGGGGGTGGCCGATGCGCCGGGTGTCTGTTGGTTTCGTAGAGAGTTCACGCTTCCTGATCCATTGCCTGCCGGCAAGGCGACGATATTCCTCGGTTCGATAGAAAAGATGGACACCACCTACATCAATGGCCATTGGGTCGGGGCCAGTTCCTGGGTGGAGAATCCAAGAGCGTATGGGATAAATGACGGCGTCCTGAAGCCCGGTCGGAATGTTCTGGCCGTGCGTGTGTTCAAGATGAAACCACAGGGCGGGTTCCTCGCAAAACCGGATGCGCTTCGCATTGAGCTGGGCGACAAGACCCCGATCCCCCTCGCGGGCGAATGGAAAAGCGCGTTGAGTGTTGACGCCCGACCACCGCATCCCATGCCTTTAACCTTTGAAAATTATCCCACGATGCCTTGCGTCCTGTACGAAGGCATGATTCAGCCGGTGGCTCCGCTGGCCATAACCGGCGCCATCTGGTATCAGGGTGAAGCGAACGCCGAGCGGGCTTATCAGTATCGAACCTTGCTCCCGGCGATGATTGGCGACTGGCGAAAACTTTTCGGCCAGGGTGATTTTCCGTTTTATATCGTCAGCCTGCCCGCTTTCATGCACCGTCGCGACCAGCCGGGAGACGACGCTTGGGCCGAACTGCGCGAAGCTCAGGCTTTAACGGCCCGGAATGTAAAAAATTCCGGCCTGGCCGTCACCGTTGACACCGGCGATCCCGATAACATTCATCCGAAGGATAAAAAAGTGGTCGGGGAGCGACTGGCCTTGTGTGCGCTGGCGCGGGAATACGGCAAAAAAATTTCCCATGCCGGGCCAACGTTCACTTCGGTTGAACATCTTCCGGGCGCGCTTAAACTTCATTTTCGCCACACCGATGGCGGGCTGGTGGTAAAAGGGGACAAACTGAAAGAGTTCGCCGTTGCCGGAAGAGACCGCCAATGGCATTGGGCCGATGCCAAAGTGGAAGGGGATTCAGTTGTCGTGTCATCACCCATGGTGTCTGATCCTCAGGCGGCCCGGTATGCGTGGCAAGCCGACCCGGCGGCGACGCTTTACAACGGAGCCGGGTTGCCGGCGGCACCATTCCGCACCGACAACTGGCCGGAGATCACCGAGGGTCACAAGCCATGGTGAACGTGACAATCCTTCGCCTATTCAAGAATGATAATGGGTCGTTTTTTCTCCCGCTGCGTTCCCCAGCGTCCACCAAACTGGATGTTTGCAGGTCGCGGAATGGACAATTTATTACGAATCACATGGAGGATTCTCCAATCCTACTTTTCCCTTCTTGAAGTCTGCGGACATCCCAGGTGTGCCTGTCGGGGATGGCGGCTAAAAACTCCTGCACCAATCACTTTAACTGTTTGAAAATCAGGCAGGTTGGTAATCGGGGATAATGGTTCGATTTTAAGTTCTTAATATTGGCTTGATTACGACGAATTTGTTCGCACCTCGAACTTTATCCTTGACAGGCGTCTAAATATGGATAAAGTTCGCCCTACGAACTAATCCATTTCTAATGTCCCTAGAGGCATTTTTGTGCGCAAAATTGATCTGAACAACTTTCAGGTGGCGACCAGTGAAACGGTCCGCGACATCAACAGCCGCATCATGTTGAATCTGGTGCGCAAACACCAACCCGTCTCCCGGGCTGATTTGATGCGTTACTCGGGATTGCAACGCAGCACCGTGTCGGCGATCGCCGAGCGGCTGATTGCGGAACGCTGGTTGAAGGAGGGCGCCGTCGGTAACTTGCCGCGCGGCCGCAGGCCGACCTTTCTGCATCTCAATACCGAACGCTGCGGGGTGGTGGGGGTGGATATTCAGCCGGCTACAACCACTCTGGCGGTGTCCAGCATGGACAGCCAGTTTTTGGCTCAGGAGTCCATGTCCACGGAAAAAGATCCGGGCGAATTCATCGCCCGGTTAAGCCGCCGGATCAAGGATTTGATGCGGGCACATCCCAGAAACTCCTACGAGGGCATTGGCATCAGCCTGCCGGGCCGGATGGATTCTTCGTCGCAACGACTGATATTTGCTCCCACCTTGGGCTGGAGCGAGCTGGATTTAAAGACGCACCTCGAGCGCAACATCGGATTGCCGGTGGAGTTGGAGAATGCCGCCAACGCCTGTGCGCTGGCCGAACTGTGGTCGGGGCGGTACACGGATGGTGTGCGCAACCTGGTGGCCGTGACGGTGTCGGATGACATCGGCGTGGGCATGATCATGAACGGCCAATTGGTGCGGGGTTCAACGGGTGTGGCCGGAGAATTTGGCCATGTGACCCAGGAGCCGGATGGTCCCAAATGCCGGTGCGGCAACAGCGGATGCTGGGAGGTGCTGGCGTCCAATTCCGCCGCCGTGCGCTACTACGCGGAGTCGGCTTCCGTCCGCAAGGGCGAAGTTGGCTCCAAGAGTGACATGACCAAGTTGCCGTTTGGCGACATTTTGCGATTGGTGGAACAGAATGACGCCCGGGCCTGCAAAGCCTTGAATCAAATGGCGCGTCATCTGGGCGATGGCATTGCCATGCTGGTGACCGGGCTGGCCCCGGATGTGTTGGTGGTGGTCGGAGAAGTAACCCGGGCTTGGGATAAGGTCGGGCCGATTGTGGCTGAAGCCGTCAAACGCCGGTCTTTCACCCATGCCGTCACCCGGATTTTGCCCACCGACCCGGAAGCGCAACCCCGGTTGCGGGGCACCATTGCGCTGGTTCTCCAAAATCACTTCGGCGCACCCCTGATCGCATGAAACCGATTAACAAAACTGAAATGGTTGTGATGGTCTATATTGTTCGTGTGTCAAACTAATTTTATCACAGAAGTACCAATGAAAACCGTCGAAATCGAACAGCCGAAGCCGGCCATGCAAAACAATGCCGGTCATCGGGTGGAATCTTGCGAATCGGAAGCAGTCCGGAAGATTGAACAAAGCATCGCCTACATGTTGCGGCATCTGGACGAGCCGCTCCAGGTGGCCACGCTGGCCGCGCGGGTGAGCATTTCCCCGTCCCACTTCTTTGCGTTGTTCAAACGCCGGATCGGCTGCGCGCCGATTGACTGCTTCATTCGCCTGCGCATGCAGCACGCCTGCCGTTTGTTGGACGAGACGATGTTGAGCGTCAAGGAGGTCTCCGCCACGCTCGGCTACGACGACCCCTTCTACTTTTCGCGCATTTTCAAATCCGTCAACCACATCGCGCCCAGCGAATATCGGCTGCTGAAAAATGGGGCCAAGGAAGCGGTCAGGAATTGCGGGATTGATCTGCACTTCTTCCACCCCCGTGAACCAAGGACAGGTCTGGAACGTACCGACTCGTATTCGGCACAAAACCGGGGAGGCGTCAAAAGCCGGCTGGGAGTCAACGGCGTGGCAGCATCCGGTTTCAGAAACGGTGAAAAATATTAATTGAAATTTAAACGCCAATCCAAGCTGTGTTATGTTGAATCATATGTGTTGCAAATCAAAAAAGAAAAACCTTCCGACCGGCGGATTCACGCTGATTGAATTGCTGGTGGTCATTGCCATCATTGCCATTTTGGCGGCGATGCTGCTGCCGGCGCTGGCCAAAGCGAAATACCGCGCCAAAGTCCTCAATTGCACTTCCAACTACAAGCAGTGGGTGCAGATGGCCAATGTGTATGCCACGGATGATGCGCAGGGCAGCATGCCCTCTTTTTCAGTTAACAACGCCGGTGGGAGCCCGACGGACGTTTCCCTCAATTTTATTGCCAACTTGGAGCCTTATGGGATGACGATACCTATGTATTTTTGTCCAGCCAGACCTTCGGATTGGGATGTGGCAGATGATCAGTTTAAGAATGCTCCACTCAATAAGCATCGTTATATTTCGACAATCGCCGATCTCAACATATGGATTAGTCAAGCGCATTACACTGGCGCCTTCGCAAAACTGATACACTTGTGGTGGGTGCCACGGGTGTCAAATTTAGACACGGGAGGACCAAAAGTCACTGGGGGGTATTTATTTCCCTATCCTAACTCTGGTGATAAGGGTGACAATGCCCCGATCGGTGCGGCTCCCTGGCCGCAAAAGATAAGCGATACTTCCATCTCTCTACAGCCTATCATCAGCGATTTGGCGGAAGCCGCCGGCGTAAACACGGCAGATCAAATCCCTCCGCCGAAGGCGGGGCAAATTGGTTGGGGTCATTTCTATAATGGCAGTCTGCAATCTCTCAACGTGGGTTATGCCGATGGCCACGTGGAGACTCATATCCCCAATGCCATTGCGTTGCAATACAGAGCCCTTGGCAGTACGCCAAGCACTCTGGTTTACTTTTATTGAAAATGTTTTTTAAGGCTGACATAACCCGGACGCATTGAACAAATGAAAAACCATGAATCAACCATAGCATTCTCCATGTGAAACATAGTTTCATCCATTCCACCAAATTAAAATTAGCAGTAGAATAAATAAAACAACGAAAAAACTCTCAAAAAAAACTATGAAAACGTTATACAAAACTCTAACAATTGTGGCTTTGCTGGGAGGCTTGGCCTTCGCGGCACCAGCAGTTGTAGTAATTGGAAGCTGGCAGAATAATAGTGGTGATGGATGGCTTAATTACGGTAACATGCTTTCAATTACAAATACCGCTAATACCAACGAATATCGATTTGTGAGCGGGGTCGTAGCCGGTTACCCTCAAAGTCTCCAAGTAAACCAGAGCGGATGGGGTAACGACCTGTACATTGATTTGGCGGCGCTTCCGGGAGGGAAGCAGGCTTTCCTCGACAACCACTTAATTTCGTTCACATTCTCTGCCCCGCCATCGGGGGGGATTTATACTTCCGGATACATTCAGATGTACGCATTTGCGTTAAATACCTCTGTCGGCGGGTATACGAATGTACCCTGGTCGCTTTGGACAGGCAATTCGGGCAGTATGCCGAACTTCGGCTACTATGGTAGCTTCCCCGGAGGGTCAATAACCGTAACGTGGGACTATTCGGGTTATTTAGCGAAAAATCCTACTATTACAAACAGCACTTATATCCAAATAACCTTTACCGGCAACACCGGCGGTGGTGCCCCTACAAACTTTTACATGAATAATGTGGTGTTGTCGGGCTTCGAGGCTCCTTCAATAATTGTTGATCAATTCAACCCCACAAATAATCCCTATGCCGGCACGAATGTCTATGCGGTGGACAGCGAGATTACCAACGTTTATAATCTTTGGCAAAATTATGGAGGCAACACCGCGGTTGACCCTACCAATATCATTTGGGATTCAACTCAAAATTGTACTAATACTTCCAACGCCGACGCGAACTCAGGCGCTCTGAAGCTCATTTGCAATTTCGCTGGTAATAATCAATTTGTCATTTGGAATCGCGGTCCGGGAAATAATCTCGCCATGAATCCGCCGATCACAAATGGCTATGGTCTTTTAACTTTTGAGTTTGACGTGAAATATGATCCAAGTTCTCAAACTTGGAACAATGGCGGTGTCACGAATTTCGGCAACTTGGAATGGGGTGTCGTGCCTAGTTATACCTTAGCTGTCTTGGGATCCGTGCAAGTTCCGGCTACCAATACCGGGTGGGTGCATGAGACCATTTCGCTCACTAATTTAGTTTCATCAGATTCGGATCTTCTGAATATTACTGGCATCTTCTTCAAGCAGTATGCCGGTTATGGGCCTTTGAATGGCACAAGCATACTCTGGCTGGACAATTTGAAATTTACATACGCGAATGTTCCCCCTGTTATTCCACCGCCGATCGTGGCGATCCAAAAAGCGGTTCCAGCCCTGCGGATATTTGCCGGATCAACCGCCAACACGTATGACCGGGAAGAGCTTGCCACCGTTGACGGAAGCCAATCCTGGGTGGGCGGATCCTACCCGGTGAGTTATTCATTTACGCTTCTGAGCTACCCGAACAACAACATCAACCAGACCCACATCTTTCTCGTGCCGGCAAATACAGCCGGCAACAGCATGTACGCCAACGGGTACATTGAGTATCAGGCGACCAATATGCTCTGGTTGGTTCTCGCCCCTAACGGCGCTGGCCGCGTCACCGCCAGTGTCCAGTGGAAGACCAACCTGCCGAATGCCAATCCGGATCATACGGATCTCCTGATCACCAATTCAACCGCTGTGGGCACTTGGACGCTGACATTCAACAGCGCCTCGACGGGCACGCTGACCGCGCCGGGGGCTGCCGCTGCCGCCTTTACCATCACGGATCCGAACGTTGCGGCCGACTTTGCCAACCCCGTGACTGCTTATTTTGGTCTGCAGCCCAATTCGACGGCGGGCGAAGGACTGTACGAGGACTGGGCTTCAATCACCGTCACCGGCGTTGCCGGGACTCAAGAGAATGAAGACTTCACAAAAGAAGGCAGTGACTTCGATCCCAATACCTACATCAGCCCTTCGGGCCAGTTCAGAAGCGACAGTTCCGCACTGCGAGCCGGTGTAATAATCGTGAGAACCAATCTGGATCTATACTGGGTGAATTGGACACTGCCAGCCGCTAACTTTGCGCTGGGGACGAAGACCAATCTGCTGCAAACGGGCTCGTGGATTAACCCGGCATATTACAGTGGCTATTTTGATGAGACTGCTCTCAGAGGCGCTCCGGTGAAACTTGGCACAAAGAATTGGGTCTTATTGCCCACTGACGATCTGCCGACCGTGAATGGATTACCCGGCGGGGTGCTTGCCCCAACGGCATTCTTCCTGGTTGCGACAAATGTGGTATCGCCATGATTTGATGTGAACGTGAATTATTGACGTAAAAGCGGCGCTGGGTTTCCCGGCGCCGCTTTTTTATTCCAAAAAAAACTGTCTGATTTGATAACAAATTGAAAATTATACCAATTTCAACGCCAACCCCATCCGCTTTTATCGCGTTCAACTCGGTCCGTGATTGATCTGGCTCCAATTGGTTTATGCTCGGTGCAATCCAGAAAGCAATGTGATATGTTTGCTACAAGGCGCAAGCCCGGTTTTACATGAGAAATTACATTTTTGCGGCAATCTTCGCTTTAGGTCTGCCCAGCTATGCGCAGGTTTGTACGGTGAACTGGACCAACGTGCACCAAAGGATAGACGGCTTTGGCGCGTCCTCGGCCTGGCGGGGCACTTGGAACGATGCACAAGCGGACATGTTCTTTTCCACCAACACCGGCATCGGCCTTTCCCTGTTGCGCAACCGCATCGCCGCAACCAATTCAACTTCGGCGAGCGCCACGCCGACCACGTCCGAATGGAGCATCATGCAAAAGGCCCAAGCCCGCGGCGCCAAGGTCTGGAGCGCGCCGTGGACTCCGGCGTCCGGGTTCAAGAGTAACAACGGGCCAAACGGTGGCAACTATCTTGGAAGCGGAGCGAATGTCACCAATCTGAACTATGCCAGCCAGCTTGCCAACTACGTGTACAGTATGAAAATCACCTATGGCGTCAATCTCTACGCCATCTCCGTCCAAAACGAGCCGGACGCGAATGTTACCACCTATGAAGCGTGCAAATGGACCGGACAGCAAATTCATGATTTCACCACCAACCTTTACAACGCTCTGGTGGCCAAGGGAATGGGTTCCACCAAAATCATCATTCCCGAGAGCCAGAACTGGTCTAGCAATCCCACTCTCTACACCACCACCATGAACGACGCAAACGTTGCGCCCATGGTGGGCATCATCGCCAATCATAATTATGTTGCCAATAACCTCGTCGGAGATCTCAACCCCCCGGCCGCAGTGAATAGTTACGGGAAGGCATTATGGGAAACGGAAGTTGCCACTCTGGGCGGTACTTTCGATCCCAGCATCACCAATGCGATGTATTGGGCCAGGCGCCTTCACCTGTTCCTGACCGGGCCGGAAGTGAACGCTTGGCATTATTGGTGGTTGATTTCCGGGAATGCGGACAACGAAGGGCTTACGGACACAGCGGGCAATCCCGCCAAGCGCATGTATGTGCTCGGCCAGTGGAGCCGGTTTGTGCGTCCCAACTATTATCGCATTGGCGCCACTAACACCGGCAGCGCCTTTATCAGTGCCTACAAAAGCACCAACTCCGCTTTTGCCGTTGTGGCCATCAACACCAACACCACGTCCATCAATCAAACCTTCAACCTGACGAATTTCAGCGCCACATCGGTGACGCCGTGGATGACGACGAGCAATCTCTCGCTGGCCAGCCAGACACCCGTCACTGTGAGCGGCCCCTCGTTCACCTACACCCTTCCGGCCATGAGTGTGGTGACTTTCGTGGGGCAGGGCAGCACCAACCCGCCAAACACGGCGCCGACGCTGGCGCCGGTGGCCAGTCGAACGACCAACGCGGGGATTACCCTGGTTATTACCAATGTGGCAACGGACACCGACCAGCCGCCCCAGACATTGACGTTCAGCCTGCTCAGCGCTCCCAACAACGCGACCCTTGTGCCGCTCAACGCCACCAACGCCGTCTTCACCTGGCGCCCGCTGGTGAGCCAGGCCGACACGACCAACACGATTACGGTGAAAGTGGCCGATGGGACGCCGGGTTTAAGTGCGACCGGCAGTTTTACGATCAAAGTCAATCCACTGGCCCAGCCGACGGTGAGTTCGATCAACGTATCGGGCGGGCAGGTAAGTTTGGTGGCGACCGGAGCCGTGGGTCCGGATTACACGTTGTGGGCCTCGACCAATCTGACGAGCTGGCAGGTCCTGTTCACGAGCAATTCACCGGTGACGCCGGTCACGCTGGTGGACACCAACTTCAACGCCAACCCCGTCCGCTTTTACCGCATCCAGATCGGGCCCTGAGCGATTCATACCAATTCCCAGAGACAATCCGGTGCAATGTGGTAGGGCGGCGCTGCTGCGCCGCCGGGCCAGGTGGCCGCGCAGCAACGCGGCCCTACCGTCTGGGAAATGTGCCGATTATTATCGGGAAATGGTATCAATCATCAAATTTGCCAATGTTTAAGATGAAGTTGCCTCTTTGTCAGTAGAGAATTCTCCATGATAATCATAGTTTCGTCCATTCCATACGACCGGGAATGGTGATAGTATTTCATTAAATTTGTTCAGAAATCACAATAACAACACAGAGAACCCTATGAAAAAACTACACAGAACGGTTTCAATAATCGCCGTGTTGAGCAGCTTCGCTGTCGCAGCCCAGGCGCAGGTAATCGGTAGCTGGCAAGGCGCCGGTGATAACGGATGGATCGACTGGGGTAACCTAACGTCGATCACGGCTCCCGCCAATATGCCAGTCCCATACAGCTTCGCCGCTGGGGTCGTACCCGGCTACGCTCAAAGTCTCCAATTGACGAAAGCTGGATGGAGTCAGGACCTCTCCATCAAGTTGGAGAACACCCCGGGGGATATGGCGGCTTTCCTCAACAACCATTTGTTTTCGATCACGTGGTCGATCCCAGCCGGAACGGGTGGCGGATATGAACAGTTGTGGGGGCTTTATATCAACGCCTCAAGTTACGGATTTAACCTGCAACCTGCCTCTGAGGTTTCAACCACCGGGTCGGGCTCGAAATCCGGCACTGGTGGCGAACTGGACTTTTGGAGCGGCAGCCCGGCGCAGACGCAAACCATAACTTGGGACTATTCAAGCATCCTGCCTTCGATTACGGCCACCCCCAGCAGTGGTTATATCGAATTGGTTTTGACCAGCAACAGTGGCGGTGGTGCTCCCAATACCTTTTACTTCAATAATGCGGTGTTGTCGGGTGGGCCTGTCCCGGAACCTTCCACCCTGGCATTGATTGGCCTTGGTGTCGCGGGCTTGTTCTGGCTGCGTCGCAAAAACAGTTAAGACGTACCCGGCGACGGCGCACGTCCATTCTGAAGACGATTCATTCCTCCGCTCGGCTCATGCCGCGCGGAGGTTTTTTATCGCCGGCAGTGACTATTCGGGCTGATGTGATCCCGCTTTTTTATCTCCGCCTTTGTGCGATGTTAAAGAAATGAATCTGAAAGAAAGGCTTAAAGAGGCAAAACGCGCAAGGAGAACGTGCGTCTTAAGAAATGCCTTTGTTTCATTGGTGTTAGCGGCGTTCAGTGTGTCGAGTCAGGCCCAGACTACGACCTGCATCATTGATCAGTTCAACCCGGCCGGAACCGGAGGGAACAGCTATTCTGGCGGCCAGATCGGGAACGTCTGGGGCAACTGGTTTGGCAGTGCGTTTCAATCCCTCGTCTGGGATTCCGCCAACGACGCCAGCAATAATCCAAGCTCCGGCTCCATGAAAATCACCGCCAGCTTCAACGGCAGCAACGGCACCAATCAATTCGAGGTTTATAATGGGATGAATGGCATTACCCCGGCGTTGAATGGATTACGGTACACGAATTTTCAGTGCGATGTCCGCTTTGACCCCGGCTCCGCCAAGGCTACCAATGGCGGGGTGGCCAGCTTCGGTCACCTGCAATTCGGCACCAGCACCGCTTCCTCCGGCCAGGCTTATTTTGGGGGCCAAAATTACGGTATCGACATCGTTGCGACCAACACCGGTTGGGTTCACATCAGCATAGCCATTGATGCGGTGACGTACACCAACCTGCAAAGCATCAATGACGTGTTGATCCACATTTACGGACCGTATTACAGCCCGGGATTGAGCGGCACTTCGATCCTCTGGGTGGACAACATCCAGTTTGTCGGCGCTTCCCCGGTGACCACCAACTGCGTGGTGGATTGGAACAACGTGCATCAAAGGATAGACGGCTTTGGCGCGTCCTCGGCTTGGGATGGCAGTTGGACGACCAATCAGGCGGACATTTTGTTCTCCACCAATATGGGCGTTGTTTTCTCCGACAATCTTGGCAACAAATACACCAATAACGGCGTCGGTCTTTCCTTGTTGCGCAACCGCATTGCCCCGGCCAGTTCCGCTTCAGCGAGCGCGACACCAACGACGGTCGAAACGAGCATTATGCAATGGGCCCAGGCCCGCGGTGCCCGGGTTTGGAGCACGCCTTGGACCCCGCCTGCAGGATTTAAAAGCACTAACGACATCTACGATACCGGCAAAGCCACCGGCAACGGAATAAATGGCGGTAGTTTCTTGGGCGGCAATGCCACAAATCTGGCCTACGCCAGCCAATTGGCCAACTACGTCGCCTCAATGAAGAATACTTACGGCGTCAACCTCTACGCCATCTCCGTCCAAAACGAGCCGGATGCGAATGTCACCACCTACGAGGCGTGCCAGTGGACCAATACGCTAATTCATGATTTTGTCACCAACCTTTATAATGCGCTGGTGGCCAAAGGCGTCGGTTCAACGAAGATCATGCTTCCTGAAAGCCAAAATTGGCAGGATTATCAGAATCTTGCAGGTCCGGCCATGGCCGATCCAAATGTCGCGGCGGAGGTGGGCATTATTGCCGACCACAATTATGACGGCGCCAACGGGCCGGCGACGCTGACCAAGAATAGTTATGGCAAAGCGCTTTGGGAGACGGAGGTTTCCCAGCTCAACGGCGAGAGCAGCGACATTGCCAATGGCATCTATTACGCCCAGCGGATCTTCCTGTTCATGACGGTTGCGCAAGCCAACGCCTGGCATTACTGGTGGCTCGTTCCCTACGGAAGCAATACGGGTCTGATGGACACCAATGCCGCGTCCACCAAACGGTTGTTTACCGTTGGCAACTATAGCCGGTTTGTCCGCCCGGGCTATTACCGGATCGGGGTGTCCAACAACGCTTTCACCTCGATCAGCGCCTATAAAGACACCAACTCCAGCAGCTTCGCCATCGTCGCCATCAATTCCAGCTTCACCACTGTGACCCAGATTTTTAATCTGGCCAGCTTCCCTGCGGTTGGCTCCGTGACCCCTTGGATCACTTCCAGTAATCTTTCGCTGGCCAATCAATCTGCTGTCAGCGTCGCCAATGCATCTTTTACTTATGCGCTGCCGGCCTTGAGTGTGGTGACCTTCGTGGGACAGCAGCAACCAACCAACACGCCACCGACCCTGGCGCCGGTTGCCAATCAAACGATCAATGCGGGAGTCACCCTTGTTGTCACCAATACGGCCATTGACACGAACCAGCCGCCCCAAACATTGACGTTCAGCCTGCCCAGCGCTCCCACCAACGCGACCCTCACGCCGCTCAACAACACCAACGCCGTCTTTACCTGGCGACCGCTGGTGAGCCAGGCCGACACGACCAACCCGATTACGGTGAAAGTGGCGGACAGCGCGAGCCTGAGTGCGACCAACAGTTATACGATCAAAGTCAATCCCCTGGCCCAACCGACGGTAAGTTCAATCAGTATGTCGGGCGGGCGGGTGAGTCTGGTGGCGACGGGCGCGGTGGGGCCGGATTACACGTTATGGGCCTCGACCAATCTGACGAGCTGGCAGGTTTTGTTTACGAGCAATTCACCGGTGACGCCGGTCACGCTGGTGGACACCAACTTCAACGCCTACCCCGTCCGCTTTTACCGCATCCAGCTTGGCCCATGACCCTTTGTAAAAATCGTCTGCCGCCGACAGCAGAGAATCATCCATGCGAAACATAATTTCATCCATTCCCCAAAATCAGCCACCTGCCATCAGCGGGGTTAACCGGTCCAGCCGAAGCCGGATAGGGTGGTGGGTCAGTTTGCAATTTCGGCGGGACGAGCGTCCTCGCGAGCCGGCCTTGGCGCGGCGAAACGCAGCGGAGACGGCTGATCAGCAACCTCGCCCCACCCCAAACTGACCCGCTGCCTCAAATGGGAATTGCGGTTTGCCAGACGTGGCAGCTTCGACACCAGATTGACACAGCAGCCGATTCGAAAAACCGGGTCGCGTCAAGTCCTGCAATTTGATTTCATTGCCGAATCACAAAATTCGTCTAAAAATATAGGCTTCATATGAAAACATTTCTTAAATGCTTTATTCTGGCCGCTTTGTTTTTGGCCAACAGCCCATTGCCGGCGACGGCGGCCAACCGATCGCCGGAAAAACTCTCCGACGGCATCATCGTCCCCCTCAACGGCTCCTTCCTCAAACTCGAGGTCTTCGCCGACAATGTCATCCGCGTCGTGTCGGCCAAAGACCGCGCGTTCTTCGCCCGCAGCACGCCCGCTACCGAGGTGCGACGCAAGGAAAAAACCCGCTGGAAACTCGACACCCGCGACGGCGTGGCAACGCTCTCGACGGCGAAGCTCCAGGTGCGGGTGGACCTCGCCACCGGCGCGGCTTCGTTTTTCGACTCCACGGGCAAACCCATCCTGGCCGAAAAAACCGATGGCCGGACGATCACTCCCGCCGAAGTGCAGGGCGAACCGACGTTCCACGTGCGCCAGCAGTGGGAACCGAACGCCGATGAATCGCTCTACGGCCTCGGCCAGCGGCAAATCGGCATCCTCGATATCAAGGGCTGGGACCTCGACTTGTGGCAGCACAACACGCACGTCGTCGTGCCGTTCCTGGTGTCGAGCCGCGGCTACGGCGTGTTGTGGGACAACCTTTCGTTCACACGCTTCGGCGACCTGCGCGAATTCACGTCCATCCCCGCCGATTGTTTGGTGGATGTTTCCCACCAGCCCGGCGGCCTCACCACCGGCACGTTCAGAGCGACCGATCCCGGCCAACTGGCAGACTCGCATGCCACCAACGATATTTCCTTCGTCTCCACCAACCGCACGCGTGTCTGGCACCGGTGGGAGGGTGAACTCGTTGCGCCCGCAACCGGTGATTATCAATTCAAGACCTATTCCAACGGCCGCATCAAGCTGTGGCTCGACGGCAAGGTCGTCATTGACCATTGGCGGCAGGGCTGGCTGACGGACAACGACCAGATCAAGGTCCGGCTCGAGGCCGGACATCACTACGTCCTCAAGCTCGAACACGGTGGCGACGAGGCGAACACGATGCAGCTGACCTGGAAAACGCCCGCGCCCGACGACAGCACGTCGTTATGGTCCGAGGTCGGCGACGGCGAGGATTATTATTTCGTTTACGGCCCGGCGCTCGACACGGTCATCGCCGGTTTCCGGCAGTTGACCGGGCAGGCCACGTTGATGCCGGAATGGGCGTTTGGCTTGTGGCAGTCGCGACAGCGCTATGAAACCGACAAGCAAAGCCTCGACGTGGTGGATGAGTTTCGCCGCCGTGCCATCCCGTTCGACAACATCGTGCAGGACTGGCAATACTGGCCGCGCAACGCCTGGGGTTCCCATGAGTTTGATCCGAAGCGATTTCCGGATCCGGTTGGCTGGCTCAAAGCCCTGCACGACCGGCACGCGCACGTCATGATTTCGGTCTGGGGCAAATTTTACTCCGGCACGACCAACTTCGACGCGATGCAAAAGGCCGGGTTCCTCTACCAGCCCAATCTCAAGGAAGGCATCCACGACTGGATTAATTTTCCCTACACGTTTTACGACGCGTTCAACCCCGCCGCCCGCAAACTCTTTTGGTCGCAAATGAACACGGCGCTCTTCCGCAAGGGCGTTGACGCCTGGTGGATGGACGCCACCGAACCCGACCTGACGCCGTCGCCGCCCACGCTCGAAGGTCAGCGCACCCACATGATGCCCACCGCGGCGGGCACGGCTTCGCGCGTGATGAACGGTTACGCCCTGTTGAACAGCCGGGGCGTTTATGAAGGCCAGCGCAGTGTCGCGCCCGACCAGCGCGTCTTCATCCTCACCCGCTCGGGCTTCGCCGGCATCCAACGCTACGGCACAGCCACCTGGTCCGGCGACACGACGGCAACGTGGACCGGATTGGCGAAGCAGATTCCCGCCGGCCTGGGCTTTTGCATCTCCGGCGTGCCGTATTGGACCATGGACATCGGCGGCTACACCATGGAACAAAAATTCTCCACGGAAAATCCCACGCCGGCGAATGTCGAGGAATGGCGTGAGCTCAACACCCGCTGGTTCCAGTTTGGGACGTTCTGTCCGTTGACGCGTTTGCACGGCGAATTGAAACCGCGCGAACCATGGACCTTCGGCGGCGATTCGCATCCCGCTTATCAAACCATTGTCAAATTTGACCACCTGCGCTACCGCCTGTTGCCTTATATTTATTCCATTGCCGGGGAGGTGACCCTGGACGCCGGCACGATGATGCGGCCATTGGTCATGGATTTCCCAGGCGACACGAAGGTCCGTGAAATCACCGATGAATACATGTTCGGCCCGGCATTCCTCGTCGCGCCCGTCACCACCTACCAGGCGCGCAGCCGCAATGTCTATCTGCCGTCCGGATTGAAGCAGGGAACTCCCTCTCCTCCATCCGGTATGGAGGAGAGGGCTGGGGAGAGGAGGCGCGTTGGTTTTCAGGAAGCCCCTCTCTCCGGCTCTCTCCCCGCTTCCCGCCATGCGGGACGGGGCGAGAGTGGTCATGTTGTTGATTGGTACAACTTCTGGACCGGTGCGATTACTGCGGGCGGACAGACCATTGACACCCCGGCGCCCTACGACTCGATGCCACTGTTCATCCGCGCCGGGTCCATCATTCCGTTCGGCCCGGAACTGCAATACACCGGCGAGAAACCGGCCGACCCGATCACGCTGTATGTTTATGCGGGCGCGGACGGCACGTTCACGCTCTACGAGGACGACGGCCTCACCTACAACTACGAGAAAGGCGCCTTTGCGCGCATTCCGATTCATTGGGATGACGCGGCAAAGACGCTGATCCTCGGCAAACGTGAGGGCAAGTTCCCCGGCATGTTGGCCAAACGCACCTTCAACGTCGTGCTGGTTGCCAAGGACAAGCCGGCCGGTTTTTCATTCACCCCGAAGGCGGACCAGACCGTCGCTTATCAAGGCAAAGAGGTGAAGGTGAAGTTTGAGTGATGCGTTGATGCCGCCTTGTTCAACTGTTCTGGAATGAGAACCATGAAATTCATCACGGGCGGCCTGCGTCGTTTGTCGTGTGTCCTGGGGTTGCTCCTGCTGGGACTGGGAACCGCATTCCTCCGCGCCCAGCAGGACAAGCCGGCCCCACCGCCGCTGGTCCAGGTCCAGCCGCCCCCGCAACCGCCGTCCCGGGTTCAACCCCCTGAGAACCAGCCGGTCAAGATTGAGCCGGTTCAGGAACCACCGCCACTCTATCTCGACACCAATCAGCCCGTCGAGAAACGCGTCGAAGACCTGCTCGGACGCATGACGTTGGAGGAGAAGATTGCGCAGGTCCACGCCGACTCGAAATTCTCCACCGCCGCCATTCCGCGGCTGGGCATCCCGCGCCGCTGGATTGATGACGGCCCGCACGGCGTGCGCGAAGACGTCGGCCCCTACTCGTGGAACGCCGCCGGACGCAACGACGATTATGCGACCTGGATGCCGGCGTTGAGCGCCCTGGGTTCCACCTGGAACGTGGACCTGGCGACTGCCCACGGCAACGTGCTCGGACAGGAAGCGCGGGCGCGCAACAAGGACATCCTGCTCGCGCCGATTGTTGACATCGCACGCACCCCGATCTGCGGGCGGATTTACGAATATTTCGGCGAAGACCCGTTCCTGAACACGCGCCTGGGGGTGAACTACATCGAAGGCGTGCAATCCAACGACGTGGCGGCGTGCGTGAAACATTTTGCCGGCAACAACCAGGAGGACGGGCGGGGAAGCCTCAACATGGACATGGACGAACGCACCTTGCGCGAGATTTACCTGCCGCCGTTCGAGGCCGCCGTCAAGGAGGCCCACGTCTGGGCCGTCATGGGCGCCTACACCAGATTCCGCGGCGAGTATTGCGCCTACAACGATTATCTCATCAATAAAATCCTCAAGGGCGAATGGGGTTTTCCGGGGCTGGTGATGTCCGATTGGGGGGGCACCTACTCCACGCGCGAAGCCGCGTTGGGCGGATTGGACGTGGAAATGGGCACCTTGGTCGGGTCGGAGGACCAATCGGCCTACACCAATTTTTTCCTGGCCAGCCCGTTTCTGGATGCCATTCGCACCAACGGCATTCCGGTGTCGGTCCTGGACGACAAGGTGCGGCGCAGCCTGCGCGTCATGTTCGCCTCGCACATCTTTGATCCCGTGCGCCTGCCCGGCGCGCTCAACTCGCCGGAACATCGGGCCACCGCGCAACGCGTCGCCGAGGAATCCATGGTCCTGTTGAAGAATAACAACAACGCGCTGCCGCTGGACGTGTCCAAAATCAAATCGGTGGCGGTGATTGGTGAAAATGCCGTCCGCACCAATGCTGCGGGTTTCTTTGGCGCCGGTGTCAAAACCATGTATGAAGTCACCCCGCTCGCCGGCATCGTGCAGCGCGTCAGTGGCAAGATGAACGTCACCTATTCGGCCGGTTACAGCAAATCCGGCACCGATTCGAACATGGTGGAACGCGCCGTCACGGCGGCGCGCCAGGCGGATGTCGCCATCATCGTCGCCGGCCTCAATCATTCCCGCTATCTGGACGACGAAGGCTGGGACCGGACCAATCTCAGTTTGCCGTACGGCCAGGACGAATTGATTCGTCGCGTCGTCCAGGCCAATCCGCGAACGATTGTAGTTTTGGTGTCGGGTCCGGCGATTGAGCTGGGTCAGTGGCTGACGCAGGTGCCGGCGGTGTTGCAGGCGCACTATTCCGGCATGGAAGGCGGCCATGCGCTCGCCCGCATCTTGTTCGGCGACGTGAACCCGTCGGGCAAGCTGACCGTCACCTATCCAAAACAACTGCTGGATTCACCGGCCCACGCGCTGGACACGTATCCGGGCACGAACGGCACGCTTTTCTACAAGGAAGGATTGCTGGTGGGTTACCGCTGGTTCGATGCGAAAGACATCGAGCCGCTGTTCCCGTTCGGTTTTGGCTTGAGCTATACCACGTTTGAATATTCCAACCTGAAACTCGTCCCCGGCCACGGCACCAACGGCCCGGTCGTCACGGCCCAATTCGACCTTGCCAACACCGGCCCCCGCGCGGGCGCCGAGGTGGCGCAACTCTACATTCACCAGGACAATCCGAGCCTGCCGCGGCCGCTGAAGGAACTGAAAGGCTTCAAAAAGATTTCCCTGAAACCGGGCGAAAAGCAGACCGTCTCCATCCCGCTCGACCAAAGAGCCTTCGCCTTCTACGACCCGGCAAAAGCCGGCTGGGTCTCCGAAGCCGGCAATTTCGAGATTCTGGTGGGCAGCTCTTCACGCGACATTCGTTTGCAGGACAATTTCCACTTAGTACAAACGACGGTGGAGAAATAGATCGCTGAAGTAGGACAGCGCTTCCAGCCTGTCTCTGACCCAATTGGAGCACCGATTTCCAAATCGGCACGGTCCGACGGACGCAGATTTATTTTTAACCGCAGCTCCGCTGACGCGCGAGCGGGAGACGCACAGAGCGCAAAGAATTTCCAACCGGGCCGCAGAAAATCAACCGCGAACCATGCCAACCACGCGAACGCCCCATTGAAGACTGCAAGGAACGCGGGGATGACGCCGTTGAGCCGCAGGAAATGGAGAACGAAGTGCTGCGCTAGGGTGTGGTTTCGAGGCAGGCGGCCAGGGCGTAAACCAACGCGGCATTCCAGTTGATGGCGATTTCGTTGGTTCGGTAATCCCCCTGTTCATCGTGCCAGTCACCGGCCTTGGGATGCGGACCGCCGACGAGATAGCCCGGCCACGGATTCAACACATTGGCGCCGCCGGAACGGCGGTCATGCGGGTGCATCGGCGGACGGAAACCGATTCCCGTGACGAATGACCGGCCGTAGCAATTGCGGCCAAACAAATGATTCAGGGCATCGAGACACACGGCGCGATACCCGCGTTTGCCGGGCGACAGGCGGTCGGCGGCCATGAGCAGGAGCGTCTGCCGGGCCACGCCACCGTTGCAGCCCCAGTAGTAACGCGAGCCCAGCGGACGTTCGTAACCGTCGCGGCTGGCGGTTTGCACGATGTCGTCCGCCACGGCCAGCAGGTTGCCGTGGACCAGTTTCACCAGGGCCGGGTCGCGGCCCGGTCGCTTTGAAAACAGGTAGGTGATGAGTCCCAAATTCTTCGTTTCGTCCCAGTCGAAATCGCTGTCCACCTGGCCGTTCACCGCCTTCACGCGGGTTTCGAGGTCAAGCAAGGCGTCGGGCGAGCCGGTGGTTTCCCAGAGTTCCGCCGCCGCCCACAGCCGGTTTTGGGGAACGCCATTCTGCCGGTGGTTGGGCTGGTTGATTTCATAGACGCCGGTGCTGAAGCCGGTCGGGTCGGCCTGATGATATTCCGGGTGGGCTTTCAGGAATTGATAGCTCAATTGGGCGGCTTGCAAGCAGCGGTCGGCAAAGGCCGGGTCGTAGGGCCGGAAAATCCGCGCCGCCTGTGCCATCATCCCCACAAAATCGGCGGTGGCCTCGCTGCCCCAGGGAGTGAAGTAGCGGTCCGCCGTCTCAGCTTCCGGCAGGATGAACCCGCCGAAACTGCGCGTGGTGAGTTTATGATACACCGAACCGTCCGGCGCCTGCATGGTCAGCAGCCAGTCCAGCTCCCATTTCAATTCGGCCAGAAAATCCGGCAGCTTGCCGCCGGACTCCGGAAGGTCGAGCCGGACGTTGCGGAGTTGCGGACCGAAATCCTCCCAGGCCCGGAACAGTGTGCCGACCGTGACGCCGGCGTTGACGGTGTATTTGTTGTAATCGCCCGCGTCGTGCCAGCCTTTCGTGCCGTCCTTGTTCGTGTGGCCGCCGCCGACGTAATCCAGCCACGCATCGTTGGTGTGGCAGGTCGCGTGCGCGAAGGTTTTGCCGTGATGCGTGGCGCTGACAGCGGTGCCGCAGCGCCATAAATAAAATCCGAGCATGACGGTGTGGAATGGTTCGCGATAAACGTCCGCCGCGATGTGGAACGGCGCGGACCGGCCCACGCCCGGTACGTCGAGTTGATAGTCGCCGGGCCGGGTGACGGACGAAAAATCAGCCGTGTAGAGCTGCTCCTGCGTGTCCGGGTCCAGAACCGGGCCGGTGGCTTTGCCGGTGAAGGCCGTCGAGCCATCGGTGACGCGGACCACGGTAAAATTCGCGCAAGGCGCAGCGATCGTTGCCTGTTTCTCCGCGTTCGGCAGGTAACCGACGGTGTTGAGGCGAATCGGAAGGGATTCGTTTTCCGCAGCCCGGGCTGTGCTCGTCAGCAGGAAGGCGCAAATTGCGGCCGCCAGAGACAATTTAAAACCCTTGTAGCAGCCGAGGTGACGAGGCTCCATTATATTGCCGTTTTTGAAGTGAGCCTCCTCACGTCGGCTGCCACGATTCACGCTGCATTGACGTTCGCCAGAGCCGCGTAAACGCGGAACTCCGAGCGGGGTAACGTCAGGAAGCTGGCAGAAGAGGCACATCATCATCCATCAGCCAAGCGATTTCCCGGCGCGAAAGCAAGCCTGCAGGGCTGGCCGCCGTGTCATCTATTTGACCGACAAGCCATGGTCTCCGGATTGGTCTAATTTGTTCCCCGATTTAAACCGGCCGGGATATGATTTTTATGTTCCGGCGTGGCGGTGCCAGGCAAAAAAAATGATTGTCTGTAAGCGTCAGCAAAACCATTATCTGTCAACTCTATGCAACTCCATTGGATCGACCTTAGCATCATCGTCCTGTATCTGATCGCCACGATTTTTGTCGGCTTTTGGGTTTCCAAACGGGCGTCCAAGGACATGAAGTCCTATTTCCTGGGTGGCAACAAGCTGCCCTGGTACATGCTGGGCGTTTCGAATGCGTCGGGCATGTTCGACATCTCGGGCACCATGTGGCTGGTTTATGTGACGGCCACGTATGGAATGAAAGGGGTTTGGTTGCCGTGGCTTTGGCCCGTGTTCAACCAGATTTTCCTGATGGTTTATATGTCCATCTGGCTGCGGCGTTCGAACGTGATGACGGGGGCGGAATGGATCCAGACCCGGTTTGGCAAGGGCCCCGGCGCCACGGCGTCGCACATCATCGTGGTTGTGTTTGCGCTGGTGAGCGTGATCGGGTTCCTGGCCTACGCGTCCAAGGGCATCGGCAAGTTCGCCGGCGAGTTCCTGCCGGGGCACCTCTCGGACGACACCTATGCGTGGATCCTGATGGGCATCACGACGCTCTACGTCGTCAAAGGCGGGATGTTCAGCGTGGTTTTCACCGAAGTCATCCAGTTCTGCATCCTGACTGTTGCTTCCATTGCCATCGGCATCATTGCCATGGTCAAGGTCGCCCCGGACATGCTGGACAAGGTGATTCCCTCGGGCTGGCATGACCTGTTCTTCGGCTGGAACCTCGGTCTGAACTGGACCTCCATTCCCGAAATCAATAACAAGATCGCACATGATGGCTATTCGCTCTTCGGAATTTTCTTCATCATGATGTGTTTCAAGGGGATTCTGATCAGCGCGGCCGGCGCGGCGCCCAATTATGACATGCAGCGTGTACTCTCGACGAAAGGCCCCCGGGAGGCGGCGCTGATGAGTTCGACGGTCAATGTGGTGCTGTTCTTCCCGCGGTACATGATGATTATGGGCCTGACGGTTTTGGCCCTGGCCTTCTACACCCCGGATTTGGCGGCGATGGGCGACAAGCTGGACCTCGAAAAAATATTGCCGCTGGCCCTGGCGAGGTTTGTGCCAGTCGGCATTCTGGGGCTGGTCATAGCCGGCCTGCTGGCGGCGTTCATGTCGAATTTCGCGGCGACCGTCAACGCGGCCCCGGCCTACCTGGTCAACGACATTTACAAGCGGTACATCAATCCCAACGCACCCGCCAAGCGCTATGTGTGGTTGAGCTATCTGGTTTCCTTCGCGGTCGTCGTCGTCGGTCTTCTTTTCGGCCTTATCACGCATTCCATCGACTCGATCGTGCAATGGATTGTGTCAGGTCTGTGGGGCGGCTACACGGCCTCGAATGTTCTCAAGTGGTATTGGTGGCGGTTCAACGGCTGGGGTTATTTCTGGGGCATGGCCACCGGCCTCGGCAGTTCGCTGATTGTGCCTCTGCTGTTCCCGCAGCTCCATGCCATCAACACGTTCCCGATCATCCTCGGCATCTCCCTGGTGGGCGCCATCCTCGGAACGTTCCTGACTCCTCCGGAAGAGGAGCAAGTCTTGAAGGACTTCTACCGGCAAGTGCGGCCTTGGGGTTTCTGGGGACCGGTTTATGAAAAGGTTGTCAAAGAAGACCCCAGCTTTCAGCGGAACAAAGATTTCTTCCGCGACATGTTCAATATCGTGGTCGGCACCATCTGGCAGACCTGTTTCATTGTGCTCGCCATGTTCCTGGTGACACGCCACTTCCGCAATGCCTTGATCACCTTGGTGGTGCTCGTCGTCACCTGCGTCATCCTGAAAAAGACCTGGTACGACCGGTTGCCGGCGCCCACGCCCGACCCCGACTCCGTGCCTGATCTCCAGGGCCAGCCCGAAACGGGCGCCGCCACCGCTGCCAGGTAAGTTCTCAAAATTTCACATAAAAAAACCAGCCATGCGTTACGGACACTTTGACGACCAACAGCGCGAATACGTCATCACCCGGCCCAACACACCGCTGCCGTGGATCAATTACCTCGGCTGCGAAGCGTACTTCGGCATCATCTCGAACACCGCCGGCGGCTATTCCTTCTACCGCGACGCGCGCCTGCGCCGCCTGACCCGGTACCGCTACAACAATGCACCGTTCGACGTCGGCGGGCGGTATCTCTACATCCGCGACAACGAGAACGGCAAATTCTGGTCGCCTTCGTGGCAGCCGACGCGCACCAAACTCGATAAATATGAATGCCGCCACGGCATGGGCTATACCACCATCAGTTCGAGCTACAGCAAGATCGAAGCGCAAACCACTTATTTTGTGCCGCTCGGCGAAACGCTGGAAATCTGGAAATTCTCGGTGACCAACCGGCGCAACAAGCCGGCGAAGCTTTCGATTTTTTCCAGCATCGAGTTCTGTTTGTGGGACGCGCAGGACGATGCCACCAACTTCCAGCGCAACTTCAGCACCGGCCAGGTCGAAGTCAACAACGGGGTCATCTACCACAAGACCGAATATCGCGAGCGCCGCAACCACTTCGCGTATTTCGCCTGCTCGGAAAAACTCGCCGGTTTCGATACGCAACGCGACACGTTCCTCGGCGCTTATCGCAGTTGGGACAACCCGGCGGCAGTGGAGCGTGGCAAATCCTTCAACTCGGTCGCGCACGGCTGGGCGCCGCACGGTTCGCATCACGTCAAAGTGAATTTGAAGCCCGGCGAAACGAAGGAAATCATCTTTGTCCTTGGCTACCACGAGAATCCGGCGGACAAAAAGTTCGACCCGCCGGATTCGCAGACGATCAACAAGCAGACCGTCAAGCCGGTTATCGCCAAATATCTCAAGGGCAAAAATGTCGCCGCCGCCTTCCAGTCGTTGCGGGAAAATTGGGACGGCCTGCTCAGCACCTACCAGGTGCAGTCGCCCGACATCCACGCCAACCGCATGGTCAACATCTGGAACGCCTACCAGTGCATGGCCACGTTCAACATGTCGCGCTCGGCGTCGTTCTACGAATCCGGCATCGGGCGCGGGCTCGGCTTCCGCGATTCCAACCAGGACCTGCTCGGCTTCGTCCACATGGTCCCGAGTCGCGCCCGCGAACGCATCCTCGACCTGTCGGCGACGCAGCTCAAATCCGGCGGCGCATTCCATCAATACCAGCCGCTGACCAAACGCGGGAACAATGACATCGGCAGCGGCTTCAACGACGACCCGCACTGGCTCATCCTCGGCGTCGGCGCTTACATCAAGGAAACCGGCGACTGGGGTATCCTCGACGAACCGGTGCAATTCGAGAACGAACCCGGCTCCGAGCAGCCGCTTTATGAACACCTGCGCCGCAGCTTCAATTACACCCTCGAACGCATCGGCCCGCATGGCCTGCCGCTCATCGGCCGCGCCGATTGGAATGATTGCCTGAACCTCAATTGTTTTTCCGACACACCCGGCCAATCGTTCCAGACCACGACCAACAAGGACGGCAAGGTCGCCGAGTCGGTCTTCATCGCCGGCCTGTTTGTAATGGTCGGGAAGGAACTGGCGACCATTGCGAAAAAACGCGGGTTGAACAAGGAAGCGGAACGCTGCCTGGCCGAGGCGGCCAAAATGGAAAAGGTCATTTACCAGCACGGCTGGGATGGAGCGTGGTTCGTGCGCGCCTATGACGACTTCGGCAAGCCAATCGGCTCGAAGGTGTGCAAAGAGGGCAAGATTTTCATCGAGTCGCAGGGCATGTGCATCATGGCCGGCATCGGCCTGAAAGATGGCAAGGCCAGGCGCGCGCTGGCATCGGTGAACAAGCATCTCGCCACGAAGCACGGCATCGTGCTCCAGCAACCGGCTTTCTCGAAGTATTACATCCACCTGGGCGAAATCTCCTCGTATCCTCCGGGTTACAAGGAAAACGCCGGGATTTTCTGCCACAACAATCCGTGGATCATCATTTCCGAGACGATGGTGGGCAACGGCAATCGCGCCTTCGATTATTACACCCGCATCAATCCCTCGGCGCGAGAGAAAATCGGCGACCTGCACCGCTGCGAGCCTTACGTCTTCGCGCAGATGATTGCGGGCAAGGACGCGCCGACGCACGGCGAGGCGAAGAACTCGTGGCTCACCGGCACCGCCGCGTGGACCTACTTCACCGCCACGCAATGGATCCTGGGCATCCGGACCGAATTCGACGGCCTGCGGGTTGACCCGGTGATTCCGGCCAAATGGAAGGGCTTCACCGTCACGCGCCGTTTCCGCGGCAACACCTACGTCATCGAAGTCAGGAATCCGAAGGGCAAACAACGCGGCGTGAAAAAGCTGCTGGTGAATGGCAGGGAAATCGCGGGCAACGTCCTGCCCGTGCGCCCGCCGCAGTCAAAGCCCATCCAGGTCGAAGCCGTGCTCGAGGGCTGACCGCGAACCACGCGGACTACACGAACGGTTTAACCCGAATTCCGAAGTCGAAGTCGAGTGCGGCGCAGCCGCACGGGGAGCGCACGCCGCTGGCGTGCGGTTTTCGGCGGCTCGTCGAAAACCTCGTCCCACAAACTTTCTCGCGCCAAAATCGGACAAAGAATGTGAGATGAAGGTTTGGGCGATCCGCCCAAACCGGCACGCGGGCCGCGTGCGCTACCCATTCCTATTTCGGAATTCGGGTTAAACCCGAACTCCGAAGTTGAATTTCTGCGTTAGCGGCCGTCCCGGTCGCAGCCAAGTGGGGTGGGCGGGCGGTTGGAAAATGTTCCGTGACTTGAATGAAGCCAGTTGCTGCGCCCGAGGACGGGCGCACTCCGGCATGGCCTCGTCCGCCACGCCACCACCGGGCAACTTCGGAGTTCGGGCTAAACGGGAATGGCGGCTAAGCCATGATCAGATTTTCCCGGCGTTGGAATAAATTTTCACGTCTGTCACCACCGTCACCAGAACTGGTCGTCGGCCAACCGGCGGGTGGGATCAAACCGTCCAGTTGGGTTGCTGGGCTTCCAGCCGTTTGACCTCCATGCCCACAACGCAAACATCGTCCTCGAATTCAGAACTGGCGGAGAAATGTTTGATTTCGTCAAGCAGTCCCGTGAATAATTCGTTCGTCGGCAGTTTGGCGCGCTGGTTGACCGCCGCCAGCAGGCGCTCGGCGCTGAACGACTCGTGGTCTGCCCCTTCGGCTTCGATCAACCCGTCGGTGAAAAGCGCGATCAGGTCGCCCACCTCCATCGAACACCGGTGGGTGGGAAACTGTCCTTCGGCGAAAAGCCCCAGGGCCGGTCCCTTTTTTCGTCCCGGGCCATTCCCCAGCCATTCGGCCGTGCCCCGTTGCCGGTGCAGGAGTATCGGTTCGGGATGCGCCGCGCTGGCGTAGCGCAACTCCGCGCGGGCCACGTCGGCGATCAGGTAAAAGGCGGTGGCATACATGGTGGAGCCGGTTTGCTTGAAGACGCCCGCCACTTCGCGGTTGATCTGGGCGAGCAGCTCGCCGGGCTCGGTCGTCGTGCCGCTCAGGTCCGCCACCAGGGCGCGCATCATGGCCGTCACCAGCGCCGCGCGCACGTCATGGCCCATCACGTCGCAAATGAACAGGCCCACGGTCGTGTCCGAAAGCGGGATCACGTCGAAGAAATCCCCGCTGACCGCACCGGACGGGAAAAAGTAGCTGAAAAACTCCAGATCGCTTTCCGCGCGCGGCCTGTGCCGCGGCACGCAGGGGAATTCGTGCGGCAGCATGGCCAGTTGCAACTCGCGCGCCATCTTTAATTCCTCCACGGTTTGCTTGTTTTTCTGCTCCAGTTGCCGCGTGTACTCGCCCAGCTTCTCCTCGGCCTCCTTGAGGGCCGTGATATCGTGGGAAACGCCGAAAGTGCCGATGATATTCCCCTCTTCGTCACGCCACGGCACTTTGGTTGACAACACCCAATACATTTTCCCATCGGAGGTTTTGGTGCATTCCAGCTTGTCGAGCAAGGGCTCGCCGGTTTGCAGAATTTTTTGTTCGTCCTCGAAAGCCGGGCGGGCGCGCTCCTCCGGGAAAACGTCGAAATCCGTCTTGCCCGTGAGGTAGGCGGCAAACTGTTCCTCGCTCTGAAGATAAGACGGCCAGCTTTCCTCCTGCGCTGACGGGTTTGCCTCGTGGTAACGCTTGCGAACCAGTTGCAGGTTTTTTTTGATTTTCGCCTGGCTGACGCGCACAAAATGGGACTGAAGGTCTTTGAAATAAATGGCCTCCGGCAGGTATTCCATGAGGGTGCGGAACAAACCCCGTTCGTACGCCAGCTTGTCTTCCGCCAGTTTACGTTCTGTGATGGCCCGGTTGATGCCCACCAGGCCGATGATCTTTCCGTCCTGATCGTGCAGCGGAAGTTTGCTGGTCAACAGCCAGTGTTCCCGGCCTTCGTTGTCCAGGAAATGTTCCTCCCGGTTGATGACGGAGTGGCCCTGAATCACCCTCTGGTCGTCGGCGAAAAGTCTTTCGGCATGTTCGCGCGGAAAGAGGTCGAAATCGGTTTTGCCGACGGTCTCGGCCTCGGTTTTAAAGTGAAGGTTTTTCAGGTCGGCGAGGTTGGCCAGCGTCTTCCGGCCGGCGGTATCCTTGGCGTAGATGGCGTCCGGCAGGTTGTCGATCAATGTGCGCAGGAGGCGGCGTTCCTGGTCCAGCGTCTCTTCCGCTTGTTTCCGTTTTGTGATGTCCCGGCCTATGCCCACCAGGCCGATGGTCTTTCCGTCCCGGTCGCGGAGCGGCAGCTTACTCGTCAAGAGCCAGCGTTTCCGGCCGTCGGCGTCGTAGAAATGCTCCTCCCGGTTGATGACCGGCTCGCCGTGAAACACCTTCTGGTCGTCGTCATGAAATTTGTTGGCAACCTCCGGTGGGAAAAAATCATAATCGCTTTTGCCGATGGCCTCGGCCTCGGTTTTGCAGCGGAGGTTTTTCAGGTCGGCTGGATTGGCCATGGTCTTCCGGCCGGCGGCGTCCTTGGCGTAGATGGCATCCGGCAGGTTGTCAATCAGCGTGCGCAGCAGGAGGCGTTCCTTCAACAGCTCGGCCGTGCGCTCGGCCAGCACCTGCTCGGTCCGCCGGTGTTCCGTGAAGTCCCGGGAAATGCCAAACGTGCCGAAGACCCGCCCCGCCCGGTCGCGCAACGGCATTTTCGTCGTGGACACCCAGGTCACCCGGCCATCCGGCCAGGTCTCCTTTTCTTCGACGCTCACCATCGGCTGGCCGGTCTGCATGACGCGCTGTTCGTCGGCCAGGGCCTGCTGCGTGTAAATCGGCGCAAAGAAGTCCGCATCCGACTTGCCCACCGCCAGATGGGGATCGGCCAGGCCGAACCGCTTCGCCTGGGCCCGGTTGATCATCACAAACTGGCTGGCCGTGTCCTTGAAATAAATTGAATCCGGGATGTTGTCCATGAGCAACCCCAGCAGATGCCCGGCCCGGCTGTGTTCTTCGCGGATCAGGTGGCGTTCGCTGGTATTGTGGATCGCCCTGGCCAGCATCGGGCCGGTCAACTCCGGCACGAGCAAATAATCCTGCGCCCCCAGCGGCATCAGGCTGGCCGCCAGTTTCTCCTGCGCCCGGGTCGCCAGCACAATGATCGGCAAATGCGGCGCCGCCTCGTGGACCTTGACGAATGCCTCCGTGCCCTGGCCATCCGGCAGCGACAACGCCATGAGCACCAGGCCGGCGTTTCTGGCCTTCAGTTGGGCCAGACCGTCCGCCAGCCGGCCGGCACAAACCACCTCAAACTGTTGCTGGCGCAGCAGCCGCAGACACTTGGGCTGATCGCCGACGAGCAAAACTTCAAAGGATGGGTTTGACATGGTGTTTAGTGTTATTTGTTTGTCAGTCCAACCAGCATTTTCAAAACCATCCACGCCAGACGGGAGCGCGGTGTTCGACATGGTGATGATTCGTTTACCACTCTAAACCCCGGCCCGCGGTTGTCCAGCGCGTAGAAATCCGACCGGCCTTCACCCATGCCCGTCCGAGTTGGTGGCCGTGAAAGTCTGCTGGCGAAAAGAAAACACTACGGTCTAAAATAGGATTTGAAAAGGCTCTTGCAGACACTGATACCATTTCCTGATAATAATCGGCACATTTCCCAGACGGTAGGGCCGCGTTGCTGCGCGGCCATCATACCCGGCGGCGCAGCTCCGATAGATCGCGAGCCGGCAGCGCCGCCCTACCCATTGCACCGATTGTCTCTGGGAATTGGTATGAGATCAGGGCCAATCTGCGCGTTTTGGACCGCAGTGCCTGAACTTTGCGCCCTTTGTGGTTGCACGTATTTCGCGTCAATCCGTGTCTGGGTTTGTGTTTATTAAGCTGGCTTCAGTATCCACACACAATTGTCGCCCAAACTTTTTCCAGCGCGTCCGGCTTTGGCTTCAACGCGGTTTTCGCCGGGTTTCAGTTGAACGTTCTTCCAAATAAAAATGCCGTTGGTTCCGTCCGCGCGTTTGCCCTGTGATTTTCCGTTGAGCAGCAATTCCACCTCCTTGGCGTTAGAATAAATTTTCACGTCCGTCACCGCATTGGTGCGTTCGGTAAAACGGCGGCTGGTGATGTAAACCATCGGTTCATCCGACCAGTTCGCCTGGTAAAAATAAAAGGCGTCCTTCTTCGTCTTGCGGTCGTAGGTCACCAGCCCCTTGTCGTTGCGGCCCGGCACACCGCCTTCGTGGCGCGTGCTCACGGCGAAGTCGAACATGTTCCAGGCAAACGTGCCCCAGACGAACGGGCGCGCCTTCATCGCCGGCCAGGCGGTCTCGTGGACGATGGCCTGCCATTCTTCCGGATGCCATTGGCCGTCGGTCTTCGGTTGTTTCGGATTTTGTTCGTGCTGGGTTACATTCGCGCCCGCACCGTATTCGCTCACGCAAAATCCCCCGTGCCGGCTGTCCTGGCGGCGTGAGTCCAGTGACTTGCCAAAGTCGTCCTTGGTTCCCCAGCCGGAATACCAGCCGGGATAAATGTTCCAGCCCAGCAGGTCCGGGATTTTGTTCATTTGCGGCATCGCATTATTGCTCGTGGCGGCGATGGTCGGGCGCGTCGGGTCTTCGCCGTTGGCAACGATTTTCAAGTCCTGCAATTCGCGAAGCGGGTCCGGGCGGCCGGGCCAGAGTTCGTTGAACAGGCTCCAGACAAAAATGGAAGGATGATTGATGTTTTGCCGGATGAGGTCGAGCAACTGGCTGCGCGAGGTCTCCGCGAATTGCGGTGACGAATTGATTTCATTCACCTGCGGCAGTTCCGCCCAGACGAGAATGCCCGCCCGGTCGCACAGGCTGTAAAAATAATCGCTGTGTTGATAGTGCGCGCAGCGGATGACCGTGCAGCCCATTTCCTTGATGAGCTGGATGTCCTCGTCCATGTCCGCCTCGGAAATCGCCCAGCCCTGGTTGAACCGGTCCTGGTGCCGGTTCACTCCGTGCAACGGATACGTCCGGCCATTCAGGAAGAATCCCCGGTTGGGATCCACCGAATAAAACCGCAGGCCCAGCGGTTGCCCGACCGAATCCACCACACCATCCGCCGAACGCAACTCCACGACCGCTTTGTAAAGATACGGGTCCTGGCGCCCGTTCCATAAATGCGGGTTGGGCACCACCACCCGCAACGGATACGGCGCGGTGACATTGGCCGCGAGCTGGATGGGTTGTTCGCTCTTCGCCACCAGCTTTCCGCCGGCATCGAACACGCTCGCGACCAGTGTCAGCGGCTGGTTCCGCCGTGTGCCGTTGGAAATTTGCGCCGTCACATCAATCACCGCCTGTTTTGTCGTGACACTCGTCTGGAGCCAGGCGACGCCGGGCGAGCCGTGGTCCGTGAGCGTGAAATTTTCCCCGCCGGTCACAATCAAATGCACCGGACGATACAACCCGCCGTAAACCGAAAAGTCACCACTCAACGGCGCGATGTCCGGCTCCCACTTGTTGCTCACGCGCACGGCGAGCAGGTTGGTGCCGGTGGTGGACAGGTTGGTGGTGATTTCAAAAGCGAAGGCGCCGAAGGCGCCGCGATGTTGTCCAAGCCATTCGCCATTCAAATAAACGTCCGCCACCGAACTGGCCGCCTCGAACCGCAAAAAATATCTTTTGCCGGATTGCGGCGCGCCGGGGTTCAGGTCGCGCCGGTACCAGCCGGGTCCGCGATAAAAATCCTTTCCCTGTTGCGCCTCTTCCCAGCCCCAATTGTGCGGAATTGAAACTGCCGGCCAATCGCCGTCATTGAAGTCCGATTGCGCGGCGTTGGCGGCTTCGCCCGGTTTGAACCGCCAGCCGGAATCGAGCCGCGTGCTTTCGCGCGCGGCCAGGTTGAAGGCGAAGATGAGTGCAAAAATGAAAACGGAAAACTTGCGCATGGGCGAATCATGCCGATGGACTTTCCGGGAAACAAGACCGGAACAACGGCAGTTTTTCAGGGTGGCCGTGCTGGAGGGTGAGTGAAGGCCGAAACCCGAATTGGCGAAATCCGAAAGAATCCCGAATTCCGAAGGCCGAATCTACCTGTATCCGGGATATGAAATCACCCTTCGAATTTTGGGTTTCGGACCTCTTTCAAATTTCGGGTTTCGAACTTCGGATTTTTGCCAAGATCATTTCTCCGCCGCAAAAACGCTGTAGCTGTGGGGCGGCAGATGAACTGTAAAGGACGTGCGATTTTCGCGGACTTCCCGCCGCCGGCGCTCCTGATCCTGGACCGGCGTCTGGCCGGAAATCATTTCACCCGTGACCAGATTTTTCAGTTGAGTGAATTCTCCGGTTACCGAGACCGTCGCGTCGGTTTCAACGGGCAAATACGATTCCACGATGCACGTGTGGTTGTCGTAGGCAAACAGGGCGACCTGGCTGGGGCCATCCAGCCGCATGGGAAAGCCCTGCATCACGTAATTTTTGATCGCCGCCGTCACCGGTGCCGGCAGGCGGTAAAGGTCGTTGAAATTATCCGGAATGGTCCAGATATAAAGGATGCCCTTGCCATACCGGTCCATCAGCAGGAGCGGATAGCCCCTGCCGTTGGCCAGGGCGCGCACCAGCGCCCAGGCGTCGTTCGTGAGGAAATCAATTTCCGGGAACAGGACGTCGGAATTCGTCTCGCCGCCCATGGCTTGTCCATTGCCGGCCCCGAAGCTGCTGGAATATTGGTGCGCGAGCACCTTGCGGTCGGTGTATTGCACCTCGACGATGTCCTCGATCCCTTTGCCTTGCAACGCGCGCAGCAGGCCGGAGGTGATGATGACGGATTTGCCGGCCACCAACCGGGCTTTGATTTTGGCGACGATGTCGGGGTCAAACTTGGCCGACTCGGTCAGCAGCACCAGGTTCGCGTTGGTCGGGAAAACGGGATGGAGGTCAATGGGAATGCCGATCATGCCAAAATAGTTGTGGAGGAAGTCTTCGCCGGTGGATTGACAAGGTTTGTAGCTCTGGATGCCAATCGGCTGGCCGAGTTTGCCCAGGAAAGTGTCCACCTGTTCCAAGGAATAACCGGCGACCCGGGCCATTGTGGGATTGGTTAATCCCGCCGGAGCATTGGATCGGTAAGACTGCAACATCTGATCATAGTCGAAGCTCGTGTGAACGCTTTGCCAGTTCGTGCGGTCACCGGAGCGGACGGATTGCAGCATGGCCGCCCAATTGAACAGCATCATTTCCGGCGCCTTGGCGAACAGGGTGTCCCAAAGCTGCTCGGCGTAACGGTCCACGTATCGCACACTGAAGGTATCCACCCAGCCGCCGCCGTTGCCGCCGGGTTTGATGTTCTCGAAATACCGGAAAATGAGATAGCTCTCGTATGGCTGCAGGTTCTGGTCGGTGATTTCCGGGTCACGGGTTTCCGTGCCGGTGTAGATGCCGTCAAATATTTTGGGTTCCCGGTCGAGGTCATAGCCCGAACCCTGGAAGTGCTCGTACCAGTTGGGGAATTTGATGATGAGTTTGACCTTTGGGTTTACGGCCCGCGCCGGTTTGATGATGAGATTTTCCGCGGCTTCATCCATCAACTTCAGCCGGAATTGCGTCCAGGTGTTCGTTCCCTTGGCGGCGATGTCCGAATCGTTCTTGGTGGTGACGAAAAAGAAATCGTCCTGGATGATTTCGTCGAAATGGCGCGCGGCCAGTTCGGTGGCTTGTTTGATGAACTCGCGGTCCTTGGGGTCGGTGTAGCAGAAGGAGCGGAACTGGCCGCCACCGCCCTCGTCCGACAGCGCCATGCCGCCCGCCACGCGCACGCCTTTTTCCAGAAAAAACTTTTTCACCTGCTCCAGCAAATCGTCGCCGGCCAGTTCCCGGTTGCGCTGCACCTCGATGTAAACCTTGTCCACCTTCAACTGGCGGCTGATCCGCTCCCAGTCATTGCTCAGCCGTTCCGGGTTCTCGAAGGTCCGAACGACACCCACGGGAATATAAATGGCGACGTCAAAGTTGGTGTAGTTGCCGGCGAGGCAACTGGCGGCCGGGAGGGCGAGGGCGCAGAGCAGTCCTTGGAACCGGGCGCGGTTGAGACTAAATTGGTTTTTCATGCTCGGATTGAATTGGAATGGTGCGTTGGTTTGACCGGGGGTTCATTGCCGGGCGCCGGGCTGGCCGCGATCAGGAAAGTGACGGTTGCAAAGGCAAAAAAGTTCAGGAATCGATGTTTCATTTCTTTCACCCAAGGATGGTTCGTCGGTCTCAGCCTTGAAAAACAAAAATACCGCCGGGGTGCGGAACATGCACGTCGAAAGTCGCGCGTGACCGGGCGACCGGGCAGGCTGTCCGCAATTCATAATTCATTGTTTGTGTGCGCCGGAAACACCTTTTCCCGGAATCCCGTCTATGGCAACGGCGGGCCGACCTTGATGCGATAGAACCGTGCCGGCAACGTTGCCGCGTTGGTGTCCGTCCACTGGAACGGCATCGGCGGTGAGTTGGTGATGAACAAGGTGCTCCAGTCAACCAGATTGCTCGACACCTGCACGGCATAATCCGGTCCGGCCTGGCCGCTGACTTGGAATCCAAACTGACCGTTGCTCAACGCGAGCGAGACGGCGGATGGCAGGGTGAGCGGATTCACCGTTACTACGAAACTCTGCGTCGTACTCAGGCTGGGCGTGCCGTTGTCGGCGACTTTCAAGGTAAACGAGTTGGTCGTGTTCGCTTGCGTCACCTGCGGCCGCCACGAGAACGCGCCGCTGTTGGTGTTTAACGTCGCATTGCCCGATCCGCTCAACAGGCTGAAGGTGAGGGTTTGCGGCGGCGCATCGGTGTCCGTGGCGCCGGCGGTGAAGGCCACCGTCTGGCCCGCGTTCACCGTCCAGTTGCTGATGGCCGCCAGCACCGGCGCGGTGTTGGAAATGATATCGCCGTAAATGATGCCGCGACCTTCCGTTCCAAAGTAAACCCGGCCAAAGATGCGCGGATCGGCACAAAAAACATGAAGGCTTGCCAGGCCGAATTGGTGTTGGTTGTCATTGATGCGCACCCAGGAGGCACCCTGGTCGTCCGAGCGGAAAATGCCATCCACGTTGGTCACCCGGCCACTAATAAAAATGGCCGGATAACTTTGTCCGGGTGCGGCCATGCCGAATGAGACAAACGAAGCGCGCTGCACGCTGGACACAGTCGTGAAATTCGTGCCCGAATTTGTTGAACGCGACATGCCGCTGTTGCCGCGCGGAACCCAGATGTGACCCTCGCGGCCAAAAACAGTGCGCGGTCTGACGCCGGATGAAACGGCTCCGCCCGAGGTGAAGATAACGCCGCCATCGGTGCTCACGTACATCGTACCGCCGGAATAGATGTAAAACTTGTTGCTGTTCACGCGGTCGGCGATTGGCTCCAAAGTTCCGGTCGGGCTTCCCGTTGAAGCCGTCCAGTTTGCTCCGTTGTTGGTCGAGTAATAGGCCGAAGAGCTTTGCGGTATCCAGACGATGCGATTGCCGTCGGCGGAAATGGCGATATTGCCGCGGTTATCGCCGGTCACACCGGGCGGGACGCTGGCAAAATCCTGCCAGGTGGTGCCGCCATTGGCCGAATACGCGCCACTGGGAGCTTCCGAAAACAACCGCACGATGCGATTCGGATTGCTCTCGGCGAAATCAATCCCGAGCGACGTGACGCGATGGGTCGAAAAATAATCCGCCAGCGGCGGCGACACATCCACGTTGAAATGCCGGAAACCGCCCTGGTCACCAACCTGGCTCAACAGATGCGGCCCCGTGGGCGGACTGGCCAGACCCAAAGGCACCGTTTCCTCCAAGCCGTCGCTCGTGAAGGTCCAGTTCACCGTTCCGCCCGAATCGGCGGCGGTCAGATTGGTGCAACTGAAGACGCCATAGCCGGTAACGTACCAGGCGCGGTTGGAATTGAACGGATCGATTTGAACGTTCTCACACCAATGCGGAGTCCGCGCGACGGTCCACGGCGCGCCATTCGTCCCCGGCAGGGAAAGAGCGGTCGTTTTCCAGGAAGTGCCGCCGTTGGTGCTGCGATAAATCTGATCATAAGGCGAAGGCCACCAGCGGTCCAATGTGGAGACAACGAGATTGGTGGGATGCTGCGGGTCCACGGAAACCCCGCCCCAGCCGCCCTGCTCCCCCGGCTGTATGATCGGAGACACGTTGGCCGACGCCAGGGTGGACAGGTTGATTTTGCAGACGGCGCCGGTGGTGACATTGTCGTTCGGACCGCAGGTGTCATTGAAAGTGATGTACATGTTTCCCAACCCATCCTGCGCGGCATGATGCGGCATTTGCGTTGCCGGCCCGGCGTTGGAAACCAGCGACCAGTTGGTTCCGCCGTCGGGGCTTCGATAGAGGTTGTTGTTGGTCTGGGAGAGACCGGCGAAAATCACCGGTGTCGCGCTGCCGGGCGACCCGCTGCTCTTGACGAACTGCATAAACACGATCCCAACGCCGTTGGCCGTGGTGGTGACCGGGAAGCTGCTCACCAGCGACCAGGTGGCGCCGGAATTGACGCTCTTGTAGAGACCCTGGCTCTTCGTGCCGTAGAACAAGATGCTGTTCAGGTTCGGGTCCACCGCCATCCGCTCGCCGCCACCCCGGCCGCGGGCATTCCCGTCCAGCGAAAACGGAGGCGTAAACGACGAAAAAGTCGCGCCCTGATTTGTGGATACCAAGATAAACTTTAACGTTGACGAGCCGCGGCTGGCGGCGATGTAAAGGCGATTGCTGGCCGAGGGATCAATCGCCACGCTCTCAATCCCGTAGGTGTTGGCATCCGCGCCGAAGTCCAACAGGGGAATCCAGGAATTGCCGGCGGCGTTCCAGCGATACGCGCCACCAATATCCGTGCGCGCATACACGACGCCCGGCGCATTCGGGTGTGTGATCAGGCCCGAGACGAACCCGCCGCCTTTGATCACCACGTTCTTCCAGTTGTAGGTTTGTCCGAAGGACGTCACGGCTGACAGGAACAAGACCAAAATCAAGTCCAGCCCGCGTATTTGGAGCGACCTAAAAGAGGATGCTACAGAAGACAAGACCGGTTTTGATGCTTTTGAAAAAAACAGCATTGAAACAATTAAATACATTTTAAATCAAATGGCAAACACGCACTGGCGGCGGATTCAAAGGACAACAATCTTGCCCTTCTCACCTCTTTGAGCGTCAAATCCATTCATTGGTTCGAATACGCCATGCCGGGCCATTTCTCGGCCGCGAACACTGCGTAACTGTGGGGCAGAAGATGAACATTGAAGGACACGCGCCGGTCACCGCTGTCGAACCGGCCGGAACCCTGCGTCTCTGTCTGGCCGGTGGTCACCGCATCCGTCACCAGATTACGCAGTTTGGCAAACTCACCCGCAACGGAAATTTTCACATCCGTTTCGTCCGGCCGGAATGACTCCACGATGAACGTGTTGTTGTCGTAGGCAAACAGACCCACTTGGGCCGGGCCTTCGACGCGAACGAAAATATCCCGTGTCAGGGTGCGCTTGATCTGGGTCAGCACTTCGGGGGGCAGATTGTAAATATCACCAAAATTTTCCGGGAGGGTGAGAACATAAAGGTAGCCTTTGGCGTAACCGGCCCGGAGCAACAGTGGATAAGGGATGCCGCCGGCGGAACCGGAGACCAGCGCCCACGCGTCGTTGGTAATGTAGTCCAGTTCGGGAATGGTGATTTCCGATTTCCCTTCAATGACGTTCCCAAAGCCGCGCAGGTATTCCTTGAGCGCAATCTTTCTGTCCGTGTAACGAATCTCGGCGATGCCTTCAATGCCCCGGTTCTGCAAGGCGCGGAGCAAGCCGGACGTGATGATGACGTTCCCGCCGTTCATCAATTGCTTTTTGATCCGGTCCACGATTTTGGGATCTTCCGCTGCCGATTCGGCCAGAAAAACCGTGTGGGCGTCGGTTGGGAATTTCGGGGTCAACTCAAAAGGAATGCCGGCCATGCCCAGGTAATTGTGGATGTAGTCCTCGCCAGCCGAATTGACGGGCTTGTAACTTTTCAAACCGACCGGCTGGCCGAGCTGGCCGAGGAAAGCATCCACCTGGTCGAAGGTGAATCCCGCCGCGCGGGAAATCGTGGCGGGCGCCGCCGAAGTGCCGGCGTCCGGTCGGGCGGAGGCCATCATTTGATCGAAATCGAAACTCGGATGCAAATCCTGCCAGGCGCCGCGGTCGGAAGGCTGCATCAGCCGCTGAACCTGGCGCAGGTCGAAGAGCGTGATCTCCGGCGCTTTCGCGAAGAGTGTCAACCAGAGTTGTTCGGCATAGCGATCCGCGTAACGCATCCCGCCGGTGTCCACCCAACCGCCGCCGTTGCGGCCCGGGTCGGCGTTTTCAAGATAACGAAAGATCAAATAGCCCTGGTATTGCTGGAGATGCTGGGCGTTATTGAACGGCTCGCGCGTTTCCGTGCCGGTGTAGATTCCGTCAAAATACTTCACCCCGGCTTCCAGGTTGTAGCCCAGCCCTTGATAATGCTCGTACCAGTTCGGGAATTTTAGGACAACTTTTACCTTCGGATTGACCGCCCTGGCCGGCTTCACCACCAGATCACGGGCCACTTCGTCCATCTGCTCCAGCCGGAACTGCGTCCAGCTTTTGTTGCCCTTCGCCTTGACGCACTGATCGCACTTGCAGTTCGTGAAGAAGAAATCATCGAGGATGATTTCATCGAACTGGCCGGCGGTGTATTCGACGACTTTCTTGAGCTTCTGGCGGTCGGCGGGCGTGCTGTAACAGAACGATTGGTAGAGGTTGCGTTCGTTGGCCACCGTCGCGATGCCGGCGGCGACGCGAATACCTCGGCTTTCAAAAAACTGTCTGGCTTTGGCAATCGTCTCCCGGTCCGGGATGACGCCGTCACGGTGGGTTTCAAGATAAATTTTGTCCACCTTCAACTGGCTGCCGACGGTGTTCCAGACGTTGGAGAGCCAGACGAAATTGGTCATTTGCCGGACTTCGTAAGCGCGGGCGTAAACGGAGACGATAAAGTTGCTGTAATTGCCCGCCGGGCAAACGCACGGGAGCGAGACGGCACCGAGAATGATTCCGAAGAAGCCGCGAACGCTGAATCGTTTCATAGGCTATTTCTTGTTTGGAGCAGGATCGCCGCAGATGACGCCCCGGCCGCCGGTGGTCAGGTAAACCCGGCCATAAATGCGCGGATCGCCGATGATGAGCGGGCGGTCGGGAGCGCCGAACCGGTGCTGGTCGTCGTTGATGCGCACCCACGTCTGGCCGGCGTCGTCGGAACGGTAGTAGGCCTGAAGTTGATTGATGCTTCCCAGCAGGTAGAGCGCGGGGAAAGTTTTCCCGGGCGCGGCCTTTCCGAAACCGAGCGCGTCCGCGCCGCCGACGTTGTTCAGCCTGGTGAAAGAGGCTCCGCCGTCAGTGGAGTGGTAAAGGCCGATGTTGCGGGAGCCGACCCACAGGTCGCCTTTCATCCCCGGAGTGGCCGCCAGCATGCCCCCGCGGCCGGCACCCTCCGAGACGGGAAGCGATGCCGCCGTCGCCTCAAAAGTCGCCGCTGAATTTGTGCTGGTCATCAGCTTGCCAGCCTGGGCGTCGAACGCATAGAAGCGCGAAGCGCTGACCGGATCGGCGACGACACTGGCCCCGGAGGAAAGTCCCTCGCAGTTGGTCCAGGTCATTCCACGGTTCGTGGTGACGAAGGCGGAACCGCGTTGCAGCGCCCAAACAATGGTTCTGCCGTCGGCGCTCAAGGCAATCCTGCCTTGTCCACCACTTCCGCCCGGGGGATCGCTCGCAAGGGCTTCCCAGGTTTTGCCGCCGTCTTTGGAGATAATGGCGTGCGCCGACATGCTTCCGCCGCCGTTGCCGATGCGGACGATCAGTTCGGGTTTGTTGGCGGCAAACGCCAGGTCTCGCGTGCTCGACAATCGCGGCCCGGCGAAAGTCCCTTCCGCCGGCGAAACATCCACGTTGTCATGGCGGAAGCCGTCAATGTCGCCCACGCCGCTGATCAAATGGGCGCCGGCGGGCGGGCTGATCAAAGCCAGCGGCACCGTTTCTTCGAGTCCCGGGTCGAGGAAGACCCAGTGCGTCGGCTTGCCGGAATCGGCTTTCGTGACATTGGTGCAGCACCAGATGCCAAAGCCGGTGGTGAACAAAACCTGATCCGAATCAAAGGGGTTGATCACGATGGTGCCCATCCAATGAGGCGTGCGGGTCCGGGTGTACGGCGCGCTGGAATGATCCCACACGGCGGTGTTGGTCTGCCAGAGTTGCGTCCAGGTCGCGCCGCCATTGGTGCTGCGGAAAATTTCATCGTGCGGATTCCAGTGGGCGAACGTGGTGGCCATGAGGATGGACGGATGCTGCGCGTCCACCGCGACGCAGCCGTAGCCGAACGGCTGGTCGGAATCCTTTGGCTTGACCGGCGTGATGTCCGTCCAGACGCCGTCTTTCGGGTTGAATTTCCAGACCGCGCCAGCGCTCATCGCGTTGGGTCCCGGCTCCCGTCCGTAACTCAGATAGAACGTTCCGTCCGGCGACGGCACGAGGTGGTTGGGACGCAATCCCACCGGCTGATTGGCTACCGCCTCCCAAGTGACGCCACCATTGGTGCTGCAATAAAGATTGGTTTCCGTCGTGGACACCGCCGCGTAAAGCTTCGGCGTCGGACTGCCGGGTTTGCCGCTGGCGGGATCAAAAACGACGCTGATGATGCCGATGGGTTGATTGCCGCCGAAGCCCCCGCCGCGGCGCTGGCCCGCGGCGTTGGTGGTTGTGACGGAGGCGGCGGGCGGCGGTTGGTTGGAACCGATGTTTGGAAAACTTTCAACTTTCTGCCACGTCGCTCCACGATCAGCGCTTTTCCACAACCCGTCCCGCCGCGAGCCGAAGAAAAGGATGCCGCCCTGATTGGGATCCACGGCGAGCCGCTCCCCGTTGAAACGGCCCTGCTCGTTGCCGCCCATCTTGAACGGCACGTCGGTTCGCTTGAACGTTCGGCCCTGATCTTCCGAGCGAAGGATCGCCGCATTACCCCGGCTGTAAGTGCCGGCGGCCAGATAAACGCACTGGGGATTGTTCGGGTCCACGGCCATGCTCTCGATGCCCGTGAGATTGACGTCTTCCGCGCTGATCCAGTCCGTGAGGGGGATCCATCGCCGCGCCGAATCATCCCAGCGGTAAGCGCCGCCGACGTCGGTGCGCGCATACATCAGGCCCTTTTGGCGGAGATGCGGAATGATGCCGGTGACAAAGCCGCCGCCGCCGATGACGACATTGTTCCAGGCATAGGGCTCAGAAGGCAGCGTCTGCGCTTGCATCATCCCGTGCAGACCGAGCAGGACGAGCACGACGACGCCGGCTGTAATTCGTTTACCAATATACATCCGAATACCTTCCTCCGGTCACTCAACCTTCGCCGCCTGGCGAAGGTTCCAGGTTGCCTTGCCGGCCAGCGGATCGTTTGCCAGTTTGAATGCACTACCGTCCTTGTTCAGCACCAGCTCATGCAACAGATTGTCCGAGGGCAGACAAACCAGTCCTTTCGCCGTCGGAGAGTTTTTGGCGAAAACCACCAGGTCAAGCTTTGACCAGTCCATCTGCAAGGTGGATTGCGCGAGCTTGATTTGCGGCAGCACGGTGCCGTCGCGCACGAGCATCACGACCGGAAGCGGTCCCGCCTCGATGTGCCGCCAGCCGCCGTCCCAGGCCTTGCCGGTCTGATAATCAATCCAGGTGCCCGGCGGCAGATAAACGTCGCGGTTGGTGGCATTTTCGTGCAACAGCGGCGCGACCAGGATGCTGGAGCCGAAGAGATATTCGTCGTCCACGAGCCACGAGCCGGGGTCGTCGGGAAATTCCACGAACAGCGCGCGGACCATTGGCAGGCCGTGCTCCGAGCAATCCTTCGCCTGGGCATAAACGTAGGGCATGAGCCGGTATTTGAGTTCGTCGATGTGCCGGAATTCATCCAGGAACGCGTCGCCGTAGTTCCAGGGTTCCTTGGGCGCGATGCCGTGGCAGCGGCTGTGGGAACTCAACATCCCGAAGGCCAGCCAGCGCGCGAAAAGATTTTTGTCCATGCTCGCGACTGAATTCGCCGTGAAGCCGCCCACGTCGTGGCTCCAAAATGAAAAGCCGGAAAGGCCGAAGGACAATCCGCCGCGCAGTTCGGCGGCCATGCCCTGGTCGGTGCTTTCGGCATCGCCGCCCCAGTGAATCGGATAACGCTGGCTGCCCGCCCACGCGCTGCGCGCCCAGATGATGTTCTCGCCGGTGGTTTTTTTGGTGATGTCGGCCACCGCTTTATTGTAACGCAACGGGTAAAGATTGTGTTCGTAAAATCCCGTGCGTCCCGATGCATAAATTCCGTTCTCCGGCGCGGCTTCGCCGAAGTCCACCTTGATCGCCCCCACGCCCATCCTCAACAGACTGGCGAGCTTGGCTTGATACCATTCGACCGTTTTCGGATTGGAAAAATCGAGCACGGCGTCTTCGTAGGGCAGATTGCCTTTGTTGTCCCGGACGACGAGATTGTTTTCCACCAGCTCGTTGAACAGCGTGTTCTTGGGCACGAAATACGGCAACTGCCAGAGCGAGATGTGAAAGCCATCGTTCTTCAAATCGGCGATCATCTTTTGCGGGTCGGTGAAACGTGAAGTGGAAAATTGATAGTCGCACCGCCAGTCGGTTTCGAACCAGCCGGTGTCGAGATGAATCACGTCGCACGGAATTTTGTTTTCACGCAACCTGGCGGCGACCTCGCGGACTTGTTTTTCCGAAGAGTAGGTGCAGCGGCTCATCCACAGGCCAAACGACCAGAGCGGCGGCAACGGCGATTTGCCGGTGAGCTTGGTGTATTCATCGAGGATTTCCTTCGGTGAGCCGAGGAAAACGAACAGGTCAAGTTCGTCGTCGCCGAGCATCAGGGAATTGACGCCGCTGAAATAATTTCCGAAGTCGCAGGTGATGGGCGAGGAGGTGTGCAGGAACATGCCATACCCGCGGCTGCTCATGAAAAACGGGATGGGCTTGTACATCCCCTGGTTCTGGATGCCGTTGGCGTCGTCCGTCCACAACACGACTTTTTGTCCGCGCTTGTCGAGGCTGGTGAAGGATTCGCCGCAGCCGAAAATCTTTTCGCCGGGCGAAAGCGTGAACACCGCGTCCATGCTGCGCGAATAATCGGCCGCGCGCCGCACGAAGGAAAAGGGCAGGATGGGCGTGAACGTGGTGGTGTTGTCCGAATCGTGGTCGGTTTTGGTCAGCAGCCGTCCCTGCGCATCCCGGAATTCGATGTGCCAGGGATTTTCCAGGATGGTGACCGAGCCAAACCCGCCGGTGTAGCGGTGGCCGCCCTCGATTTTGGTGTATTTCCAGGAATGGTCCTGCGGCACTTCGCCGGCCAGCATCAACTCCTCGGAATTTTTATGATATTGCGGGCCGCTCGTCAGACGAATCCGCACCGTTCGCGGCGAGACGAATTCGATGGAAAACGGGAGTGTGGGATTGGCGGCGTATTCGTTTTCCGGAAATTCATTCGGGGTGATCGGTTTGATGACGGCCAGCATGTTGTTGAAGGCCTGCCGGGTGAAATACTCGGAGCGTTGCCAGGTGATTTTTCCCGTGCCGGTGGCCGGATCGAAATCGGCGAGTTTGTCCGCCAGATAATAAAGATCGGAGAAATCCCGGAAATCGCCGCTGACATCAATCGGATCATTGAGCAGCAGCGGGATGGGATTGGCCGCCGCCAGCCGGCCGGCGGCGCCCGTTAAAATGCCCGCCACCAAGCAGGCAATCATTGGCATGGTATTTCGTCGGTTATTCATGACACAAATTGCGTCCATTCAGTCAATAATGGCCCGGTTCCGGAGTCAATGTCTTGTCATCAAAATCAACGACTCAACGGATTAGCCGTTTTTTGATAATCTCCCGTGTGGAGAACCTCGGCGCCTACACCGCCCGCTTTTACCGCATCCACCTCGGACCATGACTCTTTGTAAAAATCGTCCGCCGCCGACAGCAGAGAATCATCCATGCGAAACATAATTTCATCCATTCCCCAAAATCACGGATCGTATAACTTGTCCGGCTATATGTGATGTGACAAATAATGGGCAATTCGTGGGGAACCCCGATTGGATTCGCCGCCCAAAATCATTGAAAGCTTCAACTCCGGGAAGCGGGTCTTTCAATTGCCAGTACCGGGCTTGACCGGATAGCATTCGTTCAAATGAATCAGGACCAATTGTATCATGGAAACTGTTTTTAAAAATATCTCGAAAATCAAATACGAAGGGCCGAAATCCAAAAACCCGCTGGCCTTTAAACATTATAACCCGGCTGAAATCGTCGAGGACAAAACCCTGCGCGAACATCTGCGCTTCTCCGTCGTCTATTGGCACACGTTTCGCGGCGTGGGCTCCGACCCCTTCGGCGTCGGCACCGCCATCCGTCCGTGGGACGACGGTTCAAACTCGGTGGCCAACGCAGAGAACCGCGCGCGGGTGGCGTTCGAATTCATCGAGAAACTCGGGGCGCCCTTCTATGCCTTTCACGACCGCGACGTCGCGCCGGAAGGCAAAACGTTGAGCGAGACCAACAAAAATCTCGATGCCGTCGTAAAGGTGCTCAAAGAGGAACAGAAGCGCACCGGCATCAAACTGCTCTGGGGCACGGCCAATCTTTTCACCCATCCGCGGTTCGTTCATGGCGCGGCCACGAGTTGCAATGCCGACGTGTTCGCCTTCGCCGCCGCGCAGGTGAAGAAGGCTCTCGAGGTTACGCACGAACTCGGCGGCACGGGCTACACCTTCTGGGGCGGACGCGAAGGTTATTCCACCCTGCTGAACACGAATATGAAGCGCGAGCTGGACCATCTCGCGAAGTTTTTGCACCTGGCCGTGGATTACAAAAAGCAAATCGGTTTCAGGGGCCAGTTTTACATCGAGCCGAAGCCGAAGGAACCGACCAAACATCAATATGATTCCGACGCCGCCGCCTGCCTGAATTTTCTGCGCGAGTACGACCTGCTGGACGATTTCAAACTCAACATCGAAACCAACCATGCCACCCTGGCCGGTCATACCATGCAGCATGAATTGGAGGTGGCCGGTGCGGCCGGCGCGCTGGGTTCGATTGATGCCAATACCGGTGACGAATTGCTCGGCTGGGACACCGACCAATTCCCCACCAGCGTTTATCTGACCACGCAAACAATGCTGGCCATCCTCAAATATGGCGGCTTTATCACCGGCGGCGTGAACTTCGATGCCAAGGTTCGCCGCGAGAGTTTCGAGCCGGTGGATTTGTTCCACGCGCACATCGGCGGGATGGACGCCTTTGCGCGCGGATTGAAAATCGCGGCCGCCATCCGCAAGGACGGCCGGCTCGCGAAATTCGTGGAACAACGCTACGCCTCGTGGGATTCCGGTATCGGTGCGAAAATCGAGGCCGGCCAGGCGGGTTTGGTGGAACTCGAGAGCTACCTGCTCAAGCAAGGCGAAGCGGCGCCGAATGTCAGCGGCCGCCAGGAATTCCTGGAGAACCTCATCAATGAATTCATTTAAACCGGCGGGCCGGTTGGCCCAATGGACCCTCGCGG